>Ga0065720_1020105_pt1 | contig 16931 bp, 17 predicted proteins | sample Thericmetagenome_FD_59107 | JGI IMG/M metagenome (GOLD analysis project Ga0065720, IMG submission 59107) | Thermophilic microbial communities from the Joint Bioenergy Institute, California, USA of rice/straw/compost enrichment - eDNA_2 v2... | ecosystem: Engineered > Solid waste > Grass >... | reverse complement strand
AAAGCCAGTTGGCCCGAACAATAGCTACATCACGGACACGCAGGCGGGCGCGCCCGTGTGGGCCGCGTGGGTCAGCCAGCTGAATGTCACGTACACGGCGCTACATGACATCCAGGGGAACTCGGCTTGGACGATCCAGCCGAATATGAGTACGTTTCAGGGAGATCCGGCGGTGAATGGGACGATATTTTTGTTGGTGACTGATACGGATCTGCCGATCACGCCGTATAATTTGACCATGTTGAATCCGCATGTTCGGGCGGTTGCTATGTATCAAGCTGGGTGAGAGGCAGGTGAGACTGTCTTATCGAGGGGCAAGGAATGGGACAATGGAGGAAGTTGAGAGAGCGTAGTGTGTACATGTATGTAGGATGATGTTGAGTGTACCTACGTAGTGCGAATGGAGTCGTGAGTTCTTGAAGTTGTTTTTTTTTTAAAAAAAATAGGATAGGGGAAAGGGTATTTCATCGTTCTGTGAAGCTGAGAGCTGTGGGTGAGGTTGAAGGGGTTGAAGGAGGTACCGACAATGTAAGTGGCGTTACAGAGTCAGATGCTTTCGATGGAATGCTGTGTCGGCATCTGCAAATCCTCATTCTTTCATGAACTTCTTGGAGTCCCCAACATGTCTACCGCCTTCCTAAAACATCGGGGTAGCCTACCCTTAACCTTGGAGATGATGAGAACCTTGTACGAAAAGATGACATCATCGAACCTAACCATTTCACTCCTCCCTCTGGCCATACCAATCCCACACTCAGTGTCGTGTTGGTGGCTCAGCATCACCAGTTGAAAGCATGGCACCAGCCGGGAAGAGAGTAGTCCTCCAATGCGTGCGTCTAACCACTCGTAACTCTGGCCGTGGACAACTGAAGAGGACCAGGCTTCCTCCTCCCAGGGTATGTCTGTCTATCCTATGTACCTGTCTGGACAAACACTCACCGTGGTCCATGTTCTCAGCCCTTCCAATACGCCTTCCAAATCTGGACCTACGTCCCCAGCCTCAAGTCCATCTCCCACCGCCAAGTCCGCAAACAACCCATCAGCTCTCTCACCAACGACACAACCACAAGTCAGCCCAGCTCCGACACCAGCCCAAACCCGAAGCCTGAAGTTCGAAGTAGTACCCTCCCGAAAACGCAACTTGAGCAAGATGAGGAGCTGTGGGAAAAAATGGAAGGGATTTCTGGGGAAGGGGGCGCTGCAGGCGTCGAATATGAGGACGGCAAGCCCGTGGCAATGAAGAGGAGCGTGAGGGAGAACATGTTTCGGTATATATAAAGCTGCGGAAGATGAATTGTGTATGTGTGAGGTGACCTGGCGCATGTTAAGCTTTAAATTTAACTCATCCCCCTTCCAGGCTACTGGGGTGAGGGTCAGCGAGAAACCTCAGGCCGACAAACAAAAGAGAATCAAACAAGAAGCAGGAGAGTCTGGTATTAAGAAAACTACCAATGGCATGACATAGTCAAGCCGAATAAGGCAGTTCTTAAGAGCTTTGCTCACCCCTCGCCGAAAAATCCGAAACCAAAACAGACGCGCACGGAGCACCAAAAACCGTAGCCGTTGCAACCAACGGTTCCCGTGCGGGGCACCCGAGCCCCTAATTGATATATTGCCGTATCCTGAATCTGGGGTAACATTGGTTTCAAGCCCCGTGAACGGGAAAGCCAAGCCGGGCGTGTAGCTCCGTACCTGGCAGCTGTTGCTAGGGAGGGGAGTCAGGTAGATAGGGGGTCGAGAAATTCCGTCAATGGTATGGGAGCGGAGGTAAATTATCCGGTTGGGGTAACTCTGTGTGAGAGGAAAGTAGAAAGGGTTAGGTAGATCTCGCTCCAGGATGTGGTTGAGCATATGCCGATGTTAAAACAGGTCGTAGGTTGATATAAGCTTTTCTTACCCTTTCACGAGCTGGAACCCGTCTTCACTTCTCACACTACACTACGCACCAAGCTTAATTTGTCAAGTGTATACTTAACCAAAACATCGATTGGGGATCACGAAAATGAAGAAAGTCACCACCTTCCTCTTCGCCGCCCTCCTCCCCGCCACAGCCCTCTCCCAATCCTGCGGCTCCGGCAACCCCGACATCCGCGTCACCTCCTCTGGCAACAACTTCGTCGCGACCCGCTCCAACGGTGCCCAAGTCTACTCCGGCTCCGACTACCGGCAAGCAATCCAGTCCGCTTTAGACTCCATCTCATATGGTCAGCGTGTGGTCGTCACCGCGTCCGGCTCAATCGGCGCAAGCACAATTACAATCTCCTCCGGCAAGACGCTCGAGGTCTGCGGGACCATCAACGTGGGGTACCGTGCCGGGAGGGGCGCGATCGAGAGCACCAATACCAATGATGTGTCGATTCCGTATCTGACTATGACGGGAAACCCGTACTTCGGTCTTCGCTTCAGCGGCACACGGAATCTCAAGCTAGGCAAAATCACCATGAACCTTAGCGGGGGGCTAGGAATCCGGTTTGACCGTGACGCAGCGCAAAACTATAACGTCCTCATGGACGAGATCAGAGTCACTGGTGCAGGTAGCCACGCCGTGGAGACGTGGAATATCGACGGGCTGCAGGTTGGCAGCGTCATCGCTCGCAACGTGGGGGAGTGCGGCTTGCTGCTGCAGAAGACGACAAATGCGAGGGTTGGTCTGGTGGATGGTGAGAATGTCGCGACTGGAAATGGGTATGCCACGTTTAGGATGGCGAATGAGAATGGTAAACTGTCGAATGGGCAATACACGACCAACGTCTATGTCGATCGCGTTGTTTCCCGCGGCGGTGGCCGGGGTATTTTCTGCGTGTCGCAGAGCGGTGGTGCTGAAATTAACAACGTGGATCTGGCGAATAACGGGAATAATGCCATCTTGATTGAGAACTGCTATAATGTTAAGATCAAGAGCGGGACGGTTAATGGCGGTGGTGAGGTGCGGCTGGCGGCGAGGTCGGAGTTTGCGAATAATAGGGATATCTCGCTCACACTGACGGTGAATAACAACTCGGTGCGGGAGCAGCCTTGCGGGACGAATATTCAGTGGAATATCTCGGGGAATGCGAAGAAGACCATTTGTTAAGAGGAGGGGGAAGAGACCTAAAAGGGTGTTTGTGGGTATATAGCCGTTTAGTTCTTGTACATATTTCGCTGTGTGATCGAATAGAGTCAGCACAGTGTCCATGATGTATTTCTGGGATTTTCTATGGACCCCGTCGTCCGATGAAGGTTGACTTATTGCATGGCAAAAGATAAAATAAACTAAAATAAGAAGATGAGAACCAAATGGATGCCTGATCCCGCCTGGGTGCTCTTTCCAGACGAGTAGCTGTTTCCAAGGTTTAGACCGGTGTCGAGGGAGATGTTGTCTACCTGTCTGTTTTGGCATGGCAGGATGGCAGGGGCTACTGAGAGCTGGAAGATTGCTGGACATTAACTTTGGAACCTTGATGCGCCGATGAAGCCCAGTTCATCCTCGTCATCGCCCTCAGCTCTCCAATGAGTCCCTCGTTAACCTCAACGCCATCATCCAACCTACTGGCAACCTTCTCAAACTTAGCCCCGCATCTTCATCACCAAAATGTGCCTACGCACCATCTTCTCTCTCCTCCCCCCCCTCCTCCTAATCTTGCCCCTCCTCAACCTCCCCCTCACAGCACACGCCAAAAAACTCAAAACCGGCCCCGAAATCTTCGGCACCCACAACCCCATCTCCGAGTCCGACATGCATCAAGCCATCTTCTGTCTCCACGCCAACGTCTGCTCTAAAGGCCCCATGCCCTCACACTCCAAGGCGCGCTGCACCATCAACGATTCTGTCGCGTACATGTGCAACTACCGCGGCACGTACGACTTCAAAGGCACGAAGCGCGACTGCGACATCCGGGAGTTATACGAAGCGTGGGCGTGGATACGGGTGACTCAGAATAGTAGTACCGGGTGGTACTACGATGGAGAGTGGACGGCAGGATTTGATCGGAGGTGTAAGAATGGAGAGTGTGATAATGGGTGGAAGAAGGGGAGTGAAGGGGAACAGTGTACGAATATTGGGGGTGGAAAAAAGGTGTGGTTGATTGATTATGAGGGGGAAGAGTATCCTGGTTATCATGATAGGTATGAGGAGAGGCTGCCGGAGGTGGGGGATACGACGTCGCCCTTGAAGTATATGCCTTGGACGCAGGGGAAGAGGCCGAGGTAGGGGATTGGGGGGGTTTGGGGGTTCGAAAATCTTTGTATGAGGTCTGCTGGCTGAGGAGGGCGCGTTGGTTGGGTTTGAGGAGTTGCGGTGAGGACGACAGGCGCTTGTAGTATCGCATGTCGGGTTGGAGTATGCTCAGCTGGTATGAATACTAATAGACTCAGCGTTTAGTTGTGTTTGGGGCGTTGTTTCAGCGATGGTCGGTGTACTTCTGAGGGCATATCTTTGTACCAATGCCTTTTGACAACAGGTCGGAAGGGGGAGATCGCGATTGAGCTTGGTAGCTGGATGTCGCCATCTCTGTATTATTCTCCGAACGGAAATCCAAAACGACCGCCACCCTCAAAACTCCCCTAAAAGTCATCGTAGCCGTTGATAACTGATGCAACATTAATAACTGGCCCTCGAAATCCTCTCACCCCATCTCCCAAGGATGCAGCAGCACAAAACCCAACACAAAGCCCCAGCGCCACCTCTGCTCAGCCCCTAATATGAACAGGGGTTCGGAGCGGATGACGTCAGTTCCTGTGGCTGGGAGGTCTTGAACCGCAACAATTGGCTCCTCAGGGTCCAATCAAGTCGATCCCTCTCGAGAGTCCCCGCACCTTCAGCTCCTCAACCGACCGCCAGCTCAGCCGCTTCCTTCGCGCTGAGCTGTTGTTGGTTTGAACTTGGAAAGCTTATTTTGACCTGATCTCCTCCCGCTTGTTGGGCCGTCAAGGATTGTTCTTGTAGACATCAGGGCTTTGGGAGCTGTGTTTGCCAGAATTGCTCACTGAGTTCATAGTTAGCAAGATGGCGCCGTCAACACGCTCCTCCCTCTCCAGCAGCGACGAGTCTGCTTCTTTCACCTCCGCGGGTCCTGCGCCCTTGACTTTCCCCCAGCCGACATACTTCAAGAGGCCGACGACGGTGCAGCCTATGCAGCAGGAGCCTATGACTATGGCGCCACGTACGTACTCACACTAGCGTCAGCCTTGTGATGTTAAAACGCTGACGAGTGTCGCAGAACGAGCTCCAGCTTCGACTCAACAACAGTCAGAAGAACAGGACCTCTCCCTCCGTGGCGGGCAATCTGATAGGGGACCGTGCCCGGGCAGGTTCTGCTTCTGTATCCCGTGTCCGATTCCATGCAATTGCTGCATTATTCCCATTCCTCTTTAAGGGTAACCTGAGTTAACAGGGGGAGATCGAAGCAGGAAGTTTCTGATGGCAAGGGTCATGGCTGAGGATCGGATTCGGCATGGCTGGTTATGATGGTTGATATGATACCTGGGATTTGGAATGGGCGTTGTTTTATTCTTTTATCTATTATACTCGTATTGGCTAACGGCAGTTGATGTCGAATCGACTTTTCTTGACCGACTGGATCACGAAGAACAGGGGGCGTTTAACTAAGATGAACTCTCCATGGCCCTCAAATTTGACTCCTCGTAGATATGAGTCAGACACCGACGACGACATATCTTCTCTGATAAGCACTGATATCCGTTCGCAAATCCATAAACAGAACGAGGTTCTTAGCTCCTTTTTGCTGTATCAAAGCACTTCATGAAACGTATGCCGAGTGATCGCGGATCGAAACACTCCGATGCTTCATTAGTGGTTGTCACTGGTTATCTGAGTCTTGGCAGAGATCCTGATATTAGCGAGCCCTGAACAAATGGGCATTGTAGAGGCAAAGTAGCAACAGAGACGAGTAGTTTACTAACCTAAAAAAAAATGACATGGCTTCAATTCTTTACAATTAATTCTCGAGTGTAAAAGAGAACTTGTTGGCTTCGTCTCTTCTCCCTTGTGTTTCCCCTCTTTAATATCTCGTCCAGGGTTAGGGTCACTGTGGGGTCCAACTCCGTCGGTGCCCCACCACAACATCGCCGTGACTCACCCGAACTCGGAGGGGTACATCACCACAAAGCGAGAACTTCAGAGACAGCAAGCTTAAGCTTAACGGTCCGCAGCACGCGCCTGTCTTATTGGGACCCTGACCCAACAGCCATTACTTAAGAGTCTTAAACGCGACGGCTAGGCCGGGCAGTGGTCAGTCCCCGATTCTCTGAAGATAAAATGGCCACCGATCAGATCGATGCCAGGCCAACAGCCGCCGAGGCTCACAAGCTCTTTGAGCAGACGCTGAAGGCTAGCGCGAGCACTGAGAAAGCCCCGCGGCCGACCCTGCTGCCTGTGTGCGTCACGGTGCCGTCAGATCTTCTGACGCCGTCGGCGATTTATCTTAAGCTGTCTAATGGGTAATTGATCCCTTTATTCATGAGATGAGGGTGAAGGTTTTTTTGGCCAATTGATGATGAATAAAGGCTAATAAATGAGTTGGAATGAAATACTGACGGCTCCTTACAGCGCTACGGCCGAGTACTCATTCCTCCTAGAGAGTGCTACAGGCAGCACAGAAACGGTTGGACGTTATAGCTTTATTGGAGCCAGTATGCCTTCATCTCATCCCAATCTCTCACCAATTGCTCATATCTAACCGGCTTCTAGACCCCCGTAAAGTTTTAGCCACGGGCCCCAGCTACCAAGATGTCGGCGACCCTCTACGTGCCCTCGAGGCCGAGCTCGCCCATGACAGCGTGCTCGCCATCCCCTCCCTCAAGCTCCCCTCCTTGACTGGAGGTGCCGTCGGCTATCTCTCGTACGACTGCATCATGTACTTCGAGCCGAAGACCGCCCGGCCTCTGAAGGACAACCTGCACATCCCCGAGGCCCTGTTCATGCTGTTCGATACGCTGGTTATCTTCGATCACTTCAACCAGACCCTTACCATTGTCACGCACATGCGTCTTCCCTCCTCCCTCGACTGCTTCCAGGGCGCATATGACGCTGCGATCGCTACTTTAAAGGAGACCCTCGACCGCATCCAAACCCCTGAGACCCCCCTCCCCCCAAAATCCGACTGCCACCCTTCCTCCAGCGAAGTCAAATACGAATCCAACGTCGGTCGTCACGGATACGAAGGATTCGTGACCGTACTAAAAGAGCACATCATTAAAGGCGACATCATCCAAGCGGTCCCTTCGCAACGCTTCTCACGCCCCACTACGCTCCACCCCTTCAACATCTATCGCACTCTGCGCACGCTTAACCCCTCACCCTACCTCTTCTTCCTTTCCTGTAAGGAATTTCACATCGTAGGTGCCTCGCCCGAGTGTCTGATGAAGACGGACGGGTATGCAACCCTGCCTGTGGATGCGAGGTTTGCGTATTCTGCAGAGGAGCAGGCCCGGCTAAGGCCACGCATTGTCAACCATGCCATTGCTGGGACGATTAGAAGAGGAGCCAACCCGGCCGAAGACGATGCCCTCGCCGCGCAGCTGCAGGCCAGCACCAAGGACCGCGCCGAGCACGTCATGCTTGTTGATCTCGCTCGCAATGATGTGAATCGCGTCTGCCACCCTAGCACGGTCAAGGTCGACCGACTAATGCGGATTGATCGGTTTTCGCACGTGCAGCACCTCACGTCAGAGGTATCTGGCCTTCTCAGGCCGGAGTGCACACGCTGGGACGCGATGCGGAGTATCTTCCCGGCCGGAACCGTCTCCGGCGCGCCAAAGATCCGCGCGATGGAGTTAATCTACGACCTTGAACAGGAAAAAAGGGGAATTTATGCCGGTGCGGTGGGATGGTTTGCGTATGATGTTGTTAGGGTCAATGAAAAGGGGGTAACGGAGCTGGACGACGGGCAAATGGATACTTGTATTGCGATTCGGACGATGCTGATTAAGGATCGCGTGGCGTATTTGCAGGCAGGGGGCGGGATTGTGTTTGATAGCGAGAAGACAGAGGAGTGGATGGAGACGATGAATAAGTTGGCTGCGAACCTGAGATGTATCGAGTTGGCGGAGAGGTATTATGGGGGGAAGGTGGAGGGCGGGAAGTCAGTACAGGAAATTATTGAAGAGGAGAGAAGGAAGGGGGAGGAGTATTATAAAGCGCAGACTATGGGGGCGGGGAATTAGGGGTCTCAAGGTAGATTGATAGAGGGGAGAGAGGTTAGAGATACTCAAGGTTCGCTTTAAGTTGTATCTTGTTCATTTTGGAAATAAGTATAGTGTTGCAAAAATTTTTTGACTTTGAGTGAGTTCAACGCCAGTTTCCCCCTTAAGTCTGACCATGAAACGCTGTTTTCGCTCGCATCACCATACAAGACTTTTACTTGATCTTTTTAAACTCTATACTGGCCGATGTTCAATCACATACGACCATACCCAGTGGAAAACTCGGGATCCCGTCCGCTCTCCCATAGATAAGCCACTGAGGGCCGGGTTAGTACTCAGGTCGGTGACGACTGGGGAATCCCCGGTGTTGTATGTTTGACTTCCATTTTATTTTTGCTCGTATCCCTCTAGCAGAATACCGACATTGAAGGGGAAATTATTCTGCCACTGTAGCAGCCCGCTCCGTTGAAGCATGCAGAATAGCTAGGAAATAAGTATTAATTGGTTTTTCAGAGTCGGTTTTCTCTTCCAACAGCCAACGTGCAGCGTGGAATGGAGGACTACAGGGTAACTCAAAGTTCCCTGTTGTGCACTTGAGTATCAGCAAAGCATCAGAGTCACCTCTGTTATTTCAAGTCACTGCATCTTGAGGACGTTCGGGAAGTTTTGCTCGAATTGTGTCCGTTTGGTGATTTCGTGACATGCTCAGAGCTGCCTGATAGGTTGCTAATTAGGCCCCTGCTAACAGAACAAGTTCTCGGTAGTATAGTGGTTAGTATGCAGGCTTGTCACGCCTGAGACCCGGGTTCAATTCCCGGCCGGGAAGCTTTTCTTTTGCCCCCATGAACATTTCTCCTCACTTTTTAGCGAGCAAACTCCATTTTGACAAACACGAAAGTTGTAAGAAAATTAGTACAACGATGGTTGGTGCTGTAGACATCAACTCCATGTTAGGCAACCATTCGTGGCCTCAGCCTATGCGTTCTTGGCATTAGAGCATAATCCCAGATCCCGCGGGCAAACCCCTGTGATCAAACGCTTCACCCGGCCGGAGTCTCAGAGATTTTTCCAAGAGCGTTGCAATTTCTGCTCGGAGCTGTTACATCTGTTTACGAGGGGTGGTTGTTGGTTCTAAACTGACGGGGCAGCCTCATGATTTCGTCTTTTTCTGAGCCTTGTGCCAACTACGTCAAGACACAAATTATACAACAGAGATCACAATCAAGGAATGAAGCAACCTCAACAATAAGTACTGTACGGAAGCCCATTGTTTACAAGAATTGAAGGATTCTACAGGCACAGAATGTGTCCAAGAAAAAAAAAACAAGATTATGCGCAATAAAGCCAAACCGCATCCTCATTCAACCAGGCAGAGCCAGTCCACCGGTCCTTAACCTCAACCATGACCACCCTCAGCAGCTCGTGACAAACGAACTAACCTTGCAATACTGCCCATCAGCACCACTTCCAATCTTGTTTGGCTCCTTCCCACTATTATTCCCTGTGAACCGGTCACAGGTCTTATTCTTTTTCTGGCAGCTGCTCTTTATCGTGCAGGTATCCCCATAATTGGTGTTAATCCCACACAGGACACCGCCGTCAACTGCCTTAATATTCTCCAGCACGATGTGCCGTGACCCTTTGCCGTTAGTCTTGCAGTTGCCGCAGCTGCGTGCGACCTTGCCGTAGTCCTTCGCGTAGAAGTTCCTAATGTTGACCGTGCCGAACCCATTAAACTGAACGATCTTGTCGGAGGCCTTGAACGCGCCACCGCCGATGATGTTGGAGGTGCCCGAGGATTGCTTGAGGGTGATGGCATCTTCACACACGTCTTGCCACCACACATTGATAATGTTGCACCGGCCCTTGCAGTGCACGCCTTCGGCTTGGTTTGGGCCGATGATCACGTTTTGCAGGGTTGCGCCGTCTTCGAGGACGAACATTGCGTCCGCTTCTCCCGTTTCTTTTTGTTCTTGGCAGACGCGGGCTGGGAGGAGATTTAGTGATTACGCGTTTACAATGTGGAATACAGAAGATACATACGCCACCGGTCATAGTTCTTCATGCCACCGTCGAAGGTCTGGCCGGCCTTGACGGTAATTGCCGCCGAGGTTGACACGGCGCCAGAGCTCTTGGGCAGAGCAGTGGTCACCGCCGACGGGGCAGCCGTGACCCGAACCGTGCTGGTCTGGAGGGTGGTAGCCTTGTTTGTAGTGGTCGCCTTGAGCCTCGTCATAGTCTTGATAGTGGGAGCCTCGGCCGCGGTCGTCGCCTTCACTATCATTGGAGGGGCAGTATTACCCGTGAAGTAACAGCTGCATTCCTTGGAGAGCAAGCTGGGCTTGTTGCTGCAGTTTGTGGCCCATACAGGCAGGCCTTGCGTGGTAGTGACTAAGCTGCGGGTGAAGGTCGCGCAGAAGGCGGACGCGGTCGCCTTGTTGGCATTCATAAAGCTTGCGCAGGCATGCTTGCTGGGATCGAGGCAGGCCAGGACGGCTGGAAGAAGGGAGAGAAGGGCGAGTTTATGCATTTTGCTTGCAGTGTGGACTAATTCTTCGTAAACAGGGTAGATATATGGGATTAAACAGTTGCAGTCGACCTGCGACCTCAAAGAAATGAGCAAATTCGAATCAATGAATGTGCTTCTGGCTAAAGAGAATGGCTTCAGGAGGATGCCCTGACAAACAGATGATGGTGAGAGAAAAAGATGCTTATCTACTCCAACCCCTTCCCTTTGCCATCCTTTATCCGACTTTCAACGTTGCACTCTCTAGAGACATCAACATCTCCTCGAGCCCCATCAGGCCTGGCTGGAGTGCAACGCAGTATTGCTCGCTCGCTCATCGCCCAGCTCACCATCCAGTTTCTCCACCACCACGCAGAGCCAATGTTTTAAGCCGATTTTGAAACAGGATCGGCGCCATTTTGTCGATCTGCGAAGGCAGACCAAGGATCTGGGACCCCGGTCCCTGTCATGATCAACTGACAGCGATCACCCGATCTGGTGGCCATGGCATTAACCTCCAACGGCTGACGAAAACCTTCTGGAAACTCTTCCCGGTGACTGTTGCGCTAGGAGAAAGCCCCTCGGCCCACGGCGAGAAGGTTACAAGCAACTTCAGACGGTTACCCCTCCGTACCTTGCAGATGCACTCCGACCTGGGGTTGCATCAGCACTACCAACGGGGCACATAAACCGGGTGGTGGGACTGGTGGGATAGGGAACATGCCGATGCTGCAGAAGGCCATCAATTAGAGGGGCAGTGCTTTGGGGGCCACCAGCAAGAATCCGAGCCCCTGGCAGAGAACGTTAGTGGCACCGCCAGAACGGCATCCTTAATTTTTCTTTATCTTCGCCTCAGGTGTTTATCATGATGTCACATGGCTGGCTGATGCTGATAGAATCATACTTTCTTGATCTCTGTACTCTCCGTGATATGACCTAATCAACATTGAAAGCATCGACAGGTGTTTGATGACTTCAACCCTTATCCTTAAAGATTATCACGGTGCCTGTTATAATCATTCGTGACCCAAGTCCAATTGTATCAAAAAAACCAGCTGTCTAGCTTCAAAAACCACATACCTCAAGCGTTATATGTGCTATGCCTTGAAACGTGGTTTGGTCTTCAGAGCCAATTGTGTCATAGTGTTCTTAAGCTTACAACCGACTGGTCAACTGCTAACATATCAGCACTTGCAGATCAACCGGATGTTATCTTTTTGTCAAGGGCTCTGGCTTGTTTCATGGTTTGGAACAAGTTCTCTGTTTTGCATCAGAGAGTATGGGGAGGTATCATAGGCCAAACCATCATAATTGAAATCAGCGAAATCTGTGTATACGTGATCCTACTCTTCTGGGCCACAGAAGCGAGAAGTGCAGTCACTTTCATTTGGTACACGTGGTAGCAATCCTGAAACTTTGGCAGCATCTATTAAGTCAACCGAAGTTTGTGAACCTGTGAGTCGGAGTGCAACTTTGTTTCTAGTCTCAACATGTGCCTCAACCCCAAAAAAGAGATCCTCCCTGTTCCCCCTTCCTTCATTATCGCCCGAAGAAAAAGGATCTGCCCTTTCATGGTGAATGTCACAATATATATTCGGGTTTTATCTCGATCAGCAACGTAAATTCAAAATACTGGTGAACATTGGGTCAATGATTACCACAAGACTTCAAGCAGGCTGCAGGAATAGGTTGATTTAAGAAAAGGGAACTCGGATCATGTTGGAGCGAGTAAGCTTTTGTGCTACCACTTTCTAGGTTGCAGGAAGAATGTCGGCGTAGTGCTGTCATTCGATTCTATTCTTCTAACCAAGTCGATAGCGCTTGGGACAATGACAGGTTGATTTGCGAGCTCACATACCCCGATCCCTTGACCATGGACAATACAAAAAAAGACCTTCTCATTGTGAAGATCAATGACTCTGTGTGTGTAATGTTTGAAAAGACACACTCATTCATCACCCTTCATATTGTGTTGGCCCGGATTCAAGAGTTCAGGCTGCTGCAAGAAATTTGGATGTTGACCGGGATGTATCGTTCCTTGGGAAGAGGAGATAGAGGAAGGATTTACCATCAGTAAGTGATTCAAATGGTGAATTTGTTGATGTTGAGGATTGAACTGCAATAAAATTCTGGAATATGTAGTGTTTCTAATTCATATGAGGTCATCTAGTTGTTTGAATCATTAGATACAGCCCATCTTGCTGTTAAAGATGCTTGATTCTAGCTGAAGCACACGAAGTTCGGTATCTCAGTGTTCAGAGTCCCACATGATGCAATCAATCCAGGAACAGGCATGCTGATTTCGCGTACGTATAACGCTCTGCTCCCGTGCGAATATTGCTTCAGTGCGAGTAAGATTGTTTGATCTCATGACTTTGAAACTTTGAAGACATGAACATGTATTTGAATGGTTTTAGTAATATCTTCTATGAAAGCTGTGGAGACCAAACCATGCAGATCTTTTGTGATGCCATTGAACTTTGTGTTTCACTTACAGCTGGCCAATAATCGGATGGAAGCTGCGTCTTGTGAAACTGAATGGCACATATCTCTTTTCATGTTGAGATAATTCTCCCTCCAAGGTAGCCTCTATGCTTCTTTCAATTTCGCTTACGTGTTGCTTTACAGGATGTAGGTATACAAACGGTATTGTTGAGACAACTCCCTCTTTGGCATCTCCAAAGAACCATGCTGCTCTGTTAATTATTTTCCTCAGACAATATTTCTGGGTTGGATACAAGTTTGGCAGGGTTATTGTCGTTCTTGTTTCTATCATCTTCTGTAACCTTCGGGTCAACTGGCGGCTCTGCTGCTTCACGATAGGTTCTGGAACCACTGAGGCGAGCCAGGTCTTTGAACAAGCGATACGGTATTCCAACTCTAAGTCTTCCTTCGTAAAATTTATAAGCAACAGTTAAATTTTTGTTGCCACCAGGCTGGCTTTGCGACACATTGAACGGGGCATACTGGAGCAACGACTGCAACATCTCTGCCAGACCGTTGAAGTCGATTAGGGTTGTCGGGGATTCTCCTGACAGCCATTCCGGAGGGATAGTCGCTAGTGTCGTGTCGATATAGAAATTGACAGGAACAAGTGTTGTCGAAGATGATTCATTCCCTCCTTTACTTTCCTGCCACTCTTTCTTCCCTTTCCTTCCCTTGGCTTGGTGTCTTGGGCGTTGTCGGCGGTCAACTGAATCAGAGCGAAAGACCGAGTCGGGAACAGTACCCTACATGCCCGTGTACCAACCGGCTGCCACCACACACAAGAAGAGGATGACTGTGTAAACCCATGCTGGGACGAGCTCAACCGGAAAGACGTCGCCCGAGGGAGCTCTGGTGATGAAGAGGAAGGACATCTTAGAGAGGATTAAAGCTTCCGAGAGGCTTCTGTCAGAAGCAATCGGTGGTCGGAAGTGATAAAGTCAAGGCACTGACACTTAGGTTGTCAGTGTCTCCGGAGGTTGCAGAGTCAAGAGCTAGGTCCCTTACCCCCGGAACAACACAGCGTCATCAAGATTATGTTGATTAAGACGAATTTAGCAGCAAAAACTTCTCAGCACACCAATGAGTTGAAATTTTGCCTTCAAAAGCATGGATAATGATTGCATGTGACAAGAGACTAACAGGACCCAAAGGGAAGTGTGATGTTGCTCCCAAAGCTTGCGTGGAAGCCTCAAGGAAATGGCTTCCCTCCTCGCCATCCACACTGTGCAACTTCCAGCTCGTGCAGTTGCTCTCTCCATTCTTTCCCTGTTGACCCGCTAAAGGCTGTTGGCAAGTTGCTGACTCTTGCCTCGGAGAGCTTGCTGCCGCACCTCGCAAAATGTCGGCCAACAAAACAAAGCTGTCGACTCCCACTCGATGAAACCCTCCAGTGAGATCAGCCAGCTGTGCGTCGGCCGCGACTGTCTGTGATGTTGTTCCCATCGCTTTTGTCTAATGCATCCATCCGGTTCAGCCAGTGACGCTCCAGAAAATGATCAATGTACCTTCACTGCCAATAACCACTCTGACCCTTAAGGGCATGAAGATCCCCTTCTACGTTTCTCGCTTTTTTTCAATCCAACATTTGCCATCGTCTTGTTGAAAAACTTCCATTACGTTCAATTGTACGGCTTTTGGCCAAATTTCTACTCTCCATTGTCCGTCCTATATTAGTCGCTATTGTCATCACGACTTCCATGCTTACCCGCAAACGCCTTTCCACGGGCGCGCAATTTGGCGCATTGAAAAAGAATCGAGATTGTCCTTTGTCCCCATGGACGCCGCCACCACCTTAGCCGTTGCCGAGCATGCTTCTGCTGCTGAGAACCCCCCCCCTTCAGGGGCCTTTGCTCCCTAAACTGCTGCTTCTTAGGCTCCGGCCGATGCGGGAGTGCGCCCCGTGTTCCCGAGAAAGCTCTGGTCCGCGGTCTCGGGTTCGAACGAAGAATGCTGACATAGAGTACCGGGAACTCATTACTGAGGATCCAGTCAAGGCGTACAGCTGTATGTGCCTATGCCAACCTCCTTTCACCAAGGCCGAGGAGGAAGAGGAAGAGGAGGGTGGTGTGAATCCTCGCGAGGGTAAATCCGACGGCAGTAAACGTTCATGTGGAAGAAGCCGGCCGACGAACACCCAAATCACCCGTGGAATATGACCAATACTTGGAAGTAGAGTGTTCCACAAGCAGTTTATCTATTACAGGCTGCGCGTGCCGGACTTCCGCATGTATACGTTCAATGATCATAAGGGTTATGGTCTTATTGAAATGCTCCAAAACATCTTCCTCAACTATGAGAAGGCCAGAAAAGTCGGCAACTGGAGGTAATGGCTTAACAAGCCTTAATTCTCTTAGTCGAGGCCTAAAAGGTCGATCGACCACATTGTGGTAATGGGACCACCCTCGGCTGGCTCGGAGGCCTCGAAACAAAGAGCAGTGAGCTGTTTGCGAGGCCTTGGGATGCTTCCTAATCAGGATTGGGGTTGGTACGGAGAGACGGCGCCAAGTCTCGAGAGCACCACCAAGGCGTCATCTCAGATCTGCAACCCTAACGCAACTTCATCTCGGCATTGCCCTGAGGTTCATCCATGAATTACTGTAACTTCTTACAGATGTCAAAATTGAAGAGCTAATTACTCCTGTTATTAAACTACCATAGCACCAGCATGTTGTCTCGCGGTTCACATGGCGCGATTTCTGCTTCCTTTCGATCCTCCCCCAACCCCTTCGAAGGGACACCGGGGAGCAGTCAGTTGGGGATAACTGAAAGGCAATACTTGAAGGCACTACAGCTCTTCGAGAAAGTATTTTCAAGGACTTGAAACAGTGGAAAATACCAGGATTGCTCATGATGGGACTTCCTTTTGCTCCTCAAACTTACTGGGAGAGAGAAGGGCGAGGCTGGTTCTAGGCAAGTACTCGATCTTCACTTGTTCATCTTCTTTCACAATCTGGCTATGTAAATGGAAATTTTCAGAATAGGAAGGAGCGTTAATTGCAAACTAAGAAGAAAACCAGAAGTTAAGAAATGCGGACATCTTTGAACTGAACCCATATGCAGAGCTCTGTCTATGGCCCCTTTCCAATGAGAACCCTACCCTCAACTTCTTCATGCCAATCACCAACGCTTGTGAAGCTCATCCCTCTAGATGCCAGTTATTCCTAATGCTCAAAGACCAAATATTGCCATAAGGGAAAGGAAGAAGCCAATCAAATCCCCCAAGCCAATCCCATCGCTTCAGTCCTCGTTGTGATGCTTAGAAGCCACCCAGAGGGTTAGGATTCGGGATCCGCCAACCACCACGGACGCCACCAGCTGGCAGCCCAGGCGGAGGGGGAACCTTAGCGGCCTCTTGACGGAACTTCTCCAGCGTAAACGGCGTGTCAAACCGCTGGTTAATCACACCAACCATGCCCCTCTGGCAGTGCCCGCCACCGCCGGGCTGACCGCAGTAGTACCAAATTGGCTTGTCGTCCTTGACCTCAATCTGGAACACCTCTTCGCTCTGGCGCAAGGATCCATCCGGGTTTGGTGTGACGGGGAAGAAGCCGCTGAAGAAGGAGTTCGGGGCCGCAGGGTCGACGTCGCTACGCGGACGGCAGGGCGCGTTGAAGGCCGCTTCGACGACGGAGTGGTTGGCGGGAAGGAAGTGGAACTCGACGATGCTACCGACTTCGGCAACCACGTTTTCGGGATCGAAGCGCAGTTGTCCGCCCCGGCCGGCAACTACGGTGTGGGTGATGCGCGGCGCGGTGTAGGTCTTGGTTGGGGCGCCCGGCCAGTTGTGGTATGTTGG
>Ga0065720_1003414_pt1 | contig 16956 bp, 12 predicted proteins | sample Thericmetagenome_FD_59107 | JGI IMG/M metagenome (GOLD analysis project Ga0065720, IMG submission 59107) | Thermophilic microbial communities from the Joint Bioenergy Institute, California, USA of rice/straw/compost enrichment - eDNA_2 v2... | ecosystem: Engineered > Solid waste > Grass >... | reverse complement strand
GCGGCAGCGAGATGCCGAGCACGTTGCCGTGGTCGCCGTCGATGCCCTCGACGAACCAGCCGCCGAACCCGTCGAGGGTGAACGCCCCGGCCACCCGAAGCGGCTCGCCGGTCGCGACATAGGCCGCGATCTCCTCGTCCGACGGCCGGCCGAACCGCACCACCGTGGACGCCACCCGTGCCGCCTGCCGCCCCGTCGCCGCGTCGATCACGCAGTGGCCGGTGAGCAGCCGCCCGGTACGGCCCCGCATCGCCCGCCACCGGGCGACCGCGTCGTCCGCCGAGGCGGGCTTGCCGTACGCGCGCCCCTCGAGCTCCAGCACCGAGTCGCACCCGATGACGAGCCCGCCGCCGAGCCCGCCGGCCACCGCGGCCGCCTTCGCCCGCGCCAGCGCCAGGCACAGCTCGGCCGGGGTCTCGGCGCTGATCGCGTCCTCGTCCACCCCGCTCACGACGACCTTGGGGTCGAGCCCCGCGCCGCGCAGCACGGCGAGCCGGGCGGGAGACGCGGAGGCCAGCACGATCTCACTCATGTCGCCCCAGCCTACTGACGGTCCCGGCCCGGACGTCCGCCACCTGCCGAGGCCTCGCGCGGCGGCCCGCCTCGGCCTCCCCGACGACCTCCACGGCCCGGCTACACCGCCTTGACCGTCGACACGATCGTGTTGATGTCCCGCCAGTACCGCTTCTGGCTGTCCGGGATGGCGACGAACAGCAGGGCCGGCTTGCGCTTCGGCACCTCGGTGAGCAGCACGGCGGCCATCGAGGTGCGCCGCTTGCCCTTCACCGTGTAGCGCACCTCGTAGGCGATGAGCCAGGCGTCCCGCTTGCCCACCTTGCGCGGCTGGGAGGCGACCCACTTGATCTTCGCGCCCTTCGGCTGGTGGTTCAGCGTCCAGCGGGCGGCGAGCAGCGCGGTGTCCGGCAGCCGGTCCTGCACCAGGATCGGCACCGGGCAGGTGACGAGCAGCGCGCGGTGCCCGGCGCCCTTCACCGCGGGCAGCAGCTGGCGGGTCGCGAACGGCTTCGGCTTCGCCTGCCGCCATCCGCCGGAGAGCCGCGCCACCGCGATGCGGGACCGCCGGTCCTTGAGCCACCGCCGCACCTTCGTGGTACGGCCCGGCAGCCTGCCGAGCTTCTTGATCTTCGGCCGCCCGGGGACGCGCGGGTCGGCGAGCGCGGCCTGGATCGGGGTGAGGCCGGCGGTCGGCGAGGCGGTGGCGGCGGGCGACCCCGACCCGGCGGACGCGGGCTCCACGGTCGCCGGAGCGGTGCCGGAGGCCGCGGCGGACGCCGTGGCCGGCGCCGAGGCGGTCGGCACCGACGTCGCGCTCGGCACAGAGGTCGGCGCCGCGCTCTGGGAGGCGCCCTGCGACGCGACGGCGCCGGGCTCGGCGGTCGGCGACGGCGCCGCGTCGGCGGCCCGCGGAGCGGCGGCGGTGGATTGGCGGTCGTCCCGCGTCACGAAGAAGAACACGCCGGCCGTCACCGCGACGATCACGGCCACCGCGCCCGCCAGGAGGCGGTAGATCACCCGCATCGGCAGGTCGCCCAGGCGCGTCAGCAGCGACGGTTTCGGCAGCGGCGCCGGGCTGGTCGCCGGCGGCCGGTCGATCATGATCCTCGGAAGCGGTGTGGTCTCCGCCTCGGCCCCTATGTAGGACGGGACCGCCTTGGTCCCCTGGCTCCCATCCGCCCCATGTGACACGTCGGGAGCGTACGACAAATCGCACACGTCCGGGTGCCAGTTGACCATCACACTTCGAGAACGAGGAACTTCCGCCCCAGGCCGCGACGAACGGCGCCGGACGGCCCGGTCCGCCGCCCGCGGCGAAGGGGTGTCCGGCGCCTCGCCGGGCCGTACCGCCGGGCCCCGGCCACCGCGGGCGGGCGCCACCGCCCGGAGGCGTCTTGGATCAGGCGAGCGCGGGTCAGGCGAGGCTGTCCAGCCAGGCCTGGCGCAGCCCCGCGAACCGCCCCGCGGCGGCGATCAGCTGGTCCGGCGGCCCGTCCTCGACGATGCGCCCGCCGTCCACCACGAGCACCCGTTGCGCGATCTCGACCGTGGACAGCCGGTGCGCGATGATCAGCGACGTGCGCCCGGCGAGTATGGTCCGCACCGCCCGCTGCACGAGCCGCTCGCTCGGCACGTCGAGGCTGGAGGTGGCCTCGTCGAGGATGAGCACGGCCGGGTCGGCGAGGAACGCCCGCGCGAACGCCACGAGCTGCCGCTGCCCGGCCGACATCCGCCCGCCGCGCTTGCCGACCGGGGTGTGGTAGCCGTCGGGCAGCGCCGAGATGAACTCGTGCGCGCCGAGCGCCTTCGCCGCCGCGACCACCTCGGCCATGGTGGCGTCCGGCCGCCCGAACCTGATGTTGTCCGCGACCGTCCCGGAGAACAGGAAGTTCTCCTGCGTCACCATCACCACGGCCCGGCGCAGCGTGGCCTCGTCGAGGTCGCGCAGGTCCACCCCGTCGAGCAGCACCCGCCCGGCGACCGGGTCGTAGAACCGGGCGATGAGCTTGGCGAGCGTGGTCTTGCCCGCACCGGTCGCGCCCACCACCGCCACCGTCTGACCGGCGGGGATGTCGAGGTCGAGCCGCGACAGCACCGGCGGCCCCTCGGCGGCGTACCGGAACTCCACCCCCTCGAACCGCACCGCGCCCCGCGGCCCGGAGGCGGCGGGCAGCGGCACGGGCCGCCGCGGCTCGGCGACCGCGGGGCGCTCCTCGAGCACCCCGGCGAGCTTCTCCAGCGCCGCCCCGGCCGACTGCAGCGAGTTGTAGAACTGCGACAGCTCCTGCATCGGCTCGTAGAACTGCCGCAGGTAGAGGATGAAGGCGGCGAGCACGCCCACGGTGACCGTGCCGTGCAGGGCGAGCCAGCCGCCGTACAGCAGCACCGCCGCGACCGTGACGTTGCCGATCAGCTTGATGCCCGGCATGAACACCGCGACGAGCCGCATGCTGCGCTGGTTCGCGGCGCGGTAGTCGTCGTTGAGCCGCTCGAAGATCTCCTGGTTGCGGGCCTCGCGGCGGAACGCCTGCACCGCGCGGATGCCGGTCATCGACTCCACGAAGTGCACGATCACCAGCGCGACCGCCTCCCGGGTGCGGCGGTAGGCGATCGTGGACTCGCGCCGGAACCACATGGTGAACAGCGCGAGCACCGGCAGCGGCAGCAGCGCGACGAGGCCGAGCCGCAGGTCGAGCACGAGCAGCATCACCGCGGTGCCGAACAGCGTCAGCACGGCGGTGACCAGCTTGTCGAAGCCGGAGCCGAGCATCTCCGAGATCGCCTCCACGTCGGAGGTGAGCCGGGCGATCACCCGGCCGGAGGTGTACTGCTCGTGGAACGACAGCGAGAGCTTCTGGAAGTGGTTGAACACCCGGCGGCGCAGCTCGAGCAGGATGCTTTGCCCGACCCGGCCGGACATCCGCAGGAACGCCTGCCGGGTGAACCCCTGGGTGAACGCCGCGACGAGCAGGCCGCCGACGATCGCGAGCAGCGTCGCCGGTCCGCGGCCGTCCGTCATCGGCGGGATGCCGCTGTCGATGCCGACCTTCACCAGGTACGGGATGGCGAGCCCGGCCGCGCCGGACACCACGATGAGCACGATGAGCAGCGCGATCGTCGCGCGGTGCGGGCGCAGCAGCGCGGCGAGCAACCGGCTCGACCGGCTGGCGCGGCCGCCCAGCAGGAGCGGCACCCGGGCCGGAGCGGTCTCGTCGGGGTCCTCGGCGGCGACGCCCCGCCAGGACTCGACGTCGGGCGGGGCCGGGGCGGGCGTGCCGGACGGCGAAGCGGCCGAGGTCATCGCAGCGCCTCCTCCGGGTCGGGGTCGAGGTCGGCGTCCTGGGCGAGCAGCGCCCGGTACTCCGGCACCGTGGCGAGCAGGTCCTGGGTGCCGGCCGACGTGGGTGACCGTGCCGCCGCTGAGCAGCGCGACCTTGTCGGCGAGCAGCACGGTGGAGGCCCGGTGGGCGACCACGATGCCGGTCACGTCGGCGAGCACCTCGCGCAGCGCCGCCTCCACCAGCGCCTCGGTCTCCACGTCGAGCGCGGAGAGCGTGTCGTCGAGCACGAGGACGCGGGGCTTGGCGAGTACGGCCCGCGCGAGCGCGAGCCGCTGCCGCTGGCCGCCGGAGAGCGACATGCCCTGCTCGCCGATGCGGGTGTCGAGCCCCCAGGGCAGGTCGTAGACGAAGGTCGCCTGGGCGATCTCCAGCGCCTCGCGCAGCTCCCGCTCGGTGGCGCCGGCGTTGCCGAGCATGAGGTTCTCCCGCACGCTCATCGAGAAGAGCGTGGGCTCCTCGAACGCGGTGGCGACCGCCGACCGCAGCGACGGCAGTGTCAGGTCGCGCACGTCGTGCCCGTCGATCGTCACCCGGCCCTCGGTGACGTCCAGCAGCCGGGGCACGAGCGCGGTCAGCGTGGTCTTGCCCGAGCCGGTCGCCCCGACGACGGCGAGCGTCTCGCCGGGCCGTACGTCGAGCCGGACGTCGTGCAGCACCGGCCGGTCGGCGCCGGGGAAGCGGAAGCCGGCCCCCTCGAAGCGGACGTGGCCGCGCGGCCGCTCCAGCACGATCGGGCCGCCGACGATCTCCGGCTCGGTGTCGAGCACCTCCAGCACCCGGTCGGCGGCGGTCATCGCCTCCTGGCCCATGGCGAGGATGTAGCCGAGCGAGGCGATCGGCCACACCAGCTGCAGCATGAGCGTGGTGAAGGCGACGAGGGTGCCGATGGTGACCGCCCCGCCGCCGACGGCGAGCGCGCCGAGCAGCAGCACGACGGCGAGCGTGACGTTCGGGATGATCTCCACGAGGGTGAAGAACCGCGACGACAGCCCGACCTTGCGCATCGTGGTGCCGTACAGCCGGCGGGCGGCCTCGTCGTAGCCGTCGTAGACGTGGTGCCGCCGCCCGAACGCCTTGATCGTGCGGATGCCCAGCGCCGACTCCTCGACCAGGGTGGCGAGGTCGCCCTGCTCGTCCTGGACCTGCCGGGAGACCTTCCGGTAGCGCCGCTCGAACCGCAGCGANAGCACGAAGATCGGCACCGCGGACGCGAGCACGANNAGGCCGAGCGGCCAGTACATGTGCATCAGCANCGCGATCACGGTGNTGAGCTGGATGATGTTCATCACCAGGAACAGCAGGCCGAACCCGAAGAACCGCCGGATGATCGACAGGTCGGTCGTCGCGCGGGACAGCAGCTGGCCCGACTGCCAGTCGCCGTGGAAGCTCATCGGCAGGCGCTGCAGGTGCCGGTAGAGGTCGTCCCGGATCGCGGTCTCCATGCCGAGCACCGGGCGCACCTGCGACCACCTGCGCAGGAAGGTGAGGAACGCCTCGGTCGCGCCCAGGGCGAGGGCGAGCAGCCCGAGCGGAAGCAACGCGCCCGCGTCGCCGTGGGCGACCGGGCCGTCGATGATCTCTTTGCCGACGAGCGGAATGAGGATGCCGGCCCCGATGCCCGCCATCGCGGCGAGCCACATCAGGACCAGACGCGTCAGATGCGGACGGAGATAGGACCTGAGACGCCATAGGGAACTCGACTCGACCACGCCCCTCAGCAGGCGGAACCGGACCTGGGCGGGAGCCGCGAGGACCCCCCAAGGTTAGTACCGCCGGTCAATTCATGCGGAAACAGTGCACCTGAGGTCCGCAATGGCAAATAGCGGGTTGATCAAAAATGTCAAATATTTGTGGATTTTCCTGTATTTATGCTGGCCAGAGACTCGGGCCAAGCCTCGCAAACGTAATGTTCACGACATACGGCCAATCAGGTGAACGAGGCCCGGAATGGCCACGGAATCCGCCGGGCGAGGTAATAGACTCACCCCCTGGATATCTGGATGTATCTTTTCCGACGTCCCGGGGCCGGGGCGCCCGGCGGCCCGCCCCGCATGCCGGGCGCCGGGCGGCCCCCCTTGCCCGGACCCTCCCGCGCGCCGTGCCGGGTCTCGCACAGGGGATGACATACCCGCAGGACCGGGCGGCAAGGGTCGCCACCGGACGGCCACGCGGACGGCCGCTGGACGGCCGCGACAGAGCGGGCCGTACCCACCGGGCCGCCGCCGCGTCACGAAGCGGCCGTCCGCCTCCGGCTTCGCCCGCTCACCCCGACGCTCCCACGGCCACCCGCCCAGACAACGATCGAACTACGCACACTGCGACAAAGTAAAACAAGTGTGCACACAAAGCCAGAGAATTTGACAGAAAGTCGCACTGTGGACACGCAGCCGGTATGCGCGGCGCACCCCGGGCACGGCGGTGACGCGGCGGTGGCAAGGCGGAGGCCGCAGGCGCCGCGGGCCGCTCCCGGGGCCCGGGCCGTACGGCCGAGCCGTCGCGGCCCCGGGCCCGGGCGGGTCCGCGCCCGCCGCCGCAGGGGAACCCGGGCGATCCCGGGTGCGATGGAGCGTTCCAGGCGCGATGGCGCACCGGCCGCCGCGCGGATCCGCGGTCGCGTGCCCGGCGCCCCCCGGAACGGGGAGGGGAACGCCGGGTCCGGCGAGGTCGGCTACTGCGCCGGATAGGGCGCGGGATAGGGCGCCATCTGCGGGTCGACGGGCACGCCCTTCACCGCGTAGGTGACCAGCGTGGTCAGCACCTCCTTGACCGACTCCTTCACCCGCACGTCGCACAGGATGATCGGGATCTGCGGGGCGATCCCCAGCGCCTTGCGGATCTTGGCCGGTTCGTGGCGGCGCGCGCCGTCGAAGCAGTTCACCCCGACGACGAACGGGATGCCGCGCTGCTCGAAGTAGTCCACCGCCGGGAAGCAGTCCTGCAGGCGGCGCGTGTCGGCGAGCACGACGGCGCCGAGCGCGCCGACCGCCAGCTCGTCCCACATGAACCAGAAGCGGTCCTGCCCGGGCGTGCCGAACAGGTAGAGCCACAGCCCTTCCCGGATCGTGATGCGGCCGAAGTCGAGCGCCACCGTCGTGGTGACCTTGCCCTCCACACCCGAGGTGTCGTCGACGCCGATGCTCCGCTCGCTCATCAGCTCCTCGGTGTGCAGCGGCCGGATCTCGCTGATCGTGCCGACCAGCGTGGTCTTGCCGACGCCGAAGCCGCCGGCAATGAGGATCTTGATCGCCAGCGCAGGCGTGGCCGGGGCCACGCCCTGGCTAGAGGCTGCGAAGTCCATGCAGCACTTCCCTGTAGATACGTTCGTCGATCGCCTGCGCCGCCGGTCGCGGCCGCTCGATCGCCACCAGTCCCTCGCGCCGGAGGTCGCCGAGGATCACGCGGGTGATGTTGAGCGGCAGCTTCAGCTGCGCGGCCACGTCCGCCACCGGAGTGGGTTTGCGGCATACCTTCAGCACCTGCAGATGCTCCGGGAACAGTTCGGCGGGTTCCGCGGGCATCCGGAGGGTGGTGACGATGGCCACCAGGTCGAACGGCTCGCCGACCGGCCGCGCCCGGCCCTTGGTCAAGCCGAAGAGCCGGATCAACGGCCCGGGCCCATCCATGGTCACTGCTGCACGCCGTTCCAGGCCGGTGCGGGCGCGGCGACGCGGGGCTGCGCGGACAGGTGCTCGCCCACCCGCTTGACCAGCAGGGCCATCTCATAGGTGATCATGCCGAGCTCGGCGTCGGACTCGGCGATCACGGCCAGGCGCGCGCCCTGCCCGGCCGCGGTGATGAACAGGAATCCCCCCTCCAGCTCGATGATCGTCTGCCGTACGCCACCCATGCCGAAGTGACGCCCCGCGCCGAGCGCCAGGCTGTGGCTGCCCGCGGAGATCGCCGACAGGTGCTCGGCGTCCTCCCGGGTGAGGTTGCGGGAGGCCCCCATGGCGAGCCCGTCGGAGGAGAGCACGATCGCATGCCGGATGCCCGGGACACGCCTGGTCAGGTCGTCGAGCAGCCAGCTCAGCTCAGTTCTGGGGTCGGACATCGGGCTTGCCGTCCTTTCGATTCCACATGTCGTCTCCCTGCTCCATCCGACCGGGTCCGCGCTCGGTCCGGCTCTGCCCCCCACCGGGCGCGGGTCCGGTCATCGCAGCGGGTCCGTCGCCGGGATCCGCCTCGGTTCCCCGCTCCGGCCCGGCGCCCGGGCCGGGTGCGGCGCCCGCGTCGGCGGGCCCGCGGCCGGGCTCGGGGCCGGATCCCTGGCCGCTTCCCTGCGCCACCAGGCGGCGGCCCTGCTGCCAGCCGCGCTGCATGGACGCCATCAGATTCTTCAGCTCCTCCGGCGACCGCGTGGTGACCTCCTGGTCCTCGATCCGCCTGCGCAGCTGCGGGGCGAGGCTGGCCTGCGGTATCCGCCTGGGCAGACCGTCCAGGTCGTCATCGTCGTCGTCCGGCGGCAGCCCCCCGGACGCCGGCTGCGGCGCGGGCGGCGGCACCGGAGGCGACGCGGGAGGAGAGGCGGGCGGAGGCGGCGGGAACGCGCCGGTGGACCGTCGCTCCGGCTCGAACCAGGGCGAGGAGTAGCCGGAGTCGCCCCCGGAGGAGGTCCCGCCCGCGCCCGGCGAGGCGGCGGGCGGCGCCCCGAACGCGCCGGGCGGACCCGGCGGCGGGAACGCGGTCGAGCCGCCGGGCGGCGGCCCCGGGACGGGCCCGGCCGCGGGACCGGAGGCGGAACCGGAGGCGGGACCCGGAGCGGGCTCGGCCGCCGGCCCGGAGGCGGGACCGGCGTGCGGCCCGGCCGGAGGCCCGAAGGCGGAGCCGGTGGCGGGCCCGGCCATGGGCTCGGGGGCGGGACCGGCATTGGGCGGCCCGAACGCGGGTCCGGCCGCCGGGGGCGGCGGTACGGCCGGGCCACCGGTGACCACGCCCGGCGCGCCGCCCTGCGGCCCGCCCGGCACGCCGTTGCCGGGCGCTCCGTTCGGCGATCCGCCGTACCCGCCGGAGGGGACGGGCCCGGGGCCGCCCGCGGGCGACGGGGACGGTCCGGGCTCGGCGCCGAACGGCCGCCCCGAAGGCTGCGGGGGCGCGGGGAACGGCCCGGGGGCCGGCCGGATCGGCGCCCCGGTGACCGGGCTCACCGTGGGGATCACGGTGTCGGTGGTCAGGCCCGGCCGCTGCTCGGTCGCGACCGAGGAGAACGCGGCGGCGCGGCTCTCCGGCACCGTGCTCAGCGCCCGCATCGGCCGGCTCACCCGCGCGCTCTGCTCGCCGGTCTGCGCCCCGGACACCAGGTCGGGCNTGTCCNGGGGTGACCAGCAGGCTGGTGGGCAGCATCACGATCGCCGTGGTNCCGTCGTACGGCGAGGGCCGCAGCATGCACCTTGATGTTGTGCCGGTTGGCGAGCCGGGCCACCACGAACAGGCCCAGCCGGTCGCTGTCGGCGAGGTCGAACTCGGGCGGGTCGGCGAGCCGNTGCGTTGAACTCCTCGAGCATCTGCGGGTTGAGGCCGAGCCCGCGGTCCTCGATCTCCAGCGCGAAGCCGTTCGCCGCCTTGGTGCTGCGCACGGTCACCGTGGTGTCCGGCGGCGAGAACACGGTCGCGTTCTCCACCAGCTCGGAGATGAGGTGGATCACGTCGGTGACCGCCGAGCCGATCAGCATCGGCGCGTTCGGCATCGGGGCCACCGTGACCCGGGTGTAGTCCTCGACCTCGAGCACCGCGCTGCGCACCAGGTCGTAGATCGGCACCGGCTCGCGCCAGCGGCGGGCGGGCGCCGCGTCGGAGAGGATGATCAGGTTCTCCGCGTGACGGCGCATGCGGGTGGTGAGGTGGTCGATCTTGAACAGGTCCTCCAGGATGTCCGGCTCCTCGACCCGGCGCTCCATCGCGTCGAGCAGGGAGAGCTGCCGCTGCAGCAGCACCTGGTTGCGCCAGGCGAGGTTGAGGAAGACCTGGGCGATGCCCTTGCGCAGGGTCGCCTGGCCGACGGCGGCCTCCACGGCGGTGCGCTGCACCGCCGAGAACGACTTGACCACCTCGTCGAACTCGGCGGTGTCGGCCGGGGGCAGCGGGGGCGCCTCGTCCTCGACGTTGACGTCCTCGCCCTTGCGCAGCCGCTCGACGACGCGCGGCAGCCGCTCCCGCGCCATCTGGGCGGCGGCCTCCTGCAGCCGCCGGAACTCGCCGATGATCGAGTTGCCGAAGCGGTAGGACAGGAAGATCGACAGTGCCACGGCCCCCGCGCCGAGCAGCAGGATGAGGCTCGCGAACACGGCCGAGCGGGCGCGCAGCACCTCCTGCTCGTCGGTGGCGCGGGCGAGCTCCTCGGCGGCCTCCCGGTTGATCGTGCTCACCACGGCCTCGACGTCGTCGCGCCACTGCCGGGCGTCGACCGAGGGCAGGCCGGTGCCGCTCCAGCCGTACAGCCGGTCCTCCACCGCGACGACGCGCCGGTACGGCTCGCTGTTGAGCAGCGGCTCCATCTTGGGCCGCAGCTCCGGCCCGGCGTCCCGCAGGGCGGCGGCGAGGGAGTCGCGGCGCGAGGTGAACGCGGCGACGAACGCGGCCCGGTCGGTCGCGCTCAGCCGGCCGAGCCGCAGCCCGGCGGCGAGCAGGGCGTACTCCCGGCCCAGGTACTCGGCGACGTTGCTGAAGGCGGTGGCGCCGCGGATCTCGGGCACGTTCGCCACCTCGTTGCCGGTGACGCGGTTGGCGAGCCGCCGGGCCGCCTCGTCGACCAGCGTGTTGTAGGCCTGGGTGAGCCGCTGGGGCGAGTTGAGCAGCCCCTCGTCGACGGACGACCGGATCTGCCGCAGGCCGTCGAGCGGGCGCAGCAGCTCACGCATGCGCGCGGAGGTCGCGACGGCGTCCGTGGTGACGCTCTCGGCTTCGACCGCCTGCCGCAGCCGCGCCACCTTCTCGTCGGTGGCCTTGCGTTGCGCGGCGAGCTCGGGCGAGTCGCTCCCCAGCGTCTCGGCCGTGATCTTGCGCTCTCGCTGCAGCTCCGTGATCAGCTCGATGACGGGAGCGCCGGTCACCAGCCAGCGGTCCTCGAACTCGTTGGCCCCGACGAGTTCATCGGCGTTCGAGACGGCGATAAACCCCCACAGGATCGCCATCGAGATCAGCGGTACCAGCAGGATCCGGAGTAGCTTGGTACGGATCGGCGGGGGGGAGTCCATCTGTCAAGTCCATTCGTGCGACTGTGGCCATGGACAGCCGTAGCGCGACTTTGGGGGTCCCAATTGTGACGACTGTTACACCTATGGTTGCCCACTATGCCCACGCGTCACGAGTGCTGCAAGTGTTGACTTGCATNCCTGTCCGCCGGGCGGTAACAGGCGTCACGGCAGACGCGGACCCCGCCATCCCATCCCTTATCGGCATTGCCGACGCGNCTGATGCCGNNTGCCTGATGCCGCCGTGATCGCGGCCCTGCCACGGCCCCGCCCGGATCCGGCGGAGCCGATCAGAAGATCACGCGGGGACGGCCGCCGGGACACCCGGGAGAAGGCCGGTATTCGACGCCTCGGAATTCCATACCGCGCTTTGCGGAATGTATCAGGGAACGGTCAGGAAAACCGACTGATATTACCAGGAAAACGGCTGTCCCCCTTTGGGACGACCGCGACCTCGCCCCGCCGCCGGGCCCCTGAGGACACGAGCTCCACGGGCACTCGGTGGGAACGCCCCCGCACCGGCAGGGCCACCCGGCCCGCGCCCCCACGCCCGGCCGGCGGCCGGGTGAGCCGCGGCGGCCCCCGGAAAGCGAAACGGCCTCCCGCGATCCACCGAGAGGTGGCCGGAGAAGCCGGACCGTGGAGCTATGGGGATTCGAACCCCAGACCTCCTCCATGCCATGGAGGCGCGCTACCAACTGCGCTATAGCCCCGTGCCGCCGGGTCTCCCCGGAGCGCTCCGCCAGTGTATAGGACATCCGCGGAAAGACCGAATCCGCGCCACGCGGCCCGCCGCGCCGGGCCGTACCGGGAGTCCGGGGCCGTGCCGCGGCAGGGCGGGCACCCGGCGGCCCGCCCGGTGCGGACCCCGGCGGCCGGTGGACGGCCGCCGGGATCGCCCCCGTCGCGCCGGGGCGGGACGCGGTCAGCCCCGGCCCGCGGCCCGCCCGATGAGCTCGGCGAGCTCGCCGACCGCCGGGTCCTCGGTGACCGCGGCGAGCCGGGCGGCGTGCTCGGCCAGGGCCGGAAGCGGCATGTCGAGCCAGTGGAGCCCGGGGTCGTGCCGGAACCGCAGGTGGTCGGCGAACGCGGCGGCCACGACGTCCACCTGGAGCCGGGGCGCGGCCTGCCGCCACAGGTCGGCCGCGAGGTCCGCCGCCGCCAGGGTCCGGGCGGTCTCGGCGGGCCGCCGGGTGTCGGGGTCGAGCCAGCGCACGGTCGCCGTGGCGAGCGTGCCCCGCGCCCCGGGGTGCAGGCGCACCCGGTACAGCGCGGTCACCGAGTGGCCGGGGCCGGCCTCGCCGCCGTCCCTGCCGTCGTCGCGGAAGTCCTCGTCGGCGAGGGCGCGGTTCTCGTAGCCGATCAGCCGGTAGTCGCGTACCACCGCCGGGTCGAACGCGACCTGGACCTTGGCGTCGCGGGCGCGCAGGTCGAGGTTGGCGGGCAGCCGCTCCACGAAGACCCGGCGGGCCTCCTCCAGCGTGGAGATGTAGAGCGCGAGGCCGTCGCCGTTGTCGGCGAGCCGTTCCATCAGCTCGTCGCCGTACTCGCGCCCGACGCCCACGCCGAGCAGCGTGATGCGCTTGGCGGCGTGCTCGGCGATCCGGTCGAGGATGCCCTGCCAGGCGGTGTTCCCGGTGTTCGCGAGGCCGTCGGAGAGCAGCACCACCCGGTTCGTCGCCCCGGGCCGGAACGCGCGGGCCGCCTCCCGGTAGCCGAGCACGAGGCCCTCCTCGACGTTGGTGGAGCCCTCGACGACGAGCCGGTCGATCGCCGCGTGCAGCGCGCGCCGCTCGGTGGCCGGGGTCGAGCCGATCACGAGCCGCGCCCGGTCGCTGAAGGTGACGATGGCGACCCGGTCGTCCGGGCCGAGCCGGTCGACGAGCAGGCGCAGCGCGTCGCGCACGAGGTCGAGCCGTCCGGGCTCGCCCATCGAGCCGGACACGTCCACCACGAAGGTGAGGCTCGCCGGGCGGCGCGCCCCCTGCTCGGCCTCCCGGGTCTGCAGGCCCACGCGGAGCAGCGCGGTGTCGCCGTCCGGCAGGCGGGCGCCGTCGAGGTGCACGCTGAAGCCGTCGCCGGGCGGCTGCGGGTAGTCCTGCCGGAAGGCGTTGACGAACTCCTCGGGGCGCACCTGGTCGGGGGACGGCAGGGCGCCCTCCCGCAGCAGGCGGCGGGTGTAGCCGTACGAGGCGGTGTCCACGTCGAGCGCGAAGGTGGAGAGCGGCTCGGCCGCGGCGTCCCGGTCGGCCGGTCCGGTGGCCGCGCGGTCCGCCTGCGCCTCGGCGGGCGAGCCGGTCGGTACGGCGACGCGCGCGTCGGCGGGCGGGCGGCTCGGCCGGGGCCGCTCGGCGGGCCGGCTCCGCGCGGCGTCGGGCGGCGCGAGGGCCGAGACGGACGAGGTGGTGCCGGCCGCGCCACCGGCCGTGTCCGCGGAGCCGCCGCCGGAGCAGGCGGCGGCGAACAGGGCGCAGGCCGCGAGGGCCGCCAACGGGCGGTACTTCATTCGATCGCCTCCAGGTTCGCTTTTCCCCTCGGCCCCCCGACGGATCCCGGGCGCGACCGGCTCGGCCGGTGATCCAAGCGTCCGCGAACCGTGCCCGCGCCGTTACGGAACCCGCGCGGGCCGAGGCGGCCGCGCCATCGAAACTGTACCGGCCAGCCGGTATAGTTTCGGGACGTGCCACGACCGAGTTCCAAGGACCGGCTGCTCGACGCGGCGGCCGAGGTGCTGCTCACCGACGGCGCGGAGGCGCTCACCCTGGAGGCCGTCGCCCGCCGCGCGGGCGTGTCGAAGGGCGGCCTGTTCTACCACTTCCCCACCAAGCAGGCGCTGGTGGCGGCGATGATCGAGCGCCTGGTCGGGGCGTTCGACCGGGCGCTCGCCGCCGCGGGCACCGGCCGCGGCGACTTCCTGCGCGCGTATGTCGCCGCGACCATCCCCGAGCACCCCGGCCCCGCCGGGCACGCGTCCGGCGAGGGCGCCGCCCCCGTGGACCGGATCACCGCCGCGCTGCTCGCCGGAGTGCTCGTCGACCCCGGCGGGCTCGCGCCGCTGCGCGAGCGCTACGCCGCCTGGCAGCGGCGCCTCGCCGACGACGGGGTCGACCCGGCCACCGCCACCCTGGTCCGCCTCGCCGTCGACGGCTGGTGGGCCGCCCGCCTGCTCGGCCTCGCCGAGCCCGGGCCCGGCCTGCACGAACAGGTCCGCCGCAGGCTTCTGGAGATGATCGACGATGCGGTGCGATGACCGCACGGGCCACCCCGCGCGCGCCGCGGCCGCGGGCGTGCCCGGCCGCCTCAGGGCCACCAAGGCGCTCATGCTCGTGACCGACGTGGGCCTGGTGGCCTACTTCACCATCACCGGGCTGGGCCTCATCCCGCCCGAGCTCGCCTTCGCCGACTACACCGACCCGCTCATGGTCGCGTGGAACTGGTCGTTCCTGTGGCTGGACATGATCGTGAGCGCGACGGGGCTGGCGAGNCTCGTGCTGCTGCGGCGCGGGTCGCCGCGCGGCGCGCCGCTCATGCTCGTCTCGCTCGTCCTCACCTCGGCCTCCGGCCTCATGGCGATCGCCTTCTGGACGCTGCGCGGCGACTTCTCCCCGCTGTGGTGGCTCCCCAACCTCTACCTGCTGCTCTTCCCGCTGCCCGCGATCGTCCGGCTCGTGGCCGTACGGTGAACCGGGCACGGTGAACCGGGCGGGCCGGCCTCAGAACTCGTCGGCGCCGGCGACCTGGCCGATCGGGAAGACGTGGCGGGAGGCGGCGCAGACGGTCTCCAGCGAGTGCACGGGCGTGGCGTCGGTGGCGTACGAGGTGCGCAGCACCTGGACCACCCACTCGCCGGGGTCGAGGCGGAGCGAGCCCGCCTCGGTCTCGCTCGGCGGCCGGGCGATGAGGTGCTCCTCGGCGTGGCCGAACCGGTAGCCGAGCGCCTCGATCGCGGCCTGGAGGCTCGGCAGCACGAAGTCGCCCGAGGTGGCGATCGGGGTGCCGCCGAACAGGTCGAGGCGGAAGAAGCTGGTGGCGATGCGCACCGGGACGCCGTTGGCGAGCAGCAGCTTGCGGCGGGCGAGCACCTCGGTGCCCGGCTCCACGCCGAGCGCCTCGGCGATGTGGGCGGCGGCGGGCTCGGACCCGACGTAGAGCATGCGCCGCTCGGCCCGGATGCCCTGCCGTTCGGCCTCGGTGACGAAGAGGGACGCCGAGCCGCGCACCGCCGGATCGGTCGGCAGGGCCCGCTCCACGATCACCTGCGGCGACTGCCCGTTGGAGCTCCGGGCGGCCGTCGGTTTCATCTGCGAGACCCGCCCCGGCGACACGCCCAGCCGGCGGGCGATCTCGTCCTGGCGCATCCCGGCCGCCTGTGCCTCGGCGATCGCCTCGCGGCGGAGCCGGGCGAGCTCGGTGACGGTGCGTTGCTCTTCGGCGATGGCCCGGCTGATGGCGCGGGCGCGTTCGATGGGGTCGGCGAGGGCGGTGATCTGCTCCAACGTACGCGGGTCCAACTTCGGCTCCTACAGGGCGCGTGACCGAAGTTCTCAATTTAGTCACCCTATGTCCACGCCACCAGACACCGATCATGCGACGAGACCCGGCCGATACCCACTCGATGTCAACGACGACCGGTGTGGTACGAATCGGACATGATCTGCGAGGTCTGGTGGGCCCGGCCGGACGCCGCCCGCCCGTGGCACCGGGAGCTGTTCACCGCGGACGAGCTCGGCCGCGCGGACGCCTACCGGCGGCCCGAGGACCGGGACCGGTTCACGGTCGGCTGCGCGACGAGCCGCCTCGTGCTCGGCCGCCTGCTCGGCCTCGCCCCCGCGGACGTGCCGCTGCGCCGGGACTGCGCGAGCTGCGGGCGCCCGCACGGCCGGCCCCGGCTGCCCGGCGACGAGCTGCACCTGTCGGTGTCCCACTCGGGGGACTGGGTGGCCGTCGCGGTCACCGACCTCGGCCCGGTCGGGGTGGACGTGGAGCGGCACGCGAGGCGGGCGGCCGAGCTCGCCGACGCGGTGCTCTCCCCCGCCGAGGCCGCCGCGCTCGCCCGGCTGCCCGAGGCGGAGCGCGGCACCGCGCTGATCGAGTACTGGGCGCGCAAGGAGGCGGTGCTCAAGGCGACCGGCGACGGCCTGCGCGCCCCGCTCTCCGGGGTCGTGGTGACCGCCCCGGGCGAGCCGCCCGCGCTGCTCTCCTACGAGGGACGGCCCGGCCTGGTGATGGCGCTGCGGGAGCTGGCCCCGCGACCGGGGTACGCGGCCGTGCTCGCCGTCGCCGGGCGGGCCGAGCCGCCCCGGGTGGCCGAGCACGACGCGACCGCGCTGCTCGCCGGTCCGGAATATCCCGCCGTGCGACGGGGTTCCGGACCGTAGTTGAACTTTCAAGGGAGCTTCCAGGGAGCGCGGGGGGCACACCGCATGCGGCTCGGCGTTTTCCCACCGGTGACCTCACCACCGATCCGGCCGCCGGCCGCGCGCCGGCCGAGGCGGGGCGGATCACGGCGATGGTCACCGCCGCGGGCGCCGTACCGAGACCCCGGCGAGCCCCGGGGCGGACAACGAGATGACGACGACGGAGGTGGCCACGATGAGCCGGAACGGGACGACGTGGAGGCTGGTGGCGGTCGCCGCGGGATTGGGCGTGCCGTCCGCCACGCGGCGGCTCGCGGACCGGCTCACGGAGGCGGCCGGAGCCGCCCTGCGGGCCCGCGGGATCAAGCCCGAGATCGAGGTGGTCGAGCTGCGCGAGCTCGCGCACGAGATCACCGATCATCTGCTCACCGGGCTCCCGCCGGGACGGCTGCGCGAGGTGGTCGGCAAGGTGGCCGCGGCCGACGGGCTGATCGCGGTGACGCCGGTCTTCAACGCCTCGTTCAGCGGCCTGTTCAAGTCGTTCTTCGACGCGCT
>Ga0065720_1020104_pt1 | contig 16960 bp, 15 predicted proteins | sample Thericmetagenome_FD_59107 | JGI IMG/M metagenome (GOLD analysis project Ga0065720, IMG submission 59107) | Thermophilic microbial communities from the Joint Bioenergy Institute, California, USA of rice/straw/compost enrichment - eDNA_2 v2... | ecosystem: Engineered > Solid waste > Grass >... | reverse complement strand
GATGGTCACATACCTTCTGGTAAGCTGGATCTGCTGGCCCCTTGGACCCTCATACGACCGACGTGGCCTGCCGTGTTCCTCTTCGCCAAAGAAGTGGTGCGATAGGCGCGAAAAACGCTGGTGCATTTCATTCCTCAGGTACTCGGTACCCTCATCGAGGAAGCTCTGTGCGGTATAGGCCATGCCATGGCCGTGGTGGCTTTGTCGCTGATGGCTACGAACCTCGAGCCTCTCATACTTGCCAGGGTCCTTGGTGCTATATTTCTTGTTGAAGATGAAGTTCCTGCGATCTGTTAGCGCTGGTCAGAGTGGCTTGATCATGAGGACTCACCATCTCTGCACGAAATGAGTCTCGAGGCTCTCAACGATGGGCCCAGTAAGGCTGAGGGCAATGTCGGACCAGCCCATGCGGGAGAACCTGCTGCGGTCGACTGCTGCTGTCAGTGTGATTCTAAGTTGAAGAGCATTTGGCTACTCACGCTTATTCTGCTCCCACTTGTCGACGTTCTCAAAGTCGAAGACACGGGCGTTGTTGTAGTCCTGGCCAGGGAAGATAATATCATCCACATTACCGGGGTGAGCATCAGCAATCGGATGGCTGATAGTATCCCAACGTCCGAAGCCTGCATCCGTAAGCAGGGGCTCTACAATCGGGACTCCAGGAGCCACTTACACAGGTCGAGACCGCCCATGAACGCAATCTTGCCGTCGATCAGGCACAGCTTCTCGTGATGAGCCCAGTAAAGAACTACATCATCAGCAGTGCCATAGAGACCCTTCAGGACATCTTCTGAGGCCTTGGCGAGGTTGAAGTTCTTGAAGCTGAAATTCATGAGACTCTTGTGGAAGTCCTGAAGGCCTGTGACAACATCGTTGCCGGGGTGGTGATCGGGATGCCGAAAGACGAAGATATTGGGATGAAGCGCCCGGAGGGCTTTCTTGGTATGCTGCTGCTGTCAGTGCTGGTCTATACGCGCAGTGAGGCGCGGCTTACATCAGAGTTTACTGTTGCGGTCAGCTTGAGTTCACCCTCAACAGACAGGGATCTGACACTTACAAGTCAGAGCTTGCGGGACCTCCTTGTACACAATCACATAGACTTTGACGCCGCGCTCGGCCGCAGCCTTGAGCATATGGTCCAGCCGATAACGGTTATTGCGGGACGGTGGGCGCCGCAGGTATAGCTCGGGGCTGCCGAGTTGTCAGCACGCATTCTCATTCAGGGGCGGGCCACGGTTCCTACCTCAACCACCAATCGAGAATATAGATGTACTCTCGAGCCTCTGTAAACAGTTAGTGTGTGATCGCAGCAACAGACTCCGGCAAAGCAACATACCCTCAAGAGCCATGGACAATGCCCAAAAGTACGAGGCGCCGTCCACATACCACTTGGCACGGCCGGTCGTCTCGGGGGCGAATGAGCTGTAGCGGTTGGCGCCGTACTCTCCATGGGACGCGCCCTCGTGACATTCGACGCCGTCATGGGTGTGCGAGTGCTTGTCGTCGCCGCCAAAGATCTTGCCCACGTCGCTGATGCTCATCTTGCCCAGATTCTCCTTGACCTTGTCCAGGTCCTGCAGGCCCTGCTTGACATCTTTAAGGCCGTCCTTGGCCTTCTTAAGGAAGGAACCGAAGCTCATGGTGATTGTGCTTGGTTACAGGAGCGTCTCAGCTGAGGATGGGCATTCACTGGTTTGAGATGGAGAAGGGTATAAAGGAGGGAGAAGTAGGCGAAGAGTGAACCGAGTTTACTACGATTACTCAGACGCCTTTCAAAGAGATGGTTTTCCGTGGGTAACCCAGCGACAGGCAGCGGATACAGACAGATTGGGAGGTTGGGGTAAGGTGAGGTATGTGCTGCTGACTGTAATCGCCGTCACACCGCGGGGAATGATGAACCACTGGAGCGGGGCTTTAGGGCCAGTGCAGCGGGACTGCCGAGAACGGGATTTACGGGAGGGAGCCGGCCTGGGACCAACCTTGGGCCGGTCTGCAGCCTGTGAAAGTCAAGTCCGCTGGACTATTCTGATTCCAGTGGTGGAGCGCCAGCGATCTTGTAACCAGGCTTTATCCATCCCATCATTTGCTCGACGTGGATGGGCCCTGACACACTCGTTGCACGCCATTGAAGCAGGCAACATAGGGCTGAATATCCATTTTGGGCAGAGCATTAGGTGGCTTACACGCCGTCGAGAGTACGCTGGGATGATAAAACGTGGTGATACGCTTCTGCTGAGGTGTGATGCGGTCATCCATGCATCCATTGCAGGTTATAGCGCGTGCTGTTGGCGACCATTGATATTACTTTGTTGCCATTCTTTTGTCTGGACCACTCAGGCCAAGACTGCTCTCGATAGACCACTCACAAGAACATGGTTGCTGGTATTTTTGACCTACAAAGACCGACTCCGGGTTCCCCTTTACCGAAACATACGGGGTTAATGGCTTCCGACGGTCGATTTCAGGATCCTGATCGATGTAGACGGCATGGAGAGCGAGGATGGGATGATTGGGATCGTGCGCATCGCGATTCCAGTTCAGGCCCAACCCCTCCTCCTCGTCGGCTCATCCCATGTCGGCGGGGATCACGCAGTGTCAGGCACCTGCCAGGGTTCGCCACAGAGCCCGCAAGTGCCCCTGGTCCCTTGTACGAAGGCCATCTCACCCTTATCGCTTATCGCTGGATGCCACTGCCCCCACCAACCGGATGCCCCCGCACCAGCCTTGTGTGTGGCACAGTTCCCCAGACAAGCCACCCATTGGCGTGCTCTCCGAGCTCCCATGCTGTGAAGTATGTGTGTGCCTTTCGTGTGGTGCATGTGCTCCGAGGTGTGTGAGAGTTGCACCAAAGTGCCAAATCAGGCTTAAAACGGTGAAATTACCCCTGGCAATGAAGCACGCGACCTGACGGGGTTAAACGCTCGTGACGGGATCCAGCGTTCGCTGCTGCTGCTTGAGCCAGGGCAATCCGTGCTCTTGGCCTTTCAGGTATCTCACTGATTGACTGTTGAACTTACAAGGCTCAAGACTGTCCAAGCCTGTGAGCGATTGAGACACCAGTGGGCTCGCTTCCACATCACCTGCTATAAAGTCAAGGTAGAGTAGTACTATGCGATTTTATCTCTGTCTGTTTTAACGAATACCAGGTCTCCAGTTCCCCCAAGACCAAGACCAGAAAGAGCCTTACAAAAGGAAAAATCTCCTAAAATCCCATCCCCCCCTCCACCCGCACACCTGGACCATCCCCCAGCTGCCCGCCTTCCTGAGACATTTTTATCAAACCCTCCATTTCGGCAGCGCCATGCGCAATTGGCTGACCTTCTAATATCCTGGGTGCTACAGATACAGAGGTTAGCCTTGTTGAAGCAGACAGGAAAAAGGGAAAAAAAAGAAGATTAAGGCAGTGATGACAATGGTGGGAGGCATGCAGTGAACAGGAGTCGTTCCCACCATCACGGCTAGCCCTGAATCCGTTTAAACTCGAGAGCCTGGCTCCTTTATCGCTCTTAGCCCCGAGGGCGCTCGCTTCATTCACTCTTCACCATCGCCAACCTCTAGCCATTTTCTCCCCAAAACCGTCACCATGGCGACCAACAACACTTCCAGCTCTAACGGTAACCACCCTATGACCTACCTCTTCTCCCAACCCGACCACGGCCATCTCGTACCCTACCTAGCCGCGCTCCACGCCTCATGCATCACCCAAGACCAAATGGTCGGCCCCTTCCTGCCGCCGCTGACCAACGAAAAGCTGCTTGCCTGGTGGAAGGAGCGCATCGCGGAAGCCAACCGCGGCGTGCGCATCATCGTGCTTCTGCTCAACCCGTCTTCGTCGGCCGACCTCAAGAACGGCGGCAAGCCCGCAGGCACGGATCTGCGGGGGCTGGGCATGGTCAAGTTGTCGGATAGCGAAACTGGGAGCTTTAGGGGGCATATTGATGCTGTGCTAGTCGATCGGAGGTATCGGCGGCAGGGGGGTGCCAGGGCGCTAGTTGCGGCGCTAGAGTACGAGGCTGTGAAGAGGGGACGGACTTTGCTGGTGGGTTTTCGACTAACTAATTGTCTTGTTTTAGGGGATCTTACTGACAGTTCCTAGCTCACCAACACTGAGACGGGCAGCGTGGCCGAGGAGGCCTTCAGGAAGTTTGGCTACATCGAGATCGGCAAGGTACCTCACTTTAGCCGTACCTTGACACCAGGCGTCAAGAAAGGCGGCACGTTTTTCTACAAGGAGTTTCAGGTGGTAGCTCCATAGACTGATGTCTCAGGACTGTTCTCGTTCACTTCTCCTGCTTATCCTTCTGGGTTATGATATTAGCCGGCTGGCACGGATGGACTTAGATGGATGAGGCCCACGCTTTTTGAATACTTTTGCGGGTTTCGTATTATGAGATACAACACTCGGCGAAGACATCTATATATATATATATATATATATACGAGCTATCTGAGAAGTACATATTTTCCAACGCTACCTCATGTGCCCTCTGCTCCTCACTGCTCCTCAACATGCTCTTGGACTGCCCTACATATTGCAACATCACTTCCCATCACCATGTTGTTTAACACTATCTGCATACCGGATTGCTACCGCCGCCACACTGCGACCCATCCGTCGGCCATCTGTTTGCCACTCTCTATCAGCGAATCGGAGCCGAAGTCCAAGAGAACCGGTGCAGGTACCCGTGAGCATAGACAGCTCGGTTGCTTCCCAGTCAGTGCCAGCGTTACAGTAGTATGGTAGGCGTTGGCAGTCAACCTGGAGATCTCACATTCCTTTTCTCTCTTCAAGCTTCAACTGGTCATGACTCTCCATTCAGACACAAGGCCCTACACATCCAGATTACACACGGCTTCTATCCTTGACACAACGGTTATGCATGTCTTAGATCGGAGTTTCCTTTCGGGTTTGGTAAATCAATCGTCTGGAACTCATACTGTGAAGTGCTGCTGAACATCGTCCAACCACGTAATCTTCGTCATAACTACGCGAGAATGTCTCAGATGCTCTCTGCCTGGGGATATTTTGCGATGAAGTGTAATAATATGCGTACTCGTGATGCTCGTGTTTAGGGTCAGCCAGTTCGAGAGATATTCTACGAGCCTCACAGCTGATCACGATCTCATCGTAGCAGCGACACCATGAAGTGGTGTCTCCAATACTACATTATCACCAAATGAGACATTGTACCTTGTATAGCAGCCTTGTAGCACGGCCAAATGACACCACCAGCTTGACGGCGGCAACGCCCTCATCTCGAAGTAATACGTAGTACGGCTCCTAAAACCAATCATTCATCTTCAGCATCACGCGATAAATCACTCATAAAGCTGTACTTGCCAAGTGTTTTAGAAACAAAATATTACTATGCAACACCGGGCACGCAAACAGCCCTATCACGCAACAGAAACACAAACAGAAGCCACGTAACAAAGACCCCCATGACCATTCATCCATCCATCCAATTACCTAGGTAGTAGTGATTCACCCAGCACCCAACACCCCGCCGAAAAAAAAAAAAAAAGAGAAACCCAAGCCACGTGCATGCGTAACCAGCCGCTCCTTTATCTACCTCGCAAAGCTACCTACGTACCCAGTCTGTCTATTACGACCCCTTTTTTAATCCTTCTTCTCCCCGCTCCCACCGCCCAGCCCCAGCGCTGCGGCCGCGCCCTCCTCAAGACGGAGGTACCCGCTGCGGCGCAGGGAAGGCAGCCGGATGCGACCGCGGAACCACGAGAGCACGCCGAAGGCGATGCCGAGCACGCAGCCGGAGCTGAGGTAGGGGTGGTCGCGGAAGGAGACGCGGATGTCGAAGAAGATTTTCTCGATGAAGCCGATGGTCAGCTTGGGCTTGATCTTGGGGGGGTTGGCCGTGATCTTGGTGAGCGTCTCGAGGATGGATGTGCGCGAGGGCACGATCGGGTTCCCTGTCGACGTGGTGTCCCAGTAGCGGCGGTTCTGGCGGGGTTAGTTTGTGACTTGTTGGATTGGGGGAGAGAGGGAAACTCACATCGGCGTCATTGATAATGACTCGCTCACCGTTCTCCTTGATGTCAACACCGTAGGTAGTGCGCAGCCAGCGCTGCCAAAAGACACCGTCGACCCAGCAGAAGACAACCTCCTTGCGGCGGGACAGGTTCATGTTGATACGGATATTCTTGGCATCACGCAAGCGGCGCTCGTCACCACGATCCTCGGCCTCCTCGATGCGCAGCTGCTTGGCGTCACGCAGCTCCTGACGCTCCATCCGGAACAGCTGGATCTGGCGGTCCATCCATTCGTTGGCGGCCGTCTTGAGCTCGCGGATGGCCGTGTTGAAAGATGACTCATCCTCGCGGTTGAGGATGCCCATGACGACGTACTTGCCGTCCATGATCTCGCGGGCATTGGCTGCCGTCAGCTCCGGCACCAGCGGCAGCCAGACAGAGCGCATCCAGTCGAGTAGTAACCGCGTATCGCGCATCTCGCGGGGCGATAGAGGTGGGTAATAGGTCGGGCGGCCCTCGCGTGATACGAGCAGGCGCGGCCAGGTCGAGATCTTGAAGCGCTCGTAAAGCCTCGGGTCCCTGGTCTTGACGAGCCGCGCGTGGCTCATGATGGTCATGGGCAGCCGCTCAAGCGCGATAAAGTCCTCAGTGGTTGTGGCATGGTCGTAGAAGTACAGGAAGATGACGGGCTCCTTCTCCTCAAGAGCCTTGAATGTGTCGTAGTCGACGTCCTGGACGCCGTTGGACACTTCAATGCAACGCTTAGCATACTGCAGGAGATCGCCCAAGCCGCGAAGACCCTGGTACTCAACGCGCTCGCCACCCCGGAAGAAGAGCATGGTCGGATAGCCCTTGATGCGCACGTCCTTGCACAGACGGGGCTCCTTGTCGCAATTCACCTCGCCAATGTTCAGGCGGCCCTTCATCTCCTTGGCGAGCTGCTCCCAGGTCGGAGCCAGTGCCTTGCAATGGTGGCACCACGGGGCGTAGAACTTGATGAACCACGGGTCCTGGGTCAGTGTTACTAACCGCTGGAAGTCCTCAGCGGTCAGCGGAACCGAAGCACCTTGCTGGTTAACGGGACCGCTGGGCTTCTTGATCGGAGGGACTGGGGGCTCCCAAATATAGGTTGGTGATGGGGAGGAATAGGGTTTGGATGTAGGATCAGGCTTGGCTTCCGGGGTACTTGGTGCCAGGTCGATCGCCTTTTGCGGCTCGTCGACCTTCTTGACTCCCTCCTGCTTTGGCTCAGCCTTGGGCTCTTCGACCTTGGGTGCCCCCGTGGTGGGCAGCTCGTTCTTCTTGAGGTCAGGCTCGTGCTCGTTCGTATTGGGTACAGCGGCAGCCTTGGCCTCGTCGTGCTTGGTCACAGTAGTGTCCTCTACTGGCTGGGGCGCTGACTTGTCTCCAGGCTTTGGTAGCCGCAGCTTGGCCGGACGAGTACCCGGCTTCGCCTTTTCCAGTGCATCCTCAACCATGACGCTCAGAATATCGATGGCCTTGTCACCCTTCAGGGTCGAAATCGGCTCACCATTTTCATACAGGATAGTGGTGGGATAGGACGAAACTTTGTGTTGCGAGCAGAGGTCGTTGAAGGCGACGCAGTTGATCTCGGCGAAGCGGAAATCGTAGAAGCTCGTAAAGTCGACATTTTTTGGTGCGTCACCCGCCGGTGTGGAGGTGTAGTAAAACTCGTACAACGTCTGAAATGTCGGAGCAAAGTCCTGGCAGTGTGGGCACCATGGGCTGCGAGACGGCTAGATTAGTACACGACCGATGTACGAGGGAGCGTGGGACAAGGGAGGTTACCTAAAGTGCTTGACCAGCAAGAACCGAGATGCTTTGCGTTCCTTCTCCCATGTGTCTTGGGTGATCTCGAGTAGTGGCGGCACCTTCTTGCCGTTGAAGTAGGTCGCGTCTTTCGTCTTCTTGTCATCCTCAGGAGAGGCAACGGCCAAGGCGGCCGCTCCCCAGAGCAGCCAGCTGGATAACCTCATGTTGTATCTATGAAACTACGTCGTCGTATATAGCGTCACGACGGCAGTAGAGAGATTCGTGGCGAGACGCCGGGGGGTAGGGTTGGCGGAAGCTTTCGTGGGCTGTCTCGTGTCGTCTATCTTATTGACCAGGCATCGGGGCGCTAAACAACCATCAAGAAATGGCCAAGGACAAATCGGCGCGATCGTTCCGATCAATGTAATACAGGCTCCTCAGGGCTAGTACCACAATGTTGCACACTATAAAAGGCGTGCCGGGACTGTCTAAGCGGTCATGCCTGTTGGGCGGCGGCGAGAGGCGGATCGCACTGTTAAGGTTGCTAAATTCAGGAGGCGATTGCCCATCAAGATTTCCGACACGACATTTCTCCCTGCAGCTGGCCAGGCCCCTGGGATCCACTAGGTCTGTTGGGTCTAGATTTAACACCTAACATTCCAGGCAGCAGAATCAGGTGGGACAAGGACCCACCAAGACTATCCACGTTCCACAGTTCACCTCGACTTTACGAAAAGCCCAACTGCTGGTGCCATGATCAACTCAATCGTTCTGAGTCTTGGCGATGCCTTGCCGCTGCTGGGTTTTTCCCCATGGTAGACGCCTTTCTACCGGTATATTTCTGTACAAAACTTGAGCACTCAATGACCAAAGTGCAGACGGATGTGCGAAACTCACCCTAACCCTGAATGAAGGGGTTTCTGGCAGACAACCGACGAAATCTCAAAAAGCGGCAAGCCTTGGTTCAAGCTGGTGCTTCATCCGTAGCCTTGTATATTATATATGAGCCCCAGCCAGCTATGGTTAGAGGGTGCAGCCACCATTGCGTCTTTTATCGGCGAGCTGTATAGCTTGAGCTGTGCAGTTTAGTAACCTCTTTTCTGGAGCTCGTTTTATTCATTGGCACCAGTCAGGATAAAAATGAGTATTAATCTGTGCTGCTACTGGTGTCTGCAGTCTGGAGCGGGGTTCAGCAGCTCCTCAGTTATCTTTCTCTGCATTGTTCGACCTTAGGGAGTTCTTCAGCTCGATTACAACAAAGTAACGACATACCCTGGAGTCTTAAGGACCACTTATATGACCGCTCACTCCAGAATATCAGTCACACTGAATGGCACGGTCTGGTGCACTACCTCAACCATTCATTGGCTTTCTATCTTGCCTATCTTCCTTCTTTCTGCCTGGTTGTTTTTAGCTGTATATATTTCTCCAATTTTTTGTCCCTATCATGAGTGATCCCCTTGGAAATTGGCGTGATCGGCATTGCCGCCCAGATCATTCGGTTCATTTGTAAATTTTATTCTAGTTGGAAGGATTGTCAGACGGATGCCCTCAAGATTTCCTGATAGATATCTTGGTGCTTTTAAACTGGGTGCAACTCGGACAGATGGCTTTCTAGGTATCGATCGATATTATCTTGCTTTTGAGATACCATCTCGAGGAAAGAAGTGATCATCGAATGTGTCCATAATATCAGGAATGGGTCGCGATATGGCAATGATATTGATATCAGATTTTCCAGCCTGGAGACTCAGGAGTGTCATGATAAACTTAGCAGACAATTGTAATCGGACTGTGTTGTGGTTTGCAGTAGTTAGGGGCAGGGTTGGACCAGTAAAAGAGCTTGTTGCCAAAGAGAAGTGAATGTAAACATGGGTGAGTCGTACCCGAGGGGAACACCTCTCATGGCAGCCATTCTAAAACAGAAGGTGCAGGCGGTGCACCTGTTGCTGATTCTGACAGATCTTGATGTAAATTCACAGCGCAGCGGAGGCTACAAAGCACTTTTCTAGCCTTCTACTGTGATCATACAACAATTCTCGAGTTATTGCTGGCTACCGGGAGCTGTAATTTCCGTCAGAGGTTTGCACCATAGTCGCTCATCTATGCAATGTGACATTGCAGAAGGGAAAGGGCTCTGGCAGTTGTCCTCGACCTAGAGAACAGGCTTGCCTGAAAGTACTGTCGCCGAAGAAAGAGACGCCTTATATTGGCAGCTGACTTTGGCAATGTGGATATGCTTGAGTTTATCTTGAGTACGGGGAAGACCATTGTGATCTTGGTCGCACTGCTTTACACCGCGTGGTCATTGATTGGTACGGTTCCCCAAAAAGGCCAAGGGCGAATTGGCGCGATGGAATGATCCACATACTACTTGAGGTTACAAACATCAATGTCAGATATCATGAGGGCTACACAATTCCCCCCAGAACGTATGAAGATTGTTCAAAAATTTGCCAACTCCCCCTCACAGGAACAATATTCGCGCTGAAGATCTTGGGATGATTGTTTACTAGTTTGTCGGAACACAATAGATAGGGGGGAATGCTACGCTCTTCTATGCGCAGGATAACCTCTGCTTGTTTGAACTGCTGGGACAAGGATTGCGCAAGCTATTGGAGGAGGTTCATTGAGAAAACAGCGACCAGATCTCTCGCGGAGATGGGTGGGTTTGGTTGTCTATGACCGCGCCGAACCAAGTAGAGAGGATGGATTGTTGTTGAGAAGGGTCATGTATTTTTGCAAGACTAGTGGTTCATGTAGCTGTTGTGTCAAGGGGTGGGGAGTTGCGGACAGAGCATGGGCAAGGGCATGGGAAAATGCATTGGAAAGAGCATGGGGGATAAAGACAACAGAGCGGAACAGGATGAGCCTTCGACTGTCTGTGGCAGACGAGCGATGGGTCCATGTTACTAGAGATGGCGGCAATGGTCGGTTTGAGGAACTGTCGTTATAGAGATGTAACAACCTGTACACAGGAAGTCAAGGAAGACGGGCAACACCTCCGAACAATGGAACCAACAGTACGGGAGCAGGTATGTGGGTGGTACAGTAACTGATCAACGGGAATTAGTCACACAATCGACTCTTCCATTGTCATACTGCACTATAGGAATATATGACGCAGTGGACTTGCAGTGCAATTTTCCGATGCATTTCTTCAGTGGGCGGTGTAGCAGGAGAGATATCGCCTATGCAGCAAAAGATACCAGCCAAGGTTCGAGACTTGTAATTTTACACTATAGCCCCTGGACACACCATATTATGGTGCTTGACGGACATATCTTCCTCCTATAGTCTCTTTTCAAACACCATCCATCAATAGTCGTGTCTATCCGCATCTCCAAATGCCTACCATATCGAGCAAGAGCTTTTATATTTACTGATAGTTAAGCATCAACTTTCTCAATCGTAGGTCATGAAAGTCAGGTTATATTAGGTAAACTTGTAAATCTATCAGTACCTTCTCTTAATATGCTAAGAGCGCGGGCACTCTCGAAAATATGACATAGTGAATATCGTTTGTATTTAGAATTGGATTGTTATACTATAGCTCGGATATATCCTTTCTATAGAGAGCTATGCTCGTTATGAAAGCGTGGATGTTTAAACAGAGCGTGGAGTCAAAGCACTATAGGATGGCGCATCCGGGGGCCACAGTACAAAACGAAACTGTCTCTTCCTTACATCACCGCTCCAGTCATCACCAGTCTTGACGTAGCCCTTATTAGTGGAGCAGTCTTGGCATGGCGGGGTGGCCTCTGACCCGCAGGCCCCCAATCGAGTGGTTGGGCTGAGTGGGCTGGAGTGGGCTGCAGTGGGCTGTTGACAACTTGACCCACTGCTGGATCAGTGGATCAGGATCGCTGGGAGCCGCTGCCGTCGCTGTTTTCGGACCTCTCGGAAGTTGGAACCTCGAACTGGAGAATCTGGAGACCGGAAACTGGAACCAGGCAGACGATTTTCTTCCATTTTTTCCGCGCGCGCGAGCGAGCAAGCGACCGAGAAGCGAACGAATAGTCGAGAGTGTGCACAAAAAGGCCGCTTTTGACTTGACCTGGTCAGCTTTGGTCTGAAACCCTGAGACACCGAGAATTAGCAGCAAGCTGTCGCATGTGCCTAGGTGTGCTGTGGATGAGGTGTGAATGTGGATGCTGAACCGTTTCATCATCTCCTGCGCCTAACAACCATTCAACTTTCAACTTATCGGCCGACCGTCTTTCATCCAATTCGCGGCACGCTGTCTCCAGCGTCCAGCACACACAACAGACCATGAAAACAGCAGGCGTCATCATCCTCGTCATCGTCCTCGCCCTCGTGGCCGCAGCCATCTGGTGGGTGGTCTACACCCGGTTGCGCGCCCACCGACTAGGCGTAAGTCCAACTCTCCATTCTCTTCTTATAGCCACGAAGTGCTAATCTCTCACTCAAGCTCCCTCCACCGCCCCTAAAATCCTACCTCCCCTTCTCGAAATCAACATCCTCCTACGCCGGCCCGCAGCCTGCCCCCGGCGGCATCATCGGCTGGATCAACGACCGCATCCGCCTTCTCCGTTACCGCAACACGCGCACCGCCGCCGGCGCATATGAGGGCACTGCCGGCGGGTACAACGCTCGGTATGGCGGTCCCCACGACGACGATGCCTGGGATACGAGGGTCGGCGCGTACAGTCCGTATGATCATGACTTGGAGGAGGGGATTCCTCAGGGGCAGCAGCAGCATGAAGGGAGGTATAGTAGTAGTGCGTATGATGCGCAGACGATGGGACCGACGAAGGTTGGAGGTACCGCAGCGGGATATGACTATTCGTCGCCTTATGGAGAGGCTTACGCTACCGGCGGTAGGCCTGAGGGTGAGGGATACCAGATGAACTTGCCCGTCGGAGACGCGACTACCGGCGCTTCGGCGAAAACTCAGCAACAACAAGATGATGAAGAAGAGAGAAGGGGTCGTCCGCGCAGCAGGTCGCCTGCGCCAGGTGACGTGGGGAAGAACCCTTTTGCGGACAAGAACCCCTTTGAGGACGAGGCCGAGCCGAGTAACCTCAGCATGCGCGGGGTGAGCCCCAATCCTGCGGCTGTGGCGACGACGACAGCGGGAGAAAGTAGCGGAAATATGTCGTTTGCAGCAAGGAAAGCGAGAGGCGAGGAGGATAGGAAGAGCATCTTCCGAGAGGATGTGTGAGGCAAACAGAGGGGGGTTAGTTAAGGATTATGTGTGACGGGGTATTAGCAAGACAAGGCATGGCATGGCATGGCATGGCAAGGCTAGGCAAGGCAAGGTTTTGTGGGTTATGTGAAAATGTGCTCTTTTTCGTTATTTACTTTGGTTTTTCACTGTCTCTCATCTATTGATGTCATTGTGCTCTCTTTTCTCTGGCTGGACTGCCATGGGCTTCTAGGTATGGTTGGCGGGAGGATATATTCTATCTGGGATGGCTGGGCTACCTTGGCTGGAGTTTGGCCGGCGGTTCTGATCTCTTTATTTTTTGTTTGTTCAGCGTTTGTGTCAATGGCAAACATGTTGATGCTACCATAATGGTTGCTTGGTCCCGGTGCTTGGTGCTGTCCTACGCCAGATTGTCTTACAGCATGACTCTCGGCTATCATCGTACGTGTTGAAGACAGCTATCTGCTGATTACCTGGCGGGCCTGGATATGGCACTTGGAGAGTGATTACGAATGCCTCCATGGGGTTCTGAGGGTTAATTGCTGGAAACCAATGCGGTTAGCCAGGTAAACGTTAGACAGCCCATCTTGGGAGCTTCTGGTGTTGTCATTCAAGGCTTGGACGCCGGTCACGGATTAGGGTTCACTATGACTTGATTGACATCCCAATCACACTGATGGCTTTGTTGCCATGCGAGCCACGGGAGCATCTTGTCCCCCTGTCAATTGGCACGAGCAGCTTCGAAGAAAGTCCAAGAGCTTCGACCATGTCACAGTTCAGCCTCATGCTCGGGTGAGGTGAGCGAGCAATAGTGGGGCTGTCCAACAGCAATGTTACCCCGCTGTCGGCTCCTCTATCCATTGGCTTCCCCCAAGCTCCATCTTCATCATACACTTACACCACACTCCCTCCAGGGACGTGAAGCTCTCAGCTACATATTTATGGTCGATTTTCGCTCAATCGACACTCCCAACGACACCCTGCGACCAATTGACACCACAATGGCCGACATCAACCTCCAAGCAGTCCACGACCTCCTCGTCGAGGTCGCCTTCGAGGCCGGGCAGATGATTATGGCCGCCAACACGGCCAAGATCAAGACTGACACCAAGGCGAGCGGTACGCCTCCCTCCCTCTCTCTGCTCCCATCCCGATCCCTATTCGCAAACTGACTAACAACTCTAGACGTCGACATCGTAACCGAAACCGACCGCGCCGTCGAAGCCCACGTCTCCGCCCGCCTGCGCGCCGCCTACCCCACGTTCCCCTTTGTTGGCGAAGAAACCTACATCCCCGGCCAAACCACCATCACCCCCGCCCCAACCTTCATCGTCGACCCCATCGACGGCACAACCAACTTCGTGCACGGCTTCCCCGCCGCCTGTATCTCCCTCGGCCTCGCAGTCGACCGCGTGCCCGCCGTAGGCGTGGTGTACAACCCCTTCCAGGACATCCTCTACACAGCGATTAAAGGAAAGGGGGCATACATGCAGCGGAATGCATCCCTCCCAGAAGGCAAGGGTAGGGGGGAGAGAGTTCGGCTCGGCGAGAATCTGACGCCGCTAGGCGACCTGCGCAGCGCGCTGGTGGGCATTGAGTGGGGCAGTCAGCGGGACGGGCCGAATTACAAGGTGAAGGTTGAGACGTTTCGGAAGCTGGCGGCGGCGCGGGAGGATGGGGGTGGGATGGTAGGCGGATTGAGGAGTTTGGGGAGTGCGGCGCTGAATCTTTGTGCTTGTGCTGCGGGCCAGTTGGATATGTATTGGGAGGGCGGGTGCTATGCTTGGGATGTTACGGCGGGGTGGTGTATTTTGAATGAGGCTGGGGGTAAGGTTGTGGGAGGAAATCCCGGGGTGTGGAAACCGGAGTTGACGGAGAGGATTTACCTTGCTGTGAGGGGGGCGAGTGCTGGGCAGAAGGAGCTGATTGAGGAGTTCTGGGGGGTCATTGGGGATGGTAGGTTGGAGTACAAGCATTAGAGGGGACCGAAGATTGGATAGAGAGCTAGAGAAACCATGATAGAAGGGTAATATTAGTTCCATAAGTCGTTTATTCAAGTCATAAAGTCCCGTCTATCTCGCTCTATTACAGTATCCCACAACGCCATGCCGACAGGATATCACCCGAACGCCTCCATGCCTTCATACCCAATAGCAGGCATAAAGAAAAGCCTGAAATCCAAGTTATTATCTATCACTTTTTTTTTTTTTTTTGCCAATTAAGCCGCCTCCTTCTCCGTCTCGCGCCTCTCTCTGGGAACCCAGAAGCACTGCACCGAGCCAACTAACGCAACCAGGGCACTCGCCCACCACGCCAGCGGTGTGCAACCGCTCTTCTTGCCCATCGCATAAAGCATGCCGGCGACAGGAGGAGCAACCATCCTGCACGCAGCACCAGCACTAGCCGCCAGGCCGTTGACCTTTCCCAGCACATTGCTTGAGGGAGTGGCATCCTTCAGCAGGATGAGCAGCAGCGGGTAGAGAAGAATGCCAAGCAGATTGCGCAGGACGAGCATCGCGTAGATAGCAGTGTGCAGCAAGAATGTGCTCTCAGCTGGGATGAGCGCGAGCGGCGGGACGGAGAGGTAGACGGCGGGATGGAACACCGTAACGAGGATGAAGAGCTGATAGATCCCGAAATAGGATGCTGCAAGCGGGAAGACGACGGCCTGAGTGAACAGCGCGATAAGACCCTGCACAGCCATGATAAGGCCAACAGTGTGCAGGGAGAGGCCTAAGCCTCCAGCAAAAAAGAGAGAGCCCGAGTAGGCGGTTGTACTGGCGTGCGAACGCGGGTCCTCCAGGAAAATAGGCAGTAGATGGTCGAAAGTCATGGAATGATAGGTAAATATCGACAGGGAAATGATGATAGCCATAATCCGCTTCGTCCAGATCGTGGGAACCATGTCATCGTCGACCTTCGGAGCAGGTGGAATGGGAATGATGCGCTCACGCACACTGCCGTAGTTCTCATCGCGCAGATCGACAGCTGGGCGCTTCAACGCGTCGGAGGTTTCGAGGAGCGGGGTGTTCTCAGAGAGGTACGTATCGTCGGGCAGCAGGACACGAGGCTGTTTGTCCGGATGGGTCTCGTCCAGCAGGAAGTAGCCCAGGAGGATGCTGACAGCCAGCAAGCCCGCGCAGATGAGGTTGGGCAGGAGGTAAGGGAAGCGGGCGAAGAGCGAGCCAGAGGGGAAGAGCTTCGGCCATGAGTCATGTGGGTCGGCGAAGAGTCCACCGATCATGGGGCCGATAATTGTGCCCAGCGACCAGACGAACGGCATGATGGAGTAGGCCTTGGCTGGGGCGTGTTAGCCGCGTTAAAAGTTCCTTCAGGAGGAAGACTTACGTTCATGCTCCGGCTTGGTAACCAACTCACCAACCATGGTCTGGATGACACCAATGTTGCCGTTCAGGAAGCCGCCAATGGCACGTCCAAGCAGGGCAACCCAGATGTTGTTGGCCAAACCGACTAGCAACATGCTGAACATAGTGCCCATGCAACCAAGGAGCAGCACAGGCTTGCGACCAACTCGGTCAGAGACAGCGCCCCAGTACATACCCATAAGGGCTTCGAAGAAGGAGAAGGCTGAGATGACCAGGCCGGCATAGAACGAGGCGTCTTCCTCGCTGCCGACATTGAGGCGCTTGACGAGGGGGAAGGCATAGGGGAAAATAGATGTGAGTGCGATCGGCTCGGCCAGACGGACGATAGCTATGGCATGTTAGCTTTAATCACAAAAAAGAATCAGGGGGGAAAGAAACACACCCAGCAAGAGCAGCTGCACGGTAGGGAATTCATCCGGGTTACAGACACGTCGATAGGCGCGACCTGAGCCGCGTCGAGAAGGCATGGTGTGTTTACTCTGTGAAGGCATGGGTTGGGAACCACAAAGTCAAGTTGGTGATGAGCAGCGAGAACACAGCTTGCCGGGTGGCAAGCTGATATATGAGGGCAGCCATGGCAGCGCTCTTGTCCTGGGCGGTCAACAACGGCCCGATGGTGAGCAAGAAAAAAAAAAAAAAA
>Ga0065720_1020101_pt1 | contig 16965 bp, 21 predicted proteins | sample Thericmetagenome_FD_59107 | JGI IMG/M metagenome (GOLD analysis project Ga0065720, IMG submission 59107) | Thermophilic microbial communities from the Joint Bioenergy Institute, California, USA of rice/straw/compost enrichment - eDNA_2 v2... | ecosystem: Engineered > Solid waste > Grass >... | reverse complement strand
CGTTCCATTTTCGCGATTAACTGAGCGCGTTGGCGCCTGCCACGACTTCCATGATTTCCTGGGTGATGGCCGCCTGCCGCGCCCGGTTGTACTCCAGCGTGTACGTGTCGATCATTTTTTGCGCGTTTTTCGTCGCGTTGCCCATGGCCGTCATCCGCGCGCCGAACTCGCTGGCCTTTGCTTCCAGCATCGCGCTGTAGATCATCGTTTCGGCGTATTTCGGCAGCAATTCCTCGAGCACCGCTTCCGCGGACGGCTCGTATTCGTATTTCGCCTTCGACTCGGCGAATTCTTCCTTGCTGAGCGGAAGCAGTGTCTTGATCACGGGCACCTGGATCAGCGGATTGCGGTATTCATTGTATATCAGATTGAGCTCGTCAAAATCCCCGTTCGCATATCCATTCACCGCCGCCGCGGTGATTTTCTTGATGTCGGCGAACTTCGGCATATCCGGAAGTCCCGTCACTTCTTGCAAGATTTTAAGCCCGCGCCTGTTGCAGAAGTCTCTGCCTTTGCGGCCGATCACGAGCAGAACGTATTCATCCGGCGAAGCGTGCCGCTCGCGAAGCGTCGTCGTGAGTTTCCGGAGCACGTTGGCGTTGTATCCTCCGGCGAGTCCGCGGTCGGAGGTGATGACCAGGTAACCGGTTTTTTTCACCTCGCGCTTCACGAGCATCGGATGCCTCACGCCGCCGCCGCTTGCGGCGATGCTGGAAATCACTTCCCTGATCTTTTCGGAATACGGGCGGGACGCAATCGCCGCCTGTTCCGAACGCTTCAAGTTGGCCGCGGCGATCATTTCCATCGCGCGGGTCACTTGTTTCATGTTTTGCACGCTTCTGATGCGGCGCCTGAGATCGCGCAACCCCTTGGCCAAAACGTGTCACCACCTTTTTTTGAAGGACGGAGTATCGGCAAAATCAAGAAACGGCGAACGTTTTCTTGAACGCGCCGATGGCTTCGATCAGCGCCTTTTCGTTGTCCGCGGTCAAATCCTTCGTGTCGCGGATCGATTCGTAGATTCCCGGGTGATTGGCTTCAACGTAGTCGAGGAATTCCTTTTCGAAGCGGCGCACATCCTGAACCGGAAGGTCGTCCAGATAGCCTTTGGTGACGGTGTACAGCGAAACGACCTGCTTCTCCACCGGCATCGGCTCGCCGACGCCCTGTTTCAAAATTTCCAGAATGCGCACGCCGCGGTTCAGGCGGGCTTGCGTCGCCTTGTCGAGGTCCGAGCCGAACTGGGCGAACGCCGCCAGCTCCCGGTATTGCGCGAGGTCCAGCTTCAGCGTGCCGGCCACTTTTTTCATCGCCTTGATCTGCGCGGCGCCGCCGACCCGGGACACCGAGATCCCGACGTTGATGGCGGGGCGCTGACCGGCGTTGAACAAATCGGATTCGAGGAAAATTTGTCCGTCCGTAATCGAGATGACGTTCGTCGGAATATAGGCGGAGACGTCGCCCGCCTGGGTTTCGATAAACGGCAGAGCGGTGAGCGATCCGCCGCCGAGCTCGTCGTTCAGTTTGGCCGAGCGCTCCAGCAGCCGGGAGTGCAGGTAGAACACGTCGCCCGGATACGCTTCGCGGCCCGGCGGACGGCGAAGGAGCAGCGAAAGCTCGCGGTAAGCCGCGGCCTGTTTGGACAGGTCATCGTATACGATCAGCACGTGCCTGCCCTTGTACATGAAATATTCGCCCATCGCGCAGCCGGCATACGGCGCCAGGTACAGCATCGGGGCCGGTTCCGAAGCGTTGGCCGTCACGACGATGGTGTAATCGAGGGCGCCCCGGCGGCGCAACGTTTCCACGACGCTGCGCACGGTGGACTGCTTCTGTCCGATGGCGACGTAGATGCAGATCACGCCGTTTCCTTTCTGATTGACGATCGTGTCGAGGGCGATTTGCGTTTTGCCTGTCTGGCGGTCGCCGATAATCAGCTCGCGCTGGCCGCGGCCGATCGGGATCATCGAGTCGATGGCCTTGATCCCCGTTTGCAGGGGCTCGTAAACCGATCTTCTGTCCATGACGCCCGGCGCCGGGGATTCGACGGGACGGAATTCCGTCGTTTCGATCGGGCCGCCGCCGTCCACCGGTTGTCCTAAGGCGTTGACCACGCGGCCGAGCATCGCTTCGCCGACGGGGACTTCCATGATCCGGCCGGTCCGTCTCACCTCGTCGCCCTCGCGGATATCGGTGTAGGGGCCCATGATGACGATACCGACGTTGTTTTCCTCCAGGTTCAGGGCCAAGCCCATGACGCCGTTGGAGAATTCCACCAGCTCGCCGGCCATGACGTTGGACAGGCCATGGGCGCGGGCGATACCGTCGCCGACCTGAATGACCGTGCCGACGTCATACATTTCGATTTCCGATTTATATTGTTCAATTTGCTGTCTGATCAGGGTGCTGATCTCTTCCGGTTTGATGCTCAAGGAACTCACCTCTATCCTTTACCAAAATTGTCGTGCGCTTCCGCGCCCGGTCGTTTCTGAGACGTTCGGTTCCTTTTGTCCGGTTCCCTGCATCCCGCTTCTCAAATCGCCTGGGAATGGAGTTTCTTCCGGATCGACTCAATCTTGCCCTTAAGGCTTCCGTCGTACAGCCTGTCTCCGATGCGCACCGTGATGCCGCCGAGCAAGCTTTCGTCGATCCGTTGCCGGATGCGGATGCGCTTGCCGGTGATCTCGCCGAAAACGGCGGCAACCTGTTTCACCTGCTCCTCATTGAGCGGAAAAGGCGTGCTGACGACGGCGCCGACCTGGCCGAGCGCTTCGTCGGAAATGGCGACATACGCTTCATGCAGCGCCGTTACGGCCGCTTCGCGCCTGCGCTCGATCAGCAAACGGAGCGTGTTTTCCAGTACTTCGGCGAGGCCGTCTTTGAATGCGGCGCGAAGGACGTCCATTTTGACGGAAGGCGCAATTTTCGGATGGGTGAGAAATTTTTGCACATCCTCATTTTCCCGAATGGCAAGTACGAGCGCCTCAAGCTGCGCTTCCACTTCGGCGGCGCAATCCTTTTCCCGGGCGGCTTCGAACAACGCTTTCGCGTAGCGCTTCGCTACGGTCTGCTGGTTGTTCATGGATTGCCCCCTACCTTTTCCAGATAATGCTCAATCAGCTCTTGATGCGATTTTTCGTCGATCTGCTTTTCGACGATCTTCGAGGCGATGAGCACGGCCATCGCGCTGACCTGGCTGCGCAGCGCCGCGATCGCTTTGTTCTTCTCGCTTTCGATTTCCTTCAGGGCTTCTTCTTTCAAACGGGCCGCTTCTTCATGCGCTCTGGCGATGATTTCTTCGGCCTGGCGGGAGCTGGTCGCTTTCGCTTGTTCGACCATTTCCAGCGCTTCCTTGCGCGATTGTTCGAGGAGCGCTTTCTGCTCGGCGAGCAATCTCTCCGCTTCAGCGCGGTTTTGTTCGGCGGTCTTGATTTCGTTCATCACCCGCTCGCGGCGTTTTTCCATGATGCCGAACAGCGGGCCGAAGGCGTACTTGCTCAGCAGGAAATACAAGACGCCGAAGGCGATGATTGCATATAAAAATGTGGTGATTTCGAATGACAAATCGGGTCACTCCCTTCTGCCGATTGGTTTGGGACCGCAAAACGAACGGCAAAATGAAGGCGTGGAGAGCCTTGCCGGCGGTCTCCGCGCCCGTTGTGTCTTGCGCCGATTAAAATACGAACACGAACAGCAGGGCGAAAACGAGGGAGATGACCGGGAGCGCTTCGACGATACCGATACCGATGAACATCGTCGTCATCAAGGTGCCGCGAAGCTCAGGCTGGCGGGAAATGCCTTCGATGGCGCGTCCCACGATCAGACCGTTGCCGATGCCCGCGCCCAGAGCGCCGAGGCCGACTGCGATCGCCGCCGCCAGAAACTTGTACACGGTGAAATCGAGAATTGCTTCCATTAGATGTGTCCTCCTTAGATTATTGAAAGATTGATGTTGCTGAAAACGGATATCTTGCAGATCAATGTTCTTCGTGAATCGCGGCCTGCGCGATGTAAACCATGGTTAGAGTCGTAAAGATGAAGGCTTGAATGGCGCCGACGAAGATGCTGAACCCTTGCCACACCATGAGCGGCACAATTCCCCAGAAGCTGGCCATCAGGATGACGGCGATGAGCACTTCGCCCGCGTAAATGTTGCCGAAAAGACGCAGGCCGAGCGTAAGCCACTTGGAAATTTCCTTGATCAGGTTCAGCGGGAAAAATCCCCAATGAGGTTCAAAATAGTGCTTGAGATACGGTTTCGTGTTGCGGGTGATGCCGAGGAAATGGACCATGACGATCACCATCGTCGCGAGCCCCATCGTGGTCATGACGCTTGCCGTCGGCGATTTCCACCAGCCGATCGCAAGATGCTTGCCGGTTTCGTGCGCCTCCTCGACCATCGCCTGGGTGATGATCTCGAAGCCGAAGAGGGAGAACGGCTCGTCATGTTCGGTGACAATCACGATCGGAAGCCCGAGCATGTTGCCGACGAAGATGAACATGATCAGCGTGATGCCGAGCATGATGTACGGCTTGCCGTGCTTCAGGTCCATCGTGCTGGCGATCAGGTTCTTGACGAAATCGACAATCCACTCCATGAAGTTTTGCAGCTTGCTTGGGTTGTCCACCGACAGGTTGCGGGTGCCGATGAACGCCAGGACGAACACGATGATGCATGTGATCGTGATCATGAAGATGCTCGACAGATCAAAGGGCAGACCGAACAATTCGATGACCGGTGACAGATGCATCCAGTTTTCTCACCCCTTTCACCTGCAAGGAATCATCCGCGTTTTCTGCCGGAAATATGCAATGCAACGCCTGCTGCGAGTGTTGCCAACGGCGTGAAAAACAGTCCGGCCATAACGGCCATGAGCTCGAAGCGATCCGCAAATTTCACGGCGGCGACCACGGCGAGGAGCGCCATGGACGCCCGGGTGACAAATCCGAGGTTGATGCGGCGCGCGGTCCGCTCAACGGCCGCTTTTGCCAGCAGATCGACTTTCATGGCGAGGTATCGGCCGTTGATGACGCTAACCACCGTACCAAGCGCAAGTCCCGCAAACCATCTTTGTCCGCCGGTGTCGGCCAGCGCCCAGCCAAGCAGACAAAAGGACAAAAAAAATATGGAAATTCGATAGCCGGCTCTCACCAATGACGGAAAGTCATCCATGCCGATCACCCGTTATTGAGCGAATGACCATGACGATACCGGCTACCCCTAAGGCGAAGCCCGCCAAGATGCCGATCACGGTCCAGATCGGATGTCCTCCGAACAGACCGCCAATCCAGCGCCCGGCGAAATAGCCGATTGCCATGCTGACGACCAGTTCGGCTCCGGCGGCGCTGATCATGGCGACTGCGCGCCAGGGATTGTCGCTTGGATTCGGTTTGCCCATCGCTTGCTACTCCATTGACCAACCATTATTTTATCGAAGTGCAATCGGGTTTGTCAATTTAAATAAGAATTGAATATTTCGTGAACACAACCCTGACTTTGCCCGTCATTTCAAGATTTTTCCCCTTTCCGGGGGACCGGGCGGAACGGTTCCGGAGGCTCCGGGGACAGGCCGAACCAATGCAGGATGGCTTGCACGATCCGCTGCGAGGCCCTCCCGTCTCCGTAAGGATTTGCGGCCTTGCTCATCGCCGCGTAGGCTTCCGGGTCGGAAAGCAGCGCCGCGGCCCGCTCGTATACCCGGTTTTCGTCCGTGCCGACCAGCTCCAGCACGCCGGCCTCGATGCCTTCCGGTCGTTCGGTCGTCTCCCTCAGTACGAACGCCGGGATGCCGAAGGACGGGGCTTCCTCCTGGATGCCGCCGGAATCGGTCAGAATGAGATGAGTGTGCGGATAGAAATTGTACAGATCGGTGACGTCGAGCGGATCGATCAGCTTGATCCGGGGATGTCCGCCCAGCGCGGCATAGGCCGGCTCCCGCACGGCGGGATTCGGATGCACCGGATAAACGACGGCGATATCGGCGAACTCGTCGGCCAGCCTGCGCACGGCGGCGAACACCCGGCGGTGCGGTTCGCCGAGGGATTCCCGGCGGTGCGCCGTCAGCAGCACGAGCCGCCGCCCGGCGGCCCAGTCCAGCACCGGATGGCGGTAATCTTTGCGGACAAGGTGCGGAATGACGTCGATGATGGTGTTGCCGGTAATATATATGGAAGATTCCGGTTTATTCTCTTTGCGGAGATTGTCCGCCGACCACTGCGTCGGGGCGAAATGCAGGTCGGCCAGCACGCCGGTGATCTGCCGGTTCATCTCCTCCGGAAACGGCGCCAGCTTGTTCCACGTGCGCAGCCCGGCCTCGACATGGCCGATGCGGATTTGGTGAAGAAAGGCGACGTAGCTGGCGAGGAAAGTCGTCGAGGTGTCGCCGTGCACGAGGATGAGATCCGGCTTTTCGGCGGCGAACACCGGGTCCAGCCCCTGGATCACCCGCACCGACATCTCCGTCAGCGACTGGCTCGGCTGCATCACGTTGAGATCGTAATCGGGCCTCAGCGCGAACACGTCCAGCACCTGGTCGAGCATCTCCCGATGCTGCGCCGTCACGCACAGCTTCGTGTCGATGAGGTCCGCGCGCTTCCTTAGCTCCAGGAGCAGCGGGGCCATCTTGATCGCTTCCGGCCTCGTGCCGAAGATGGTCATGACTTTGATTTTGGCCATGGTTCAACCTCGTTGTGGTCAATTCGCCGGGATTGCCGTCGGCATCGGCCGGGACGAGGCCTGCTCACTTCGTTCCGAACAGGCGGTCTCCCGCATCGCCGAGGCCGGGCACGATGTAGCCGTGATCATTCAACTTTTCGTCGACGGCCGCCACATAGATATCCACATCGGGATGCGCTTCCTGCACGGCGGCAATGCCCTCAGGCGCGGCGATCAGGCACATCAGGCGAATCCGGCTGGAGCCCCGCTCCTTCAAAAGCCGGATGGCCGCGTTGGCTGAGCCGCCGGTGGCCAGCATCGGGTCGATGACAATCAGTTCCCGCTCCGTCAAGTCCGTCGGCAGCTTGACGTAATATTCCACCGGCTGCAGCGTTTCGGGATCGCGGTATATCCCGATATGGCCGACTTTGGCCGCGGGGACGAGCTTCAGAATGCCGTCGACCATCCCGAGGCCGGCGCGCAAAATCGGGATCAGCCCGAGCATCCTCCCGGAGATGACATGGCCGCGCGCCACGGCTACGGGGGTTTCCACTTCCACCGGCTCAAGGGGTATTTCCCGGGTAATTTCGTAGGCCATCAGGGTGGCCACTTCGTCGACAAAGGTGCGAAAATCACGGGTATTGGTGTTCTTGTCCCTTATGTACGTAAGTTTGTGCTGAATCAGCGGGTGGTCGCATACGATGACTTTTCCCATGGGTTTCCTCCCGGATGCGGACGCTTCGCATTGGACGCCGCGATAAAATCGTTGCTTTCGATTATAGCATAAACCGGCCGGAATTCGAAAAAAATTGCGCGAATGATTCCCGTTTATCGGCATCGAAGTTTCCCTCGGGCCGCTATTTTACAACTCTTCGCCGTTTCTCTTCTTTGCATCGGCCTGCCGTATCGTATGTCCCCGCTTCCACCGGCTCTCTCCTCTGCAACGACCTGTCACGCCGTTATGTCCAACCTTTCCCCTTTTCCCTCCTATGCAACGGCCTGCCGTGCCGATATTTCCGCACTTCCGCCATTTCCCCTCATTGCAGCGGCCTCCCGGGTCGTTTCCTGCTTTTCACCGTTTATATGCTCCTTATTGCGCCTTGCGAATGGAATTGCATCTTGCGCAATTGTGATGCAGGGCCGAGGTGATTGGGCGAACGCAATTGCCTTTTGTGCAATTGGGGCGCGGCATTGCGGCGATCCGGCGGACGCAGTTGCCTTTTGTGCAATTGGGGCGCAGCATTGCGACGATCCGGCGGACGCAGTTGCCTTTTGTGCAATTGGGGCGCAGCATTGCGGCGATCCGGCGGACGCAGTTGCCTTTTGTGCAATTGGGGCGCAGCATTGCGACGATCCGACGGACGCAGTTGCTTTTCGCGCAATTGGGGATTTGCGTCGCGGTGATTCGACCAATGCAATTGCTTTTTGCGCAACTGGAGCGTGCCGCCGAGCCGCTTTGGCCAATGCAATTGCTTTTGACGCACTTGGAACATCGATCCGGGCCGGATCGGCGAATCCAGTTGCCGCCCGCGCAATTTCAGGGCAGAGCAGTTTTACCAGAGAAGAAATTCATTCTTTGCCTCCGACGGGACGCGAGCGTACGGAGCGGGCGCTCCGCGCCAAAACACCCTTGCAAACGCAAAACGCCGCACGCGCGCCCGGAAAGGCGGCGTACGGCGGGAACCGGCGCAAACCAGCACTCTGATGCAGATCGAACGGCCGTATTGCAGAGGCCGGCCGGGAAAGCTCCATGAGAAGGCGGACGGAAATCGCCGCCCGGTTACACGTAATGCAGACCTTCGTAAATCGGAAACCGGTCGGTGAGATCCTTGACGATGGCGCGCACCTTGTCCAGCACGGCCTCGTCCTTCGGGTTTTTCAGCGTCATTGCGATCGCCCTGCCGATCTCCTTCATCGCTTCGCGGTCCATGCCGCGCGTGGTCACCGCCGGCGTGCCGATGCGGATGCCGCTGGTGACGAAGGGGCCGGCCGGATCGGAGGGAATCGAGTTTTTGTTGACGGTGATGCGCACCTTGTCCAGCACGTGCTCCGCCTCTTTGCCGGTGATGTTCAAGTTGCGCAGGTCCACCAGCATCATGTGGTTATCCGTGCCGCCCGAAACGAGGTTGAGCCCTTCGGAAAGCAGCGTTTCGGCCAGGGTGGCGGCGTTGTCGACGACGTTTTTCGAATACTCCTTGAACGAGGGCTGCAGCGCTTCGCCGAAGGCCACCGCCTTGGCGGCGATGATGTGCATGAGCGGACCGCCTTGCGTGCCCGGAAAAACGGCTTTGTCGATGATTTGCGCCCAGCTTTTGCGGCACAGGATCATGCCGCCGCGCGGACCGCGCAGCGTTTTGTGCGTCGTGGTGGTGACAAAATGGGCGTAGGGCACCGGGTTCGGATGAAGGCCCGCCGCGACAAGCCCGGCGATGTGGGCCATGTCCACCATGAACAACGCGCCGACATCCTCGGCGATTTCGCCCATCGTCTTAAAGTCGATGATGCGCGGATAGGCGCTGGCGCCGGCGACAATGAGGCGCGGCCGGTGCTTGAAAGCCAGCTTGCGCAATTCGTCGTAATTGATGCGCCCCGTCTCCGGATCGACGCCGTAGGAAACGAAATTGTACAGGATGCCGGAAGCGTTGACCGGCGAACCATGCGTCAGGTGGCCGCCGTGGCTGAGATCCATGCCGAGCACGGTGTCACCGGGTCTGAGCACGGCCAGGTATACCGCCAGGTTGGCCTGCGCGCCGGAATGGGGCTGCACGTTGACGTGCTCGGCGCCGAACAGCTCTTTGGCCCGCTCGCGGGCCAGCTCCTCGGCGACGTCGACGTATTCGCAACCGCCGTAATAGCGCCTGCCCGGATAGCCTTCCGCGTATTTGTTCGTCAGCACCGTGCCCATCGCTTCCAAAACGGCGCGGCTGACGATGTTCTCCGAAGCGATCAGCTCGATGTTGGCCTGTTGGCGGTCCAACTCCTGCTGCAATGCCCTGAGGACCGCTTCGTCCTGTTTTCTTAAGTGTTCCATGGCCTTTTTCCAGCTCCTCTTTCATATTGTAAAAGGGAAAGCGGACAGTCTCCGCTCCCGGACGGTCATTGTCGGGCCGGCCGGCGCAGGCGCGTCCGTCCGCATTCGCAAGCCGTTTCCCCGGCCGCCCGCCGGCAACGGGTCGAACCGGCCGGACAGCTGTGGGCCTATTGATTCGCCGGCTCAAGCGTATAAATGGCCCGCGGCCCGCCGATGTAAGGCGGCCTCGTGTACGCCATGGTGACGTTGGCTTCGCCGATGCGCCGCACCGACGGCCGGAAAGGAACGGCCACCCGGCGCAAATGCATGCCGATCAGCGTGTCGCCGATGTCGATGCCGGCATGCGCCTGCACGCTTTCAACAAGGCACGGGTCGTCCATTTCCCGATAAGCGCGGGCTGCGGTCGCGCCTCCCGCTTTGGGCGCGGGAACGGCGGCCACTTCGACGAGTCCGGGGTACCGCTCCAGCAGCAGGCGGTCGACGACGAGGGCGCGGTTCAAGTGCTCGCAGCATTGATAGGCCGGGAAAAATCCGGCTCTTTCCCTTGCCCGTTCGACACCGGCGACGATGGCCGCGGCCACCTCCTCCGAGCCGGAAGTGCCGATCCGGCGGCCGGCCACCTCGCTGGTGCTGGCGCCGACCACAAGGATCTGGCCGGCTTTGAGCCGACCGGCGTCGATCAGTTCGCAAAGCGCCTTTTCCACCAGATCCGCGATGTCCACGCAGCGTCCACCTCCCGCTTCGGCTTACGGATGAGCCAAGTACTTCTTCTCGATTGCCGTGATTTTGTCGATTCTGGCTGAGTGGCGGCCGGCTCCGCTGAATTCGGTTTCCAGCCAGATGCGAATGATCTCCATGGCCAGCCCCGGGCCGATCACCCGCTCGCCCATGGCCAGCACGTTGGTATCGTTATGCTCCCGCGTCGCCTTGGCCGAGAAAGTGTCGTGCACCAGCGCGCAGCGAATGCCCGGATGCTTGTTCGCGGCGATGGACATGCCGATGCCCGTGCCGCAGATCAGAATGCCCCGGTCGGCCTGTCCGCCGGCGACCCGCTCGCACACCGGCACCGCATAGTCGGGATAATCGACGGAATTCTCGCAATCGCAGCCGAGGTCTTCCACCTCATGGCCGAGCGAACGGATAAAATCCAGCACTTCCTTCTTCAAGCGGTACCCTGCATGGTCGGCGCCAATCGCGATTTTCATGCTCATCCCTCCGCGTCGGTTCTCGCGCACGGTTTTAGATTGCCCGATACAATGCAAAAAAAGAGCACTCCGCGCCGACAAGCGCGGCATTGCTCTTTTGCCCAGGCGACCGGCTCTTATTACCCGATGCTCCAGTGTGGTTGATTCCACTTCGTCGCCAGTTACATCGGGCCTGAAGTCTTTCATACCGTTTTTAGCATACCCGATTTCCAGCAGCTTGTAAAGACGCGCGAAAAGCGCGGAAGGCGCCGGCTGACGCCCGCTAAGGCCGCAAAATCCCTCTCTGGATGAGTCCGTCTTTGCCGTCCAGGGCGAAAAGTCCCGGCGTCCACCCTTCCAGCGAACCGTAGCCGCCGACGATCGTTCCGTCGATTTCATAAATGGTGGCGTACATCTTGCGCGCGTCCTTGTCTTCCGAGTTCTGGGTTTCCGACAGCTCGTAGCTGGTAATGCGCGCCTCCCGGTGCCTGAAAGGCTCAAGGTCCAGACCGGCGATCCGCATGGTTTTCATCCGTTCGGGATAATAGTCGACAACTTCCGTTCTTTCGCCTATCTTTTTCTTGATATGCCATCCGTAATTTTCCAGATAAGCGGCGTGCGATTCCGGAATTTCTTCTTCGGCGGGCGCGGCGTCCGCGCATCCGGTGAGCGCCGCCCACAAGCCCAAAAGCATGAGCAACCGTTTAATCATCGGAAGAATGACCCCTTCTCAGCCGGGGGTGCCCGGAGCGGGGGCGTCGGGTCCTGAGGAACCCGGCGACGGCGCCGCGGAGCCGGGTCCGCCGGCCAGCTTTTCAATCGCCTTGCCCACGGCCTCTTCGATTTCCGCGGCGCAGCGTCGGTATTCGTCCAGATCGCCGCCGATCGGGTCGGCGATATCGAAATTCGGCAGCTGGCGTTCGATCTCCAAAATCCGGTTTTTTTCCTCTTCGCTGACCGGCTGATTCAGCGCCTGCTTGATCTGCAGCTCGGCGATCAGTTTCTCCCGCTCCTTCAGCAGGGCGCCGGTTTCGCCGTCGAGAGCGGCAAATTCCTTCAGGGCGAACGTCTTATCCGCGGCGTCGGGAAACATCCCGATCACCTGCCGCTTGTGGGAAGCCGTCATGGTCAGAATCAGGTCGGCCCATTCAATCAGTTCCCGCGTCAGCGCCTGCGAGGCGGCCTTCGCTTCCGCGCCCCGCTCGCGCAGCACTTCGGCGGCATGATCGGAAATCGGCATGCCTTGAGCGGCAAAAACTCCCGCCGAGCGCGCCTCGCCGCGGATTCCCCGCCGTTTTGCCTCCATATGAAAAAGGCCCTCGGCCATCGGGCTTCGGCAAGTGTTCCCCGTGCACACGAACAAAATGCGTTCCACCGTCATCACGCTCCCCCGCTTGCCAAGTCCACGAGAAAACTTTCCTTAAAATAGATTACACCAACGCCGAATGCGCGATCAAATCGGGCTTCCCGCACCGGTTCGCCTGAGAAAAAATACCAAGCCGGCCGATGAAATGCCGTGCCATGCGGAGCGCGTGTTATTCGGTCAGGGCTTTGGCCGACGGAAATCCTCCCTAAAACAGGAATTTCAAACCGAAAGCCAGCAAAATCGCGCCGCCGAACGCCTCCCCGTATTCGCCGATCCACCGGCCGAACCGGCGGCCGAGCAGAAGGCCGAGCACCGACATGCCGCCGCCGAACAGGCCGAACAGGATGACGGTGACTGCGACGCCGGAAGCAAGCATTCCCAGCGAAATGCCCACGGAGAATGAATCGACGCTCACCGTCAAGGCGAAGACGATAAGCCCCCAAAACCCGCCGATATCGAAAACGACGGCGCCGCCCTCCCGGCGCAGGGCGCTGTAAATCATGTGGCAGCCGAGCAAAACCAAGAGTCCGCCGCCCGCGGCGATCGCCACGTCGCCGAGCAAAGTGCTGACCCAGCGGCCGGCGAACATCCCCGCGAGCGGCATCAGCACATGAAAAATCGCAATCGCCAGACTGATGGAAAAAATGTTCAGCAGCCGTATTCCCCTCATGCCGAGCCCAATGCCGAGGGAAAAGGCATCCATGCCGAGCGCCGCCGCCATGATCAGGACGGTGGCAAAATGTCCCCACTCCGCCGACGCATCCGCCATTCATTTCCCATCCCCTTGCCGTCCGCAACGTTCCACTCCCTGTAAGAACATATGCGGACAACCGGGGAAGTAGACTACACGTCCATCACCTGATCGCCGGCCGCTCTGCGCAGACGGTTCATGATCGCAAGGCCGAGCCCTTCATCGCTCACCGCTTCGGCGACAATGAAAGTGGCGCCTGCCTCGTCAAAACGCCTGAGCGCCGCGTACAGCTCCCTGGCGATGTCGGCCGGCCTGCGCGCGTGGCCGCATCGTACGACGACATCGGCGTTGACCGGGCTTTCCGCCGCGCCGAACAGCAGCGCGCCGGTCGTCTCGCCTTGCGCCTTATGGCGATCCAACTCCTCTTGCATGCGGCACGCGGCCCGCCGGGGATCCGAGCTGCGGATCACGAGGAGGCGGCCCCGCGGCGCGTAATGCTTGTACTTCATCCCCGGCGAAGGCGGAGCTTCCTCAGACGACGCCTCCAAACCGGCGGCGACGGCGATCTCCGCGCCGGGCAAGGCGGCGCGCAAATCTTCGACGGTGATGCCGCCGGGCCTGAGCACTTCGATGCGGCCGCCCCCGTCGGTGATGCGCACCACCGTCGACTCCAAGCCGATGCCCGCGGGACCGCCGTCCAGCACGCCGTCGATGCGGCCGTTCAGATCCTCCAGCACATGATCCGCCGTGGTCGTGCTCGGCCGGCCGGAGCGGTTGGCGCTGGGAGCGGCAACCGGGCATCCGGCGGCGGCGATCAGCCTGCGCGCCAGCGGATGGTCGGGCATGCGCAGGGCGACAGTGTCCAGCCCCGCGGTGACCCGCCGCGCCACAGCGCCGGGCTTGAGGGGCAGCACAAGGGTCAGCGGGCCGGGCCAGAACCGTTCCATCAGCCGCCGCGCGGCGGGCCCGCATTCTTCGATGAGCGCTTCCGCCTGAGCCTTGTCGGCGACATGCACGATGAGCGGATTGTCCGAAGGACGGCCCTTGGCGGTGAAGATGCGCTCCACCGCCGCTTCGTTCGTGGCATCCGCGCCGAGCCCGTACACCGTTTCCGTCGGAAAGGCGACAACCCCGCCACTGCGCAGCAAAGCGGCCGCCTCCCCGATCATGGCCGCCGCCTGCTCTTCCGTCGCCCCTTCCACTCGCCAAATTTTCATTGTATCGATCAACCGTCCTTTATTCTGCCGATTCTGCGCTGAAAAGCGGCCTGCGGCCGCCGGCCGCTCCCGGGCGGAGCGGCTTCCGTCAAGCAAGCCAATGTTTCAAAAAGGAACCGGCCTTCTTCAGGCTGTCCAGGAGGAAGAAGCGCACCTCCACCCCTTCGCCTCTTTCGTGAGAATGGCCGTCATCATGCGTTTCGGAGGTTTCCGCATGGCCGTCGATTTCACCGGTCAGGGCCTCCCCCGCAATTTCCCCGCCGTCCCTCGCTGCCGCGGATTGGCCGGGCGCGTCCTCCTTCGTCCCGATCGCGCCGTATCCGAAGCAAAGCGGCGGAAACAGCACGCACCACCAGTTTTCGCCGCGCCCTTCGCCCAGCGTGATGAGAAGCGTTTCGTAACGGCCGGCCGGGTACGTTTCGCCCGCGAACACCTTGGCGGGAAATTCGGCCGGGCCGAGATCGACCTTGTAGCCGTAATCAAAACCGTATTCCGTCAGCAGTCCGCCGACAATCCGCTCCAGCTCCGGCAACCGGCGCCGCAGCGCCCGCCGGGCTTCCCCGATGTCGGCATACGTCTCGTTCCAAATGCCGAAAGCGGTGACGATCTCGTCGCGCACCCTTTTTTTGATCCATTGATCCCGCGCGGAGTCCGAATTGGCCAATATCCGGATGCGGATCGCTTCCTGCGGTATGCCGGGAGCCGCCAGAGCCGTTCCGGCCAAATGCGACTCCCAGCTCGCAATTAAAACCATAAGCGCAAAAAACAGATAACTCCAGGCGCGGATCGTCGTCCGTTCTCCCATGTCTTCCCGCAGCTCCTTTCCCCTCTGTCAACCAGTGTGGACAGAAAGAAAAGAAGTTAAACGGGCGGAATGTTCCCGGACGAAGGCGAACGCCCGATGACCGGCGCGCAATTTATCTACGATGTCAGCATAATATATGTTCCCCCGCGGCGCAACACTTCCAACGCGATTCCGGGGCCGCCCGGGCAAACGGGCGTGCCGGCAAATGAAGGGCCGGTGACGTTTGTCACGGCTTGTCCGCAAGGAGCCCGGTCAACTTCCTTGCCACAAAATCCGAATTCGGTTTATACTGGTAATGGCTGTTAGCGTAAGATAACAACTGCGATCCAACTCGCCCGGAGGTCGAAATATGAAAAATACTACGGATGACAAAAACGAATTTCAATTCAACGAAAACATGGGCACCAGCGAGAAAATCCTGTTTGTTGCCATAGAATTGATCGCAAAAAAAGGGTACAAAGCCGTCACGATCAGCGAAATTGCCCGACACGCCCAGGTCAGCGAAATGACCGTTTTCCGCCATTTCGGAAACAAGCGAAAAATTTTGGAAGACGCCATCAACCGGTATTATTATCCGATTCCCATCGACAAGGTGTTCCAGGAAAACGTGCAATGGGATCTGGAAAAAGATTTGACGATGCTGAGCAAAACTTATCACGAATTAATGAAAAAGAACGTGAAACTGCTGCACATCGCCTACAAGGAAGGTTCATCCGTCCCCGGTCTGTACGAATGGGTCAACAAACGCCCCCGGCAGCTCAAGGAAATGCTGATGCAGTATTTCGCAAAGATGCAGGAAATGGGCAAATTGATCCGCGACGTGGATCTGGAAATGCAGGCGATGATGTTTTTGTACATCAATTACGGGGAAATACTGTCCCGCACCTTCGTGGAAGGGCACCGCATCACCTCCATCGCGGAAGAGGATTTTATCCGGGCATCCGTAAAATTGTTCGTCGACGCGCTGACCCCCAAGGAAAGCCGTTCGCAAAAAAGCGGCGCGAAGTGACAAAGATCACGGATGCGGCTTGCAGATGTATTGACAAAAGAAAATTCATGGCTTAATCTTGCATGGTAGATAGTTATCGATAACTCGAATTCATGCCTTCTTTTTCTTTTTTTCACGAATGTTAGTTAGTACTAACTTAACTGCTATTGACAGGAGGTGATATCGCGTGAAACTTCTCATTCACTTGACCCACGGGCCGGAAGCCCCGACCCAGGCCGATCGCGCCTTTCTCATTGCGCGAACGGCGATCAGGGACGGGCATGCCGTGGCGATGTTCCTGGCAGGCAGCGCCGTGCAGCTGGTGAAGGACGAGCATCTCGATTCCGTGCTTGGCGTCGGTGAAACCGCTATCCCGCTCCGGAATTCCTGGAACGAAATCGTGGAAGGGGGAGGAAGAATCGTCCTTTCCAAAGTTTCGTGCGGCGCGCGGGGCATCACCGAAAAGGATCTGGAAGGAAAGAAGGTGGAGCTCGGCTCTCCCAGCGTATTGGTCGCCTTGACGGCGGAGTGCGACAAAGTGATTACTTACGGCTGAAAGGGGCATTTGTCCGACATGAGAATCTGGGAGAAATACCTGGATGAAAGGGATCTCAGGGTCTATGCGGGCGCGGGGCTGGGCAAGTCGTACGGGCTCGGGCAAAGGCCGGCGCTCGTCATCGTGGACGTGCAGTACGGATTCACCGGCGACGGTCCCGGAGAGACAATCGAGGAGTCGATCCGGAAATATCCGACCAGCTGCGGTCCTGCAAGCTGGGAAGCGATCCCTCACATCCGCAGGGTGCTGGATGCGGCGCGCCGCGCCAACATGCCGGTTTGCTACACCTATCTGGAAGGGACAAAGGGCATGTCCAACGACAGGGTGGCGATCAAGGGCAACCTGTTCGACCAGCCGGTTCTTCTCGAAGGAGCCAAGGGAACAAAGATCGTTGCCGAATTGGAGCCGTCGGCAGGCGAATGGGTGATTTCGAAGAAAAAACCGAGCGCTTTCTTCGGAACCCCGCTTTGTT
>Ga0065720_1020103_pt1 | contig 16966 bp, 18 predicted proteins | sample Thericmetagenome_FD_59107 | JGI IMG/M metagenome (GOLD analysis project Ga0065720, IMG submission 59107) | Thermophilic microbial communities from the Joint Bioenergy Institute, California, USA of rice/straw/compost enrichment - eDNA_2 v2... | ecosystem: Engineered > Solid waste > Grass >... | reverse complement strand
GCGGTCGTCGATCGCACGTAGGTGCCGGCCGCAGTAGACCTCGACGTCGGTGGCATTGCCGTAGTGGCCGTGCTCATCGAAATAGCGGCGCTGGGCGAGAGCCATCGCCTTGCTGTCGCGGCGCAGATCGGCGAGCGTGGCCCGCGGCGGACGGGTGATCAGCACGAAACAGGTGACGGCGAAGACCGCGAGCGCGGCGGCGACGGTGATGGCGAGGGCGAGTTCGAGCGGGCTATCCATGACGCCGCGAAAGTAGTCCGCGGGCGGCCGCCGGCGTCCGCATTCTGCGCCGCAGATAAAGCGTGGCGCGTCCCGGCGTCTAGCGGCGGCGGACCTTCTCGCAGCTGCGCTTGACGACGTCCTTGCGATCGACGATCGCCACGTCGCGGCCCTTGCCGCAGTCGACGACGTCGCGCTTGCCGTCGCGGGCGCGGAGCTTGTCGTTGCCGGGCCCGCCGTAGAGCTTGTCGTTGCCGGCGCCGCCGCTCAGCTCGTCGTTGCCCTCACCGCCGAAGAGCTTGTCGTTGCCCTCACCGCCGAAGAGCTTGTCGTTGCCGGCGCCGCCGTTGAGGCGATCGGAGCGCTGGCCGCCGAAGAGGCGGTCGGCGCCGAGGCCGCCGCTGATCACGTCGGTGCCGTAGGCACCGGAGAGCCAGTCGTTGCCGGCCCCGCCGTGGATCCTGTCGGGGCCCTGGCCGCCCTGGATGGCGTCAGGGCCGCTCCCGCCGTGCAGCACGTCCTTGTCGTTGCCGCCGAACAGGCAGTCGGCGCCGCCGCCGCCGGCCAGCTTATCCTCGCCCTGGTAGCCGATGATCCACTCCGAGAGGTCGGTGCCGGTGATCTCGTCGTTGTCGTAGGTGCCTTGCAGGAGGGTCGAGCAGGCACCGATCGTGCGGGCGACCGAGCTCTCTGCGCAGCCGCCGCTGATCTTGTCGCCGTGGTCGGCCACGACGACGCTGTCCAGGCCGCAGACGATGCGGTCGACCGAGCTGTCGTTGGCGCGGATGCGGTTGCGCCCGAGCTGATCGACGACGATGTCGGCGCCGGGGCCGGGATCGATCACGTCGTCGCCCATGCCGCCGACGATGCAGTCGCGCCCGCCATGGCCGTTGAGGGTGTCATTGCCGGCGCGGCCGACGATCAGCTCGGAGGCCGTGGTGCCGTTGATGGTGTTGGCCGTCTTATCGCCCTCGAGCAGGGCCCGGCAGGAGTTCTTCGGGGCCGTGATCAGCTTGCAGCCGCCGCGCTTTCGGTCCTTCTTGTCGGCGAAGACGACGTCGAACTTGTCGCAGACGATCCGGTCGCGGCTGCCGTCGTTTACCTGGACCACGTCGTCGCCCTCGCCGCCGATCACCCAGTCGTTGCCGGGGCCCGGCTGGATGATGTCGTTGCCGCTCTCGCCGATCACGCAGTCGGAGCCGAGCAGCCCACCGAGGACGTCGGCGCCCTTGAGGCCGCGGATCAGATCGCTGCCGTTGGTGCCGGCGATCTTGTCGTCGCCCGTGGAGCCCTCGAGGTAGTTGAGGCAGATGTTCTTGGGCACGATCAGGTCGATCGAGCAGCCCTGGGTGTAGTCGAGCTTGGGAGCGTCGGCGATCACGATGTCCTCGTTCCCGCAGATCAGCGAGTCGCGGTGGCCGTCGTTGGCCTGCAGCAGATCGGCGCCCTTGCCGCCGTTCAGGATGTCGCGGCCGTCGTTGCCGCGGATGTAGTCGCGGCCGTTGCCGCCGCTCAGGCGCTCGGCGCCGGGGCTGCCGATCAGGTGGTCGTTGCCGTCGCCTCCGGAGACGCTGATCGCCACCTTGGCGCCCTTGACCGCGGCCAGGCTGACCCTGTCGGCCCCGTTGCCGAGCTGGATCAAAAGCTCCTTGATGCCCTTGGCGCGGCAGGTGATCAGGTTGCCGGCCGTCTTGCCGCCCTTACAGCCGTTGGTGGCGTTCACCGAGGTGCCCTTCTCACGCAGGCGCCAGGGGCGGTCCTGCTGCTTGTTGTAGGTCACCGAAAGATCGTTGGCGGCGCTTGCGGTGTCGCGGACCTTGAGCCGGTTCTTGTCGACCTTGACGTTGGTGGCGGCCTGGGCCGCGGCCGGCGCGACCAGGACGATCAGCAGCAGGGCCAGGGCGGGGAGAAGCCTTCGCATGCCGCGACGGTAGGCGCGAAACAGGCCCGCAAGATGATTTTCGCCTACACCGACGGTGCGGCTTCATGCCACGCCGCACGGCGCCGTGGCCGGCGCTGCTTGCGCGGAACGCCCGGCCGGCCGCGGCGGCTAGAGCGTGCGCAGGTAGGCCTCGGCCTCGCTCAGCTCGTCCTCGAAGCGCGCGAAGCGCGCCGCCCGCACGGCAGGCTCGCTCTCACAGATCATGGCGATGAAGGCCTCGGTCAGATGCCGGTCGTAGCCGGCGCGCTTGAGGACCTGCATCGCAATCGCCGGGTCGGTTCCGAGTGTGCCCTTGCCGGGGCGCAGCAGGGCGTCGTAGGTGCTGGCGATCCCGACGATCTGGGCCAGCTGCGGGATCTCGGTGCCGCGCAGGCCGCGCGGGTACCCCGAGCCGTCGGGGCGCTCGTGATGGCAGGCGATCACCTCGGCGACCCGCTGGTAGCCGTCGATCTGCGAGACGATCGACGCGCCGTCGAGCGGGTGGCGGCGGATCGCCTCCTGGTCCTCGGGGCTGAGCGTTTCATCGGGGCGGTTCTCAAACAGCGTGTCCGGGAAGGAGTACTTGCCGATGTCGTGCAGGACGCCGGCCGCCTGGGCGGTGCGCTGATCGTCCTCGCTGAGGCCGAGGCGCTGAGCCAGGGCGCGGGCGTAGGCCGCCGTGTGGGCGGCGTGGTCGGCGGCGTCCGGGTCGCGCAGGTGAAGCGTCTCGATCAGCGCGCGGATTAAGGCGAACTGGATCTGGGTCAGCTGGCGCGAGCGCGTTTGCAGATCGGCCGACCTGAGCGCCAGGGAGTACGTCGTGCCCAGCATGTGCTGGAAGATCAAGATCAGCGAGCCGACGATCAGAAGGCCGACGGCGCCGATCTGGGTCGCCACGTAGGTGCCGATCACGACCAGGATCAGCGAGGGGATCTCGGCCGGGATCGCCGGCACGACCAGGCTGCGCCACTGCTCGGCCAGGGACTGGCCCTCGGTCGCCCGGGTGTAGCCGGCGATGATCAGGAAGTTGCTCAAGAAGCCGGCGATGAAGGCGGCGGCGACCAGCGCGTAGTAGGCGATCGAGCCGACCTCGATCGGGCTGAGCGCGACGCCGGTGTGGAAGGTCGCGCCGATCGCCAGCGGAAACCAGGAGTAGCAGGCCAGGTTCAGCCACAGCCACTCGCGCTTGTAGCGCTGCTTGAGCCAGCCGGCGAGGATCGTGATCACGCCGATCCACACCCCGGCCGCCGGGCTCAGCGTGACGCAAGCGACGACGATGGCGATGAAGCTGCCGGAGAGCTTGATCGTCGCGGTCGCCGTCTCGATCGCCTTCAGGTCGCTGAGGACCGAGAACGAGAGCAGGACCGCGAACTCGCTCCAGCTGATCGAGTACCCGAAGGCAAGCGGCACGGTGAGCACCAGTGCCACGACCAGAGCCGCGGCGCTCAGCCACTCGGCACGGTTGCCGGGAATTTGAAAGGATCGCTGACGCGCTAGCGCCTCGTCCTTAAGGGCTATGTCGTGCATTGAACCCCATCTCTGCCGAGTTTCGCCCCCGCCGGCCGTTAGGTAGACGGCCCAGCTTACAAACATCCCTGTTCATCGGTCGCACCTCACGGCGGGGCCGCTAGTCGGGCACCGTGAAGATCAGGCAAGCGCCTTCGCTTTCGTGGGGTTGCTCAAACCAGACCCGCCCGCCGTGGGCCTCGACGATCCAGCGCACGACGTACAGCCCGAGCCCCGATCCGGGCCGCTCGGCCTTGTAGCGCGAGCCGCTGGCGAAGATCTCCTCGCCGCGTGAGGCCGGCACGCCGATGCCGTTGTCCTCCACGTACCAGCCCCGGGCCTCCTCGTCGTAGCCGCAGATCACGCGCAGCTCGCGCTCGGGGCTGCGGAACTTAAAAGCGTTGGCCAGCAGGTTGGAGTACAGCTGGCGGATCAGCGCCGGGTGGCCGCGCAGCCGCGGCATCCGGCGGATCTCAAGCGAGCGGCGCTCGCTGTCGGTCAGGACCAGCGAGGCGGCCGCCTCGCGCGCCAAGAGCTCCGGGCTGAGCGTCGTCTTCGCCAGGCGCTCGCCGTCGGTCCGCCCCTCGAGGGCGACCAGGGCGTCGAGCACGTTCAGCGAGCGGCGCGTCGAGCGGTGGATCTGAAGCAGGGCCTCGTTGGCATCATCGACCAGCTCGGGCTCCTCCACCAAGAGCCCCGAGAGCATCGCGCTCGCCGCCAGGGCTCCCCTGAGCTCATGGGTCAGAGCGGCGGCAAACGGTCTTTTCGGCAGATCTTCGAGCAAGCCCTTAACGAAAACAGGGTCTCGGCCGCGCTTACCAACCTAGCGTAGCCTGGTGATCAAGATAGGGACCATCCCCTATATCGACGGTCAGGTGGAGGCCTCAAATCGTGCCGGGCGCAGCCGTGACGTTTTCCTGGTCCCCGAGGCCGGCGGCTGGAAGCCCCGCGTCGAGGGTTTTGCCGACGGCTCGCTGCCGCCGGCCGACCCCGACTTCGGCCAGGCACTGCGCACGGTTCGGCGTTTCATCCGCAGAAACGGCGGTTCCGCCTACAAGCAGCCCCGCGACATGTCCTCGCGCCAGCGCATGCGCGCCGCCGCGGGCAGGGCCCGCGAGCGCAGCATGAGCCGCGGCCGCCGCAACCGCTAAAGCGCTTTACCTCGCCCGCTCCGGGTTAGTACAGACGTCCAAGGCTCTTGCGCTAGGCCAAGCGCGCCCGTCGTCGCTGCCCGCGGGCCTAGTCTCGGGCCGAGTGCGAATGAGCGGCCGGGTCGTACATGTAAAGCGCGAGCCCTACGACGTTGATGTCGGGCGCCCGAGCAAGTGGGGCAACCCCTACTCGCATAGGGGCGGGACCCTAGCCCGCTACCGCGTCGCCGGCGTCGAGGAGGCGATCGCCGCCTACCGCCGGCATCTGTGGCGGGCGATCGAGGCCGGCCGGATCAGCCCCGAGGAGCTGGCCGAGCTCGACGGCAAGACGCTGGCTTGCTGGTGCGCGCCCGGGCCCTGCCACGCCGAGGTCCTGCTCGAGGCCGGCCGCTGGGCCTCGGCGTGGCAGCCGGCTGAGGGTCTCGCTTGGCTTAAGGCCGCCGACGTCCTGCGCAAGCAGAGCCTCCCCCTCCCCCGCCAAGCAGAGCCGGGCTACCTCCTCGCGGACCCTGGCGCAGGCCTTCGCCAGATCCCGGCCGCGCCAGAGGATCTTGAAGCTCTCCTCGACCTGATCGCTTCGATAGGTGAAGCTGACGAAGGTGATGAACTCGGGCTCCTCGCCATATCCAGGCGGCGGGACCGGCCGTGCGTAATCGCCGCGGGAGCGGTTCCAGGCCTCGCAGACGGCGACGTGGGCCCGGAAGGTGGCCGGCGGCGCCCAGCCGCGTTCGCTTCGCTGCTCGCGCTCATCGCTGCGGGCGATCACGACCGCCCGGTCAAGCAGCGGGCTTTGGATCTCCTCGATCACCGGCAGCCGGCCGGCCGCGTAGAGGCGCAGCAGATCCGCGCCGGCCTCGATCCGCACGCTGCGCGGGGGCGCCCCGCCGATGCTCTGCCCGCGCCGGCGCCTGAAGATCAGCTCGGCGCCGCTTACGCCCGCGCGTTCGGCGCCTTGATCTCCCCGTCCCATGCTGCGGCTCGCGCGCCCTCCGAAGTCAGGCGCTCTCGGCGTTGGCCGCCTGCTCGAGCTGGGCTCGGATCCGGGCCGCGCTCAGGCTCGTGTCGCCGCTGCCAGGCTGCGGCGCGTACACGCTGCGGGCGCTCGGCGAGAGCTTCTTACCCAAGCGATCGTTCACCTTCTTGCAGGCGCTGTCCAGCGCCCCGCCGACATAGACGACCTGGCCCTGGCGCTCGGGCGCGTTCCAGGGTCCGTAGGCGACCGCGCCGACGAAGATCGGCTCGCCGCCGGCGCCTTCGCTGACGGCGACGTAGCCGCGGTAGTGCTTGCCGCCGGAGTTGGAGTCGCAGAACAGGTCGGCCGAGCGGCCGATGACCGTCGCGTCCGCGAGGCGGCTCTGCGCGCTTTGGATCTCCTCGATCACCGGCAGCTTGCCCTGGTCGTAGAGCTCGAGCAGCTGCTCGTCGCTTTCGATCACGATGCGCTGGCGGCGCTGCTGGCGCTCGGTCGGGGGCAGCCCGCCGACGGCCATGCCCCGCCGGGCTCGGCGCCCGAAGAGCAGGATGGCGCCGCTGCCAGCCGGGCGCTTTAGCTGCTCGTCTTGATCTCCACGGCCCATTGCCGCGAAGGTAGGTCCCCGGGTGGACCAATACCTAAGTTGCGCAATGGCGCTCCTCGCCGCAGGAGGAGGGTGAGCGCGAACACGACCACGACGACCCGCCGACGCAGGCTCTCCGCGAACGCGTAGCCCGCCGCCGGGGGCGATCCCTGGATTGCGGCAGCGGCCCGGGGCGAGCCGAAACCCATCTGCCTGCGCCCTCGCAAGGGCGTCCGGGCATGGCCTCGAGATCCCGAGATCTAGATCTCGACATTTCGGGCTTTGGGCTGCGGCTCCCCCGCCCGCGGATCTCGCCCTCCAAGGCGAAGTGGGCCGCCGAGGCGGCCGGAGTGCGGCGGCGCGCTTTCGGTCAGGCCGCGGCGCGCAGGCGCCGGCTGGCGACGACCACGTGCGGCGGCGGAGCGAGGGCCTCGCCGGGGGCCGGGCGCAAGAAGGCGATCTGCTGCGAGGCGAAGGCGGCGACGGTCTGCGAGACCGTCTTCGAGGGCACGGTGATCACCGTAAGCAGCTCGCCGTCGGCGCCCAGCCGGGCGAAGGCCCCGCCGAGCTGGGCCAGCCGCTCCTCGTCGAGCGAAGCGGCGACCTCGTCCAAGAGCAGGACCGGCGGCGCCTCCTCGGCACCGAGGCAGGCGAGGATGGCCAAGGTGACTACGCTGGCCCGCCAGCCTCCCGACATCGAGGCGCGGGCGCCGTGCAGCGGGCGCAGCTCCTCGCCTGGGGCCTCGGCGGCCTGGATGCGGCACTCGGCGGCGGCTCCTCCCTGCGTTCGGATCTCCATCACCCCGCGCATCCCGGCGCGCTCGCAGAGCTCCGCGAAGCGCTCGGCCGTGCGCTCGAGCACCCGGGCCACGGCGCGCTCGTAGAGCTCGCGCGCCTCCTCGAGCTGCTCCTGGGCCTCGTCGATCAGCGCGCGGCGGCGCTCGAGCTCGGCCTCGTCGGCGGCGACCCGGCGCTCGCGCTCGGCGAGCTCGCGCTCCTGCGTCTCGCCGGGGTCGGCGGGCACGCCGTCGGAGGCAAGCGCCCCGAAGGCGCCGATCAGCTCGGCCGGATCGTCGGGGACGTCCCGGGCGGGCTCGACCTCGACGCCGGCCCGCTCGAGCTCGGCGACGATCCGCTTCAGGGCCCTGCGGGCGCGCGGGGAGAGCGCCGATGCCGGCTCCTCTCTTTCGCCGAGCGGCCGGCCCATGGCCAGGACGCGCTCGAGCTGCTCGAGCGGCACCCCCGCAAGCGGCAGGCTCTCCCCCGGCCCCAGCAGATCGCGGGCCCGTGCTGCGTCCTCGGGCCGCACGCGCCAGTAGCCCGACTCGAGCAGCGGCTCGAGACCGGCGCGGCGCAGGCGAGCGATATCGAGCAGGGCCGGCGCCGCCTGCTTCTGCTTCTTCGGCTCTGGGTTGGCGGCGAGCAGGGCCGCAGCCCGGGCGCCGAGCTCGGCCAGGCGCTCCCGCAGGCGCCGGGCCTCGGCGGCCTCGCGGGCGGCCAGCTTCTGCTCGGCCAGCTCGCGGCGGGAGCGATCGAGCCTTCGCCGGGCCTCGGCCTGGCTGCGCCGCGCCTCGGCCAGGGCCTCGGAGGCGCGGCGGAAGCGCTCGGCGGCGGCGCGGCCGCCTGAGAGCTCGATCAGCAGCTCGAGTAGGCGCGCCGGATCGCGATCCAGGGCCCTTTGGATCTCTCCCTGGGGCAGCTCCAAGAGCCGGCGCATCGCCGGGCCGATGCCGAGCGGAAGCAGGACCTTCTCCTCCCACTGGGCCGGCCGCATCCAGGCCGAGCGCGAGAGCGACTCGGAGAGCTCGCGCATCTGGGCGATCGCGTCGCCTTCGGGATCGGCGAGGCGGCACCCGTCCAAGACGGCGAAGCGCCGTTGCCGCTCGCCGACCTCCATCAAAAGCGTCAGCTCGCGTGGGCGCGAGCGCAGCCGGCCGTCGTTTTCGATCAGGGCCGCGACCCAGGCCTTCTCGAGCGGCGGCTCTCCGGCACGGCCCGCGAAGCGGTACGAGGAGGCGGTGCGGCCCTGGCCGAAGCGCCGCGCGCCGAGCAGCGCCTTGATCGCATCCAGCATCGAGCTCTTGCCGGAGCCGTTCTGGCCGATCAGGGCGACCACGGGCCCGCGCAGCCAAAGCGGCTGCGGATCGAGAAAGCCCCAGCCCACGGCCTGCACGGCGCGCAGCATCTACCCCTCCCCGAGCCGGGCCCGAAGCGCGGCCAGGTCCACGGCCGCCAGCAGCGGCCCGGCGACGACGTAGGCGCCCTCGGCGCGCTGATCGGGCTTCACCACCCGCACCAGCCCCCGGCGCTCGAGCGGCCCGAGCACCGCGCGGCGCACGTAGCTCTCCGCATGGCCGAGGAGCTCGGCCAGATCGGCGACCTTGACACGCCGCTCGCTCCCCTCGGCCTGCGGATGCAGTCGAAGCGCGCAATGGGCCAGGGCGGCGCGCGGCAGGCGCGGCAGCTCCTCGCCGTCCTCGATCAGGGCCAGGGGCGCCTGCCCCGGCGCGCGCCACAGCCGCACCCCGCAGGCAGCGAGGCGCTCGGCAAGCTCGGCGGCCAGCTGCGGCTCGGCGGCCAAGAGCTCCTCGTCGGCCTCCTCCCCACTTCCGGCCAGAAGACGGGCGGCCAGGGCGCGGATCTCCTCCTCGTCCCAGATCACGCCGCCGCCCGCTCCAGGTCTCCCTGCTTGGCCTCGATCACGCTCGCCGCCTCGAGCTCGCCGATCGCGACGAGCTCGCGGCCGCTTATGAGCCCGAAGCGCTCGAAGAGCTCGCGCCCGCCCTGGGCCAGCGCGGCGTGGCGAGCCAGGGCCTCGACGGCGGAGACCTCCCCGTAGAGGGCGAGCAGCGGGTCGGGCGCCTTGAGCGCCGCCTCGAGATCGCCGCGGCGCTCGCGCTGGGCCCGTAGGGTGGGCGCCGGGCGGGCGAGTGAGCGGGGCGGGGCGGCGGGGCGGCGCAGGGCCGCCGCCAGCTGCTCGGCCGAGGGGACATAACCGGGGCGCGGCGGACGGATTGCCGCCAGGCCCGAGCAGGCCGCGGCCAGCTGATCGGCGTTGGCGCGCCGGGGCCGGCGCTTTCGCCGCGGGCGGCGCTCGGTGAGCCGCTCGGCGAGCAGCTCGACGATCTCGGCGGCGAGCTCGGAGACCCGCATCACCCGCTGCGGCGAGGCGTCCTCGTGGCGCAGCTCCTCGAGCGAGGAGCGCAGATCCTCCATCAGGCCGACGAGCTCCCCCGCCGACGGCGCCCCCTCCGCCTCGCGCAGCCGGGCCCGCTCGGCCTCGAGCTCCTCGGCGAGGGCGTCCAAGACCAGCTCGCGCTGGTTGCGCGAGCGCGAACGGCGCAAGAGCGCATAGAGGTCGGCGATCACCCGGAAGCGCGAGTTGGCCAGCGCCCGGTCGAGGGCGAGCAGCGGCGCGATCAGCGCCGGCGGGAGGATCGCCCGGCGGCGGCGCCCGCCGCGGACCACGCCGGCGCGGCGCAGGCGCTCGCGGCGCTCGGGGGCGACCTCCTCCCCGCGCGCCAGCGCCAGGGCGGCGTCGAGATCGTCGCCGCCGCGGCGCAGCAGTCGTGCCAGAAGCTCAGCCGCCACCGAGCTTGCGCTCGAGCGCGAGCTTGACGCGCTCGAGCATCTCCTCGTCGGCGCCCTGCTCGATCCCCTGGACGTCGAGCTCGCCGCCCAGAAGCTCATCGACCGCGCGCACGTAGGCCTGCAGGACGAAGGCCGCCCCGAGCGAGCGCCGCGCGCCGGTGCGGTGCGGGCGGACCAGCGAGCGGGCGCGAAAGAGCAGGTCCTCCGGCAGGTAGAGCTCGACGCCGACGTTGACGGCGCTGCGCTTCTTGCGCCGCGCCCGGCGCGCCGGCTTGGACTGCGTATCAGCGCCCGCGCCGTTGCGCGCGCCCGGCTGCGGCTCGGGCTCGCTCGCCGGCTCGCTCTCCACCGACTCGCCCTCGATAATCGCCGCGACCGCGGAGGCGACCTCCTCGCCGCTCTGCTCGGGGCGGCCGTTCTCCTTCTGGTCTGCCTTCGGCTCGGGCGAACCCTCACCCTCAACCGACACCTTAGGTTGCGCGCCGTTATCGGCTTCGTCTTCGGGCTTCTCGCCCTTCTTCGCCAGCCGCAGGGGCGGCGGGTCGGTGTCGCGTCCGAGGAGGTCGATCTCCGAGATCGTCGCCCCCACCCCACGTTTCCTAGCCATTGATTCTCTCCTCGATCTCGTCGGCGAGCGCCGCATACAGGCGCGCCACCGCTCCATCTGGTTCGAACTGCCTGATCGATTGCCGGTGAGCGAGCGCGTCCTTGAGCGCGACGCGCTCGGGGATCGCGGTCTCAAAAAGCGTTCCGTTCAGCTGGCCGCGGACGTGGTCCATCGTCTCGCGGGCGTGCACCGTGCCGTCCTTGTAGATCGAGAAGAAGACCCCGAGCAGACGCAGGTCGGGTTTCTCGAGACGGCGGACGTTCTCGACGGTGCGCATGAAGCGCTGCAGCCCGGCGACCGCGGCGAACTCGGCCGGCGTCGGTACGACGACCGCGTCGCAGGCCACCAGGCAGTTGTAGGCCATCAGCCCCGAGGACGGGGGCATGTCGAGCAGCGCGTAGTCGTAGCGGTCGGCCACCTCGCGCAGGGCGGCGGCCAGGCGCTTGGTGCCGCCGCCGATCTCGGGGCTGGCCAGCGTCACCTCGACGCCGGCCAGATTGGCGCTGTTGGCGCCCCAGATATCGGCGCCCCAGGGCGTCTCGTGGGTGATTGCATCGAGGTCGAGCTCGTAGTTCTCAGGCAAAAGCGCCGCCGCCAGGCTCTCCTCTTCGGGCAGCTGCTCGACGTTGATCCCGGCGACCAAGGTCAAGATCGCCTGCGGGTCGGCGTCTACGCACAGAACGCGCCGTCCGCGCGCCGCCAGCTCGCCGGCGAGGTTGAGCGCCGTAGTCGTCTTGCCCGCTCCGCCCTTGCGATTGCCGATTGCGAGGATCTTCATGCCGCTCTCCTTTTCACCGCCCCTGGCCCGTTTCCTTCCCGATCTCTGGAGGCGGATGTCTAGCGGTCTGCCCGGATGCCGAAACACCGGAACCGCCTTGTGATCGGACAGCGGTTCGCCGAAGCGCCGATCTCGCGGTCTCCCGGCGCCTAGACATCGAGGCCTCCCGGGAGCGCGGTCTGCGGGGATCGCGGGCTCCAGAGGCGGGGAACCGATCGGACCGCGATGCCGCGAACCGCAGATCTCCAGGGACCCCGAGCCGTGGTGATCGCGGGCTGCCGGGCTCGCGGCTTCCCGATCCGGCGATCACGCGATCCGAAGAGGTGTCGGCCTGGGCATCCATGGATCCCGGGATGGCGATGGGCCTCGAGGTCGCGATAGCAATGCCTCGCGAGCCGGGCAGACGATCGCATCGCGAAGCAGGCATGTCGGCGGCCGATCGGCTCGCGGCCTCGGCAGACCGCGAGCGCGCGAGACGATGAAGGCGTGAGACAGGCATCCACCCGCCCGATCGGCTCGCGAGCGCTTGGGATGATCGGCTCGCCGTCTCGCGAGACATCGAGATCTAGATCTCGCGATCTCGGGGCCGCGGACTGCAGGTCTTGTGCTGCGGCGCCCACAAGGATTTCGCGGGGTGGGGCGCCCTGCGGCGAAACCCGCATGGCGATCGCATGGGACGCCATCCTGAAGTGCCGCCCGGACGCAGCCCGGGGCGCTTAGGCGTAGATGAGCCCGGAGAACAGGTCCTGGATCCCCTTGGCCGCCCCCTGCCAGAGACCGCGCATCGCGACCACCCACCCGGGCGGCGTGTCCAGCGCGGCGGCGTCGAAGAGGCGGTCGGCTTCGGCGAGCCCGGCGAAGATCTCCGGGTCGGCGAGGTGCAGGGCGTGCTTGTGAGCTTCGATCAGGAAGTAGCCGGTCGCGACGCGCCTGGAGCAGCTCAGCGCCTCGGCGTCATCGCGGCCGCGCCCGGGCAGATCGACGGTCAAAAGCGGCAAGCTCCGGCGTCGGGTAGACCTCGATTGCGGGCGCTGCGCCGGGCTCTTCGGCGATCGCACGGAAGGCGGCATCGCACTGGACAAGGCGCGCCTGCTCCCGCTCGGGGAGGTGCTCGGCGATCAGCCCGTGAAGCTGCGCCCAGAACTCGTGCCCGCTCTGCTCGCCCTCCTCGACCTCGAGCAGGCGCAGCTCCCAGGAGATCGGGTGGGTCAGGGCCGCAGCCAGAAAGAGGCCTACGATCAGCGTCCGCTCGCCGGCGAAGCGGCGCCGGAAGGCCTCGCGAGCCACGTCCTGTGCGTCCGGCTCGCCGATCGGCATCCTGGCGGCGTCGGCGTTCAGGCTGATGCCGAGCAGGCCGCCGCCGCGCAGCACGCAGCTCGCGGCGATCATCACCGGGTCCCCGTCGGGGCGGCCGCGCAGGCGCAGCCGGCGCTCGAGCAGGGCCTTGAGCCGGCTTGAGATCTGCTCGACGAACTCCTCGAGTTCGCGCTCGCCGGCGGCCGGGTCCACCGTGATCGGCCGCGGCAGCGTCTCGAACCTGAAGCCGAGGTTGGCCCGCAGCTCAAGCGAGTCGTGCAGCCAGCGGCGCAGCGCCCGCTGATCGAGATCGCGCAGCTCGCGCTCGCCGTGGACGATCGCGGCCAGCTGGGAGCGATATCCCTCGCCGGTGGTCAAAAAGCTCTCGCCGAGCGCGTCCGCGCCGAGTACCTGCTCGGCCACGCCGCTCGCCGCCTGCCAGAAGCGCAGCTCGTCGCTGAGCGTCCGCCCGGACTTGTTCGGCGCGCCGCGGCCGAAGCGCACCCTCCTCCCGCAGCCGCAAAAGCACTCCGCCATCGCCGGGCACGATGCCGCCGTTTGCGGCGCCTGCATGTCTCCCGGGGCCGCTGATTGCGACGGCGAAAGGGCCCTGTGCGCTGCCCGCGCAGGGCTAGCGTCGCGGCGTGTTCGTGAAGATCCTCTACGGCGGCTCGCTGCTTGGCTGCCTGATCGCCCTGATCCTCGTGCTCTCCGGCCAGCTCAACCAGGCCGAGCGCTTCTTCTCGCCCGGGGGCGGGCTCGAGGAGAGGGCCCGCGGCGTGGCGCAGAGCCCGATCGTCCAGGCTCGCGAGAGCCAGGCCAAGCAGAAGATCGAACACCTGCTGCGCGAGCTGCCGCTGGAGACGGTCGGCATGGAGAAGGCCAGCCCGGCCGAGCTGCGCCGCAAGCTGCGCGACGCCGATACGGATTCGGGCCTGGAGAAGCCGCTCGGGCGCGGCGGCATCGAGCTCTCGGTCGCCCGCGGCGGCAAGCTGGTCCTGCTCTGCGGTAAGCCCGGCGGCTTCTACTGCGCCTCGTACGAGCTCGGCTCGGGGGTCACCAAGCGCGCCAGCGGGCCGACCCTGGCCAAGGCGAAGGCGAAGGTGAGCTGATGCGCGGGCGCCGGCTTGCAGGAGCCGGGCTGGCGGGGGCGGCGATCGCCGCCACCTTCGCCCTGCCGATGCCGACCCTCGGCGACGTCGTCGCCCCGCCGCAGCCGCAGATCGACAAGGCCGCGATCGTCAAGGCGCGGGTGCCCGAGCCGGCGGCCGTCGCCGCCGCGCGCGCCGCCCTGCGCAAGGGCCTGCCGCAGCGCTTCGCGCACGAAGGCCGCGCCTGGAAGGCCGAGCGCCTGCCCCGCGGCCGCGCGCTGATCTGCGAGGACGCCCGCCGCTGCGCCCTCGTCTCCCGCGACTCCGAGCGCATCCTCTACATCGAGCACGACAACGCCCGCGCCCGCGCCGCGCAGGCCGCCCGCAAGGGGGAGCCGCGATGAAGAAGATCTCCGGGGCCCAGGCGCACCTGCAGTGGTGGCTCGGCCTGGCCGTGATGCTTTGCATCGGCTGGATCGCCTACACGTACATGATCAAGACGACCTCGCTGCCGCAGCCCGAGCTGCCCCGCGGGGCATGCGCGGGCGAGAGCAAGACCTACAACAGCGACGGGGTCAACGTCGTCTATCGCAACGAGGGCTGCGAGCGGGTCGGCACCGGGATCGTCGTGCGCGCCGGCGAGATCTACCACCAGATGAGCCCGGCCCTGCAGGCCTTCCGCCTGCCGCCGCTCAACCGTGGTCTGCGCCTGGGGGTCTACGCCCAGGGCAAGCCCGGCTACGAGCTGCTCGGCCGGCCGGGCGGCCCGCGCGCGATCGTCCTGCGCGTCCCCGACCGCCGCAGCGAGCCGGCGATCGAGCCGATCCTGCGCCGCGCCTACGCCGAGCTGGCCCTGCAGGAGGCCGCGCCGGGCCTCGATGAGTCCGACCGCCGCGCCCTGAGCGGGGCCCTGGCCTACCTGACCGCAGACCACGAGCAGACCTCGCCGGGCTCCTTCCGCCTCAGTGCCTCCGAGCGCCGCGCACTCGAGGACCTGGTCGCCCACGGGCCGTTCTACCTCGCCGATCGCCTCGGTAAGGAGTGCCGCCCGGACTGCCGCTGGTCGCGCTCCTAGCCGTCAGTCCTGAGGCTGCTCGGGCTCGGCCGCCGGCTCGGCCTCATCGCCCTCGTCGGCGATCTCGATCCCGATCGGCTCGTCCCACGAGTCGTCGGCCTGCTCCTCATCGGGAGCCAGGGCCTCGAGGATCTCCTCGCGCTCGGCCTCGCCGCCGCCCTGGTAGAGGCGCTGTGAGAACTCCTGGGTCGCGTTGAGCAGATCGACCTTGGCCGCGGCGAGCAGCTCGAGGTCAAGCTCGGGAGCGGCCAGCAGCTCGTCGACCTCGGTCATCAGCTGCGTGATCCGCTCGCGCTCGGCGTCGGTCATCCGCTGCGAGTGGCGCTCGAGGGTCTGGCGGGCCGCAAGGGCGGCCGACTCGGCCGCGTTGCGGGCCTCGATCTCGCGGCGCTTGGCGCGGTCGGCCTCGCGGGCCGCCTCGGCTTCGGTGCGCATCCGCTCGACGTCCTCCTCGGTGAGGCCCGAGGAGGCCTCGATGCGCGTCTCCTGCGTGTTGCCGGTGCCCAGATCCTGGGCCGTGACGTCGAGGATGCCGTCGGCGTCGATCGCGAAGGTGACCTCGATCTGCGGCACGCCGGCCTGCGCGGGCGGGATGCCGAGAAGCTGCACGCGGCCGAGCGAGCGGCACTCCGAGGCGAGCTCGCGCTCGCCCTGGACGACGTGGACGGCGACCGAGGACTGATTGTCCTGGCCGGTGGTGAAGATCTCGGTCGCCTGGGTCGGGATCGTCGTGTTGGCCGGGATCAGCTTCGAGACCAGCCCGCCCTGGGTCTCGATGCCCAGGGAAAGCGGGGTGACGTCGACGAGCAGGACCTCCTCGATCTCGCCGGCGAGGATCCCGGCCTGGATCGCAGCCCCGAGGGCGACGGCCTCGTCGGGGTTTACGTCCTTGTGCGGGTCGCGGCCGGTGAGCTCACGGACCTTGTCCTGGACCGCGGGCATGCGGGTCATGCCGCCGACGAGCAGGACGTGATCGATGTCCTCAGCCCTGAGGCCCGCCGCGCGCAGGGCGCGCTCGGCCGGGGCGATCAGGCGCTCGAGCAGATCGGCGCACAGCTCGTTGAGCTCGCTGCGCGTCAGGGTCATCTCGAGGTGCTCGGGGCCGGCGATGAAGGGCAGGCTGATCAGCGCCCGCGGCATCGCCGAGAGCTCGATCTTGGCCCGCTCGGCGGCCTCGAAGAGACGCTTCATCACCGCCGCCTGCTGGGTCTTGTCGGGCACCGCGGTACGCAGATCGACGCCGTTTTCGGCCTTGAAGCGCTCGATCAGATGCTCGACGATCGCCCGGTCGAAGTCATCGCCGCCGAGGTGGTTGTCGCCGGCGGTCGCCAGGACCTCGAAGACCCCGTCGCCGATCTCGAGTACCGAGACGTCGAAGGTGCCGCCGCCGAGGTCGAAGACCAAGAGCTTCTCCTCGCGGTCGGAGTTAAAGCCGTAGGCCAGGGCGGCCGCCGTCGGCTCGTTGACCAGGCGCAGCACCTCGAGGCCGGCGATCTGCGCCGCCTGCTTGGTCGCCTGGCGCTGGGCGTCGTTGAAGTAGGCCGGGACGGTGATCACGGCGCGCTCGATCTCCACGCCCAGGCGCTCCTCGGCGTCCGCCTTGAGCTTCTCGAGGATCATCGCCGAGATCTCCTCGGGGGCGTAGCGGCGATCGCCGATCTCGATGCGAACCGGCTCCTCGGGCTCGCCGACGACGTTATAGGAGGCCTGCGCCGCCTCGGCCGTCACCTCGCTCATCCGCCGGCCCATGAAGCGCTTGACCGAGGCCACGGTGCGCTCCGGGCTGAGCACCGCCTGGCTGCGGGCGGCCGCGCCGACCGCACGCTCACCGTCCTCGGGAAGGCAGACCACCGACGGCGTCGTGCGATCGCCCTCGGCGCTCTCGATCACGACCGGACGCCCATCCTCGAGCACGGCCACACAAGAGTTGGTCGTGCCCAGGTCGATGCCGATGATCCCGGTTTTGCGCTCAGCCATGGCCTTGGCTTGAAGCTAGGAACCCGCACGAAAGAACGGGTTCTTCTTCGTGGCCGAAAAGGCGGAGCCCGGGCCGCCGATCAGGAGTCGCGGAAGGGGTTGCGCGGCGCCTCGCGCTCCTCGCCCGCCGCCTGGGCGCCCTCCTGGGCGGGCTCGGGAGATCGGAAGAGCACACGTCTGAACTCCAGTCACTGACCA
>Ga0065720_1020102_pt1 | contig 16971 bp, 9 predicted proteins | sample Thericmetagenome_FD_59107 | JGI IMG/M metagenome (GOLD analysis project Ga0065720, IMG submission 59107) | Thermophilic microbial communities from the Joint Bioenergy Institute, California, USA of rice/straw/compost enrichment - eDNA_2 v2... | ecosystem: Engineered > Solid waste > Grass >... | reverse complement strand
AACTGATAATATCATCATCAATTTGCCGTCTAGTTTTTTCTTCACAAGTTTTTTGAACTGCTTGAAGAGTAAACAGATAGAGGCCTTCTGGTATATCTATCATCATACACTCCATACGGGGGTCCTCTTCTTGGAAAGTAATTTTGATCAATCTTCCTTCAGCTAGGGCGTAGATTATGCTGGAGCCATCTTCTTGAATTTTCGATGCAAGAGCTTTTGCATGATAGGCTAGCCAGAGTGTATGAGTATTTATGGGTTCACTAGAATTAAATCGTCCAGGAATAGAGTGTTTATAGACTCTGTTTAAAACTCCAGTTAGGATATATAAATAATTTCCATCAGTATAAATGTCAAGGACAGCATCAATAATTTTAGAGTCCCTGTTCAGATTAAAAGTGATTTCATTGGTACTCTCTGAGATGATGTACTCATACAACATGGGTGATTTTCCTCTTGAAGCTATCACATTAAGTGACTTTCCCACAACTTGAACAAATTGACCTCTTTCCAACTTTATTTGGCTGTTTGTTACCAATTCAAAGTTTTGTAAATTTATGGTATAGAGCCCATGCAAGCTATCCAGAAGGACCATAAAGTTGGAATAAAAGCTCATGTCAACTATACTCAAAGTTGACAATCCAAAATAGGCTTCATCAAGAGTTTTGATTAAAGATGCCTCCCCGCTTGAAGAGTCAATATTATATATTAGCATCTTATGGTCAGCCGCAACATACAAATGATTTTTATAATAAGAGACAGAGAAAAGCGTTTCTACTTTTGCAACATTCGCATGTGGGCTCTTTGTAATGTTGGGTGTAGGTAATCCTTGACTTTTGGCTGTAAAGTATTTATTCAAATCATAAGTAAGTACATCAGTTGTTGAAACAATAAAAATTCTTCCTCGTTCAGAGTCCAGAGTCATAAATGGTTCCTCGTACTGTTCTGTATTTGGTGGTCGGACATTCGAGTGGATAATTGTATACCTATCAAGTGAAGTTTCTTCGATTGCAATGAGGTCAAAGGTAATCGAATCAAGTATGAATAGGTTATTGTTGAAAAACACAATATTATCCAATGATGAAGCACCTTGTGAAATTTCTAATACGTTCACAGAATCGATAGAGTATTTGATTCTGGAAGGGTATGTCTTACAAAAGTTGTCTATTTCTTTGTTGTCTGAGATAAAATCTTCTATCTTGACTAGAAATGCCTGATGATAGTCCAAATCTATAATAAACTTAGGCGATTGATTGGTTATTGCTAAAGTCTTTGGAGGTAACTGCAATAGAATATCCTGTTTTGAATCTAGCTCCAAAGAGAACACAGATACGGAGAAAAACAAAATAAAAAGCCCAGTGATATTTTTCATTTTTTAAATATACAAAAAAAACCAACTGTTAATCTTATCAATAAGAAGAGCTTTGATTGAACCCTTTAGGTTTGACATACCTACTGATGAAGTTATTTTTCTCTCTATGAGAATGAATTATAGACTTTTTTATTTATGTTTATTTTTTTGAATATTTTACTTCATATTTGTTTATTCTGCTGGGTAAAGGGAAAGGATGCAGAAATAAAGGAGAACTTCGAATCAAAGACTTCGACAATTACTATAGCCTTTGGAGGAACTTATTCTTTCAACCGAGCTAAAGCAAGTGAGGTTTTTGACAATATCATAAAAAGATCTCCTCATGCTTTTATATGGCTGAGATATTTGTTCGAAATTGATGATGATTTTGAAGCTGTTGAAGAACTAGAAAGTTTAATTCAATCATTCAAATCCACAGGTAGTTATTCAACACTGAGAAAAAATATTTATGTTGATGGGGCATTTAGTTTTCCTGATGCAGAAGAAAAATCCCTCCTATTAGACTTCATTGATGAAAATCCAGATAGTGAGAGAAGAAGATCAAAAAACATAAAGTCAGTTTTAATTAAAGCCAATAAGGATGATTCTGCGAATCCGAACTCTATAAAGATTATACTTTTGGATATTCCGAGCGATCCAAATTCTCAGTTGATTGATATAGACAGTTTAAAAAGGGAGTTATCAGTAAGCAATGAGGTCTCTCTTATAGTCCTGGCATCTCCTATTCAAATACTCCCTTCAGATAAGTTTTATGAGGAACACCTTGATAAAGAGTTAAGGTTCAAAATACTTGAACTGTTGACAAATTCACCAGTTCCAACTATAATTATATCTTCAACAGAACTGGTTCCTTTTGGGGAGATCATAGAATATCCTTGCCCTAGGAATGTAGGATACTCACTAACTGAAATAACAAGTTCAGGACTGAATAAAAGAACAGATCCTTTTATATCAACAACAAATAAGCTTTTAGTCCCTGGCAAATTCAATACCATCAAAGATAGAACATTTAAATCTAACTTTGGCATTTTAAAAATTGATATGAATTTCGCAGAAAAGAATCCTATAAAGGTCTCAGTTGAATTGGTGAGTACAAAAGGAGACACTCTGATATCGAAAAAAGATATCACCCTTCCAGGTTATCAGTACAAATCTCCAAAGAAAGTAGCTTCATTGAATTGTACTTCAAACTTATACAACAAAAGTACAAGTATTAGAACTCACTGGCGTCATTTCATTCAAACAATCGCTCAACCAGAGTTTAGATGGATCATAATTTTGAGTGTAGTAATTACTCTCTTTACTCTGGCTTTGTTCTTTTTTGGCTTATTCAGTATGTATCAACCAAGGAATAAATATAGTGTCGTTGTAGATGAATATACCAAGTTTCATATGGATTAATAATGTTGTGTAGAAGCTTTAAATCCAGCTCTTTAGATAAGACAAAAACTCTCATTTTATGAAGTGACTTTATTTTATTTTATGGAAAATCTCCAAAGCGGAATTCTCTTAGTTTGTGGGATTCCAGGGTCTGGAAAAACCTATTTGACTAATAAAATTAGTCAATCAATCGGAAAGAAAAGAATCCTAAGGATCAATTTTGACAAAGTAGAAAAGTGGTGTCGAAATCTTCCCTATTTGGTTGATAATTCAAGTCAGATTACTAAAATTGGGCTTCCCATATTAGAGAGAAGCATCATTCATGAATTAGATTTACTTTCAAGCTTGGATGGAAAGAAGATAGATGACTCCGAAGAATTTAAGCCAGAAGCTTGGAAGATATCAAGAAAATTATGTTATGATATGGTCAAAAACTTTCTTGAACTTTTTTCCCAAGGTAGTGAGGATCCTTTTATCATCATATTGGATGATAATTTCTTGTTAAAAAGTATGCGCAAACCATATTATATCCTATCATGGGAATACAAGACAGGATTCTGTGAACTACATATTCAAGCAGATCTGAATACAAGTCTTTATCGCAATGGTAACCGACCAAGCCAAGATCGTATTCCCGAAGATATTATAATTGATTCTTATAATAAGTTCGAGGATTTTTTAGCTAAGGAGCATGGCCTAATATTTGACAATAATTCAATCGAGGATGAAGATAATAATACTACTACCAAACTCAATGATTTGTGTTACAAAATAGCCAAGATATTTGCCATTAATGTCAAATACAATGATGAAAATCTTACGTTAGAACAAAGAAAGGAGCATGCCGAGATAAACAAAAAAAATTTTATACACCAACTAGATTTGAGAATCAGAACAATTGTTAATTTGTATGCTCAAGCAAACTCTCAGGAACTTAGACGTATATCTCAAGATAGAATCCCACTCTTGGAATTAACAAAATTCTTCGAGATGACAAATATCAGAAGCAAGCTGTCTTTCCTCAGTCAATTAAAGTCCCTCTTTTTAGAAATTGTCTCTTTTATTTACTCAAAGAAGATTGAGGAGACTACTTTAAGCAAGTCAACAAAAAAAAGGGAAGATCTTCAAATACAGTTAAATAAATCACAAAAGGCCATAGCTAAGGAAGTGAAAGAAAAGGAGTTTTCTTACTTAGAATTTTGCGATCAAATTATATCAAAACTAGAAAATATTGAATGGAAAGTTGACAACTTGGATAGTTTCCTTCAATCTTTCAGTTCTGAATTTGCAATATTTTCTTTTGATTTATTAAATTCTTCTGTTTAATTACAAGGCATAACCATACAGAAAAGCCAAAATACGTATTGCAAGACGATATACATACAAACTTCCAAAATAAATAGTTAAATTGAAAAGCAGAATTTGTTAATCTCTTTTATAGTAATTTTCGTTCCTTTTGCATTTCAGTTATTGTTTTTTTTAATCTTCCAATTTCTTCAAGTAGAGAACTCTGTTTTGAATTACTATCTTGTTGTGCTAAATCTTTGTAGTACTCGATTTCTTCTAATAATTGGGAACTTTCAATGGTTAGATTAGCATTTTCTTGCATTAAATTTTCATTCATTTTCTTAAACTGCTGAAGCATAATTTCATTATTTTTCAGATCTTCACTTAATTGAGCGATTTGTTTCTCTAAGACGCTGACTTTTTCGCCGGGTTCCGCATTATCCATTCTGGAATTTAATTTTCTTATCAACTCCTCTTTTTCTTGAATGGTTTCTTGAAGGATTGCTTTGGTCTCCAAAATCTCAGTTTCTTTTCTGTCAATTTCTTCTTTGAATTGCATTTGGAGTTGATTATATAGTTTTTCTAAATTATCTTTTTCATGTGCTATTTTTTCTAAAGTTTCTAATGATTGCTTTTCTTCTAAGATGAAGCTGAGAGAATTCTTCTTTTGCTCCACTTCTTCTGTAATAGCAGATAAAGTTGCATTCATCTCTTGTAATTCCTCATTCTTTTTTTGAATCTTGAGCTTAGTCTCATTAACGATTTCTTCAAGACTTGCTATATGTTGCTCATTATCCTCAAGAGCTTTTTGTGTATCCAATGCTTTGTTAGTTAAATTTAGCTTGCTTACTTCTGCAATTTCAAGATGGTTGTTAATAGTTTTGATTTCTTCAGTAAGTGTATTCAATTCTCTTTCTTTTTGATCAGCCATTTCTTTCATATTCTTGATCTCTTCTAAAAGAATACTACATTGCTCAGTGAGTTTGTGTTTTGAGTCCTGATGGTTAGCGAACTCTTGAGTGAGAGTTGATATTTCAGCTTTGGCATGTACAATAAGATTCTCTTTTTCTGTTTTTTCTCGCAAGAGGGTATGAACAGTATTTTCAATTGACTGATATTCAGCTTCAAGAGTTTTTAACTCAGTTGACAATGTTTGAATATCTTGCTTTGCATCAGCTATTCTTTGCTGGGTTTGCTCAATTTCATTAGTCAATTTCTTTTGTTCTTCTTCTTTATTTTTAAGATCATCTTCTAGAGTGTTTAACTTATCAGCGAAGAGCTTCTTGGTTTGCATAGCAGCTTCAACTTTTTCTTTTAAAACTATAATGAATTGTTCTGCTTTTTCTAACTCCAATTCTCTAGCTTTTTTCTCTTCATGCTTTTCTTTAACTCTTTCTTGAATATCTTCAACTACTTTGTTCATTTTCTCTAAAGTTTCTTTTGCCTTGGTTAAATCTTCATTCTTCACAGTTAAGAATTCATCGATTTTTTCTCTCTGTTGGTTGAGAGATTTAATTTGAGAATTGAGTTCCTCAAGATTCTTCTTTTTATCTGAAATTTGTTTTTGAAGTCCTTCAAATTCAAGCTCTAATCCATGCAATTGCTGAACTTTTGATTCAGATTCACGTTTTTTATCTGCAATTTTGATTTCAAGTTGAGAGATATTTGAATTGATCTTGGAGAGATTAGCTTCTAGTTCTTTATATTTTTGTTCGGCTTCACTGACCTTTCCTTGAAGAATGATAACCTTATTCTCGGCCAATTCAACATTTTTAGATAGCTCCTCATGTTCTTGTTGTAATGACTGTAACTTATTTAAAGATGAATTTTTAAAGTTTTCATTATTCTTTTTCATTTCATTGATTTCAGCTTCAAGTTGTTCAAATGATTCTTCACGACAATTTTTTACTTTGTTAAGTTGTTCAATCTTTTCTTCCAAATTTTTAATTGTTTGTAGAACATGATTCAGATCTTGCTCAAGCTGATTCTTTTTAAGGTCATTTTCAGCATGCTTCTTTTTGAGAGTTGCAACAACATCCTCGAGTTTTATAATCTCGGCTTCAATCGCTTCTCTAGTTTTAGAGACTGATTCTAAGTGATCTGTTTTTGCTTTGAGATCTTTGTTTTCCTTTTCTAATGATATTTTAGCTTTGTTGACTAGATCTTGAATTTTTTCATGCTCAAGTTCACACTCCTCTAAAGCAACGCTGTAATATTCAAGCTGAGCTTGGCTCTTTGCTAACTTTTCTTTCAAAGAAGTTTCAGCCTTGATAGACTCGTCTAGCTGACTCTCAATATCTTTAGTGCGCATCAGACTTCTTTTTAGATTTGCCTCTTGTTCCTGTACTACTTCTTCAATCTCTTTCTTCTTTTTTAATAAGTTGTCTTTAGATGTTCGAAGTTCATCAATAAGGTTTGTAAGTTTATCATTTTCTAGCTCTAGAGAATTCTTCTCAACCTTATTTAAATCTAGAGATTTTTTCAATGTAGAAATAGATTGCTCAAGAAGTTTTGATTCATTTTCAAGATTTTTCTTCTGCTCAGCTAAAGAGCTTACATGTGATTTAGACTCTTTCAATTCATTATTATACCTCTGTGTTGCTTGTTCTATTTGCTTAACCATGGAATCCACAACATCTTTTAACTGGGAAAGCTGCTTTTCTAATTGATTTTTTTCCTCAGTTTTCTGTTTTAATTGAGCTATAGCTCTCTCACAAGCTTGAGAAACTTCATGCAACTGAGTTTCAGCTTGTTTACACATTTGATCTTTCTCCTCGGATTTTATTATCAGCTTTTTATAATCATTCTCATAGGCAGTAAGCTCAGATTTTAATTTCTTTTCATGTTCAGCCATTTTAAGGACTTCATTTTCATAGAATTTACATTCTTTATCAAGTTCTAGGTATGACTGTTTATCTAGCTCAAGTTTGGATTGTAATTTTACAAGCTCAGAATCCAGTGTTTTCTTCTTTTGAGCAGTTTCTTCAATAAGTACTTCCAACTCTGTGACTTTATCTTCATTCAATTTAAGCTCCTGCAATTTTTGATTTAATTTTTTCTTGTGTGATTCAAGTTCTTCATCAATGAGCTTGTATTGAGTTTTTGACTCATTGAGCAATCTTTCTTTCTCTCCAATCTCCTTGTTAATTTTTTGACGATCATTTTCAAGTTGATTTATCCTCTGATTTATTTGAGCTAATTCTGTATGCAATTCCTGATTTAGAGCCTCAATATCTCTCTCAGCTTGTCTTTTTTCCTCAATTAGTATATCCCTCTTAGTTGTTAGACTGGTAACTTCCTCTTGAAGCCTTTTATTTCCCTCTGATAGACGCTCTTTTTCTGACGATTTTTGAGCTAGCATATCCTTTTCCATTAATATTGCTTGATCAACAGCTTTGATAACTTCTTCAATGGATTTTTTCTCTTTTGATTTCTCTTCGGTCTGTTGTTTTAATATTAACAATTCATCGTCTAAGCGTGCAATGATCTGCTTTTGTGCCGTAAGTTGTCCCTGTTTTTCCTCTTTCATGCTGGATAGATCCTTTAATTGGGAATCAACTTGTTGTATCAATTTTTCATAAGATTCATTCTCTTTTCTCATCATCTCAATTTTTTGATGACAAACATCCTGTGAACTAGTAATTTCGGCTAGCTCCTTTTCCTTCAATTTTAACTGTTCAATTTCTCTTTTTATCTCATGACTGAGAGCTTCCTTTTGGGCATTAATTTTATCCAGTTGCTTACTCATTTCTTCGCTGTCTTGAGCCAAACTTTCTAATTGAGAATCAAGACTTTCCTTTTTGGAGAGTTGAAGATTTAATTGAGAGCTTAAATGATTAACTTCATCTGAGACTTGTTGAAGTTCTTGAGTCTTTAGATCCCTTAGTTGCTTCATCTCTTCAATTGAATGAATGATTGTCTCAAGAATCTCTTCATAAGAAGTTTGTGTTGCTTTTTTTGTTTCTATTTCTCGCTCTTGTGCTTGGATTTTTTCAGTTATTTCTTCATTTTGAAAACGAAGTTCCTTAAGTTGAGACTCACATTGCTTATTATCATTAGTTAGACTTTGAAGATTTTCTAAGCATTGTAGTTTGTTAGATTCTGAATGTGATATGGATTCTTTGATATCCCGAATCTCTTCAAGCAAACCATCAAGTTGATTCTTTAGTGTTTCATAGAGAACTTGGTTTTCAAGCAATTCTTTTTCTGCTAAAAGCTTGGATTTCTTCGTTTCTGCAATTTGTGATTCAAGTTGATTTATATTTGCCATTATTGATTCAACTTGTTGATTTTTCTCTTCCAATTCTCTTTGATTTAGAGTAAGTACATCATCAAGTTGTTTTAATTGACCCAGAAGAGAATCAATTTCAATCTTTTTTTCTTCAATTTCCTGGTTAATACAATTCTTGTGATTATCTAGCTGTTCTTTTTTATTTATGAATTCTAACAATGTATTTTGCAATGCTTGAACTTCTTCAGCCATCTCTTGAATTTTATTTTTTGCATCAACAACTTTTAGATTCCATTCATTTGACTCTTCATGTAAATTCTCAAGTATTCCTTGTTGCAGATTGTTAACTATATCCAAATACTGAGCATTATTTGATGTGAGCTCTGCAACTTGTGTTCTTAGCTGCTGCAGCTCACCTAAGAGAGCTTTCTTTTCTTCTTCAAGCTTCTTTAGTTCTTCTAAAGAAACCATATTTTTCAGACAGTTTTCCTTATCTTGTTCCAGAATCTCAATTTTCTCTTTCAACTTCTCATTCTCTTCTTGTGCAATGCTTTGAGAAGTAAGGCTTTTCTTCAAAAATTCCATTTCAGCATTTTTTTTGTTGTAAGCATCTGTGACTGATTTTAGCTTGTCCTCGAGGAAGGTCTTACTTTGAGTGAGAATTTTATTTTCTTCTGAAAGCTTGATATTAAATTGTTTGATTTCTTCTAAATCATATCTATATTTTGTGATAAGCTCTTCATTTTCGCGTTTTAATTTATTATTGCTTGCCAGAATTTCTTCTTTTATTGTTGTCAATGCTGTTATATTCGCTTGTAGTTTATCATTTTCTTTCTCCAGTATGCAATGTTTTTTCTGTTCATCTGAAAGAAGATTTTCTAGCTCTTGGCACTTGATTTTAAGTTGCTCCAATTCTTCATGCTTAGCAGTCATTACTTTATCTTTAGAAGAAAATGCCTCCTTGTAGTTTATCATTTGATCCCTTAGGCTATTAATTTCACTTTGCAGTGATTCAATTTGAAGTTTATAGGTATTATTTTCCATAGTGAGCATTTCATTTAAGAGGAATAATTCTTTTTCTTTATCACTTTCTTCTCGAGGAGCTTCCTGTACAAAGGATTGATGAAGCACATCATAGGAACTTTTCAATAATTCATTCTGAGTTTTATAACTTTCAACGGCTCTCTTTAATTTTTCGTTTTCAGATTGTAATCGCTGACATTTCTTTTGTAATTCTTTAATAATAGCTGGATCGGGTTCACCTAAAAAACTCTTTTCTCCAACGAAAGATTTTCTCATCCTAGAATCATTTAATAGATTAAGATCTTGTAAGATAGAATTGTCTCCTCTTTGTAAAAATGATTCATTTTGCAAGGCAAGCTTTTCATTATTGAGGGCTTCTAATTTAAAGAGAAGCTGTTTTTTCTCATCCTGAAGGCCTTTGACTAAGGCTTTAAGGCTGGCTATTTCTTCTTTCATTTGGCTTGGCTGTAAAAAAGAATTGTTTATTTCTTTAAGAATATTAAGACTACCTTCCGTTGTTGTTCCTGAAGGAATATCTTTCAATAATTTGCTATAAGTCTCAATAGTTTTGGATAGCTCTTCTTCTAAAAATATGATGTTGTTTTGCAAAATTTCTTTGTCTTTTGTTAGCTGTAGATTTCTGTTGATCATGAAATAGAGTTCTTTTTTAATGCTTTCTAATTCCACGAGAACATCTATTTCTTGTTCAATAGTTATGTCCTTTTTGTCGCCTATCATAGGTCTAATTACATCTGAGATCACTTTTGAAGTTTGCAAATAACTTCTTGCTGAATGACATCTTAAATACAAAATAATTGTGTCACGGGTCATTCTGGAATCAGTAGAAAGAGAAATTATCACTGGTTTGTGGACTTGCTTTCCAATGAGAGCAGATAAGAAAGCTTTGGCTCTAGAAACAGCTTCTCCATCTCCTTTAAAAATGATATTTAACCGATTTCCATCATGATCACTGGGTTCTACTAGAGGAGAATCTAGGGTGTATTTAAATGATAAAGGGACTATGTTATTTTCAAATTTTTTATCTGAAATTTGGATTCTTACTTCGGAGTTTTGAATGATCATTTGAGTCTTTATCTTGCTTTGAGAACCTTCTTCGTTGAGGAATAAATGGAGAGGGAATGACACCTCATCTGAGCCTGATAGGACATTTTCCAGATTTTTTCTTAATATAGGCTCAATTTTGATTGGTCCATAATCTATAAAAGCTTCTCCTTTGAGCTCGTCATCATCCGGGACTACCTGGACTCTGATAGTATATCCTATATCTTTTGCAGTCACTTGATATGCATTAGACTGGACTCCTTGAAGTTGATATGTCCGGTCACAATTGACCCGTGACCAATTGTACTTCAAAGCAATTGCCACTCTTTTGTCAGGCTTGGTAAAACCATTTATCACAATAGTGGAAGATTGAAATGGAGCATCTCCTTTAATTTCAACATCAAGAAAGAAGTTGTAATTTCCAGTAACTTTAAGATAATTCTTGTTTTCTGATTGTTGTGTTGATGCACCTTGTGCCCATGGGAACTTCAGAATATTTTGCATTTTATTTCAATTTCTACAGAATTAACTGCTTGAAATTTAAAATTATTGTTCGTACTAGATCTTCTCAATTAAAAGCAACCTAGTGCCAACAACTGATTTGTTTAAGAATGATGAATCTCCAGGTAAAATAAGTATGAAATTGTCATGTTTTTGAGATATAGACTAATTATGAGAGGATAAAACACGTTCACACAGGCTAAATAAAAATACACAAAATTACTTATCTAAAGAATCTCGTAAAAAGAAAGCAAATATAATTATGAGATACTCCCAAGACTTATCTCACTGAAGTCAAATTCAACATATGCAATCTCTTGTTAATAGTTTCATTGTCTTTGAATAACCCCTTTATATAATAAAAAGATTTTGTTTTTCTGAATGAGTATTCAAAAATTTCTTGGAAATAGCAGATAGCAAATCCATGGAGCTTATCAAAATGTCTAAGAGTAACTGAACTAGGATCCTCCTGATATAGTTTTGCTATCTCATCAACATATTCAACAGGAAATAGTCTTGCGATTTTATCATTTTGGATGAATTCTTTAACAAGACGGTTTATATTTCTTGGATGATCATCTCGAAGGATTATATGTTGTCTCAAAGCCATAAAAGCTCTGAATAATTCAATCTCCTCTTCTATATGATTAAGTTTTAAAGTTAGGTATGACTTACGATGCTCATACGCAGATTCTCTTCCGTATTGGCTTACTTTAGGTCTTCCTTGCATAATAAATCTGTCAAAGGCTTCGATACAAATTTCGTCATCAAGGAAGATTTGGAACAAATCTATGACTAATCTCTGAGCAAGAGGAAAATGAAGTTGGCTTGCTCTAAATAATGGCAATACTGCTGTGACCAATATCATCAGCCATGATCTCACACAGAACAATACCATTGAAAAAGGGAAAAACAAACAATTCACATTGGCTTTATAATCAAGGATGCTAATGTTCATTGTAATGAATACGACTACGGCCACAAACAAAATTTCTTTGTTGAAATTATACTCTGATTTCACAAATCTAGCACTATTATACTCAATCCAAACCGATTACCTTAGAATGAAAATTGTCCAAATTATGATCATCATTTCAGCAAAATATTGGAAAGTTATCAATCCGATCAACAGTTGGAATATTGCAGGGTTAGAATGATTATTGCCGTTCCAACTAGAATGAATATATGGCACAGATTTCAAGCCAAAGAATAGAAGAATGATGACTGTATATGCGAAAGATAATACTGCTGTAATCTACTCAAATTATATTCAAGACATGAGTGAGGTCTACCAAGTTAAGGATCCAAGATCTCGTGTAGATAAACTCCAAGAAGGAATTGTTTTTCTGTAGACTAAAAGCATACCTTAGTCTCGTAGCTCTATTCAATGAATTTAGTAATCCAGGTTTGAAAATTACCTCCAAACATAGGGTAAAAAAAAGTTTGCACTTCCAAAGTGATATAGAGCGCAAAGAAAATATAAATAGAGAGGTTTTTGATCAAGGACATCATCTTCATTATCTTTGACATAGAGATAAGTCAATGGATAAGATAACTGAAAGAGGAAATTTCCAAAAAGAGATTGAATAACCAAAGTTGGAGATCGTTCTTTTAAAGGAAACCACTCTCTTCTCAATATCCACATTAAAATCAGGAATACGTTTATGACTGAACTCACAGAGACGTAAATAACATATTGACTAGAATAATCTTGGCTAATGAGTATGATTGAAATATATAAATTACCAGGGACTGAGCTGTCAAGACATATTAGAGACGTACTATTTGAGTTATCGCCCAGTTGATTCAACAGTGAATGTGAAAAAGCTTTTTCAACTTGGGAATAGGAATCCATTAGAAAATAAAATTATTTTGATTTTGAGTATGAGTGAGGAATTAAATATAAATGAAACCTCTTTTGAGTCGATAGAGCCAGAAGCTTATGTTGACAATAAAAATTCATTAGGAGATGGTGGCCAAGAGCAAAATCAACCTAACTTTGAATTAAGTTCTATTCAAATCGATGATGATAGGGAATTTCCTCTGGAGTTAGATATGAAAAGTGAAATCCAAAATATACTTGCTGCTGGAATATTCAAGAATTTAGAAAACCAAAACATCTACAACAAATTATGTGATGTACTCCTTGAAAAGAGATATGTGAAAATGACTACTCTCCTTTTTTGGATCATATTTATGATAAAATTTCAGCCTGATGATACAATGATTCTCGAAAAGCTTCGCAGGAGACTAAGTAAAACTTATAGCAAGTTCTTTGCAATGTTGAAACAACCAAAAGAAGACTTGGCTAATTTGAGCATATTTGGCTCGGCTTATGTCTCACATATCACCTTTTTTAACGTCTTTCCACATGACAGAGAATTGTTTGATATGAGATTCATTCTGGATTGCTATCATATTGTGATTCACGAAATCTATGGAATCTTTGTTAGTGATTTCTACATCCAGAGCTCAATAGAAAAATACTTTGGGAATAAATTTTTCCACTATGAAAAGAGAGTAAACAAGAAGAAGAAGATTGAGAAAAAAGATATAACAAAAGAGCTCTTATTGAAGGATCTTTCTTATGACGGAAAAAATCTATCGTATGTTTCAGGCGGAATCGATTTAGCATATGAACTCTCCTCTAAACTTCGAAAAATGACAAAGAAAGTGAAACCTGGTTCAATAAATGATATTGACTCTTCAAAGTCGACCTCTCCTAGGAGGATTATGAAGCTTACAGAAGTTGAAGAGAATAGCGTCGCCTCTGGTCTTTCAGGAGCAAGAAGTGTAAGTTATTTCCCTAAGGTGAAATTTAATTGCAATCAAATTAGCCCCACAATCTCGACATTTCTTGAAAGTTCAACTCAAAGTCTTCCATTCCAGAAAAGAAAAATAATGTACTATTCGAATAATAAACATATTGCTGAACAAAAGAAGCTTGAATATCAGCCCTCAATGGATAGACTTTTAAATGATAAACCGGAGAAAAAGGAGAAGAAAAAGCCTCAAGGACATAATTTTGTTTCTGACTATCATTTAAAGAATAGACCAGATGACTACTACTTGAACTACATGCCAAAATCAATACAGCAAAAATTCAAAGAGGAATTGGATATGAAATATGTTCTCGACAATATTCATGTTTCATTAAGAGGTTGGAATTCTGTTAAGTCCTTAACAGATGAAGTGAAGAAATTCCACTTGCCTCCAGTTCGAGTTATAGAAAAACCAGAAATTCTTAAAATTATTGAAAAAGAGAAATTAGAAAAGAAGGAGAAAGAGAAAGATGCTGATCAAGAACTCAGAATTAATCTAGCCACACAGGATAGTGTTGAATCAGCCGGATTCTTCAAAGAGAATTCTTTCATGGATGCAACTGGAACGAATCAACTTAAGAATAAAGGAGGTGAGACCTCTTCTGATAAAGAATTTGCTAATTCTCTTCTGAAAGCTTCAAGGGTAAGCTTATTCAAAAAGTCTATTGGAACTACCAATGAGTCTAAACCAAAGACATCATTACTTGAAGAGCCTAAAGCTCCTGTTGCGAAAATGAATTTCCAAATTCTAGATAAAAGTAAAAGAGCCAGAATGATGCTTGATCTTGAAGATGATGTTAGGGCTCCAACAAAGGCAAATTATAAATATGAGGATAAAAGGAAGCAATATACAGCTGAGCATAGCTCCTTGATTAACAGAGATACAGATGCCCAAATAGAGGACTTAGTCAGAAAGTTGAGAGTCAAGCAAAATATGTTTAACATGAACTTTGGTAAATATGCTATCCGCAATCGATCGAAGAAGAAGTAGTCAATATAGCTTTTTCTTAGTGAATTACAAATTTAGATTTTGCATTGTTTTATTTTGATTAATCTGTATATTGGGTTATATTATATCAAGCTTTACTTAAAGAAATAATAACTTAAAAGATGCAGACATCAGATACTAATCAAGGGAACAAGCAACTAAATAGTAATCAAGTATTTGTCCAACCAAATACAACCCAACAACAACAAAGTATTGAACTTAGAAATCAAATTAACAATGTTCAAGGTAATAATCTCAATCAGGGGCAACCAGGGAATTTTCAACAAAATCCTAACATTCAAAATCAAGGATTCAAGCAGCCTGGAATGAATCAACCTGGTATGCAACAAGGAACCTTCCCACAACAAAACAATATGCAGCAACCTGGAATGATTGGACAACCACCAAATATGTATGGCCAACCAGGAAATAACTTCAATCCTAACCTACGTCCTATGGGGGGATTTCAACAACCTGGCGGAATGCCTGGACAACAAGGAATGATGGGGCAACCAGGAAACTTCAATCAAAATATGTACCCTATGGGAGGTTTTCAACAACCTGGAGGTATGCCCGGACAGCAAGGAGTCATGAGACCTAATCCTTACCAAGGAGGGTATAATACAAATTTAATGAACCCTACTGGTCTGAGCAGAATCAATCCTGAAGAAAATAAAGGATTACAAAATATACAAGATAGTGGACATGGTGGTGCTTATGAAACTTCTCAAGTCCAATGGGGTAACTTTACTGCTTGGTGTGGAACTTATCTCTGTGTCTGCTTCTGCCCTAACCCATACAAGATTGTTCCTGAGGGACATAGTGGAATTATCATGAGATTCAGGAAGTTCCATAAGCTGGTTGGGCCAGGTATGTATTTTGTTAATCCTGAAGTTGATACTCTTGAATTAATCGACAAGAGAGAAAAGGTTATCGATCTCAGAAAACAAGCAGTCGTCACTAGAGATAACATGACTTTAATCATAGATACTGTATTATTCTTTAGGATATATGATACTTATAAGAGCCGTTTTGCAGTCTCTAACCTTGCAATGGCTATTCAAGATTTAGCTATTACTACTATGAGAAACGTTATTGGAAATATGACCATGCAAGAATTTCTTGAAAAAAGAGAAGACATTGATGACAAGATCCAGGCAGAGATTGGTAGACCTGCAGCAAATTGGGGTTCCAAGATTACCAGGGTGCTTGTCCAAGACGTCATTCTTCCTCCTGAATTCAGAGCAACAATGTCTGCTGGTGCCATAAGTAAGAAGATCGGTGAAGCTAAGATTATCACTGCCCAGGCTGATGTCGAGGCTGCTCGTTTGATGAAAGAAATGTCAGATGCATTGAGTACTGAAGCTGCCTTGCAAATTAGATATCTTGATGCATTAGAAGCATTGGCAAAGAGTCCTAATCCTAAGATGGTGTTCTTCCCTCCTGATTACAGAGATATCGGTACTGTTAACGAGCACTTAGATCATGCTGTGAATGAAGAATGGCACAAATTAGTCAGCAAGGATTAATCGATAAAAGTATGCCTGAATATTATTCATTTTAAGGCCTTGAATTTTATGACTTTATCTTATAATTACCTATTGAGTAAGAAGGTATATTTTTGCACGATATCTTAGCATTCTGAATGTTGGATACTAACTAAATTCGACTCCGAATCAATTTTTTTTTTCAAAATGAAGAGTATTATTCTTAAAAGAACAAATATAAATCTTAAAATTGAAAGAAAGTAGCTATCAGATCAAACAAGCATACCACAAGTATTAAAAAGGCGTGATTCAAGTTATAGGATTAATTCGCTTGTTTAAACATTTTTTTGAATACCTTTTCTTCATTTTTATGATAGTCCGCAACCTAGGCAATATTGAAATATACTCGAAATTACCTTTTTCTTTAATTTTTCCCTCAACTCCGTGAAATCCTTTAGATCAGGCTTTATTTTTAATGCTTGTTCAATTTCCTTTGCATGTTAACAGTCCCAGATAGACTAAGTACTTGTGATGATTTTTCATATTCATCCAATTCCAAATATGCTAATGCTTTTCTATATCTTGCTTTCATGGCTTCATTATTAATCTTGATAGCCTTTGAATAAATCATCGAGTGTGACTAGAATACCAAATCACATTGTAAAATACATTCTTTATAATCCTTCATATGGAATTTAACTAATGCCATATTAGTGTGGCATTGCTCTTGAAGGGCTGCTACTTTCTTTTCTTCTTCAGGTGTATCAGGAAATGTGTAATCAAATTGAAGCAAGGCTTTTTGATATCTATCTGAGTGCTTC
>Ga0065720_1020099_pt1 | contig 16991 bp, 8 predicted proteins | sample Thericmetagenome_FD_59107 | JGI IMG/M metagenome (GOLD analysis project Ga0065720, IMG submission 59107) | Thermophilic microbial communities from the Joint Bioenergy Institute, California, USA of rice/straw/compost enrichment - eDNA_2 v2... | ecosystem: Engineered > Solid waste > Grass >... | reverse complement strand
TTTTTTTTTTTTTTTTTTTTTTTTTAGGCTATGGGACGGATTGGCGGTTCGTTCAACTACTTCTTCACCTCTTCCAAAAACCCCATCTCACTGTATTCATTAGCTGCAGTCCCTGGCACATTTTTCCTGTCTGCAACTCTCTTGCCTGATCCCCAGTCAACTTCGTCCCTTCAAGCTCCCTGATCCGCTTGTATAGTGGTTTCTCACGCTAGATGGGTTATTCACAGGTTACCCACTGGTGGGCGTCCACGACGGCATGGTCTTAGGAGGAGTCGGCGTGTAAGAAGAAGAAGGAGAGAAGTTCGCTTCACTTTCGAGTCTCGCAAAGCTGCCAGATGGGATACGACAGCCATATGACCTCTTCGCGGCTGATGAAGCGAGCCATGGAGGAGTCGAAGTATTTTCAAGAGAGTAATGGGGTTAGGGTCTCCGTGGTTGCAGGCTAAGAGGGGTTGATAATACATCGGTAAACTTGCAGAAGTGTAGGGCTGTGAGACACCAAGATCGAGAACCTACCTGCTGTACCCAATTTCGCCCCGATCGCCAACTTCAAAGGGCCAAGCTTGGCGAGTGTTTCCTATCAGTAGTAGTATCAGCTTGCAGTGCTTCTGCACCAGAACAACCCGGCACCCAGGATTTGTGCCTAACTTACCTTCCCCTCCCGCTAAAACGAGTCGACCTCCTTCGGCTGAGGCGACTTTCGACTGGAACTACGTTCCACGCGAAGGATCTCCAAGCATAGCAGAAAGCTCTTCTACCACTCTTGTTCTGGCGATACAGGACATTATTCCGAAAACTATATGCCAGATGTTCTCCCAAGTGTTTATCCTTTCCCCTCCCTAGAACTCAACGTCATTGACGAGCTTGAAGCCATTGATGTTTGGGCCGAATGGGAAGTCAAGGGAAGCTCGAAGGACATTGAAATGGCTCTGTCCAGGGGTGTAGACTTGTTGACTTCGTCCTCGACAGGTTTGAGGCTGATGACGGTGCTGTCCATTTTGTGCCTTGAGAATCCCGCGGTGAGTAGATTTTGTGACATATGGGGTAGCTGTATGGTGCAATACAGGGGTTGTGCAGTCAAAGGATTGTTGATTCTTCGAGCAATGCTTGCAATGAACTTTTATGCAACTGAGTGCTTTGTGCTGGTAACTCAACTTCAATGCCAGCAGGCTCGAGTCAACTAGCTGTTGTTGGCGCCAACAATAATGTCTGCAACCTTGCTTTTTTTTTTCTTTTTTACACCATGATGAATATTTTTTTTAAAAAAAATCCCAACTCTTTTTAAATCAATTTTTATAGTAGAAGATGTCAGCCTTTTCTCGAGGTTTTTTGTGAACAATGATGTACTCACCTGAATGACTAATGTGCTTTCTCCATGCTTCATAATCCACACAAACTGAACTCATTAACCGGGCATAGTACATCCATCCTTTTTTTATTCAATTCCCAACTCCCCAATGGCTTGGATTACTTAATATTTAAGCCTGGGCAGACTTAATGGCTAACAGGCCAGCGATCCTATCTAACTTATAGCTCAAGGACTTTCCCAGTACCACGGTCGCTGTAGCAATCAATTTACTTATGCAATAAAAACACAGCCCAGCCTCCAGTGAGGTAGCCAACCCCATATCAACCCAAAACGCCAGTTCATTGCTTTGTAGCTTGATGCCCTCATGCATTATATATCTCATACTGCCCTCTCTTTCACCCCAACACCCTTGCCTACTTAAAAGAACCCCATATCCACATGCCCCACAGGCCTCCTCCTCCCCCTCCATGCTCTATGCCTGCTTCTCTTCTCCTCGGTAAAGATATTCCTTCTCCAATCCCCTTCAGCACTCTCCTCCGTCTCCCACACCATCCCGTCCTCGGGCACACCATCCTGCTCCAGCCCCCTAACACTCCCGTAGCACCTTTCCAAATATATGATCCCGCCCCTGTGCCGATCCGCACACAGCACATACAACCCTTGTCCACCATCAACCCAGACAGTGCCTGCCAGCTCCCCGAACACATCAAATGTCTGCTTGGACCGCCACGAGCGCGCATCAATGATGTTGATGAAGTCGGCTTCCTCTGCGGCAACAAGGACCCTTGGACCCGAGCCGACGGGGCTGAACTTGAGCGAGCGGACGCCGACCATTTCAGAGCGCAGGACACATACTGGTTGAGGACTGCCCCGCGAGTCGACCAGCCGGCGGGCATCCCAAATCTGGACAGTCTTATCCTGGAAACCGGTCGCAATCGTCCAGCCGTCGTCGGCCCAGTCGCAGGCGAAGCCGAAATCGCGGTGAGCAGAGAGTTTGTAGAGGATATTGGGTGTGCCATCCGAGCGGGGCTCGTCAGCGGTGATGAGGACGTCACGTTCGTCGCCGACAAGCACACGCATACGACGATCGGGGGAGAGGGCCGTGCAATTAATGGCGTAGTCGAATTTCTCGGTCTGGAGCCATGTCTCAGTGGCGAGGTCCAGAATGCGGAAGCACGTATCGTTGGAGGCGAAGGCAGCACGGGGGTTGCTGGGCGAGGAAGACCGACCGAGTTGGATCGCGATGTGGTTCGTTATACCGCTAACGCTGGTGGTAATGATACCCTCGTGGCAAGCAGTCGACTCGGGCTCATCAGTGTCAAGATGGCGCAGGACGTACTCGCCGTTGAAGCCACCAGCTACGAGGACGCCATAGGCAGCATCCATGGCAGAGATTTGTGCCGGAGGGGCTTCGTTCAGGCGCATAATATTGCGTGTGGTGTTGGAGAGGGGGTTGAATTGCTGGACAGCACCCAGGATTGGGTAGAATACGCGTGCTCGAGAGGTCGCAGCTAGGAGGTTGCGCAGCTGAAAGTGTGCTAGGTGCACATTCTGCCGGATGTACATCCTCCGGAAGCGGAAAAAGCTGTCGGCTCGCGGGAGAAGGAGATCAGGGAGACCGGGCTAAACAGTCAGCATCAAAACGGACACCATAAGGAGTATGGGTTACTCACATTCCACCGATCTGACCCCGGCACGTTAACATAGTTCTTGTACGTGTTCAACCTCCTCTCCCGAGCCCAAGTCCTATCAATCCCCAGCTCGACCCAATTGATACCCTGGAAGTCACATTTGTCTCCTTGGAGATCAGCGTAATCGACCCGCTGAGGCGTCCCCTCATTCTTGGCCAGCTCCTGCACCTTGTCCAGCCGCGGGCTAAGCGAAGACCGCGCCTTGTAGTTCGCGTTTGCCAGCGACCAATTGTACAGGAACTCCCACAGACCCAAGTTGAGCGACCCAACCGTCAATGGTGACATCTGCGGCGGCATTGCGGGGGGTAGATGGAACGGCGCTGTATACAACGCTCCTGTGAAAGCAGGAGGGTTGAGTACTGCGGAAGGGACGTTGCCAACATCATTAGGGGGCATTGGAACGGGGGCATCGAGGTTGTCAGGCAGCAGGGCGAAGCTCATAATGTTCGGGTTGATGTAGAAGGTGCTGTCCGTGTCGTTCATGCCGGCCAGATCGTCCTGCTCGTCGTAGTCATCCTCCTCCCCACTGGTATACTCTCCTGGGCCAACATGGCTAACCAATGGAAGGCCTATGTCGTCCAAGGCCACGCCGCCCGGGTCTCCATCGTCATCGTCTGCATCGACATCCTCGCCTTCTGGTGGATCACGCGACGGTTGTTGTACCGAATTCTCATCCACGCGGGACTGGTCGGTGTTTAGGTAGTCATCTTGTTCTGCGCCGCTTTGCGCATCGATTTCATCATCGCCAGAGTACCCGTAATGATTATTTCCGTACGCATTAGAGTCCCCCATGTCCATATATGACTCCGATGAGCAGATATTCGCCTCATTTCCATCATATTCCTCACCACTCTGGGTATCCGGTGGGAGATATATTGCTGATGAACTTGTGCCGGCCGACTCTTGACCGTAGTAGTTGGCAGTCATCGGGTAATTGGAGAAGGACGACATGGCGGTTAACCAGGTGTAGCTCTCCCAAAGGCAATCGGACACGTTGATTCCCGTAAATGGGGGCCAAATCCGGACCCGCCCCCAATGTGCTAAATCGTAATGATTGTGATCCTGCTTGTTCCTAGATCGCGCTCTTCACACATGCATTTGCCGACGCCACAAAACTTCCCTGCTTCAAGCCCTTGTAGAGTGCCAATCAAAACCGATGGTCGTTTCAAAAAAAAAAAAAAAAACCTTGCAAATCTAGTTGTCCAGATAGGTAGCTGCCCAAGCGGGCCCAGCTTGGAGTGAAGTTGGCAGAGTTAAGGTGGCGTCGTGTCCTTCCGCTGAGTGTCGTGGAGGTGAAGTGTGTGGTGAGGCGAAAAGTAAAGCTCGGAGACGGATCCAGCCGAAGCTGTGTTGTCAGTGAGCAAGAGGGGGCAAGATGGACCCCAAAGTCTCGTGTCCCTCAAGACCCTTTGGCCAACCCCGAGCTCCTTAGATTAGATAAAGTGACCTCGACGCCACCCTGCACCTCGTTCGTTGCTCACACTACTCGTGAGTTAAAAATGAGAGATGGGAGGATGTGGGGGATGACGGATGACGGATGACGGATAACTGGATGAGCCAGCCACTTCGTTCTCTTCTCCGCAATAGCCCAGGGCCCAAGCTCACTTGGGGACCCGCGGGTTTGGAGCTTGATGATTGACGGAGGGGGGTCCAATACACGTGGGAGGAGGGGTTCTGAATCCTCCTTTACTTGGTTCTTTCTGTCCTCGTCGTGGCTTGGTGAGTAACACGAAACTCGTGATTGATCGAAGTACTCAGCCCGGTGATCAATATCGCCAACACTAATGCTGCCGTATCTGTAATCCCTATCAGCGCTCAGGAATTACAAGGCTTCTGCTGCTTGCTTGCTTGCTTGCTGTCTTGCACGGCTGGGCCCTTGTTCGTTTGGGCATTCATCTGTACGTCAAATCAGGTGTACAGTAGGAGCGCATCGTAGCGTCGCAGCCGAACTGCTGTTTTTCCTTGCCGCCTGCCCTCTCTTCCTTGTCTCTTTTGCTGCTCTCCCCCCTTCTTTTGGGACCCTCTGCTCAGATGGGGCTCCACAGTGCGCGCCTTGCCCCAGGCAGGCCGTCCAGCGTTAGCGAAAGGTTTGGTGTGGGGGATGCGCGCTGGCCTCTTCTTAGGTCGTCCTTTCCCTGGGTGGACAAAGGCGCCGGTTGTGTGCGGCCCAGGCGGTAGGGAAGGGTCCACTTTGATTCCCCTTGTGGGTTTTTCTTGGCCTTAGCTTCTTGGGGTTCTGTCCCTCATCCCAGTCAGGGGGTTTAACAAGGTGGCGGGTTGCAAGGAAGATGTTGCCCTGTGCACTCCTGTCTCTAGGATGCACAGTGTGCAAAGGCACTGAGATCCATCGAAGCTCAGGTCATCAGCTTCAGGAGAAGCCTTGTCTGATAGCCTTTTTTTTTCTAAAACTCGGATATGGTATTCAGCTCGTCCGTCCATGATGTATAATCACAAATGATCGGTTTTATTCCTTTCTCAGTGGCCTGTCTCCGTAGCGAGAATGCAGCCGAGCCCAAAGCCAAGGCCAAGAACACACGTAAAAGCCAACGCTAACTGCTCCTCGAATCTGCCTGCATCCCATTGCAGCAGTAATGCGGGGAGGAGAGAGGGGTTAGGGTCAGGTCGACTTGTCAAGCACCACGCATGAGACTTTTCGGGCCTTTGCAGCGTTCGCCCGGCCCGTTCGTTCGGGTTGAAGGGAAGCACATCCCTTCCCCTTGGAAACATAGCAGGAGAGATAAGTCTCCTTCCTTAGGTGCGAAACAGATAACGCACTGGTATACGTGGTGTGGTTCTCGTAGTTGGTCTATCTTTATCCGTATCGTTTCCAGGTTTCTGTAGCTCGATGACTGCGTTTGGACAGCCCGAGATGTGTCGTTTCGTACATAGGGGGTTCTTGACTGATCTGCACGCTTGAGAGCCGAGAGAGAATGACACATGATGTCAGCGAGTGACATTGCTGCTTACCCCCTCACCCCCGATGCAACTCGTACGTCCCGATGTAATGTGTCCGGTCTAAAGGGTTCTTCAGTCAATTCTAAGACTGTTCTCTGGGCCACAGCAACCCCTCTTCAAGGACGAGGTACACAATACGTCTTGATGTCTTCGAAGCAAACAGATCTGCACCACAATTATAGCCTCTCTATAGTCTTCCCTGAGCAAGTCACCTGCACTGCCGACCCAAACTTCGTTTTTCCATCCCATCCGCATGATCTCCTAAAAAATCCGGGCACCCTTCCCCTCCCACCATCCTTCTTCCCGCCCCTACATAATCCGTACAGCTTTCCACCTTACAATATATATCACCCCTCCCGAGCCTTTGATGCTTCCCCATTTATCCACCTGCATAGGCACCTGTCATACATACACAGATATCAGCTCTTGTGTAAGAGTGAGTCTGTCCGAGTGGTTCAGGCAATCCGGGTAGGGCAAGTTAGTTCAGGTTACATGCGACCTCTCTCGCCCTGACACAAAGCATCTGTTTGGCGATCACTGTCTTTCCGGCGCTCCTGCTGACTTCTGTTGTAGTCTACAACCGTGGCATGCAGAATAGAAAACACATGCAGAGAGGGGCTTGTCTGCTAAATACATAGGATCTAGAACTCCGACAGCTGCAGACGTGGCTGCGACAGTGGCTTTGCCCAATCTCACTTGAGCACATAGAGAGGTTTCATAATTGAGCTTTGCCCCTGGCGAATCGTGATGGTGGCGCTCGGTGAACCAGCTCGCTCGCCAGAAGCTTGTGTAACCGCCCAGCCCAAAGGGTGAGGAGGTTGTGATACATACCACTCATCCTAATCTTGAGTCGGAGGGGGATGGGATCTACTGGCTGTACTTGATCGAGCGCCTTTTAAGGGCACAAGAGGACAACATACCGTTTTACATCAGCCACAGCCAGAGACGTGAGGCTTCCTTGTCAATTCACTAACCATTACTCTCACTACTATGGATACTTAGTCCTTTTTGGAGTGCGTGCGTACATGTGTCCATACACAAAAGATGTATTTACAACTACCACTTCGAAAGAGGAGAGAGTCTTGAGAAGCAAGGCAGAGTGGATAAAGAGCAGCAGCGATTTTTAAAACCATAGCCCAAGGACAGGAAGGTTGAATGAAAGAAAAAAAAGGAACAAAAACAAAATATGCGCCGCCCGGGTGCTCCTACATTCCTCTAATAAGTGCTGTGCGAAGGTGATATCATAACTTTGGAGACGAAAAGGGGAAAGGTTGATTTTTGAAAAGAATCGTTGAAGAGGAAGAAAGAAAAATATCGACCAGGTTTGTTCCTAGGCGAAATGCAACGCAATGCAGTTTAAGACCCTCAAAGTCGGGGCAAACATTAAGGCGTAAAAAGAGAAAATGAAGACCGCCCCGATGTGAAGAACAAACAGAACCCCTTCAACCATTGCCATCCCACACTCATATCCCATCCGACCAGCCCTGCCACTTAGCCATGACGGTCTATGTAGCCATATATCGAGCTCTTTCCCTCTCTCTGCCATGCTGCTCAGAACTCAGACTTTGATGTGACAATTAGTTGTCATTCCCATTTTGTCTGTTTCTTGGCCTCGCTTGTCTTCTCTCATCCTTCCCTTTCCAACTGATCAAGAGGAGACGAGAAAAAAAAAGGACTTCTGAACAACGCCCATTACCACTTCACTTCATTACCTCCCATCACTCCACACAATTGATTTCCATCACAAAAAACTCGTTTAAGCATCCGAGTAATACCCGCCGTCGTACGGGCCATGACCACCCATCAGATGCGCCTGGCTACCGCCGCCAGGGCCGCCAATCACATTCTCCATCGATCCCCAATGGCTAGCATGGCTATAGCTATTATGCCGCATCTGCGCGGCCTGCTGTTGTTGTTGAGCCAGCAGCCGACGGTCGCGCTCAAACTCGGCCCAGCGCTTCATCGTGATCTTGGACGAGTCGAACTCGCCCTCGGCGTCACCGTGGCCGCCGCCCTTGGTATCTCCGGCAGTCTTGCGCGTTTCACCCCACGAAAAGTCATCAAACTTCCAGAAGGCGTACGTCGGCAGCACAAAGTTCCAGATGGGCAGTGAGAGCAGGTAGATGAGCATCCAGACCACATATGACCAGCTATGTGCGGTGACTACGATAAGAACAGCCGGCAGACCGAGGATCAGAGCGAGCAGGATGAGAGGGATAATTTGCGGCGGGGAGTTTACGATTGAGATGATGACTTCAGTTATTAGCAACCTGGGTAGAATCAAGGACCGGACAAAAAGCATGTACTTACCGACGTAGAACGTGAACGCGATGGCAGCGGGCAGAACCAGGGTACCAATAAGCTCAACAAACACAATAAACTGCATGGAGAAGCAGAAAGTACCACAAAGATCTTTGACGAGGATGAGCTCCATAAGGTTGTGAATAGTCGAGTTAATCCAACGACGACGCTGCGACAGCAGCACCCTGAACTCATCGGGCACAGTCGTCTTGCACACGGCTTGCGGCACGAAGATCTGCTTGCGCTTGGGGAAAGTGCGAAGCATGAGCGTCGAAAGGTAACGATCCTCACCAAGCAGCAGAAGATTCTTCTTGTGCAGCGTGTCCACCACGTTCTCCGAGTAGTGCTCGACGACGTCTGGGTTGGCCAGAATGGGCACCCAGTAGTTCTGAGCGCCCTTGGGGGCCTTGATGCGGTACATGCAGAAGCAACCGGGCAGGCAGGTGACACCACCGAAGACGGACTCGAAGGACTTGGCCAGGTGATGGGAGATGAAGTACTCGAAGACCTGGATGGCCGAGACCCAGCTGGCGCGTTTGTTGGCGATCTTGGTCTCACCGCACAGGCCCATGATCTCGGGATCCTTGACCATGGCCGAGATCATGTGCGTCAAGCTGTCAGGGAACACCTTGGTGTCGGCGTCCACCATGAGAACCATCTCGTAGAAATCAGGGGAGATGCCCGTGATTCTCCAAAGACCATTGAACATCTCGTACTCGAGTTCCGTCATGCGCTCGTCGAACATAACCTTCTGGAGGAACGACATCAGAATGATTTGACTGTCACGCTTGCCACGGTTGCCAGGTTTGGCAGCGTGCTCTTCCTCGGGAGTCCCACACTTGACCACGACCATCATAGGCACACGCTGTTGCTTCTCGACGGGGATCGGCGAGTTCGGGCCATAGTCGTAAAAGCCCGCGTAGACCTTGGCCATGTTGTGACGCTTGGCACCGCTGGCAACAGCCACGTACGAGTAGGCCTGAACCTCCTCCGGCGGCAGGAGCTGGTCCTTGAGCATGCCCAAAACAATATCAGGAGTCGACATGGACTCACCCTTGCCCTTGATGATACCGTCGCAAATAACGAGGATCACCTTGTGGCTGTTGGGGTAGTCCGTCATGGCAATCGAATCCAAGGTTGTGCGGAGACCAAGTTCACCTTCCGAGTAGGCTGTGACCAGGCAGATGGCATGGGCGAGAGGGAAACCGAACGGCATGTAGTCGGCCGGCGGCTGAGGAACGACAGCCTCGTGGATGAAGCCGGCAGGGCCTGGACCGTCCGAAGCGCTGACGGTACTAGCATATGGGTCGGAACGGAGGAAGCTCGTCCGGCTGTCGTTGCCATGGCGGTAGGGACCGGGGCTCAGATACTGGCTGGCCGCGTTCTGGGTCGTCATGGTCGTGGGCACGCCGGACTTGCGGCTTGCGCGGTCATTGCCGTAGACGGCCGAGAAGCGAGAGGTCGTCGGCAGGAAGCTGCTGCGCTTACTATGGCGATCCGACCCATTGACGCTGCTGCCGATATCACCAGGCATCCGGGGCGGTGCCCGATAAATGTCTTCAGACCAGTCTTCGATCTGCCGGGCGCGCTTGCGAGGGTCGGACGACTGCGAAGTCTTGGCAGCCGCATATGTCGGAGCAATAAACCACTGGAATATGAGAGCGAGCACGAAACGCGAAAGGACAACGGACAGAATCAAAACGAGCGAGATGTAGAGGACCACCTTGGAAGCGATGCATCCGACAGTATCAGTGTCAACATAGCCAACCTTGATGATCTCCTCGAAGCACTGCGCCATCTGCTTATCACCGGGCGACTGGAAAGCGCGCGTGACGTCGCGACCGCGAACAGCTTTGTTGAGAGACGAGTTTCTGTTCCTCAGCTCCTTGAAACGGTCGGGATATGTGACCTGCGTGTCATTGAACCAATACAGAAGGTCGAGATCCAGCACGTTACCAGAATAGACGATCAGGTTCCGCGAGCTGTTCTTGACATCATCCCAGGTGAAATAAACGTCGGCAGCATTCGTGAGGTTCAAGTAGAAGGCGTCTCTCGCTTTTGCGGTGGTATGACACGCGTAGCCAAGATAGTAGGGGATCGTCTTGTTCGGCTTCGAGGAACCATCTTGGTTGAAGGTCGTACACGGGAAGTACCAGGCGAGGTTACCGTCTCTGTCGGTCGGCACGTCGGAGCCAGGGGCGGCCTTAATCAAGCCCTTGCACTTGCCGTTGACGTTTTGGAACAGAAAGCTGCCGTCCTTGCCACCATGTTTTTCCGGAAGGTCGTAGAGCACGTTTGCGGCACTGCCGTCGAGGCGGCGGGGAATCCCCATAGCAGGAGGGTGACCCGAACCAGCTAGATTATAGGCCGATCCGTGGAAGATCATGTAACCAGCAGTCACTTCGTTCACACGTAGCCGTAGCGGGGGACGACCGCAAACAACCTGTGTAAAGCCGAAGGTGAGAAAACCGACGAACGCCATGATCATGAGGATAAGGCTGATCAGGCCCATCTTTTCCCTCCATGCTCTCTGCTGTGCCTTTGTGGGCATTCCGAAGCACTTAAGCACGAAGCCAGGGCACCAGAAGGTCACAATTGCGCAGTAGATGTTCCATAGACTCGGCGGGCGTAATTGCTCTTGCTGTTTGCGCTTCTCCTTGGTGATCTTCCCGCTGTTTGTCCTCCTTCGGGTTCTACCCTTCTCGACGTCATCACTGCGGTGTCTCCTGGGCGGGGACTGATCGGAGAGGGCATCGTCGTTCCTCGACCCGGCCCCAGATAGGTCGGTCGTGCCTTCGATGTCTTCAATTATCGGGTCGTTCCCCGTTGTTGATGGCATCGTGGCCATGTTTTGGGCATGTTTACGGTAGTGGTAATTCGGATGGTCTTTCGTTATCCTGTTCCGTTCGGGGCGGATGAGGCTTCGTTTGCGCTGGAAGGACGGCGAGCTCGGGCCCCTCGGAGTCTGCGGCGACGTCGGCGACAAAGGTGTTTGTTCTATTTCTGAATTAGGAGACGGAATTGTGTCGGCGAAGGAGGATGCTGAGGGCCCACGTTGATGGTGAGATTGCCCGTCGAGGGGAGCGTATCCTCCAGCCTCGACGTCTGCAGGCCGCGATCTCCGCGATTGGGTTCGGTAGCTATGCCGTTCCTCGTACGTGGGCGTTGCGCCCGGTCGTTCGGGGAGAGACATCGTCCTGATCGCAGCCAGAGCGTTAGCAACTCGTTGCGCACAATCAGCGGAGACGAGAGGCGCGAGCGTCGCAATCAGATCGGATCAGGGGACTTCACCCTTTGCCACGGACGTCCCACGGGCCGTCGCGTCGGGAACACGGCCCACTGGGCGGTTTGACGAGACTGTGAGAGGGGAAAAAACAGTTCGGCCGACGTTGTGGGTGGCAGTGGAGTGGGAAATAAAGCAAAGGGAAGAAAACAAGGAGAGGGAAAAAATTGATGTGATGATGGAATGTAGTCGTTGCGGTAGTAAGTCGTGCAGTGTAGCAGGGGTAGAAGGAAATATTCCGAGTCACAGGGATTCAAGGACAAGAAAAAAAACAGGCGCATTGCCGCATTACCGCAATGCGCGCCAATGCAACGATGCAAGGCGTCCACAGGGAAACACCAGTAACAGGCAAGTAACTTACTGTGTCCAGGGCTAGTCTTATTTGTTTGGGAAGCACGGCAAGGTTAGATCCGACAAAGCTGTGTGGATATAGCAGTAGGAGACCGTCGCCAGGTGCCTGAGCGCAGTCACGCAGAAGGCAGAGCAGCTTTGCTGGCGGCTGGTCGACCTGAATTGCTTGTAAGTGTGCAAGTGGGCAGCGTGAGGTGTGTTGTTGCTGCGCTTTGCAGTAACTGGCTGCAAGTGGGCGGGGTGTTTCGTTCGTTCCTCAGGAGACGGGCCCGCGGCGTGGATCGTGTGCTGTGATTTGCCGGTTTGTCGACGCTGACCAGCCTCCTCCAGCTGACGGGCAGTTTCCAGCTCGTAGCCGTTGGATACTCCCAATCGTAAGAGGCTCTCGTCGAAGGTCAAGAATGGGCCGTCACGGCACGGTGTGCTGCGGTATGTGTGGTCGGGCAGGGACCTTACTGCCGTGCGCGTTGCATTGAGATCGGGGCTCGGGGTCCCAGACTGCGACGGCTCACGGCACAGGGTCAGGTCCGGACGATGTTTCCTCGTCCTTGGCCAAGGCGGGAATTGAAAGGATCAGGGCGACGGATGCGGCTGTTGCGGTTGTTGGGAGCGTCGAGTGAAGGCTTTTTTTTTTCCGAAGGAAAAGCCGAGTCGAGGGAAAGAAGAAGGTGGACGAGATCGGGATTGGCAGAGGTGCAAAAAGGTTTCAGGGGCAAGCAAACAATGACTGAGTGGGAGGTGAGCGAGAGAAAACCGATGTGGAGGGCCGATCAGTTTCCCTCGCGTGCTTCTCTGCAAATTGCAGCGCGTCAACGAACAACCAAGGAAAATCTAGAATTCGGAGTGGACAGAGAATGTCAAGTATCTGGCTGGAAAAATACTATGACCGAACCAAACGAGGGACAAGAAAGGCGCCTCTAGCGGACAAGTTAACACTACTACCACCCACATCAAAGATGCTACGTCGAACGACGCGCTCGGGGAACAAAAAGTGGAAATCAACCAGGACGGGCGACCACGAAAGTCGAGCCCGATGTTCTTCTGGGCTCTGGGCCTGCGCCCTCTCAGCTGAGCGAACATCAGGCACAACACACCATCGACCCCCTGCACACCACAACATCTTCCTTTCCTTTTCCCAGCTGGTGCCCTCCACCCACAATTCGCAAAATTTTAGGGTTAGGGTTGTGTATGTGCTCTTTCTCTTGTTAGACAGCGTTGATCTAGAGGCACCTCGTCTGCCAAGGGACCCTTCCGGAGAACAACATGTTGTCCAAAAGTCTGAACCAGAACTCTGGGTTCAAGATCCACATGGAATGCTTCAACCGCGCCAGTTCTTTTCTCTCCCAACTCTCCTACCCATGCTGCTCGTTGAGATGTCGCTCGTATTGGTGCCGGCAAGTTTGATTGCACAAGACTTTTTTGGCGTGCCAAGAGTTGCCTCCACACCCTTTCTTCCCTGGGTCCGCAATTCTGGCGTTGCGGCCCCACCCTTTCCAACCCCATCGAGCCTGAACCCTGCAGGATTTTTTCGAGATCGTCCCGTTCCCCGGCCCTGGCCCCGCAAGTCACCAGACGCTGGGTGACATCAAATCTCTCTTGCCGGGCAGAGTCTTTTTTCGGGATTTGGCTACTGATGCCAGATCGTTAAGGCGCTGCAAGACCTCCACGTGAAAGCTATGCTATGGTCTTGCGTCTATATTGGTTTGAAAACCTTCCTGGGTTGGTCCAGTGCGCTATGTCTGACGAATATAAGGTTTGGATGAGATTCCCTGATGTCACAAGACCGCGGGATCATTCGTGCTTCTCCCGTCCCTGTTTGGCCATGTCAGCTTCCACACCAACACCCATCGGGCCAGTACGATTTCCTTCAACCGTATTCTTTCATGAAACAGACTCTCGGATCTGACATGCCGTCTGTCGTACAGTAAGGTGTTCGAAGCTGTCAGCGGCAAGTATCTGCCACGACTTCGGGGAGATTTGTGTAGGGAAGGAGGACGGCGGTTGCCCAGATAGAACCCGCTGTCCTAAAAACTAAAACCTGGATGTATCAGCTTCCACCATTTCCCGAGCACTGCCAACCGACACACAAGTGATTGATGAGGGAGAATGGAATGTCTTTCATCCAAAAGTCTGCGGCGTGTTAACTCTTTCAAAGAGCATCTTCGAGGCACAGCCCTCAGAAGAGTTTGAAGTTGTCAACTCAACAGCAAAATTGCCAGTTTCGACTTCGCCGTTTGGGCAATACCTTACATTCCTACACTACGCCGCACTCATTGCTGCCAACACACGCAAACCCATGGACTTGTCTCTCCCGGGATTCAGAAACTCACAGTTGGTGTTACAACCCCAGGTCTAAGGTAAAACATGTATATATATATATATATATATATACATATATCAATCGGTTTTTGCAGATCCTTTCAATTGCCCGAGTTGTTGCGGTGGCTGTCAGGAAGTTGACCGGTGGTCAGCAACAATATAACAACGCTATGATATTCAACTGGCCGTTTTTGAGCATCAGCCACGATGGTGGAATGATGAAATACTCCCTCAGACACAGCTCAAACAAAGCCGTCAAGCGGTGCGACCGCAGCTTTGGACCCCAATGGGTAGTAACACAAGTCCAGAACCACGGCGTTGCACCGGGGCACAGTCCGGCTTACATATCGTATTGGAAGACCAGTGAGTCGATAAAGACGCATGTCCGGTTGCACAACTAACTGAGCAAAGATCCCCTCGGCACGCGAATATGGCAACGGCGGAAGCAACGCATGCCCAATGTACGAAGAGTAATGCAGCCAGAGAATAAGGCTCCAAGCAGCAGCAATGGCGGCAACTTAACACAACAGCCCAGCCCAAGATCCCTGCTGAGCTGACAGAAGCATTAGCAGCAAGCACGCATAGCAGGCAAGACACCGCCGAGCGGAACAGTCGGAACACTCATCCCACTCGCTCCCAGCCAAAGTCAGCCCTACGCAGGTTTGGCCCTTCCCAACAACAGGCTCTGAGACGCCCCAGCCTCACCAACGTGGTCCAGTGAAAGTTCGGACGCAACGGGCGGTATGCAATGACGAGCCATCTGATGTAGCTCGCTCGATCTATGGCCACAACGGGACCCATTTTACCTGCTGTCTTCCACGTCCACCCCGGTCCCCGATCGGGAACGAAAAGTCTCATCCGCCGAAGCATTGCACCGAGGACTATGTCCCAAGTATTCAGCCTGGACCGTCTTAGGCGGGGCCGTTCAGCTGCCTGGTGTAACGAATGACGTGTTTATGCACGGCTATGTGTGCAGTGAAGAGCTTCTGTATCCATACATACATAGCTTGAGTGAGAGTTGTTGTGAATGGGAGATGTTAAAATATGGCCCTCCGTAGACTAGCGCAGGCCTGCCTAACCGCAGCGCGGATCGAGGTTAAGCGAGATCTCGTCGCCAGTGAGCAGCAAGGAAAAAAAAAAGAGAGAAATGTTCTTGACCAAATAAGGATGTGCGTGGCGAAATAATTGGCTATTGTGGAGGGGCATGGGATACGGAGGGAACCGGCCAAGGTTTTTGCGGAAACCGGGACCAAAATCATGATCTTGATGATATTCTGTGCCTGATCTGTGCTCGCATGCAACCTCCAACTCGATCAGATATGCTGTGTAAGGGCCGTATTTCCGGATTCCGGAATACGGGGTCAGTACTCCGTTGTGTAGTATTGTAGGAGAAACAAGCTTCCAGTGGCTGCAATGAGGATAACCATGGATGTGTCTTGATCACAGGGGCTTGGACTACGTCAGTTAGAGTGGATGCTCATATAATGCATTGACAGCTTAGGTAGAGGTATATGAGACATAACGGCATAGAGAGAAGCAAGATGAACAGCAAGGACAGGTTGGCAAAAGCACCCTCCGCGATTGAGAGGTTTCCCTCATCTGATGAGCTTCCACAGGAAGCCATGGAATGGTATCATCGGCGGCACCGCTCGCGCGTGCATTGAACGCGGGGTTAGGCGAAGTAGCTCTCCAGTTTTCCAGTAGCATTCTACACTTTAATGGCAGAGAGGGTCGTGCAGCTAAGACAAGGGGGCAAAAGATTCACCATTTTTCCCGCTCCTTCGAGAATAGGGTGTTTATTGTCTCTTCTCAAAGCTCGTCAGTGACACAGCACTGAAAAGTGAAAGCAAACCAGGGCTGAATGGCGCAATGACACAAGACAAGCCTTTCTGCAACGACAGGGAGGGATGAAAAGGGTTGAAATTTTTGTCTCCGTGACTTAGCTCTGTGGCGTTCTCCGTAGCGTTCCTACGCTAGCGCGCATTAGGAGATCACTGCAGCAAGTAATAGAGACGCACAGCTTCCCCTCTAGGGAAAGGCAGATGGGATCTCCAAACCTGTCTTTTTTTTTTATCGAGCTTTCTATTTCTCGATCTGTTGCTGTCATTCTAGACAATCAAAAGGGAGCCCATCTGCTACAATCCAGCTCAAGTCAGGATGATGAGGGGATTGAAATCACTCACCGTCAGCATCGTCTTTCAGGCGATGCGTAATGTAAGTCGACGCGAGCACTGTGTTCGAGCGAGCAATGCCTGAATAGACTTGGAGTGGACCGAATTGGGGACCGAACTACTTGAACACTGGGAAATGTCAGCGACATCACCACAAACAAGGCTCCGAGCATTCTGCAATCGTGGCGCGGCCAGTTTCGCTCTCCGTAGCCAGGCTCGCGAACAAGCACAGGGCACCTGGGTTGGACCCAATGAGAGCGCTGCAACAGAGCCTTCAAGGCCAGCCAGAGCCACCCATGCTTTAGCTTGCAGTGGCTGCAACAGCACCGCAGGGCAAGGCAGCGTGCTCCGCTGGTGCTGGTTGTGCTGATGCCCAGCATCTCCCATCTTTCACACCTGGTTCCCGGACTCTCACGCACACACCTCATTCCAAGACCCCCAACCCTGCCCTTTCCTGCAACTCCATCCATCACCTCAACAGGTGGTGCTGCTGCACTCGTTGCCGTCTGTTGCCCTTTTATTCTCTCTGCAACTCAGCCTTTGTCCCAACCTCGACGCTCGCTGGTCTCATTTCCTCCCCTTTTTTATTCTTTTCTCCCTTTCTCGTTTCC
>Ga0065720_1003904_pt1 | contig 16994 bp, 10 predicted proteins | sample Thericmetagenome_FD_59107 | JGI IMG/M metagenome (GOLD analysis project Ga0065720, IMG submission 59107) | Thermophilic microbial communities from the Joint Bioenergy Institute, California, USA of rice/straw/compost enrichment - eDNA_2 v2... | ecosystem: Engineered > Solid waste > Grass >... | reverse complement strand
CAGGATGGGCTATTGACGATGCAATTGGCGCCTTCGGCCTGTCGGAAATCTCGAGAGCTGAAGAATGCGTAAACCGCGCTTTTGATCAATTTTGGAATCAATGGGTGCCGGCCGCGGCGCGGCGCGCGTCCGGCCGTTCAGGAGGAGACAGCGGATGGGCTGCCTGCGCGCAGCCTCCGCGCACGGAAGGGAGATTTTGTGGCGTGTCCAAACTTTGGGGCGGAAGATTTACCAAAAAGACGGATCAGTTGGTGGAGGAGTACACGGCCTCCATTTTGTTTGACAAGGAACTGGCGGAAGAGGACATCCAGGGCAGCCTGGCTCATGTGACGATGCTCGGCCAATGCGGCATCCTGCCTGCGGAAGACGTGGAGGCGATCAAGGACGGTTTGAAGCGGATCCGCGAACGCATTCGGCGCGGCGAAGTGGAGTATTCCGTCGGCGACGAAGACATCCACATGAACATCGAGAAACTGCTGATCGAGCAGATCGGCCCGGTGGGAGGCAAGCTGCACACCGGCCGCAGCCGCAACGACCAGGTGGCGACCGACATGCATCTGTATTTGCGCCGGCGCGTCACCGAATTTGTCGGACTGCTGGCGCGGCTGCAGGAGGCGCTCATCCGCCAGGCGAAGGCAAACATGGACACGATCGTCCCGGGATACACCCATCTGCAGCGCGCGCAGCCGATCCTGTTCGCTCACCACCTGATGGCTTATGTGGAAATGTTTCAGCGCGACATCGACCGCTTCCGGGACAGTTTCCGGCGCATCAACGTGCTGCCGCTCGGGGCGGGGGCGCTGGCGGGAACGACGTTTCCGATCGACCGCCACCTTGTCGCCGAACTGTTGCATTTTGACGCGGTGTACGAGAACAGTCTCGATGCGGTGAGCGATCGCGACTTTATCGTCGAGTTTCTTTCCTGCGCGTCGCTCGTCATGATGCATCTGTCGCGCCTTTGCGAGGAGCTGGTGCTGTGGTCCAGCACGGAATTCCAGTTCGTCGAACTGGACGACGCGTTCTGCACCGGATCGAGCATCATGCCGCAAAAGAAAAATCCCGACGTGGCGGAACTCGTGCGCGGCAAAACCGGCCGGGTGTACGGCCATCTCATCGGGCTTTTGACGACGCTCAAAGCGCTGCCGCTCGCCTACAACAAGGACATGCAGGAAGACAAGGAAGGCATGTTTGACACGGTGCGCACGCTGCAGGGGGCGCTGCAGCTGTTCGCGCCGATGGTGGAGACGATGAAAGTGAACCGGCAGCGCATGCGCGAGGCGGTCAACCGGGATTTTTCCAACGCGACCGACATCGCGGACTACCTGGTGCGCAAAGGATTGCCGTTCCGCCAGGCGCACGAGGTCATCGGCAAGACGGTGCTGTACTGCCTCCAAAACGGCAAATTCCTGCTCGACCTGACTTTGGACGAGTACCGGTCTTTCTCGCCGCTGTTTGACGAAGACATTTATGAAGTGCTGCAGCCGGAGCGGGTCGTCGACGCGCGCGACGTGTACGGCGGCACCGCCGCGAACCGGGTGAGGGACGCGGTGGAGCGCGCCGAACGGCGGCTGTCGGAAACCCGCGAATGGGTGGAGGCGCATCTGGCGCGCTGCGAAACGGAATAGCCGCCGGCCGCATCCGGCGTTAGCGAAGCGGCATCGCCGGCATCGGCTGCCAGGCATCCGCCCATTCATCTATCGTTCACCAGGACATCGTCTCCAACGTCCCGCCGAAGATCGGACCGGACACCCCGTCCTCGATGATCGGTCGGCGGGACGCTTTATTTTCTTTGCCGTTTTCCGCGTTCGGGTCGTTGATGGCGACAATGCGCGGTTGGGCCAAATAATGGTCCCGCGACAAGCGTTCCACGGACGTTTTCTTGCCGTTTTCCCACCGCGTCCGGTACGTGTCGACGACATACCCCGGCTTTCCTTCCCGGATCAAACGGCTCGCCCCCGCGGCAAGCCCGGGGTTGTGCACGTACTGGACGGGAGGCTGCTTGATTTCCACAATCCGTGATTCGATGCGGTATTCCACCCCTTTTTCTTTGCTGCCGAACAGCTTCACCGTCAGACGCTGGCCCACGAGCTGGGCGCGAATCAACAAATAGGTGTCCGTACTGTTGCGAAACCGGAAATTGATATAGCCGCTGGAAAACGTCGCATCCTGGCCCAGCGGGGCATAGGTGATCGGCAGCGAGTGGTTTCGCCTCTCCACGATGTCCAGTCCGGCTCGGATGACGGCGTTGTACAGCGTCGTCGACACCTGGCAGATGCCGCCGCCGAGGCCGGGGACGAGTTTTCCGTTCAGGATGACGGGCGCTTCGCGAAATCCGTGCCTCTTCTGCACCTGTTCGATGATGCGGCCGTAATCGAACACTTCTCCGGGAGCGAGCAGCGTGCCGTTGACGACGCTCGCGGTCGCCGCGATGTTGTGACGCCTGCCGGGCTGTCCCGGGGCGACTACCGTGGAAAATTCCATCACTTTTTCGCGTATGCCCTGCGCTTCCAATTCCTGCACCGTCACCGCCGCGGTGACGGTCTTAAGCGGCAGTTCTACGGAAACGGGAGTGACGGGGCCGTTCCGCTTTTCGTTCACGTACGCGTAGAACAGTTCGTGGGTCAGCCGGTCCAGTTCGTGATAAAGTCGAACGGTGTCGATACGGAAGGCGGGGCGGTCGGGGATCAGCCGGACCGCATCGTTTTCGTCAATGACGCGCTCGGCATTTTGCGGAAGAGCTTCCTGCAGTTCGCGCCAGTGCGTATTGACCGCGCGTTCGAGCGATTCCCCGTTCAGCATCAGCGTCAAATCCAGCCGCGCGTTCTTCATGAACCAGCGGCGGGTCGCTCTTTGCAGCGCGGTGCCTTCATGAAGACGTTGAATTTTGCGGCGAAGTTCCTCGGCGTTGGTGGCGAGCCCCAGTTTGCCCAAGGTGGTGGTCAGCGGGGCGCCGCCCGCGGGCGTGTGCAGGATGACCGGCTGCCGCTCCAGCCGCTGCAAGGCGCGGTCCAATTCCGCATAAAACTGCGTGTACGACATGCCGGCAACGTTCCAATCGGCGACGCGCACCCCGGCGGGAATGACGGGCCGATAGGCGTACCAGACGACAAGCAGCATGAGCGCAACCATGCCGGCAAACGAACTCCAGATCCGGATATGGATTTTTTGTGTTGGGGACAAACGTCTCCATGATTTCCGCAGCATGCGGCGATCGCCTTCTTTCCATACGCGATTGCGCGATGAACCGAACGGCAGTGCGCCGAACAAATGGGGAGGAAATGCGGTAATCCCCGGTGCGTCAGCCCGTCCCAGGACCGGTTGTTCCAGTATATGCGCCTGCCCGTCCGGTATTGCCACCGAAATGTCCGCGGTTTTTTTGGCGTGGGTGAGATTCGCGAATTTTCACGGCGTGTGATGGAATTTGCCGGTTTCGGAGTTGATGTCGAACGAAAAATTTCTCGCCTATACCGCGGACTTGCATCCCCGAATAGGTTTCGCTCGAAGTTTTTCTATTTTTTCACATTCGGAAATTGACGCGCGCGCTCTTTTTTTGTCATGATAGAATGAGAGAAATCGTGTCTGAATTTCCGATTCCGTAAAGGATTTGCGGCGCAAGTGTCGAAATCATATATCTCTCCCCTTTTTTTGAAGAACGCCGCGGGAAGAATGTCGATCGACTACGAACAGATCCGGGAGCGTGTAAATTGTGATCGAAATGCAGGATGTTTGGAAGACCTATCCCGACGGAACCCACGCGTTGAGAAACATCAACGTGAAAATTGACCGGAATGAATTCGTCTACGTGGTCGGCCCTTCGGGGGCGGGAAAATCGACTTTCATGAAACTGATCTACCGGGAAGAGCGCCCGACGAAGGGGCATGTGTATGTGAACGGCTTTAATCTGGAACGGCTGCGGCAGCGCAAAATTCCGTATGTCCGTCGCAATATCGGCGTCGTGTTTCAGGATTTCCGCCTGCTGCCGAAACTGACCGTTTTTGAGAATATTGCCTTTGCAATGGAAGTGATCGAGACGCCGAGACGGATCATCAAGAAGCGGGTGGCGGAAGTGCTGGAACTGGTGCGTCTTGCGGACAAAAGCAACTCGCTTCCGGCGCAGCTGTCCGGCGGGGAGCAGCAGCGGGTATCGATCGCCCGCGCGATCGTCAACAACCCGTCCGTCATCGTGGCCGACGAACCGACCGGCAACCTCGATCCCGAAACGTCCATCGGGATCATGCGGCTGTTGGAGGAAATCAATTTTCGCGGCACGACGATTGTCATGGCGACCCACAACAAGGAAATCGTCAACAGCATGCGCAAACGGGTGATCGCGATCGAAAAGGGGACGATTGTCCGGGACGAACAGCGGGGGGAATACGGGTATGAAGATTAGCACCGCGATCCGGCACGTCCGCGAAGGGGGCAAAAACGTCGTCCGCAACGGGTGGATGTCGTTCGCGTCGATCAGCGCCATTTCGATTTCGCTGTTTATTTTGGGCGTGTTTATGCTGCTGGCGTTGAATGTCGACCAGCTGGCCGACGAAGTGGAAGGCCAGGTGGAAATTCGCGTGTATTTGGACGCGGCGGTGACCGACGCGCAAATTCCGTCGATCCAGAACGATCTCGGCAGTTTGCCGCAAGTGATGGAAGTCCGGTTCGTGTCGAAAGAGGAAGGGCTCGAACTCGTCAAGGAAAAATTGGGCGAGGAAAACCGCGACATTTTGGAAGGCTACGAGGGCGACGAAAATCCGCTGCCCGATTCGTTCACCATCAAAGTGGACGAGCCCCAGAACGTGGCGGCGGTGGCCGATCGGATCAAACACATGTACGACGACCGGGAGACGGACCCGATTCTCGACGTGAGGTACGGGGAAGACGTGGTGGAAACGCTGTTCAAGATTACCCGCATCGTGCGCAACATCGGCCTTGTGCTCGTCGCCGGTCTCGCGTTCACCGCGATGTTTCTCATTTCCAACACGATCAAAATTACGATCCTCGCGCGGCGCAGGGAAATTTCCATCATGAAAATGGTCGGCGCGACCAACAGTTTCATTCGCTGGCCGTTTTTTGTCGAAGGGGCGCTGCTCGGCATCATCGGTTCGCTCATTCCGATCGTCGTGCTGCTCGTCGGTTACGACTCCGTCGTGAAAGCGGCGCAGCTGGAACTTGGACTGATGATGATTCGCCTCATTCCGGTGCGCGAAATCGGGCTGGATTTGTCCGCCCTGCTGCTCGGCATCGGGGTGGTCATCGGCGTGTGGGGCAGCACGATCTCGATCCGCAAGTTTTTGAAAGTGTGATCATACCAAACGGGAAGACAGGAGGTTGCAAGGTGAAAAAGGCACTCATACCACTCGTGCTCATTGCGGCATTGGCCGTATGTTTCGTCGTTCCGAACGAGAGCCGGGCGTACACGAGCGTCGATCAAATCGACCGGCAGCTCAACAAACTGCGGCAGCAGATGAACGAAGCCAAGCGCAAGGCGGAAGAGGCGGAAAAAAATTCCCGCCTGATTGAAAGCCAGCTGAAGGCGAACATCCGGGATTTGGACGAGCTGATGGAAAAACAAGCCGCCCTGGCGCTGCAAATTGCCGAAAAGCAAAACGAAATCGACGGACAGGAACACGAGCTGGATGTGGCCGAAGGTCAGTTGGAGGAAATTATCGCCAGGATCGAAGCGCGGGACGCGCTGATCCGGTCCCGGTTGAAGCTGATGTATATGCGGGGCGCCGTTTCCTATCTGGAAGTGCTGATGCAGTCGACGAGTTTCACCGATTTTTTGGACCGGTACAACGCGCTGAAAGCGCTGCTCGGTCAGGACAAGGAAATTTTGGATCAGACCCGCCGCGACCAGCAGGCGATGGAGGACAAAAAAGAGGAAATCGAAATGCGGCTGGCCAACCTGACCCGCGAATACGACGAACTGGCGACGATGCAGGCGCAGCTCGCCGCCCAGCAAAAACAGAAGGAAGTGCTGATTGCGCAGCTCAGGGAGGAAAAAGAAGACCACGAACACGTCTCCGAAGAGGAAGAGCGGCGCTTGATGGAACTGACGGCGGAATTCAACAAGCTGGAAAAAGAGAAAAACGCCTTGATGGCCAAGTTGAAAGCGGGCACGCTCGCCTATCCGCTGCCGCGCGTCTACCCGGTCACCTCCTGGTTCGGTTCGCGCGTCGATCCGATCACCGGCGCGAAAGGCGCCTTCCACAACGGCATCGATATCGGCGCGCCCAAAGGAACGGACATTCTCGCCGCCGGTGACGGCGTCGTCATTCAGGCGGGCTGGTACGGAGGCTACGGCAACGCGGTCATCATCAACCACGGCCTGGACAAAAACGGCAACGAACTGTGGACGCTGTACGGACATGCGAGCGAGGTGCTGGTGAAAAAGGGCCAGCAAGTGAAAAAGGGCGATCATATCGCGGAAGTCGGCAACACCGGAAGATCGACGGGAAATCATTTGCATTTTACGGTATACTTAAATCAAGAGGCGGTCGATCCGAAAAAATACGTCAACTTTTAACAAATGAATTGCCGCGACAGGTCATAAACTGGATGAAAACGGATGGACTGCCGACAGCGAACTTCAGCCCGTCGAGGCGGGTTCCGAAGAGGGCCGGTTCGCGACCGGCGGCAGGGAAGGTGCAGAGGGGTGCGATACAAAGGCCGTACCGTCGTATTATTCATGCTGATCGGCATGCTGGCCGGAGGCCTGCTGACGTGGACGCTGGGCGCGGTTTTCGAAAGGCCGAGCTTGGCCGACGCCCCGTCCGATGCGGGTGGGCGGAAGAAGCAGGATTCCATCGAAGACATGTTGGAAGACAGCGGATTATCCCGCACCCAGCTGCAAAAAATCCTCAGCGCCTATCGTCTCGTCACCCAGCGGTTTTATCGTGATACCGACCAAGAAACGCTCATCGACGGCGCGGTGCGGGGCATGCTGGAGGCGCTGGACGATCCGTATTCCGAATACATGAGCGCCGAAGAGGCGGAGCGTTTCGAGAAAGCGGTGATCGAGCCGTCGTTCAGCGGCATCGGCGCGGAAGTTACCCTGGAAGACGGCAAAGTGATGGTCGTTGCGCCCATCAAGGGATCGCCGGCGGACCGGGCGGGCATACGCGCCAAAGACATCATCCTCTCGGTCAACGGGGAGTCGCTGGAAGGATTGACGCTGAACGAAGCGGTGATGAAAATACGCGGTCCGAAGGGAACGACGGCAAAACTGCTCATTCAGCGCGGCGAGCAGGCGAAGCCGGTGGAAATCGTCGTCGTGCGCGACGAGATCGATTACGAGACGGTGTACGCGCGCATGGAAGATGACAAGATCGGCGTCATCGAAGTGCGCCAGTTTGCCAACAACACCGCCGAGCGGTTTCTCGAGGAATTGCGCGATCTGGAACGGCAAGGCATGCGCGGACTGATCATCGACGTGCGCAACAATCCCGGAGGCGTGCTGTCCACCGTGCTCCAAATGGCGGAACCGTTTGTGCCGCAAGGAGAGCCGCTCGTGTACGTGGAGAACCGGGAAGGGCGCCGGGAACCGTACGTATCCGAAACCGGCACCGGCAAGAACTATCCCGTCGCGGTGCTCGTCAACGGAGGAAGCGCGAGCGCTTCGGAAATTCTCGCCGCCGTGATCCAGGAAAGCGGCGCCGGCATTGTGGTCGGAGAGAAAACGTTCGGCAAAGGCACGGTCCAATCCACTTTCGACAGCGGCGCCGGCGACGGCAGCAGCGTCAAACTGACGATCGCCCGCTGGTTGACGCCGAAAGGCAACAGCATCAACGAAACCGGCGTGCAGCCGGATATCGTCGTGTCGCTGCCCGAGTATTACCAAGTGATGCCGATGTCCAAATCGAAAACGCTGAAGCGCGAAGATCTGGAACCGGACGTGCAGCATCTGCAAACGATGCTCAACGGGCTCGGCTACGAAACCGGCCGCAAGGACGGCTATTTCAGCGTCCAGACCGAGGAGGCGGTGCGCCGATTCCAGCAGGATCACGAGCTTCCCGTCACCGGTCAGGTCGATGTGAAGACGGCGGAGGCGATCGAGCAGGCGCTGATCGCCAAAATGCTCGATCCCGCCAACGACAGCCAGTTCCAGCGCGCGCTGCAGGAAGTGCGGGAGCGGGCGAATGAGCAAACCGCGGCCGGCATGCAATAATAGGAAATCGGAGGGGAAGGCAGGATTTGCCGACCCTCCGTCGAACTTTTGTAAGAAGGTTGGCTAAAGCCGGCCTTCTTATCGTTTTTTTATCGACTTCCGTTTCGAAGGGGCGTTCATGAATGAATGCACTGCATGCGCTGGCGGATATGGCGCGGGACATCGGATGGGCGGCGCTGCGAATGGGAACGCAGCCGTTTTATTATATCGCGGTTATATTGGTCATGTTGATTTGGAGAAGGCAGGTCTATGTCGAGCGCAGACTGTTTTCGGTGAAGCTCCACCGCCCGGTGGCGGGCGCCCTGATCACGATCGGCGCGGGTATCGCGGCCGGCGTGGCCGCATCGCTGGTCATGACCGCGCTCGGTTCGCGTGTGACCCCGGAAACCGTGTACTGGTTATGGGGGCTCGCGCTGCTGTTCTCCTTGTTCCGCATCCGGTGGATGTGCTTTGCGTACGCGGCGGGGGCGCTCGGCGTGCTCCAGACGGCGGCATCCGTAGCGGACGGGCAGGCGCTGGAACGTCTGCCGGATGTCTTGGCGCGGATCGTGCATTCCTTGCAGTCGGCGCACATGCCGTCGGTGCTGGCGCTGGTGGCGGTCATGCACTTGGCGGAAGCGGCGCTCATCCGCTTTCACGGCACCGGGCTTGCGATGCCGATCTTCGTGGAAGGCAAACGCGGCAAAGTCGTGGGCGGCTATCAGCTGCAAGGGTATTGGCCGGTGCCGCTGCTGCTGCTCGTGCCGGCCTCGGCCGGAGCGCTGCCGGAAGGCGGATTTGCGCTCGAATGGCCGCCGCTGTTCGGCGGCGGCGTGGACGCCTGGGCATGGCTGGCGTTTCCGGCGATGATCGGGTTTGCGGAACAGACGACCGCCTTTCTGCCGAAGCGCAAGGCGCGGCGAACTTCCGCCAGGCTTGCGGCGTATGGCGCGGTGCTGCTCGCCGCCGCGGCCGCCGCGGAATATGTGCCGTGGCTCGCGCTTCCCGCCGCCTGCCTCAGCGTACTGCTGCATGAAGGTCTGGTGCTGTGGAGCCGGCTGGAAGAGTCGGCTTCGCCGCCGCGGTACGTGCACGGGCCAACGGGCTTGATGGTGTTGGGCGTCATCCCCGGCAGTCCGGCCGAAGCGCTCGGCATCACGGCCGGTCAGACGATCGTGCGCGTCAACGGCGTGCGGGTGGCCGTGAAAGAAGATTTGCACAGGGCGCTGCGGCAGAACCCCGCCTATGTCAAACTGGAACTGGCCGACGAAAACGGCGAAATCCGGTTTATGCAGCGCGCGCTGTACGCGGGGGAACATCATCAGCTCGGCATCATTCTCGCCCCCGACGAAGACGTGTCGTACATTGTGGAGCGCGCGGAGCGGCCGCTCGCCGGATACGTCTGGATGAAACTGGCCGGTCTGCTGCGGCGTCTGCCGCCGCGGGCGGAAAGCGGCAAAGCGCAGCGCGCGGGAAACGCGCAGGGATCGTGACGATGAAACAAATTTGCAACGGAGCCATCCACGCATTATAATAAAAAAACCAGAACAAATATTCTTATTTCGGCAGAGGTGAGATCGCTTTTGAGTTTGATCGTCAGCAACAAACCGTTTCAGCTCGTCTCGGAGTTTGAACCCAAAGGCGACCAGCCGAAAGCGATCGAGCAGCTGACGCAGGCCGTGCTGAGCGGGCAAAAACATATCGGTTTGCTTGGTGCGACCGGCACGGGGAAAACGTTCACCATCGCCCACACCATCGCCCGGCTGAATCGACCGACGCTGGTCATCGCGCACAACAAGACGCTGGCGGCCCAGCTGTGCAGCGAGTTCAAACAGTTTTTTCCGCACAACGCGGTGGAGTACTTTGTCAGCTACTACGACTACTACCAGCCCGAAGCTTACATCCCCTCCACGGATACGTACATCGAAAAAGACTCCAGCATCAACGACGAAATCGACAAACTTCGCCATTCGGCGACGAGCGCGCTGTTTGAACGCCGGGACGTCATCATCGTCGCCAGCGTGTCCTGCATCTACGGCCTCGGCTCGCCGGAAGAATACCGCAACCTCGTCCTTTCGCTGCGCGTAGGCATGGAGCGGCCGCGCAACGAAATCCTGCGCAAACTCGTCGACATCCAGTACCAGCGCAACGACATCAACTTTGTCCGCGGCACATTTCGCGTGCGCGGCGACGTGATCGAAATTTTTCCGGCGTCGCACGGCGAACACGCGATTCGTGTCGAACTGTTCGGCGACGAAATTGAACGCATCACGGAAATCGACGTGCTCACCGGGGAAATTTTGGGCGAGCGCGATCACGTCGCGATTTTCCCGGCATCGCACTTTGTGACCCGCGAAGAAACGATGAAGAAGGCGCTGATCAACATCGAGCGCGAACTGGAGGAGCGGCTTGCGGAACTGCGTTCCCAGGGCAAGCTGCTGGAGGCGCAGCGGCTGGAACAGCGCACCCGGTACGACATCGAAATGATGCAGGAAATGGGCTACTGCTCCGGCATCGAGAACTATTCCGGGCCGTTGACGTTTCGCGAACGGGGAGCGACTCCGTATACGCTGTTCGATTATTTTCCCGACGATTACCTCATCGTCGTGGACGAATCGCACGTCACGCTGCCCCAGCTGCGCGGCATGTACAACGGCGACCGGTCGCGCAAGGAAGTGTTGGTGGAGCACGGCTTTCGCCTGCCCTCCGCGCTGGACAACCGCCCGCTGCGGTTTGAGGAGTTCGAGCAGAAAATCAACCAGATCATCTATGTGTCGGCGACGCCGGGGCCGTATGAGCTGGAAAAATGCCCCTACATGATCGAACAGATCATCCGCCCGACAGGCCTGCTCGATCCCGAGGTGGAAGTGCGCAAAACGGCGGGGCAAATCGACGATCTGATCGAGGAGATCCGCCAGCGCATCGACAAGGACGAGCGCGTGCTGGTGACGACGCTGACCAAGAAAATGGCCGAGGATTTGACGGAATATTTGAAGGAAATCGGCATCAAGGTCAGGTACCTGCATTCCGAGATCAAAACGCTGGAGCGGATGCAAATCTTGCGCGATTTGCGGCTCGGCGAGTTCCACGTGCTGGTCGGCATCAACCTGCTGAGGGAAGGCCTCGATTTGCCGGAAGTGTCGCTCGTCGCCATCTTGGACGCGGACAAGGAAGGGTTCCTGCGCGCGGAACGTTCCCTGATCCAGACGATCGGGCGGGCGGCGCGCAACGCGGAAGGCAAGGTCATCATGTATGCGGACACGATCACCGAGTCGATGCAGAAAGCGATCGACGAAACGGCGCGCCGCCGAAGCATTCAGGCCGCGTTCAACCGCGAGCACGGCATTACGCCGCAGACGATCCGCAAGAAGGTGCAGGACGTCATCGAGGCGACCAAGGTGGCGGAGCGCAAGGGCGAATACGTCGCCGTGCCCGATATTTCCAAGATGTCCCGCAAAGAAAAACAGTCTCTCGTCGAACGCCTGGAGCGCGAGATGAAAGAGGCGGCAAAAAACCTGCAGTTCGAGCGCGCGGCGGAACTTCGCGACGCCCTGCTTGAACTGAAGGCGGAACTCTAAAAAGGAGTGGCGGCCATTGGCCAGAAACCAGATCGTTATTAAAGGTGCCCGAGCCCACAATCTGAAAAACATCGACGTCACGATTCCGCGCGACAAATTTGTCGTCCTGACGGGACTGAGCGGATCCGGCAAGTCTTCGCTCGCCTTCGACACGATTTATGCCGAAGGGCAGCGCCGTTATGTGGAGTCGCTGTCGGCTTACGCCCGGCAGTTTTTGGGCCAGATGGAAAAACCGGACGTCGATTCCATCGAGGGACTGTCCCCGGCGATTTCCATCGATCAGAAGACGACGAGCCGCAATCCGCGGTCGACGGTCGGCACGGTCACGGAAATTTACGACTACCTGCGCCTGCTGTTCGCGCGTATCGGGCGTCCCCACTGCCCGAAGCACGGCATTGAAATTACGTCGCAGACGGTGGAGCAGATGGTCGACCGGATCATGGAATATCCGGAGCGCACGCGGCTGCAAATTTTGGCTCCGCTCGTTTCCGGGCGCAAGGGCGAGCACGTGAAGCTGCTGGAAGACATCCGGAAGCAGGGCTTTGTGCGCGTCCGCGTCGACGGGGAATTAAGGGAGCTCGGCGAATCGATCGAGCTGGAGAAAAACAAGAAGCACAATATTGAAGTGGTCGTCGACCGCATCGTCATCAAGGAAGACGTGCGCACGCGGTTGGCGGATTCGCTGGAAACGGCGCTTCAGCTTGCCGGAGGCAAAGTGCTGGTCGACGTGATCGGACAGGAAGAACTGCTGTTCAGCTCGAACCTTTCTTGTCCGGAATGCGGGTTCAGCATAGAAGAACTGGCGCCGCGCATGTTTTCCTTCAACAGCCCCTTCGGGGCTTGTCCGGAATGCGACGGGCTCGGCCAGCAGATGATCGTCGATCCGGAGCTGCTCGTGCCGGATCCGTCGCTTTCCATCGAGGAAGGCGCGTTTGAAGCGTGGGCGGGCAGCACGTCCAATTACTATCCGCAGTTTCTCGCGGCGGTATGCGAACATTACGGCATACCGACCAATGTTCCCGTCGCGGAGCTTTCGAAGGAACAAATGGACACGATTTTGTACGGCACCGGCGGGGAGAAGATCCGGTTCCGCTACGAGAACGAATTCGGCCATACGCGCGAAGCGCAGGTGCCGTTTGAAGGCATCGTGCGCAATCTCGAGCGCCGTTACCGGGAAACCGCTTCGAACGGCATTCGCGAATATATCGAAGCCTACATGAGTTTCAAACCTTGCCCCGCCTGCAAGGGCGAACGTCTCAAGCCGGAAAGTCTCGCGGTGACGGTGGGCGGACGCAACATGTCCTATGTGACGAATTTGTCGATCGGCGATGCGCTGAAGTTTTTCGAAGAGCTGCAGCTGACCGAGAAAGAGCGGACGATCGCCCATCTGATCCTGAAAGAAATCAAGGCGCGGCTCGGCTTTCTCAACAACGTCGGACTCAATTACCTCACACTGAGCCGTTCCGCGGGCACGCTGTCCGGCGGCGAGGCGCAGCGCATCCGGCTCGCCACCCAGATCGGCTCCAGCCTGGTCGGCGTGCTGTACATTTTGGACGAGCCGAGCATCGGGCTGCACCAGCGCGACAACGACCGGCTGATCCAGGCGCTCTTGCAAATGCGCGACCTCGGCAACACGCTGATCGTCGTCGAACACGACGAGGACACGATGCTGGCCGCGGATCACATTATCGACATCGGGCCGGGGGCCGGCATTCACGGCGGCCGCGTCGTGGCGCAAGGGACGCCGGAGGAAATCATGCGCCATCCGGAATCGCTGACGGGGCAGTATTTGTCCGGACGCAAATTCATTCCGGTGCCGGAACGGCGGCGCGAGCCGAACGGCAAATGGCTGGAAATCAAGGGGGCGCGGGAAAACAACCTGAAAAACATCGACGTGCGCGTGCCGCTCGGCGTATTCACCTGCGTTACCGGCGTGTCCGGTTCCGGCAAGAGCACGCTGGTGAACGAAATTTTGTACAAGGCGCTGGCGCGCGACCTCAACCGCGCGCGCGTGCGGCCGGGCGAGTACACGGAACTGCTGGGCATCGAGCATCTGGAAAAAGTGGTCGAGATCGACCAGTCGCCGATCGGGCGCACGCCGCGGTCGAACCCGGCGACGTACACCGGCGTGTTCGACGACATACGCGACGTTTTCGCCGCCACGTCGGAAGCGAAGGTGCGCGGATACAAGAAGGGCCGCTTCAGCTTCAACGTGAAGGGCGGCCGCTGCGAATCGTGCAAGGGCGACGGCATCATCAAAATCGAGATGCACTTTTTGCCGGACGTGTACGTTCCGTGCGAGGTGTGCAAAGGCAAGCGCTATAACCGGGAAACGCTGGAAGTGAAGTACAAAGGCAAAAACATCACCGAAGTGCTGGATATGACGATCGAAGACGCGTGCGAATTTTTCAAGAACATTCCGCGCATCCATCGCAAACTCCAGACGCTGATGGATGTAGGCCTAGGTTATATGAATCTCGGCCAGCCCGCGACGACGCTGTCCGGCGGCGAGGCGCAGCGCGTCAAGCTGGCGTCGGAGCTGTACCGGCGCAGCACGGGAAAGACGTTGTACATTCTCGACGAACCGACGACCGGCCTGCATATCGACGACATCGACCGCCTGCTGAAAGTGCTGCACCGGCTCGTCGACGCCGGCGATACGGTGCTCGTGATCGAACACAATTTGGACGTGATCAAAACCGCCGATTACATTATCGATCTCGGTCCCGAGGGCGGCAGCGGCGGCGGCACCGTCATCGCAACGGGAACGCCGGAGCAAATTGTGCGCGAGAAGCGTTCCTATACCGGCAAATATTTGGCGCCGATTCTCGAGCGGGACCGCGCGCGCATGAAAGGGCTGGCGGCGGCGCGGTAGCCCCTGGTGACCTGCATCGCACGGCGGCAGGACGCCGGATCAGGCGTTCTCGGCGGATCATCATGCCTTGATCAAGCGTGCTGAGCGCCGTCCCGCCGCAGCCGTCATCCGCATCGACGACGGTTCTGTCCAAGCGGAGATTGGAGGATTTCCGGGTTCCCGGGATAATGCCGGCATGATTCGGATATGCTATCCAAACAAACGACGGGATGGCCGGCCCATCGCCGGCGGGACGCGAAAATCTTGACAAACTTGTTAACAATCCGAAAAAAACTTGCATACGCCGTCAACTATGGATAACATATATAAGCAGAATAGGTTTGACGAGCGATCAAGGGAGGTTCCCCCATGTTGTATCTGGCGCAAACGGCCGCCAATGAACCGGCCAGATTCCAAGGTTTCGACATCTTCATGATTTTGTTCACGCTGCTGATTGCATGGGGCGTCATCCGTTCGCTGCGCGCAAAGGAGAAGAACAAGTTGGCCATCGGTTTCGGGCTGCTCGCGCTGCTCGTGTTCGCGTTCACGGACGTGCTGATGGTCTTGAACTGGTTTGGCAAATTGGGTTCCTGATACCCGGTCTAACGAAATGCTGTCCCAACGGCGTTGCCGAAGCTGAAGCTTTGGCGGCGCCGTTTTTTCATGCACGCGAAAGGAGAAGAGACGGCGAGCATCCGACAAAAAAGCCGGATCGCCTGATGGCGGTCTCGCCGTTAGGCGGTCGGCGGTCAAAAAAAGAAAGCCGCCGCAGCGGCATTCGGTGTGCGCGTGCGGCGGCGTAACTTCGTTTTTTCTTAGACCCACCACATTTCGCCGAGCGGTTCGCGCAGCAGCACTTGCTGCAAATTTTGCACGGCTTTGGTGAACCCTTCGTCCACGGACATCAGTCCGTCTTCATGCTCGATGCTGACGACGTAATCGTACCCGGTCAAGCGCAGCGCGCTGAGAATGTCGGCCCACGTTTTCAGGTCGTGTCCGAAACCGACGGTGCGGAACTGCCAAGCGCGGTCCAGCATCATCGTGTACGGCTGCATGTCGGTCAGGCCGTGTTTGTTGACGTTGATCGGATCGATCGTCGTGTCCTTGGCGTGGAAATGGTGGATGGCGCCGGCGCGGCCGAGAATTTGCACGGCTTGCACCGGATCGATGCCCTGCCACCACATGTGGCTCGGGTCGAGGTTGGCCCCGATCGTCTCCCCGACGGCGTCTCTCAGGCGCAGCAGCGTGGCGGGCGTATGTACGGAAAATCCGCCGTGCAGTTCGAGTCCGATTTTGACGTTGCGCTCGGACGCGTATTTCGCCACTTCTTTCCAGTAGGGGATGACTTTATGGTTCCACTGCCAGTCCAGCAGCTCCTGGTAGTCGTTCGGCCAAGGCGCCACCGGCCAGTTGGGATATTTCGCATCGTCGGAATCGCCGGGACAGCCGGAAAACGTGTTGACGACCGGAACGCCCAGCTTGCCGGCGAGATCGATCGTTTCGATCAGGCTGTCGTGAAACGCCTTCGCAATCGCTTTCTGCGGATGCAGCGGATTGCCGTGGCAGCTCAAGGCGGAAATGATCATGCCGCGCGATTCCACCGCGTGCAGAAACGCTTTCCGCTTGCCTTCATCCTGGAGCAGTTCGGACGGGTTGCAGTGGGCGTTTCCGGGATAGCCTCCGGCGCCGATTTCCACGGCTTCGAGGCCTTTGGAGCGGATGTAGTCCAAGGCTTCTTCCAGCGGCTGCTTGGAAAACAGTACGGTAAACACACCGAGTTTCATATTTTGCACCTCCACAATATCGGTTGGTGTCATGTCTTTCAAAATTATATCATTCCGCGTCACGGAAAATAAGAAGCGGAATGGCGATAATTTTATGCGATTTTGCTTTGGTTCAAGGGAGCCGGCATTCCTCGGGGGGCACATTCACGATGGCCTGAATGGACGGATGGCGCAGCGATCTGCCTTCCTGCCAGCGCCATTCGCTGTACTGCACCTTGACCGTCAGCTCCGGCCGAACCCAGAAGGCGCCCTGAATCCGGGCCGGCCGATTAACAAAGGGCGTGCGCGCGACGGTCAGCGGACGCAGCACCTCCGTCAGTTCCCGCCATTCTTCCCGCGTCAGCCGTCCGGTGCCGGCATGTCCGATATACCACAGCCGTCCGGCGGAGTCGTACTGTCCGAGCAGCACGGCGTTGACGGTCGGCCCGTTCAGCGTGTATCCGCCGATGACGGCGATCGTATCTCCGTAACATTTGACTTTGACCCATCGATCGTCTTTTTTCCCGATGGCGTATACGCTGTGCAAATCTTTGCAGACGATGCCTTCCATTCCTTGGCGCCCGACCGCCGCGAACAGCGCCTTTCCGTCCGGGTGGCCGGAAACCCGCTGCACCTGCGGCGTCGGCTCGACGAGC
>Ga0065720_1020098_pt1 | contig 17011 bp, 8 predicted proteins | sample Thericmetagenome_FD_59107 | JGI IMG/M metagenome (GOLD analysis project Ga0065720, IMG submission 59107) | Thermophilic microbial communities from the Joint Bioenergy Institute, California, USA of rice/straw/compost enrichment - eDNA_2 v2... | ecosystem: Engineered > Solid waste > Grass >... | reverse complement strand
ACAACGATAGCATTACTTTCGATTCAATGGACTCGACGGCCGGCACCGAAGAGTCCAGCGCCGCTGCAAATGGCGGGACCCCACGTACCTCCACAGCAGCCGCTGCTGCGGCGACATCCCACCCGGAGTTCGACGTCAACCAGCTCCAGGGCCTACCGACAGAGCAGCAGGAACTGGTACTCCTGAACTTTGTATCGACCCTGAGCAAACATGTTCTTAGCCTTGAACCGGATGACTGCACGGCGCAGCAGTTCTACCTCAAGAAGGAAATCTTCAAGCTCATCAACCTTCCGTCCCCAGCCCCGACGCGGGTCATACGGAACACGTTGGGAAGATGCCTGGCGCACATATTTGGCAATGGCGATCGCAAACTACTCTTCGAGACGGTTAATGACTTGGCTAATATCATCTCGAGCGGCAAGCCGAAGAGCGAAAGTGAGAGCCGGACACGGCACGCCGCTGTGACTTGCTTGGGTGATGTTTATGCTGCCGCCGGCGACAGCGCTATCAACCTGCACCAGCTCGCCTCCTCAGCATTGTTGAAGCTCCTCAAGTCTTCCTCCAGTAATGCTGGTCTCCGTGCATCTATTTTCACGGCGCTTGGCAAGATGGTCAAGATGCTGGGCCCTAGCCTAGACGAAAGCATCGCCAGGGACATTTGGAAGCAAGGACGGAGCTATGCTACCAGCGACAAGGGGTCGTTGGTTATTATTGCAGCATGCCGTTGCTTGCGATGGCTCGTACATGCTACCCCTTACTTCCAGACATCCCATGACTTCGACAAACTACAAACTTGCGTCTTTAAGGTCTTCGACTCGCCCTCCTCGCAAGTGCGTTCGGCAGCCGCGGACTGCTTCGCAGAAGCATTGGTACGAGTATATTCAGAATCCCCCGTAATCGAAGCGCCTGTGGCCATGCTCAAGCGATCGAAATCCAAGGCGGCAAAGCGACAGTCGGTGCAGGCAGGTTCGTTGCAAGATGACGAAGACCTTCCTTCGCGCCCAGGAAGTCCTGCTCCTGGCAAAAAGTCCCAAATCTTGACCTTGCCGCTGGTCGACATGCTCAAGACCCTATCGACACAATATGTGCGCATGTCTACCACCAACAGGTCTCGGGCAGCCATCGCTGTTTGCTATGGAAGTATGTTCCGTATGCTGGGAGAGCGGACGATTGAGGCCAATTACACACGCATCGTTGAGCACCTAACCGTGGAGATCTTGAGTCATAGCAACATTGCAAATAACCGCTACCGTTTGTTGATTTCTCGGCGGATGGTCGAGATCATTGTTCACGATATCATTGGCAAGAGGATCCTGGGAGAGTCAGGCCAGATTAATGCGGCAAAGGCCCTGATCAACGATGTGCTCAAGAACTACCCGCAGGTACTCAAGGAAAAGCCTGAGCCTAGCAAGCAAACGCTGGTCGTGGCCCTTGGTGCCCTATCATCCTTGATCAAAACCCTCGGTTCGGCTACCAACAACTTTGCTGATGCTTGTCGCGATGGCCTCTTGCAGGTTCTCCAGCACCCAAGCTATACGGTTCAGGTGTATGCCTCGGCGTGTCTTAAGACATTTGTGCTGGCGTGTCCCCAGCAGCTTCTACCTTGTCTTTCGATTTGCATGAACAGCCTCAGCCGAGAGTTGGGTCAGCTTGGAACGGGTCGAAGTTCTCCCCGACGGTGTATCGGACTTGCCCATGGTCTCGCTGCCGGCCTTAGCGCAAGCCCTCACCGGCCACTCTATGGGTCGGTAGATATCAACAGCAGGGTGCTGAGCATGTCCACCAATTTGCTCAAGTCTAGCGGGAGCTCCGAACTGCGCGTGGCGAGTACTCAGATTCAGGTTGCTTGGATCCTGATCGGTGGCCTCATGTCACTAGGGCCGAATTTTGTTAAGATTCATCTGTCACAGCTCCTTCTCCTCTGGAAAAATGCTCTTCCCAAAGTCCTCGCAAAGGACAGCTCCATCCATAGGAACTATCTGAACGCTTCTTTTCTGACGCATGTTCGGGAGTGCGCTCTGAGCTCAATCCTGGCCTTCCTGGAATACAATAGCCGTCTCCTGACGGTTGACGTCTGCAAACGGATAGCTACCATGTTGCAGAACACAACCGCCTTTTTGAAAACGCTCCCGTCCAAGAAAACTGCAGACGATATCAACGAGCGTTTGACGCCGTCCTTGCAGCTTCAGGACCTGGAGGTCATGGTGCAACGCAGAGTTCTGCAATGCTACACCAAACTTATTAATATCAGCCCCCCTGGTGGCACTGAGGCACTCCTGCAGTCTAATCTCCTGACATTGGCCATTTCACTATTTGCAGACCCTGACAACTATACACCGAGTTCTCTGAGCACTTCAATCGCAAACTCCGCCGGCACCTTTGAGTCCATTTGGGACATTGGGGACAATTCTGGGTTCGGAGTAACAGGGTTAGTTCGGGGTTTTAATGTTAGGCCACTTCCAGGGCAACATGAAGGCAATGGTGACCGCTCAGTTTCTGGCAAAGAGGAGCCCGAAGAGGAAATCTCACGTTTGCTGCTTTCACCGATCTGCGGTACCCTCGAGCACGATGCGTCCATCCTCTATGTCGGTAACGGAAATATTCCCAGTCTTCCTGATCCCGCCGCTACCGAGGTAGTTAATCTGGCAATTCAGCTGTTTGCTTTTGTCTTCCCTCTCACGCCGCCCAAAGTCCAGGAGAGTGTGTTGGAGCAGGTCACAACGTTTATGGCAGCTGGATCACTACAGCGCGATCTTGGCCGTAAGGCTGCCATCAACGTCAATGTCGCCACGGCTCTTCTATCCATCCTGCGGGTGGCTGTGAAGGAAACCAAGTCCCCTCCGGGCGATGTGACCAATGCAGCTGTTGAGAAGCTCATCCAGGAGTTGCTCCGTGACTTTGTCCTGGACCGGGACCCCTACGTTCGCAGCATCGCCTACGAAGCTCTCGCTCGGCTCTGCAGCACTTGCGGAAATGCCTTCACAAACCAAGAAATCAAATACCTTGTCGACACAATCGTGGTTAATCGCGAGCCCAGTGCAAGGGCTGGCTGTGCTATGGCTTTGGGGACCATCCAGGCCAAGATTGGCAGCATGGCAGCTACGTTCCATATGAAGACCATTCTCAACATTCTCATGTCGCTTTGCAATGATCCTCATCCCACTGTCCACTATTGGGCTCTCGAAGCTATTGCACGGGTTGCTGACGCTGCCGGGCTGAGCTTTGCGAACTACGTCTCGGCAACGCTTGGGATGCTGGCCAATCTTTACTTCTCCGAGACTCATAATCCCGAAGTGGCATTACCTGCCACAATGAACGTGGAGGTTGAGTCGTCAACTTCTGCCGCAATAGCTCGCTGTGTGGACTCCCTGATCAATGTCCTGGGGCCAGATCTCCAAGACTCTACAAAGTCACGAGAGCTCATCTTCACTCTCGTTGGATACTTCCAACAAGAGGAGGACACTGAGGTGCAAAAAGCCAGCCTTATCTGTCTGGAGCACCTTTCGCTCTATGCTCCGGGTTTCGTGCACTTCGTCGAGTATGTGAAGACCCTTCAGCGATTCCTGAGCTCAGAGCACATCATTTTGCGGGATGTTGCTGTTGATGGTCTACACAATTTGATGAAGCGGAACCCTTACGATGTGATACAGGCAGCAGACAAGGGTTTTGAGGAGCAGCTCTGGCTGGTTCTCGACTCCGATCCTAGCCACGACGGCATGCGCAACACAATCCGGAATTGGATGCGGTCTACTTGCCTTACCAACACAGCTGAGTGGCTGGCACGCTTCCAGCATGTGCTAAAGATGACTAGACCAAAGGAAGCGGTAAAGGAGGTCGTCAAAACGAATCAAGCCAGCTCCGGGGCGATCGACCTCCGCGACGAAGAAGTGGCCGGCTTTGCTGCTGCGTCCAGCGGCGCCAAGGACGAAAAGGACACCCCGCATCGTTCTGAGGTTGAACCGTTGAGATGGCAGGTTTCCACTTTTGTGATGGACTGCCTGAACGACATCTTTATGCTTGTCAACAAAGATGTTGCTACCCACGGCGACTCACAGGCTCAGATGGCCTTGCAGACCAAGATTGCCGATGTCGTCAGGATGGCTTTCTCGGCATCTACCGCAGGTGTGATTGAGCAAAGAATTTGGGGCCTAAAGATCATCGGCGCGGTCTTAAAGATGTTTGGCAATACTCCGGACCCCGATTTTGAAGAGGCCATGCTGCTTGAACAGTACCAGGCCCAGATCAGCTCTGCGCTGACACCTGCGTTTGCGGCCGATTCCTCGCCTGAACTTGCCGCTGAAGCAGTCAATGTCTGCGCAACTTTCATCGCGACAGGCATTGTCACAGATGTCGACAGAATGGGCAGGATTCTCAAAACTTTAGTCGGCTCGCTGGAGAACTTTGCTTCAGAGGATGAGAATGCTGGCATTGGCGAACTGAAAGGATTGAGTTCGAACGCCCGGGTCATGGTCAAGATGGCCATATTCAGCGCATGGGCAGAACTCCAGGTTGCCAGCTCAGAGCAGAAGTATCTCCAAGATGTGCTCAAACCACACATCGGCAAGCTGACGCCGTTATGGCTAGAGTCACTGCGTGAATTTGCCCGGTTGCGTTTCGAACCAGACATTTCCATGACCTTGGGCCCTCCATCCATGTCGGGCAGCCTGGACACGATCTATGCGGCCCTGAACAGGGAGACACAACTCAAGTTCTACCAGGACTCCTGGCTCAAACTCGTCGATGCCATTGCCAGCCTCATCGAGCAGGATAGCGAGTTCGTATTTGATGCACTTGACGGGAAGGAGGTCACTGGACCCAATGCCAATGGAAGCACAAAGGGAGCTGATATAAACTACCGTGACGAACCAGTTGCTTTTTTCTTTGTGCTGTTTGGCATCGCCTTCGAGGCACTTGCGACGAAGTCCGATCAAAACGAGAGTTTGGCGACTCAGGAGCAGACGCTCGAGATTCTCAATGCACTTAAGAAAATCTTGCACCCGCATGTATCAGGCCAGGCGATTTACCGTGAGGCCGTCTTCTCCGAGACGATGGACCTCCTTGACCGCCTTGTGCTGACTGAAGGTCTTGATGTCCAGACGGTCATTGTCGAGATTGCCAGGGCGCTCTGTCTCGCTCACCCGGCTGCTAGAAAGCATGGCGACGCCGAGACCGGTGAGCTTACTGAAGACATCGAGCAGCTTTTCGAGCTCACTCGTATCATTGTCCTGGTCCTGGCCGGTCTGATTCCAAATCTTAGTGAAAACTCACAGCCTGTCCGCCAGCACACGACCGAGGAGGCGATCGTGCTCATCAAGACGGCTCTGAACGCTCTGGTCGACGCTGCCGAGGTTTTCCCTTCCATCATCCGGGCCGATCTCTATGCCTGCATCATTCATATCTTTGCCACGATCCTTGCCAACCCAACATGCCAGGAGGTTATCGTACCACAAACCCTGCCGACCTTTAAGCGCTTCATCACGGGCATGTCCAACTCCCGACAGGCAGGGTCTGAGGAACAAGGCGTCCCCCAGACCGACGTGCAACTGCTGGGTTGCTTGCGCAGGTTCCTGTCGATCTATCTTCATGCGCAGAAGCGTGAGGAGCCCACATCCCTCACATGCGTCAAGAACTGTCTTCTGGCATGCACGATCCTGTTCACTGCCGGACCCAACTACCTGCCTGCATCAGAACCGCTTGTTGAGCGATTTCTCGACGAGCTTCTTGACTGCTTGACTGACCGGATGGTATGGTTTTATCTCGTCTTCTCCTCAAAAGCAGCGCGTTGCTAACATAGGCAATCCAGACCGCCAAAATGGCAGCGAACTGTGCCCGCTCCCTGCTCTTACCCCAGTCTCCGACCGCAGCCGATCAATCCATCGCACGCTACCTCATCCCTCGCATGATCGCTTTCGCGACCAACACTGACCCCGAAGACCCCGAATCAGCTCGCTCCCTCGTCGCGCAGACCCTCACGGCCTACGTCGCGACCGTGTCTGCGGAGCGTGCCCCCTTCGCCATGGCGCTCGTCCTCCCCACCTTGCTCGCCCGCGCTGCAGGTGAGCGCAAGAACAGCGATGGCATTGGGGAGAGCAATATTGTGGAGGTGTACCGCGAGACGAGCGCGCGGCTACTGGAGCTGGCGTCGGCGCACCAGGGAGCCTTCCGTGGCGTTGTGGGAAGCATGGGAGAGGCGCAGAGGGCGTTCTTGGAAGAGGTTATTCGGGCTGGAAGACAGGCTGAGGCTGCTTCTGGGGCGAATGTGGCTAGAGACGTGCCGGAAAGGCCGACTATTGCGCTTAAGATGGACTTTGGGGGTTGAGATAGAGTGGAACATGGGGCATCACGGCTACCTGGGGGGAGATGGATCGGAGTAGGGCCCATTGCTGGATGTATGGTTGTTCTATAGAGTTTGGAATATTAAACAGGATGTGTATATATAGAGGATAAGAGGTATATATAAGCTTTTCGTTGGCTCCATGCAGCAGTCAACCCATGGATTGCAATCATGGTTTCAAACCTGGTGAGAACACTTCTCCCTCAGCTGTAATATCGGGCCTGCCCAGATCATGCTTCTTCATTAGCTCCTGGGCCTCACGGGCTTGCCGGGCATGGTCCTCAGCCTCCTTCTGCCGTTGGTGCCGCCTATAGGTGGCATACCGTAGCGTGAAGAGGGCTGAGACAGCCATGAAGATGATGCCCAGCACCGAGCGGCGAATCAGGATCCAGCGCAGCTGTTCAATGTTGGATTTCGCATCACTGTTGAGCATAACGCTGATTTTGTAGTTAACTTGTTGAATCTGGTCGAGTCATAAGGGGTTAGTACAACAGAGGGGCCAGCAAGAGCCGAAAAGCACAGTCGCAAAAGTTACCTTGCTCTCCATCGCCTTCTGCTCCTCGCGAACTGCCATGCGCCGGTCGTTGAACATGCCACGCACGCTGTCGTTGAGGGTCTGCAGCTCTTGGTTAAGGCGCTGGGCCAGGATGTCGACCTCGTGCTGCAACATGGTGCGCTGCTGTCGCAGCTGCTCGTCGGCCAGCCGCCGGTTGTTGCGTACCTCGGCACTCAGCTCACTGCAGGCCGCCCGGAATAAGTAGGTCTCATTCTCCATATCCGCTTTGGACACCAGTCCCCTCTGCGCCATGTCCAGGTTGGAGGCCAGGATCCCGCGGATCGCCTTCATTACGATAATCGCCTGTTCCTGTGTGAAGCCTCCCCCTGTGAGCTGCTTAACTAAGGTGTAGGAGTCGAAGTGGTGCACGTATGGTCGTGGCGTCAAGTGTGGCTTGCGGACGGGAACGAGATTGTTCGTTCCTGCAGGGTTGTAGTATGTGGAGTCGTCGACAGGAGACTCAGACGATGAGGTTGAAGATGACGAAGATTGTGATACTGACGACGCAGAGCTGCCGTCGGGGGGAGGACCCATGTCAAGGATCTCGTCCATAGGAGATCCTTTTGGGCCCTGAGCTATTGCGGCAATGTCTTGCTGAGGAGTGGTCTCGATGACCTCGGGGGAGTCGGCAGTGAGCGGAGAGGTCGAAGAGAGGGGGTTTTGCTCGGTGCTTTTCGCTGTGCTCGCCGCCTTGGGGACGTCATGTGTCCCTTGCTGATCCTTTGCAGCATCGCTTGGGGCTTGCTTAGGGGGAGGAGGGGGTTTGGGCTGCAATGATTCGGGCTCTATGGCCTTGCCGGCGCGTTTGGGAAAGGAGGCCTGCCTCCTCTCGTGCGATGCCTGGAAAGGAGCGACATGATGGCAGCAAAACGGAGATGGTGAGAAGTGCGGCGGCGTTGGGCGTGGTCTTCGAGTAGCTAGTGTCGCGAGGGGGCCCCAAGGGGCCTCCAGCGAAGCAGCGACGTCGGTCCAGCGGCCTGTTCTTCCTCTTCCTCTTCCTGCGCGGAACAGGTTCGGATACAGGAAGGTCAGGCGGCTTATTGCCATGGCCGGGGCTTAGAAGGCAGCGTACGTGCCGCGCAGTGCTTCACATGCCGTTGTGCGTCGAGATTCGGGGAAGGGAGAGCGGGTGTTTTGGTTGGTGGATGGATGAAAGGAGTGGGATGGAGGGACACCTGCCCGAGGATTAAAGCTGCGTTCCACTCAATCAAGGGACCTGATGTAGGATCCAGAACCGCGGGTCGGGTTCAGGCGCAACGCCCGCTGCTGGTTGTTCAAATGTCCAATGTCCCGCATCTGGCCGCTGGCGGATCCAGCCGGCTTGGCAGGCGCGGCAATCTTGATAGTTGGTGGGGCAGCCAAAATGAGGGGCCTTTCTTATGCTTTTATCCGGAAACTAGGAATGACTCAGCTCATCCATATTGCATGTATGTATTAAGGAGAAATTTTGGGCAGTTCGGCAGACCGGGTTGGGATAGTCAAAAGCCCAGCACTGAGGCACCGACTCAATGTGACACTCCGAGCCGGTATTTCGTTGTGTTCCCCGAATCTCCTCGCGTCACCTTTTATTTGGCTCCCGCAAGAGAAACGAGATTGTGCGCCCTGCCGTCATTCTCTTCGCCGTCGCGTCCAGCTGCTGCTCATTACATGCGGAATCGGGCCAGCTGCCCAGCTCCGAAAGGGGCAGTATCGATCACCGTACAAAAAGCGCTACTATACTGTATGTAAGAATTCTTCCGGCCAATCAGAATCCTGCTTTCGACCACACCAGCCAGCGCAAGCTGGCCGTTGGCCCATTCCTGCTGCTTTGGTCTTTGCTCGTCTGCTGGGCAATGGAGCTCGGTGATGGGCAGCTTTGACCAGTGACCTCCCGCGAGAGAATTGCGCAAGCCCAGCCCTTTTTGCCTCTGCCCGTTGACCTGCAGCTGCGCATCGTAATGTGTCTGACGTTGGAGATAGGTTAAAAAGCCTGGTCACACAAACCCATAATTACTTACACCTTTCCAGAGTCTCTAGGCTCTTGAGTGCTATATACCTCACCCACCGACTTCGTATCCTGCGTCCAACCGTCAGATTCCCTGTTTCTGCCAATTTCTGAGCACGTCTTCCCCTCGAGGGCGCTGGGAAAACGTGCGCTTGCTTGATTCGGCCTCCCAGGAGAAGCCCGTGCCGTCGTTCGCCTCTGCTACTTCCTAGACAGTCGCGAATGACTCTTTTGTCGATCCCCTGACCCAAACCCAATCCTTACCCGACACGATATTGAAGATCGAAGTTTCGTCCTTGGAATTTTTTTCTAGGAGATTCTTTCAGATTTACTTCCGAGTTCCAAGCGCTGTCGCCAAATACTGAGAGCGCGCATACGGATCGCGCAAGCCTGTCCACCAGGGTCTGGCTGACGTTTTGAGTATCATCCAGGCCAGCAAACGCATTACACATTACTGCTAGGTGAGGATCTCCCGTAACCACGGCTCGAGATTGCCCATGTCATGACATCTTACGATCGCGTAGCTTTCATCGCAACCCAATTGCTTCCCAATTTTGCCGCCTTCATACCTACTTATTCCCTCCCCGCAATATCCCAAGTCTCAGTCCTGATCCTGACCTCTCATACTCGCTTGTCACATTCTGCACATTCATCCATTCCCATCTCCGTCCCCATCACCGCGGTTGTAGTCTGGGGCTCACACTTTGCAGACGTGAGATCGTGGGTTCTGATTCTCATTGTCCTTCTGACATCTGCTGCGGATGTCCTCCCCCGACGAGTATGGTGCGTGGGAGTCACTTGAGCCAAGCGGGCTCATCTCACGGTTACACAGACAGCACTCAGACTGACTGACCGCTCGTGGTGATATCCAGATGCCAAAGCCAACGACCCACCGCTCATTGAGCGGTTTTCGACGATAAAGTCGTACACCACGACGCAGGCTACCTACCCCAAACTCCGTGTTTTCTACCGGCGACATCAGCAGGCAAATTGCCTACCTACCTCGCCAGCGCCTATCCCTCTCCTGGTCTTCATTCATGGCCTTGGAGGATCTGTCGCCCAGTTTCATGCTCTGCTCACCAGCCTCACTCCGATAGCCTCGTGTCTCGCCGTGGACCTCCCGGGCTGTGGTCTCTCCGATTTTGAGCCCAAGGACTGGGAGTCCTATTCGACCGATGCACTGATCGAGCTTCTCGAAACAGTCATCGAAGACCACCGAGAGGTGGCAGCAGGCCAAGGGGTGATCCTGATCGGCCATAGTATGGGCGCCTCTCTTGCTGCCTTGCTAGCCAATCCAAGAAAACCTGTGACCGAGTTACACAAACACGTCCTCGGCCTTGTGGGCATCTGCCCAAGCGCCATGCAGCTGACCCCCATTCAGTTGGCCGTCTTGCGCGCACTGCTCTGGATTCCTGGCTTCATTTTCGACCTGTGGCGAGCATGGGACAGACGCGGCGGGCTCGAAAGCCCCAGCGTGCATCGTTTCGTTGGGGCCAATGCCGACGCCGAGTCGAAGCGCCTCCAATGCATGTACAATCACCAGAGCAAGACCGCTGTCTGGCGGCGCATGGCCTGGGGCGCGCTGCCCAAGTCCGTAAGAGCTGGAGCGACTCCGAGCGGTATGCCCTCGCTGGATGTATGGGCAGGCCTCGACATGCCTGTGTTCTTGGTAGGGGGCGAGGACGATGTGGTTACCCCTGTGACCGAGATCGATAAAATCGCCAGCCGTTTGCAGTCGACCACCTCTGCAGAGGGCGATGAGTCGACCAGCGAATTTGTCGGACAGAGCGAAGAGCAACCACAAGAACAGGCGCAAGCAAAGACACAGGATACCGGGCTGGCGAACGGTATCCCTCCATTGCCGTCTCACCCAAAAAAGGTTGTGGTTACCACGAAGCTGCCCAAGCCAGCCGGCCACGGCTTGCTGTACAGTCCAGCCACAGCACCTATCCTCTCTGGTCTTATCTCCGACTTTCTGTCCGCCCATGTCACTGGCAGGCTCTCCCTAGGCTGGCAGCTGCAGTACCTATGCAAGGACGGCAAGTGGGACGTGAAGAATCTGGAGAAGTGGCGCAACGTTGCCCCCGTCTCTGCACCCATCGGCGGCGTGTTCCGGGCGATAAAGACGCTCCGTGAGGTCGACGATGAGCACTGCCCGCGTGTCTTTGTGCAGCGCTGGGGAAATGTGATCAAGGACATCGTCGACATCTCACACGACAACCCGGTCTATGATCCGAGCGGCCTCGAGGCCGGCGGCATTCATTACCACAAGTACCCGACCGTGTCCAAAGTGCCGCCTAGCGAGTCTGAGATCCGTGGCTTCGTCGATGTTGTTGATAAGATCCGCGCCGAGCAGAAGGTGCGCGCTAAGATAGAGGGCTGGAAGGACGGGTACGCGGTCGGCGTGCACTGCCATTATGGTTTCAACCGCACCGGCTTCCTGATTGCCTGCTACCTCGTCGAGCGGTGCGGGTTCACCGCTAAGGAGGCCATTGAAGCATTTGCTAAGGCCAGGCCCAACGGGATCAGGCACGAGCATTTCAAGGATCGCCTGTACGTGCGATACTCGGGGGTAAAGAATGGGTCTTGATCTCCCAATTTCCCTTAGTGTTTTCTCAGCTTGCGTCTCTACATCTTTTATCACTGCCTGGCTTCTCTTTTTGAGCGCGTTTGCGATATAGATGGGAGGCTTGGGCGGACTGGTTTTCTGAAGGTTTGGGTTCACTGGCATTAGATGGTTGGGTCGCCGGATGGTTATACCACAGCTGCTTTCCCACTCGTTGCTCTATACTTTTAGTAACTGCGTTTTGATTTAGATAGATACCAAGATATGCTACCTATGTTCTGTCGCCGACTTCGTTCCCTCCTTCCTATTATGTGGCGTAGGTACCAAGCGCGTGTCCCAGTGTAGACCTTGCACTAACCAGCCTCTCGTTCATCTCAACCTCGGTACAACACTCGCTTTGGTAAACCAAGACTCTGTGATGATAAGAAAAGAAATACAAAAGGAAAAGCAAAGTATTTCTCGTGAGAAGAGGAGCGAGTAAGGCCACACTTTTGAGATATCTACTTTATATAAGTCTGATCATGGATGGCTCCACTTCTTATCTTATCAAGCAGCCTTATCACAAGTCCAGCACCACGTATTCCCTGCTACAAGGGACCAAAAACGACGTCATGTGGCATCTTCCCTGCCGCTGATTGGGTGCCTTGAGGGATCGGAGGCAAGGTGCAGCTTAAGGGTTCACCACGACCGCTGGTTTACGAGTCAAGGACTTAACCTATACTTCCCAACACTTCGGACGGATTCTCACAGGCCACAGACGGCCACAGAGACCTACCTACCTACTACATAGCTCAACACACAACGCGCGCCGTCTCGAGTCTCGAGTCTCGAGTCGCGAGTCTTCTGCTCCCTACACTCGTCCCAAAACCGACAGTCCCACCAGTCCTCCGTGAAGCTGAAAGTACTTCCCAGCCCGACGGGCTCAAAGACTTTAATCAGACCTACTGAGCTAGCAAAGTCAAAGTCATCGGCTGCGATGGTGAGCAGGCCTTCCAATGAGCCCATTGGGACAGCTGCCCCCGACTATTGCCATCAAAACTGACCACACATGTGCAACACTACAGTCCCCGAGCTCGGAGCGTACGCCGCTCCTGGCGGACGCCCAGCCGCGCACATCCGAAGACTCGACCCGCCGTGCGGAAGAAGAAGATGCCGCCCTTCACGGCCAGACACTCCCTCCTGCCCCTCGATCGCGCGGTCTGGTCATGCGCGAACTGATCCTCTTCATCTGGGCGCTGGCTGCAACTGCCGGTGCCATCATCCTCGCCGTGATTGTCCAGCATCGGGACTCGACGACACCTTCAGCTCCCCTCGCACCCGGCTCTCCCTCGGCCGGCGAGCCCTACAAGAAGAATGGTTCCAAGAGCCAAAAACGCAATCTTATTTTCATGGTCTCGGACGGAATGGGTCCTGCGTCGCTCTCGCTGACTCGATCCTTCCGGCAATACACTTCCTCACTGCCCTACGACGACACGCTGACACTTGACAAGCACTTCTGGGGCACTTCGCGCACGCGCTCGACCAATAGCTGGGTAACTGACTCGGCCGCCGGCGCCACAGCCTTCTCCTGTGGCCGCAAGAGCTACAACGGTGCCATCGCGATGCTGCCTGGCCACAAGCCTTGTGGAACCGTACTTGAGGCTGCAAAGCGGGCGGGGTATGCGACAGGCCTGGTTGTTACGACTGATGTTACAGATGCTACCCCTGCCTGCTTCGCTGCCCATGTTGACTATCGCCTGCAGCAGGACGAGATTGCTCTGCATGAAATCGGCGAGGGTGTGCTGGGTCGTGTAGTCGACGTGATCCTGGGCGGCGGACGTTGCCATTTCCTCAGCAACCAGACACAGGGCAGCTGCAGGCAGGATAGTATTGATGTCATTTCAATCGGCCAGAAAAGGCATGGGTGGACATACGCCGGCGACCGGGCCGCGTTCGACCAGCTCGCGCAGGGCAAGAACGCGACTCTTCCGCTGATCGGCCTGTTCGCCCAGACCGACGTTCCCTTCGAGATTGACCGTCGTCACATGACCGATGTCTATCCCAGCCTGAGTGAGATGGCGGTCACGGCACTGACAGCGCTTGAGGAGGCTACTAAGGACAGTGATAAGGGCTTCTTCCTCATGATTGAGGGCAGTAGGATCGATCATGCGGGCCATATCAATGACCCTGCCGCTCAGGTCAGGGAGGTCTTGGAGTACGATAAAACATTCAAACTTGTGCTGGACTTCCTTGAGAAGTCCGACACAGAGGGCATTCTGGTTGCCACGAGCGACCACGAGACTGGAGGCCTGGCTACTGCGTGGCGTATGTAATTTCTCCATTGAAACTCCATGGAACATATTGGCTAACCCCCTGATAACAGAGGCCCCCGACGAACTCCCCGTCTACAACTGGCATCCCTCAGTCCTGGCCCGTGCCAACGCCTCCGCAGAGTACCTCTCCTTCCTCCTGCGCGACCACATCCTAGCCTCTCCCTCTGACCAAGAATCTCTTATGTCCTGGATCAACACCCACCTTGTCACCAAGTACCTTGGCATCACCGACGCCCTGGAAACTGAGCTCAGCGCTCTTGCTTCGAACCCCCTCGCTGCCCCATCCATCTTCGCTCGCATGGTCAGCACCCGCGCCCGTGTCGGGTGGAGTACCCACGGCCATAGCGCCGTGGATGTAAACATCTACTCGTCTGGTGGCCCCGCGGTTGAGAAGCTCAGGGGAAATGTGGAAAACACGGATATCGGCCAGTTCTTGATTGATTACCTAGGTGTGGATGTGGATCAGATTACGAAGGAGTTAAGGGAGAAGATGGGAATTGAAGAGAAGGAAGAAGAGGTTACCGTAATGGACAAAGAGTGGGAGAAGGAGGATAAACAGGTGACGGGTGGGCATCCTGTCGAGTGGCTTAAGAATGTTATTGACTTGTGAGCGTAAGCGGGTTTGGGCGATAGGATTAGGTTACGGTTTGGGATCAGGAGCATGCTTGGGCGTTAGTAGTTCGTGTGTGAAGCTTGTGACATTGACATGGGTCTGTAAACTCGGGCATTGGCTTGGTTTGCTTGCTTGTAATTGCATTCCGATCATGATAGTGGCATGTCAACAATAGTCTCCATACCATCTGGTATGGAGCTCCTTTGGACTCTGATGATTTTTTTTTTTTTGCTTGCACCCGACGTCTCGCTTTTTGTGCCGGTAAAACTGTACTTGGAAGAAGGCATCGTGATATTTTAGAGTACATGTTCATAGTGATATTGACTCGGTAGTTGGATATGACTTGGCCTACCCAGAAGGGTGGGTCGGACGGCCGCAGTGACATCAATCAGCCTTTGCTTACTTCAATGGGCTCTGAAGCTGCCCCCTTTTTGTAAGCTAGTCATGGTGCCACCTCGGCACCAGCTACTGCTATGTGTAAGCCCTTTTGATGAACTGCAGTAAACATGGTTGGATCTCGAAATCTCCGGATATTACTTGCAACAGCTAGATACCTCACTAGCCTTCATGGCGTCATAGAAGTTAACCATAACCATACCTCCAAGGAGAGTGGCCTTCTTGAGCATTGTATCGATGTCAGTCATCTCCCTTGACTCAGTATGCTGTGCAAGTCCTCTGCGATAAGTTTCACAAAGTGACCCATTTCCGCCAACACCTCTAACGCCTTGCTGAGCTCCCTAGTGAGAGAAATGCAGTTTAATGCATCCGCTGCGCCAAGTAACAGACGGATTTCTGGGTCTGGGGGTACGAAGGGCGCCCTCCTCATGGTTACCAATGTCTCGTCACAAGGCTCCATGAAGATGTAACTAGGAAGCCGCCAGAACTGTGTTCGGTTATCGAGATAGTCTGGTGCGAACACCTGGCACAAGATGGGATCACCGGGCGGACTTCACGCAACTGTTCCCAGCAGCTCATATGCAGCATCGGATACGAGAACGACATTTAAATGGACTCAGCTTGTAGTGCCAAAGCAAGGTGCTTGATAAATAGACTGTTGACATTGGAGTTTTGTATTTTGTGCTTTTGCCCCTGGCTTTGCGCTATTCACACTCTCTCTGGATCAGCTGCAAGCTTTCTTCCTATTAGTTATCTTCAACACCATACTCACTGCGCGCAATGATGTTTCTTACATGTTCGGCCTTCCAAGCCCATCTGACCAGTACAACCCCCAAAGCGCGAGGCAAACTTGGTTGATATAGGCAAACTGGGCTGGATACCACGAGGGCCGCCAGCACGGGTTGCAAGTAATGGGAGATGTCCGCATGTTTTTTTCGATTTTCAACTGTTGACATGGTAATGGTGATTTCCATATAGAATTTCTTCAAACACTTGCTCATCATCTCAGGAGGATCGCCGACAAAGAAGCTTGAATCTTGAAAGAGTGTCTTGGCACGTCCCTATCCAGCCAGTGCTCTTGTGGGAGCTACTTGATCTTTAGGGCGTAGTATATATAACAGACATACTGGGATAGATTCCCAAGCATTTGCAACACTTATGCCAGCCTAGTACCTGAACCAGCGAAATTGGAGGGGAGCCATAATCCTGTAAGACCAGTGACAGTTCAAGAATGCGGTGCCGTTTCATGGAAGGAGGGATAGGCTTCCCCGGATTCCAATATGCAGAGTTTCGACTGATGAAGAATATCTTTCAAGGCTTAACCGATCTGTGCATCAAGCTCACGGAACGCTTGCTCATTTGCATTTGGCCAATGGTCAACTCTAAGATCTCTGTGAAATTCGAAGTATATCTTTAGTTCATACCTTATGGCGCGAATATCAGCAGTTTCTGCGCACCTGTATCGGCTTTAATCCTGCAGCATATGATGAATGTCAAGCAAAACTTGCGCAGCAAAGACAGCGGAGAAGGACAATGGCTTCCCATTATTTAGATCGGATCACACAACGAAAACTAACACAGTTTGTTGGGCTTTAGCTCCTCCAAAAAGGCTGAAAGTATACCGTTGGCACTGATATTTCTTTCAAAACGGAAAATTCTTTAGGTTGACGACAAGAACCTTGTAAGCATGCACTGTCGCCCACTCCGTCAAGCACATGCGACCTTGAGAGTAACAGTTTGTGACACCCTTAACTCACAGTCATTTGAAGTTTTCACAATGATCTCGCATGGCGCAGTCAAGCTGCCGAGTAAGTGTGAAGCCATTGATGCTGAGTGATGTTAACGATGGGACGTTTGAAACGAAAAATGTCAATTTCGTTGATGGAATGGTTGCGCAATGGAGGGTATTAAGCGCAGGAGGACGTCCCTCCTGGGAATCGATAGTGCGGATACCCTCCGTAACCATAGCAATAACCACGCTTAGCAGTTCTTTAGAATCCACATTCCTGAAACCAGGCCTTGAGCTTCTCTAGCAGAGGGCGAAAGAAGCGGGAGCTTAGTATTGGAAAGATAGGAGGGCAGATGGTGAGTAAGTTATGCAGTCTACGAAAGAATCAGATCTTTGATCAACAACAATAAGATCGCGAGAGATGCAGAACTTGGGCAGAGCGCTCGATAGAAGTAACTTTGAGCGAGCGTCAAGGTGTCTGAAGGAGAACTATCTTGCTTTTGTGGCTCTTGTTTGGGGGC
>Ga0065720_1001008_pt1 | contig 17012 bp, 19 predicted proteins | sample Thericmetagenome_FD_59107 | JGI IMG/M metagenome (GOLD analysis project Ga0065720, IMG submission 59107) | Thermophilic microbial communities from the Joint Bioenergy Institute, California, USA of rice/straw/compost enrichment - eDNA_2 v2... | ecosystem: Engineered > Solid waste > Grass >... | reverse complement strand
CGTCCGGACGTATGCCAGCGGATCGCGTCCAGCACCTCCGGGTCCTCGATGCCGTAATCGCGCCTTGCGACATAAGCGCCGACATGGGCGTGCCAGAGCTGCGGATCGTACTCGAGCAGATCGCCGGCTTCGCCGCTCTCGATCAGCTCGCGCTTCTGATCTTCTATTTTCCAATACTTGGCAACATCATGCAGGATGGCGGCGAGTTCGGCTTTCGCCGGATCCGCGCCATACCGCTCCGCGAGGCTGACCGCCGTCTCCATCACGCCGGCGGTGTGCGCCCAGCGCCGCTCGGGCATTTGCGCCCGGACGCGTTCCGAAATCGCGTTACGATCCATACAGACCCTTCCTTATCATATAGTCATGCACATCGTCGGGGACAAGATACCGGACCGACCGGCCTTCCCGCCTCATGGCCCGGATGCCCGACGAGGAAATGTCAAGCTGCGGCATCGGCACGACGCTGACCCGCGCGCGGAGATATTCCGGCAAAGCGCCGATATCGACAGGATGCCCCGGCCGCCCGACGCCGATGAACGCGACGGCCGCCGCGAGCTCTTCGATCCGGTGCCAGCGCGGCAGATCGTTCACCCGGTCCCCTCCGATAATGTACGAAAAAGAGCAGCCGGGGTAGCGAGCGTTCAACTCGTTCACCGTGTCGATCGAATACGACACCCCCGGACGGCCGAGCTCCAGATCGAGCGCCTTGAAAGCCGGATTTCCGGCAATCGCAAGGCGCACCATCTCCAGCCGGTCTTCGCCCGATGCGGCCGGTTCGCCGGTCTTGAGCGGCGGCTTTCGGCTCGGGATGAACCAGACTTCATCCAGGCCGCACCGTTCCCTGGCCGTCTCGGCGGCCAGCAGATGCCCGAGATGAATCGGGTCGAACGTGCCGCCCATCAGTCCAATGCGCTTCATCGCACTTGCGGCTCCTTCGGCTCGGCTGGCCCGTCAGGGCAGCTCGATCTTCTTGTGATCCTTCGACTCCCGGTACAGCACGATCGTCTTGCCGATCACCTGCACCAGCTCGGCGCCGGCGCGCTCCGCGATCTCGGCGCCGAGCTCCTTCGGGTCGCCTTCCTGATTGTTCAGAACCGACACTTTGATAAGCTCCCGCGCTTCGAGCGCCTCCGACACATGGCGGATCAGATGATCATTGATGCCGCCTTTGCCGATCTGGAAGATCGGGGTCAGAGGATGAGCGAGCGCGCGGAGATAACGTTTCTGTTTTCCCGTCAGCATGATGGGATCAACCCGCTTTCTTGCTGTGGCATCTTCCGGCGTCGGCCGGGTGCGGAACCGGAGGGCCTGGAGGCCGACCGGCCCGCGGCTGCGCGCTCACTGTCCGAGCGCCCGGATGACCGTCTCCCGCATGGCGGCGACGGGAGCGGCCTGTCCCGTCCAATATTCGAAGGCGTATGCGCCCTGATAAATGAACATGCCGAGTCCGCCATGCGTGCGGCATCCCGCCCGTTCGGCTTCCTCGAGGAAACGCGTCCGCATCGGATTGTAGACGATGTCGCTCGCGACGGCGCCCGGCTTCATCCAGGACGCGTCGATGCCGAGCGGCAGCTCGTCCGTATTCGGCGACATGCCGGCGGACGTCGTGTTGATGACGATGTCGGCGTCCGCGCACGCTTCGCGCAAATCGTCCGGCCCCAGCGCCGCCTTCGGCACATCGGCCGGGAGCGACTGCGCCAGCGCTTCCGCGCGCGCCGCGGTCCGGTTCACGATCGCGATATGCGCCGGCTCCTCCTGCGCCAGCGCATGGAGGATGCCCCGCGCCGCGCCGCCCGCGCCGAGGACGACGATGCGCCGGCCGGCGAGCTCAACGCCCGCTTCTTCCTTCAACGAGCGGACGTAGCCCGGTCCATCGGTGTTGAAGCCGATCAGCTTGTCTTCCCGGCGGACGACCGTATTGACCGCGCCGGCCGCTTCGGCCGTCGGATCGATCATGTCGAGATGCGCCATGATCGCCGTCTTGTGCGGAATCGTCACATTGAAGCCGCCCATGCCCATCGCCCGCGCCCCTTCCGCGAAGGCGGCCAGCCGGTCCGCCGTAACGTGGAACGCCAGGTAGACCGCGTTGACGCCGGTCTCCCGGAACGCCCGGCCCAGCATGGCCGGCGATTTCGAATGGCGGATCGGGTCGCCGATGACGCCGTACAGCACCGTCCGGCTGTCGATGGCCGGCCCCGCTTCCGCCGCAAACGTCTGCTTCATCGCTGACAACCTCTCCCCCCGCGCGACATTCCGCAAGGCTCAAACCATCGCTTCGCGCAGGATGACATGCACGCCCTTCGGCGCGTAGACTTCGACGAACGCGCCGGCCGCGCTGTTCGCGCGAATCCAGCCGAGCCCGGAGACGCTGATGTCGGTCCGGCTGCCGGGCGGAATGCGCAGCGAATGCCGCGTCCACGGCGCAATCAAATCCAGTTCGCCGGCATCCGGCGGCGACAGCAGTCCGCCCTTGTGCTCCGCGTACAATTCGTCCGCCCGCTCGAGCTTCGTCCGGTGGACATGCAGCGAAGGCGAGACATAGAGCGTGAATGACTGCGGCTCGCCGCGCACGAAATCGAAACGGGCGAGCGCGCCGAAGAACAGCGTCTGCCGCTCGTTGAGCTGGTAGACCAGCGGCTTCAGCGGCTTCTCGGGCAGGAGCCGCTGCAGCACGCCCCGCGGCACCTGCTCGGTCAGCCGGTGCGGATAGACGATACCCGGCGTGTCGATGATATACCGGCCGTCGTCCAGCGGAATGCGGATCTGATCGAGCGTCGTCCCCGGGTAGCGGGATACGGTGAGCTCCCGNTCCAGATCGCTGTANTCCCGGATNAGCCGGTTGATCAGCGTCGACTTGCCGACNTTCGTCGCGCCGACGACGNAGATGTCGCGTCCNCCGCGCAGCGCCTGNATCGCNTNGATGANGCGNTCGAANCCGGTCCNTNTGGCGGCGCTGCACAGCACGATCCCGGTCGGCTTCAGGCCGAGCTGCTTCGCCTGCCGCTGCACCCAGTTCCGAATCCGGTTCCAGTTCGTCGATTTCGGCAGCAGGTCGATCTTGTTGACGACGAGCAGCACCGGATTGTTGCCGACGAACCGCTGCAGGCCGCTGATGACGCTGCCTTCGAAATCGAACAGGTCGACGATGTGGACGACGAGGCTGTCCGTCGCGGCAATCCCGGAAAGCATGCGGAGAAAATCGTCCTGGTCGACCGCGACATGCGTCACATCGTTGTAATGCCGGATGCGGAAGCAGCGGCGGCAAATGGCGTCCTCGCGTCCGAGCGCCTGCTCCGGCACGTATCCGGGCTTATCCGGCGATTCGGTCTGCAGCCGGACGCCGCAGCCCGAGCAGACGAGCGCGCCCGTTGTCGGTTCGCTTGCTGTCACAATTGATCCTCCTTGGGCCATAATCCTCTGCGCGTGAGCCTCCGGTGCGCCGCCCGCTCGATGAGCCGGTTGAAGCGGGTAAAGACGCTTTCGTCCGCCGGCGCGATCGGCTTGACGAGGATGACGCGCAGCCCCGTCCGCCTCGCGCCGAGCACATCGGTGAGGAGCTGATCGCCGATGACGACGACTTGTTCGGGCGATAGTCCGAGCAAGGCCAGCGCTTTCCGGAACGATGCGCGCACCGGTTTGCGCGCGCTGCAAATATAGGGAATGCCGTGCGGCTCCGCAAATCGGGACACCCGCGTCCGCCGGTTGTTCGAGACGATGATCACCCGGAATCCCAGGGAGCGGACGCGCTCCAGCCATTCGACCAGCTCCGGCGTCGCCGACGGCACGCGGGCGCCGACCAGCGTGTTGTCGAGATCGCAAATGATGCCGGACACGCCTTCCGCCCGGAGTTTCCCGAGATCGATGTCATAGATTGTTCCCGCCACCTGATGCGGGAGCAGCCATTCCAGCATAANTTGTGCTCCTTGCGTAACGTGTTCCTGTCGCCGTGCCCTCAGCTTATGCCAAAACTATATCACACAGGGGAAAAAGTTTGCAAAAAAGCGGCGGCGGTTCCGTCATCCGCCCGGAAAGCGGCATGCGGCGGAACCGCCGTACCTTCCTACAATCGCTCTCGAATCAGCTTGACTTTCGCGGCGAACCGCCGCACATCCTCTTCCGCGACCGGCCGGCCGCCGTATTTCGCGCGCTCGAAGACGGCCAGCACTTCCTGGAAGTCTTCGGCCAGCGAACGGCGCCGCTCGCTCCAGCGCCGGACCGTCTCGCGCAATGTCTCGTGCTCGCTCCGCTCCAGCCCGCGGCGGCGGCAGACGCGGATGAGCCGCTCCGTCTCGTGCACGATCTGCTCGTTCGCGCTCATCGCGCCGAACCGGATCCGCCGCCACAAGGCCGCAAGCGGCTCCCGCTTCAGCCAGATCCAGATCAGCAAAGCCGCTGCCGCCAGCGCGCCGGCCGCGTAGCCGACATACGCGGGTATCCGGAACCCGGTCTCGCCGCCGGATTCGACAACCGGCCCGATGTCGGAGAGGTCGGGCAGCACGATCTCCGGCGTCTCGCCGGCCGGGTAGGCATACGGGTACGAGAACCCGGGCGTCGGTTCGAACGGAATCCAGCCGAACCCTTCAAAATACACTTCGACCCAGGAGTGGGCGTCCGCGTTGCGGACCGTGTACGAGCCGCCCATGTTCGGATCGATCACATCTTCCGGCATGCCCATGAAGAGCTCGGCCGGCAGGGAGCCCGGCGCGTAGCCTTTCACCCAGCGGACGGGAACGCCGGACGCGCGCGCGAGGACGGCCATCGCCGTCGAGAAGTAGTCGCAGTAGCCTTCCCGCACTTCGAACAGAANNNNGTCGACGAAATCTTCGCTGCGCCGTTTCGAGATGTCCGGCGTGTTCGTGTAAGGGTAGTTCTCCTTCAGGTAAGCCTCGATCCGGCGCACCTTGTCGTAGTCGTTGTCCGCGCCGGCCGTCAGCTCCCCGGCGAGCTGCAGCACCCGTTCCGGGACGGACGGCAGCCGGGTGTACCGTTCGGCGACGCGCGGGTCCGGCGGACCGGCGCCGCGCAGCAGCTCCTCGTCGAGCGCGACCTGCTCGGATTCGATGACGTAGGTTTCCGGATACGGCGTGCTGTCCGACCGCGGCCAGCGCAGTTCGGCGGATTCGGGCAGCCACGCCAGCGCGGGCGGAATCGTCTCCTCGCCGTCGATCGACTGGATCTTCGCCGCCTGATGGGCGCCGAACAGCACCGGATACGGATCGTCGCGGCGCATGGTGACCGTCGCGACGACGCTTATCCGCTCGACGTCGGGCGACAGCTCCAGCGGCTCGCCGGCGAGCGCCCTCGGCAGAAACCCGCCCGCCTCCAGGCCCGACACGGCGGCTTCCGTCTGCTCCTCCTCGCTGTCGACCCAGCCTTGTCCCGTATACTCGGCTTTCGCCTCGCCGCGCCAATAGCTGCGCCGGCTCGTGTTGACGACCATCACTTCCGAGTAATCGAACTCGAAGCCGTCGCCGAGCCGGTCGTCCGCCCGGCTGTAGCCGGAACGCGTGTCGAGCTCCCTGATCGACGACGGCAAGCTCCGCACCTTGTCGCCGACGAAGGACGGCACCGATTCGCCGCGCGCTTCCATCCAGAGCGTATACGGGTCCTTCAGCACCGGATTGACGCTCGGCGCCAGCAGCCCGGCCGTCATGACGAGCCCGAGGATGGCGGCGACGGGCAGGCCGAACGATACCGGGTATTCGATCAGTTCGACCCAGGTGTCGGGATGGCTGCGCCGGAACCGCTCGAAATGTTCGGCAACGAGCCAGCACAGCGACACGAAAACGCACCAGGCGACCTCATCCCACAGATAGATCGTTGTAAACGAATCGAGCACCGCCAGCGAGACGATCACCGCCCCGCAGAACAGCGCGACCTGCGGCCGCTTCCGGCTGAACCGCCCCGCGAACAGGAACAGCCCGTACGCGGCGGCGGACACGCCGATGAAAGGCGCAAGCGGCTCCGCGATCTCCGCGAGCCAGTCGCCCCACGCGGCGGCGACCTTCCATTCCTCCGACGGAACCGGAATCCAGCGAAACCCGCTCCAGGCCATGACGCACGCCAGCAGCGCGATCGCGTGCAGCGGCAACCGCCACCTCAGCCGCCCCGGCACGAGAAACTCGATCGCCGTTCCCGCGACAAGCGCGGTATGTACGATGGCGAACGTCTGCGGCCACCAGTAGCCTTCCAGCGAATCGAACCATTGCCAGAGCAGCACGGCGGCGAAGAGGAAGCAGAGCATTTCGTAGCCGTGCCGCGAAAACCGGCGGAGAAATTCCTCTTCCCAACGATCCAGCATCACCGGCCGCCCCCTTCCAGGGCCGCCGGCAGTTCGGCGAGCGTTCTCACGTTATAGACCGGCCATCCGCGGGAGGTGAGCATCCTCTGCCATCCGGCCGCCTCCGAGAGGAGCCGGACGCCCGGCAGATGGATCAGGCAGGGCGTGTTGCCGCTCCGCTCGAGCCATTCCATCGTCCGGATCACTTCCTCGCCGCTGTGCGGCGTCACGAGCACGACGAACGATCCGCGGGGAATGGAGAGCGGCGACTGGCGAAGCGAGCGGTACAGNCCGGCCGCGCCGTCGGCCTGCACGCCGACGAGATGGTTCAGAATGAGCTGGCGCTGCTCGGCGGACGAGCGGGGCAGAAAGCCNTCCGCNGGACGCGCCGGACGAGACGAGGCCCATCGCCGTCTCGCGCCGGATGCCGTATTCGACGAGCGAAGCGGCGATCGANACGGCCAGTTCGAAATGGTCGGCNTTCGTCGTANGCCGANCCGCAGCGGTCCAGCACGATAACGNTGCGCGGCACCGATTCGCGGTCGAACTCCTTCGACTTCCACTCGCCGGTCTTNGCCGTCGCGTTCCAGTGAATCCGCGACAGCCGGTCGCCGTAGATGTATTCCCGGACGCCGTTGATCTGCGTCGTCTCCTTCGAGAAGCGGTTCGANACNGCGTGGGCGTACGGCCCTTTCAGACCGCGCTCAACCCGGTTCCACTGGCGGATCGGCACCGTCTGCGGCAGCACGGTGAAGCGGGAGACGGAATCGATGCTGCCCCGGTGCTCGAACAGGCCGAAAATGTCCCGCGTCACGCATTCCGTTTTCCGGAACGCATACCAGCCGCGCTGCAGCGGAGGCGTCGAGTAACCGACCGAGCCGGTGCGCCTGAAATCGGGGATGAACGATACCTCGAACACCATCGGCTGGCCGCCGGTCCGCTCGAGCGTATCCTGCACGAGCACGTAGGGCACCGGCCAGAAGCCCGGAATGCGGATGGAGAGCTCGACTTCGAGCCGCGATCCGGCGCTCAGCACATGGTTGTGCGGGACGGCGCTGCCCCCGAGCCGGCGTTCGCCCTTGACCCGCCCGATGCCGCTCAGCTTGCCGAGCGCGAGATACACGATCAGGACATTCAAAATGATGAACAGCATGAACGCCGTCTTGCCGCCCTGGAACAGCAGATACAGNGTGCAGCACAGGTACACGAAGGCGGTCAGCCGCCAGCGTACGGACAAGGCTCTGGCGGTTGCCATCGTTATCGCTCCAATCGGACGGGAACCGTCGTGCGCTCGACGACTTCGCGGACGACCTCCTCGGGCGTCAGGCCGTTCATGCGCGCTTCGGTGTTCAGCAGCATCCGGTGCGCCAGGACGGGCACCGCGAGATGCTTGATGTCGTCCGGAATGACGTAGTCGCGGCCTTCCAGCAAGGCGCTCGCGCGGGCCGCCGTCATCAGCGAGATCGAAGCGCGCGGGCTGGCGCCGATCTGCACGCCGGGATGCGCGCGCGTGCCGCGGATGATGCGCACCAGATANTCGCCGANCGCGTCGTCGGCGTGCGACCGTCCGGACGCGCTCNTGCAGCCGCACGATGTCCNCGATCTCCGCGCACTGCTCGACGCGCAAGTACGCCTGGGTCCGAGTGGCTGCCGAGCACCATGCGGCGCTCGGTCTCGTCGTCCGGGTAGCCGATCGAGAGCTTCATCATGAACCGGTCAAGCTGCGCTTCGGGAAGCAGATAGGTGCCCTCGAATTCGACCGGGTTCTGCGTCGCGAACAGGACGAACGGCACCGGCAGCGGGTGGGAGACGCCGTCGACCGTCACGTGCCGCTCTTCCATCGCCTCGAGCAGCGCGGACTGGGTTTTCGTCGTCGCGCGGTTGATCTCGTCCGCCAGCAGAATGTTCGCCATGATCGGGCCGGGCCGGAAGACGAACGTTTCTTCCTTCGGATGATAGATGGATACGCCCGTGATATCGGTAGGCAAGAGGTCCGGGTTGCATTGGATGCGCCGGAACACCCCGCCGCAAACGCGCGCCAGCGCTTTTACGAGCTGCGTCTTGCCGGTGCCGGGAACATCCTCGAGCAACACATGTCCGCCCGCAAGCAGCGCAACGAGCAGCCTTTCGATCGCTTCGGGCTTGCCGAGAATCGAGCGCCCGAGATTTTGTCTTATATTGTCAATCAGCTTGAGATCGTTGTCCGTCGTCCCCATCGCTTTCCCTCCCGGTCTCGTATATCCTCTATTTTACAAGAAGGGAAGTCGGGCCACAATTGTGGCGCATGGAAGAAAAAATTGGAGGATCACACAGTGCGTGCGATCCTCCGGCATGGGGTCAGGCTGCGGGTTATCCTTTGGGCCTTACGACCAGGGCGGCGAGGAACGAGAAGATGATCGCGGCCGATATGCCCGCGCTCGTCACTTTGAACATGCCCGCGATGACGCCGATCGGGCCGCTTTCCTTCAGTTCGGTCAGCGCGCCGTGGACGAGGGCGTTGCCGAAGCTGGTGATCGGCACAGTCGCCCCCGCTCCGGCGAATTCGACGAGCGGCTCGTACCAGCCCAGGGCGTCCGCGATCGCCCCGAGCACGACCAATGTCGACATGGTGTGCGCCGGCGTCAGCTTGAGGACGTCGAACATGAGCTGCCCGAGGACGCAGATTCCGCCTCCGACCAGAAAAGCCCACACGAACTGCATTCAGGCGTCTCCCCTTTCGATGGCGACCGCGTGCGCGATGCACGGAATGGTCTCGCCCTGCTGGTAGGAAAGCGGCGANAGGAGCGCNCCGGTGGCGACGACGAGNATNCGCTTCAGNTCGCCGCGCNGCAGCCTTTTNANCAGATGGCCGTAGGTGACGACCGCCGAGCAGGCGCAGCCGCTGCCGCCGGCTTGCACTTTCTGCCGTTCGACGTCGTAGATCATCAACCCGCAGTCGCTGAACACCGTATCCTGCATCGGCACGCCGTCCCGCGCGAACAGGTCGACGGCGATCCGGTGCCCGACGGTCGCGAGGTCGCCGGTCACGATCATGTCGTAATCGGCCGGCATCCGCCCGGTGTCGCTCAGATGCGTCTGGATCGTGTCGACGGCGGCCGGCGCCATCGCCGCGCCCATGTTGAACGGATCGCTGATGCCGAGGTCGACGATCTTGCCGATCGTCGCGCAGGTGACGACCGGCCCGTTCCCCGACGCGGCGACGACGGCCGCGCCGGCTCCCGTCACCGTATACTGGGCGGTCGGCGGCTTCTGCGAGCCGTACTCGGTCGGGTAACGGAACTGTTTTTCCGCCGTGCAGTTGTGGCTGCAGGTCCCCGCCATCGCGAACTCCGCCGTGCCGGAATTGACGAGATGCGCCGCGAGCGCCAGCGACAGCATCGACGTCGAACAGGCGCCGAAGACGCCGATGTACGGCAGGCCGAGATCCCGCGCGGTGAAGCTGTTGCTGATNAGCTGATTNAGCAGGTCGCCGCCGATGTANAANTGCACCTGATCNTTCCGGATGCCCGNAGTTCTTGATCGCGAANTCGGACGCCTGCTCCAGCAGAAGCCGCTCNGCTTTCTCCCAGCTTTTCTGGTTCAGNTCGAGCTCGGCGTGGACGAGGTCGAAGTCGGCCGCGAGCGGCCCCGCGCCTTCGTCCGGGCCGACGACGGTGCCGGTGCCGATGATGACGGGCCGGTTCTCGAACCACCAGGTCTGTTTGCCGCGCAGCATGTCAATGCCCCCTGATCCCGAAGATGACGTGGATCAGCCCGATGACGAACGCGGCGACCGTCCCGTACACGATGACGGAACCGGCCAGCTTGAACATGTTGCCGCCGACCCCGAGCACGAGCCCCTCGGCGCGGTGTTCCAACGCCGCCGAGCACATCGAGTTGGCGAAGCCCGTCACCGGCACGGCCGAGCCCGCGCCCGCCCATTGGGCCAGCTTGTCGTACACGCCGAAGCAGGTCAGCAGCACCGAGATGAAAATGAGCGTCGCGACGGTCGGGTTGGCCGCCTGCGTGGCCGACAGCTTCATCCACGACATGTAGCCGTTCTGGATGGCTTGTCCGAGGACGCAGATCAGGCCGCCCGAGACGAACGCGCGAACGCAGTTTTGCAGGACGGATCGGGATGGTTCGCGCTGTTTCGCGAAGGTCTTGTACTCTTTCGACGACATCGACATGGGCTTGAATTTGCCTTTCCCGGCGGTTCTGGTCGCCACTTGACGAATCCTCCTGTCGCTTGCGATCTTACGCCTTACATTGTTTGCCGATTCGACCCGTGTTATGCCTGCCCCGGGCCGCGCCGGCGCCCGCCGCAAGTCCTTTGCCGCGCGCAAAAAAAAGAGCCGCGACGCGTGCGGCTCAGGCAACACGGGGCGGCGCGCAAAAAAAAAGAGAGCCGCGACGCGTGCGGCTCCGGCAGATGGGACAATGTCAGAAGGAAGCGGCAAAAACAAGCAGCAAGACCAGAAGCACGTACAGAAGCAGGATCAACAGCCCGAGTCGGCTCACCCCTTCGGCTCCTTTCGCGGTTGGTGCGCTTCTATCTTATGCCGGCCGCTCCCAGTTGTTCTTCAGTGACCGGTCGGATGCGGCAATTGTAACGCTGTCCGTCTGCGATGCGGCCGGTGCGAATGAGCCGGTACAGAGGCGGCCGCTGCTTCTCTTCCGCGCCGGCTGTCTCGCCGGCATCATCGGATGACGACTTCGCCATCCATTCTTCATAACGCTTGAAGTCGATGCCGAGTTGCTCCAGAATCCGCTTGACATCCAACGCGACCAACACAACAGGTTCCTCCAATCAGCTTGATGCNTTCAAGCGATGTCACCCTGATGTTGAAGAGTCCAACCGGTTCTATTGTATAAAGCTTATCAGGACAGCGTAAATAGGAAGTATTGTCGTATTCATGGGAACTATTGTCGCTTGATGTCAATTCCGGAAAAATCAGGCGTTTTTCAGGACTTTTGCGTGATGACGACGCCTTTCTTCAGAATCAGATTGGCGTACAGCGCCGTTTCGCCGGTGGCGACGATCGCGTACGCCCGCTTCGCGCGCTCGTAGAACTTGAACCGCTCCACTTCCTCGAGCGGCGCCGTGACGCCGGCGCGGTCTTTGATGATCCGCCGGTATTCGTCCCAGATCGGCGTTTCGACCCGGTCGCCCGGCACCACCCGCATGACGGCGGCGGGATGCTCGACATAACTGTCGAGGGGCATCAGCCTCAGGATATCGTCCAGCAGCTCCGCCGCGCCGTGGCCGTCGCAGCGGACGAGCCGGTTCGCGTGGCTGGCCGCCGGGAAGTTGCCGTCGGCCAGCACGATCTCGTCCCCGTGCCCCCATCTCCATCAAAATTTTGAGCAATTCGGGCGACAGTCGCCCCGGAATGCCGATCAGCATCGTGTCACACGCTCCTTCGGGTCTTGTCTGTCATACTCCGGTAACGGCCGTACGCTTCGTCCCNCGCCGCGGGCTCGCCGGGGTCGAACGTGTCGGCCGGGAACGACGCGGCGACTAGCCGCCGCGCTTCATCAAGGCCGGAGAGGCTGCCGAGCGCCATCCACTGCACGAGCATGTTGCCGAGGGCGCTCGCTTCGACCGGTCCGGCCCAGACGGGACGGCCGATCGCCTGCGCCGTCAGCCGGCAGAGCAGCGCGTTGCGCGATCCGCCGCCCACGATGTGCAGGCCGCGGAACGCACGTCCGGTGACGGCTTCCATCTGCTCCAGCGTCTCGCGGTAGCGGAGCGCCAGACTTTCGAGGATGCAGCGGACGAACTGCCCCTTCGTCTCCGGAACCGGTTGACCGGTCTCGCGGCAGTAGTCCGCGATCCGCTCCGCCATCCGCCCCGGCGGGTAGAACCGGGCGTCGTCCGGGTCGACCAGCGAGCGGATAGGTTCCGCTTCCTCCGCGGCGGCGATCAGTTCCGGATAGCCGGCGTCCTCCCCCGCGTCCGTCCATTCCCGCCGGCATTCCTCCAGCAGCCAGAGGCCCATGATGTTCTTCAGGAGCTGAAACTTGCCGCCCGCTCCGCCTTCGTTCGAAAATTCGAGCGCCATCGTCTCCGGCGTGAGCAGCGGCCGGTCCAGCTCCGTGCCGAGCAGCGACCAGGTGCCGCAGGAGAGGTAGGCGAACGTCCCGCCCCCCGCGGGAACGGCGACCGCCGCCGACTCGGTGTCGTGGGAGGCGACGGCGATGCCGAGCAGCGGCGGAATGCCGCCCAGCTCGCCGCAAATCTCCGGCAGCAGCCGGCCCGCCGGCGTTCCCGGCGGAACCGGGGCCGGAAACCATTCGGGCGGAATGCCGATCTTCTCCATCCAATCGGCGTTCCATGTGCCGGTCTGCGGATCGACAAGCTGGGTCGTCGTCGCGATCGTCCACTCGCAGGTTTCGCGGCCCGTCAAGAAATACATGAGCAGGTCGGGCATGAGCAGCAGCCTGCGGGCGCGCCCGAGGACGGGAGCGCCCCGCTTCTTCATCGCATAAAGCTGATAGATCGTGTTGAACGGCATGAACTGCAGGCCGCTCCGCCTGAACAGCTCGTCTCTGCCGATCAGGGCGGCGACTTCCGGGATGGCGCCCTCGGTCTGGGCATCCCGGTAATGATACGGATTGCCGGCGAGCTCGCCGTGTTTATCGAGCAGCCCGAAGTCGACGCCCCAGGTGTCGATGCCGAACGAATCCGGCGCGAAGCCGGCGGCGAACGTCTTGCGGATGGCCTGCTTCATCTCGTGATGGAGCCGGAGCACGTCCCAATGCAGGCGGCCTCTGACGCGGATCATGTCGTTCGGGAACCGGTGGATCTCCGTCATGCGGATGGCCGGCCGTCCCGAGCCGGCTTCCTCCCGCCATTCCCCGACGAACGCGCGCCCGCTGCCCGCGCCGAGGTCGAAGGCAAGAACGGTGGGCGCTTTCATGGCAGTCCCTCCTCCCCGCTGGTTGTTTCGCCGCGGCGTCATTTCATTTTCCGCAGCAGCTCGATCCGGTACGCTTCGCTCTCGAGCGACGCGATCTCCCGGTACTCCTCGTCCGTCAGCGCCTTCGGCCGTCCGACGCTTGCCGCGATCAGCCAGATTTTCGCGCTCTCTTCGACGACCTCGGTCCGGTAATAGGCTTCGCGCAGGTTGCGGCCGGTCGTCACAAGCCCGTGATTGCCGAGCAGCATCGAGCTCGCTTCGCGGGCCCGCGCCGCCACTTCGTGCGCGAGCTTGTCGGTCGTCGGCAGGACGTACGGGACGAACGCCGTCCGGCCCGTGAGCGCCGCCTGGTCCGGGAACATGACCGGCAGATCGTCGCGGACGAGCGTCAGCGCGATGCAATAGGGCGGATGCGTATGGATGACGGCCCCGATCGCCGGGTCGGCGCGATAGGTGAACAGGTGCATCAGCACTTCCGANGACGGGCGCGGGCTGCCGGGTGCGATCCCGCCGCTCGGGATGTCCACTTTCACCCAGCTTTCAGGCTCGATCTCATCCAGCGCGTACCCGCTCGGCGACAGGTACATGCTGTCCCCCAGCCGGGCGCTGATGTTGCCGCCGGGGCCGACGACGAGTCGGTTCTGCGTGATTTTGCGGGCGTAGCGGCACAGCTCTTCGCGAATGTCCCTCTCGTTCATGATGGCGCGTTCCTTCCGCCTCTGCCGTGCANCTCAGCCGTACAGCGGCCCGAANNTCGCGCAGGCCCGGTAGTCCGCGCCTTCCGGGTCGTCGGTGCCGAACAGCGACCAGGCTTTCGGNCGGAAAATGCGCTCCTCGGGGACGTTGTGCATGTTCACCGGAATGCGCAGCATCGACGCGAGCGTGATGAGATCGGCGCCGATATGGCCGNAGCTGANCGCGCCNTGGTTCGCGCCCCAGTTGTTCATGACGTCGTACACGCTGCGGAACGCGCCCTTGCCGGTCAGGATCGGGGCGAACCAGGTCGTCGGCCACGTCGGGTCGGTCCGCTTGTCGAGCGCGTCATGCACGTCCGGCGGCAGGTCGACGGACCAGCCTTCCGCGATCTGCAGCACCGGGCCGAGGCCGCGCACCAGGTTGATCCGCGCCATCGTCATCGGCATGCCGCCGCGCGTCAGNAAGTCGGTGGAGAAGCCGCCGCCGCGGAAATATTCGCGGGACGCCGGGCGCCACGACACCGCTTTCAGGCAGCGGTCGACTTCGTCGTCCGTGATCTCCCAGAACGGCTTCATCGCCGGAGCGCCGTCCTTCGTCTGCTCGCCCGTGCCGTCCAGCGCGGCCGGTCCGGAGTTGATCAGGTGCAGGATGCCGTTCTCCGCCAGGCCGGTGAGCGTATGGCCGGTCACCCGCTTCACCGCGTCCGGACTCCAATAGGTGCGCACGTCGGCGAAAATTTGCGCGGCGTTCGTCAGCAGCCAGCCGAACAGCATCGCCGCCCCGTTCAGGCTGTCGTTCTCCGTCGCGACGATGTACGGCGCGCGGATGCCGTTCCAGTCGAACGACGAGTTCAGGATCGCCTCCAGGAANTCGCCGTTCGGGAAATGGTCGGTCCATTGCCGCTGGCCCTGGAACCCCGAGGCGATCGCGTTGCGGCCGAGCGCCTCTTCCTCNTAGCCGAGCNCNGNAAGGCGCGGATTGCCGACCATGAGNTCGCGNGNGATCAGCGCCATCTTGACGACCGTCTCCCAGTCGCGGTCAAGTTCGGCGCGCGACAGGCGGAGATGNGGCGGGTTGTTGTCCGGACCTTCGGCGCAGTTCGCCTTCACCCATCGGAGCGCCCGCGCGAATTCATCCGGATCGTAGATGCCTTCGTCCATCCGGCGGACGAATTCGCTCATGTCGACGTACTCGTTCCGCATGCCGAGCCAGCGCTGGAAGAAGTCCTCGCTTACGACCGAGCCGGCGATGCCCATCGAGACGGAGCCCATCGCAAGATAGGACTTGCCGCGCATCAGCGCGACGGCAAGACCGGCCCGCGCGAAGCGAAGCAGTTTCTCCTTCACATCTTCCGGAATGGCGGCGTCGCCCGCGTCCTGCACGTCCCGCCCGTAGATGCCGAAGGCGGGGATGCCTTTCTGCGCGTAGCCGGCCAGCACCGCCGCCAGATAGACCGCGCCGGGCCGCTCGGTGCCGTTGAAGCCCCATACCGCCTGCGGAATGTTCGGGTTCATGTCCATCGTCTCGGTGCCGTAGCACCAGCACGGGGTTACGGTGATGACGAGGCCGACGCCTTCGGCCTCGAATTTCTCCGCGCACGCGGCCGCTTCCCGCACGCCGCCGATGCAGGTGTCGGCGATGACGCAGCGGACCGGTTCGCCGTTCGGNTAGCGCAGCGTCTCCCGGTACAGCCTGGCAACCGATTCCGCCATCCGCATCGTCTGCTCTTCCAGCGATTCGCGCACGCCTTTGCGCCGCCCGTCGATCGTCGGCCGGATGCCGATCGCCGGCATGCGGCCCTGCCATCTTGCCGAAATGTCCGCCATGNAAAACCGCCTTCTTTCCTGAAATGTTATCGGTATCATAACGATAACTCCCGGAGCGGTTGATGTCAACGTTTACAATCCGGTAATATTTAATAAAAATTGACGTTGTCAAGGAGCGGACGCAGGAATGGTGACGATTTACGACATCGCCGCAAGGGCCAACGTATCTGCCATGACCGTGTCCCGGGTCATCAACCAGCCGGAGCGCGTAAGCGAGAAGACCCGGGAGCGGGTGCTGAAGGTCATGGAGGAGATGCACTACGTTCCGAACGGCATGGCGCGCAGCCTCGTGCTGCAGGAATCGAACATCCTGTTCCTGCTCGTCACGGATATCCGCAATCCGTTCTATACGACGCTGGCCCGCGGCGCCGAGGACGCCGCCGCCGAGAACGGGTTCCGCCTCCTGTTCGGCAACAGCGATGAAAGTCTGGACAAGGAATCGAACTATGTCGAGACGATTCTGAAGACGCGCGTCGACGGCGCCCTGATCGCGCCGTCGGGTGACGCCTCGCTCCCGAACCTGGAGCGGCTCCGGAAGCACGAGGTGCCGTTCGTGCTGCTCGACCGGGAAGTGCCCGGCATCGAATGCGACATCGTGCTCGGCGACAGCATCTCGGGAGCCCGGCAGCTCGTCGGGCACCTCGCGGAGCTCGGCCACCGGCGGATCGCGCTGGTCAACGGCTCGCTCGCCATCTCGAGCGCCCGCTACCGGCAGGAAGGCTATCGCGAGGCGCTCAAGACGTACGGCCTGGCCTATGACGAGCGGTACGTGCTCGAGACGGGCTTCGGGCTCGATCACGATCCGGCGGCCATCGAAGCGTGGCTGAAGCGGCTCGATCCGATGCCGACCGCCATCGTCGCCGGCAACAACGTGCTCGCGCTGCACGTCATCCGCCTGCTGCGGAGCGGCGGCATCCGCGTGCCGGAGCAGGTGTCGGTCGCCTGCTTCGACGATTTCGGACCGTTCGCCGGCGCCGATCCGTTCGTCACCGTGGCCGCGCAGCAAGCGTATCAGTTCGGCCATACCGGCATGCGGNTGCTCATCGAGCGGATCCGCGCGCGCGGCGAGGACCGTCCGCGTAAGCGGATCGTGCTGCCGACCGCCCTCATTCTGCGCAAATCGACCGCGCCCCCGATGGGGGGATCGGCGGGCAATTGANNGTGTCATCGTATAGCCTTCCGCGGTCAGCGGCTCTTCCGGCTCCTGGCCGGCGGCCTTGCAATGTCTCACGAGATAAATGCGCTTACGATTGCTGATCGCTGCCCACCCGCCATTCGAGAAATTCGATCCGGTTGCCGAAAGGGTCG
>Ga0065720_1020097_pt1 | contig 17017 bp, 13 predicted proteins | sample Thericmetagenome_FD_59107 | JGI IMG/M metagenome (GOLD analysis project Ga0065720, IMG submission 59107) | Thermophilic microbial communities from the Joint Bioenergy Institute, California, USA of rice/straw/compost enrichment - eDNA_2 v2... | ecosystem: Engineered > Solid waste > Grass >... | reverse complement strand
TTATAATTCCTCGAATTTTTACATTATTTTGGGATAATAGTTACTAACTTGAATAGGAAAAAACTTTGGATCTTACGTTACATATGAAATGAAGTGCATAATTTTACTTTGGATAAATCACGTTGGCTTCCTTATCTGGAAGCACGGATAAGCTCAACTATTTCTTTCATACTTGGTTCTGAGTATATTCGTATATTCTTACAATTAGAAAAGAAATTATACTGTTTGGTTAACGTATTGAATAGCCCTGTTTATTCTTGTCAGTATTAATAATTTTAAAACCCAGGAGCTAGGGCTATTACTCTAATGTTATTCTCTGTGTATCTTGAGAAAGAGGTTGTTCTTCTTGAGATGGGGCTCTTTCAATAGTGGGTCTTTAGAATGAGAAATTTTTTCAAATATTACCTGGAATATTCAACCCTATTGTATCTTGACTTCTGAATACTCTTGCAAATCACAAAAACTGCTCCATAGAACTAAAATTGGAAAAAAACTAATACAACTCTATACCCCTGCTGCAATAAATAACGCCAATGAGGCATTTTCAGATACTTCTGCTTCCACAGCATCGTGGAGACTTTTCGTTCCCCTATCTGTCAAGGACAGGACTCCAAGAAATCCCTTATAATTAAATGCATGATATTTCTCTCGATACTATAAAGATGCATCCAAAAATTGAAATAGTAGCACAATAATCTATAGGGTAACAGAATAACATCTTATTTACATACTTATCATTTTATGTTAGTCCAACAAGATCCTTGTTGTTACAAAAACTCCTTAATAGTTGAATTAATTTAATTTGCTTTGGGGATACAGTAAACAAGATGAAATCTCCTACTGGTCAAACAGTACCAAAGCTTCTAACCACTCTGAACTATAGGGGAAAAAATCAGGACCAACAGGCTTCCAGGAGTACTTCTATAAAGTCTGGAGAAGAGAAGCCAATAGCATATTTCTATTCCATGGAAGAGTTATGATTGGGTATTGTTGATTATTTAGTTGGTCATAGACATAGGAGCGAATATAAAACTCTGATCTTCACAGCCTTGATAACAAATGTGCCTGCTATACTTTGGTTAATTCTTGTCTTCGATGTAACTAACAATTTATTCAATTAATGAGATAAGGACATTTTCCACAATGACACTGCCTTGACAATTGCTGGAATAGTCATGCTTGTGATAATCGATGTATTCATGGTGCTTACCATTACAACAGACCCGGGAATAATTCCTAAAATTGTAGAAATTCGAATCAAATAAGAATAATCGCTAGCTGCCATTCCTAGAACAACCTCCTGAAATAGCAAGAATACCTTTAAATGTATCCAAACACGGAATTGAAATAATTCCTTAGAAAAGACTAAGAAACCATGTTGATGCCACTAACAAAAGTCATTTTCAAAGATTAAAGTATTGCAAAACATGTAAGCTAATTGAGCTAGAGTCATAACCCTTCAGGCAATATCTTCAGGCCCCCTCGAACTTCTCATTGTGGAATTTGTGGCGTTTGTGTTGAGCAATTTGATCATCATTGTCCATGGCTTGGCTGTTGTGTAGGAAAGAGAAACTACAAGTACAAGGGTATAGGGCTATTTTTACATTTAGATTCTTTTACATCTATGTGTTGTTCCTTGCCACGCTGGATATCTACGCTTTCATTACCTCAATTTTACAAATGATAAACAGGTCAAATAGAAATGCTGATTTGGGAGAGGCAAGAAATTTGATGTTTAAGATAATTGTATAGAATCACCCATTCTTAAAAGCTTTGGGCCAGAATCCTATGGCTATAATCATGGCCATTTTCACGTTCTTGGCAGCTTGGTTTGTTTGTGGTTTGTTTGGCTATCATACTTACCTCATTTGGACAAACCAAACAACTCATGAACAACTCAAAAATGCCTGGAATAAGACGGCTGGAAATCCTTATCAAAGAAACAATTTCTTCAAGAGCTTATGGAAAATTTATCACTGGAATATTAGAAGAAGTTTCCTGTCTTATAGACAGATAGTCAGCCTTGATTTTGGAAGAGTAATAATCTTGTTCTTGCCTATAATAGATCTTAGGAACCAGCCGCATCTTCTCGTAGAAGCGAGAATATTTCTGCTCCTTCAATTAATGAAATAAGAGACAACAAAGAGAATCCCCAAAATATTCCTCACAAGATCTATCCAGGTAAATTAGGTTTTTATTTTGGTAAGATTCCAGGGGAAATATATGATGGAGATGATAATCAACAAACTTATGATGAAGATAATGCCGAAGAGCATGATAGAAGCAATCATATGATTCAAGATCCAGTTTCCCATTTGACTCAGTCAAAGTTTGTTGACCAGTCAAACATGATAAAAAATAACTTTGCAGGTGATTCTGCAATTGGCGGGACACAAATAGGACGAGAACCTTATAGTGTTATTGATGGCAGAAGTCAGAGCTATATTTATAAAGATAAGCCCGCAATGAAGCAAGCATTGAAATTGCATGAAATTGAGATGAAGTATTCAACGGATAGGGGAGAAGTTGATAAAAATCAAACTGACAAATTTACCTTAGATCAAGCCAATAATTCATTTCTAGACAATCTTGGTGATCTCAAAGTCAAGGGATCGCAAAGTCACAGATAACTCAACATTGTATTATATGATTTTATTGTAATGCTGAAATTCTTTCACAGTTCATAGCTAGTTTTATTTTGTATTTTTGGCTTTTGCAGCTTGTGTATTGCCTTATTTTCACTCCTTGTTTACATTTATCTTCCTAAACATATCACTGAAAAATTCATTGGGCCTCCTGGTAGGTCTTTTCAAACTTAAATAGGATTCAAGCGGCATTGTGAAAATAATTGATAAAAATTATTGATGAAAAAGAAGAACGCCAATTGTAAATTTCCTTTGGTAAAAAGCAATCCTTCTTGGTTTAATATCAAAGGCAAGAATCAAGAAGATTATTCAACAAAATGAGGACATTGGCAAAGTCTCACACTCAATTCCCTTCCTTGTTGGTAAATTCATCCTTGAAAAGAGTTAATTTGAAGCCAAATCTCTTGAAAATTTCCTAGCTGAACTAATCAAGAAATCAATCGAGCTAGCTAAACAAGGAGATGCTCCTAAATTAATTCCTGCCCATTTGTAAAACTTTAATGACATTGAAGACTAATTAAAAAGGAAAAAAGCCATAGAAGCCGAAGAGAAATATTCTTTCCTTCTCAAATTAGTTGAAAGTGTCCCAGGAGTCGAAGAATCTGGAAAGGGTTCTAAAAAGCCAAAGGGTGAAAAAACCACCAAGTAAAATTTGACTCTATTTTGCTAAGATGGCAGTAAAAAGAGAAAATCCAAGAAGGGCGAAGACTTAGAAGATGATGAAGATGACAGTGATAATGAAGAAAAGCTCGAGAAAAAAGTCAAGACTGACTAAGCGAAAGGAAATTTTATCTAATTCTTGTAATACATATTTAATGCATTTAGTCACTGCACAATAGTCTATTTTATTGTTCTTAGAGTATTATGGACCTAAAGCTAAAAAAGAGAAAATTTGGTGGGTGCTTGATTATAACATAAGCATATATTGTACATCAATACATTAGAGAGTAATTCCTAAGAATATAATAATCTAGAAGAATATAATAGATATTGGACAAAGTCTTAATAGCTGAATAGCTAGCTTCGACTTTATCTCAGGTCATTCATGAAAATTTTCTTCTTGTTGACCTTTTTTTGTTCTACAGGCGCTTCAAAGAGCTTCCAGAATCTGAGGGTTTCGTCTGCACCAGCGGAGACTACAGTCTCTCCATCTGGACTGAGTGCCAAGTGTAGCACTCTATCAGTATGACCTTTGAGCTCACCAATCATGCTTAATGAAGGATATTTCCACAAGCATATATGATTCTTTGAGACTTCATTACCTTGGTTTGCGAACCCATGTGAAGAAACAAGTTCTTTTTCATATTTGCTCCAAACCAGAGAGCAAACTTGATTATTTGTATTGAGGGATTGAATAAGGTTTCCACTGTCAGTATTCCAAAATTTAATTGTTTTATCACTTGTGCCTCCTCCAGAAGCTAAGAGATTCTTTTGCCAAGGACACCATGCCACTGCCTTGACTGCAGCAGTGTGTTCTCTTAAGATATGTCGAGGGTTGTTATAACCAAGATCCCATATCATTAAGGAGTTATCATTGGAACCCGATGCCAATTGAGTACCGTCCCAAGACCATTTGAGACCACATACTTCACTAGTATGATTTGTGAGCCTGCTCGTAATGCTATTTTGTACTCTGACATCATGATTGAGGATATTGGAGTCCCTACTTCCACTGGAGAGGATGCAGCCGTTCCAACAGACCGAAGAAACTCTTTGCTCATGTCCTACGAGCGTCCTAATTTTCTGGAACTTCTCAGTGTCCCACAATTCCACGACATTTGTTGAGAGCCCGACAGCTAAGGCGTTGGTTCTTGCAGACCATGACACTGAACAAACATAACTGTCTTCTTCCACAGTTGATAAGAGTTGCTGGATCTCGCCATCATTCCATAAGTAAACACTCTGTCCAAGACAAACAGCAAGGACACCATTATTACCCCAGTCAAGGAGATTTAAGTAATAATCATTAAGAAGTTCGGGAGCATCCAAAATTTTTTCTGGTTGTTGAGGAAGTATTCTGGTGCTCTTTTTGATTTCTTGACCCTTCATGGTTTTGTCGTAGATAGCTGTCAAGTGGTCAGAAATGGTGGAGGGGGCCTCTGCATAGAGTTTGTAGTTGTTTATTTTGAAGGATTGGGAGGAAGAAAATGATGTGTCTGAGTCCTGAGAGTTTGATCTGAAGAGGCCTTCAGCAAGAAGTCTGGAGTAATATCCATATTCATCTTGAGAATTAGTATTCTCATTGCAAGAAAGATGGAAACTGCTAAGCTCCATGCGTTTATGGTTTCTTACTGGAACAAATCTGTCTCCCTAGAAGAATTAATTTGTATGCTTATGTACACTTACGATATTGACTTTCTTGCTCTTTGGGTTCTTATTTTTGAGATCAAATATGGGTTTATTCATATCATTGAAAGAATTTTCTTTATTCTCGCACTCTTGAGAAAAGAATTTGTTGGAGGAAACAAATGAAGGCATAGAGGACCAAGAGAACAATGTGTTATCACAGTCGAACTCACTCTTAGCTAAGTCTTGTGGAAATCTGTTCATGATATAGCGGATTCGAATTTTGTGAAAATTTCGTTTTATTGCAAAAGAAATTTCGCGTCTGTTGATATTTGTAAATCAATCCGTTAAAATGGCTCACTAAACCGCCTGTTCGTTGATCTCAATTCAACTAAATTACCCTTCATTCCTCTGCAATGTAAAGCCTATTATGTGGTCTTTTCCACCTCTCTAAGCATTTTAATTATTGAACCTCCTTATCTTTGAAAAACTATTTTTCTTCGTTTCTATGATCATTATCTATGAACGTTACCTAACAAGCCTAAATTATAAAATGTTCGCTTATGGTTTTGTTAAGGCTGATCCTACCTATTGATTTGTTATAATTTCTATGATTCTATCAACCCTTCTGTGATAAGGGACTGTTATAAGAATTTCCAAATTTCGCGAACTGATCAATTTATTTGAAAAATGTTTGAAAAAAGACATCATAATTCCGAAGAAATTCATACAAGGCGTGATTACTATTCTACATACTTTCTTAATAATGAAATAAACTTTATTGTGCAAAAATAACTTGTTTTCTTCTAGGAACATACTCAATAGTTCCAGGTTTTACTTTAGATGCAGGATGATTAGCCAGCTCAGGAGGAACCTTCTGGTTGTTCTGAACCAGGAAGTTATGGATATCATAGAATATTTCTTCATTTTTGTTTGTTAGGAAGGTATAGGCAATACCTTTCTTTCCAGCTCTTCCGGTTCTTCCTGTTCTGTGGATGAAGTCACTCAGAGACTTAGGAGCATCAAAATTGATGACATATTTGACTCCCTCCACATCTAGACCTCTTCCTGCAAGATCTGTTGCGACAAGAATATCGTATTTTCCTAAAAAATTATTTGAAGTTATGTATTCTTTTTACTTGCTTTGAAATTTTCGACTGCGGCTTCTCTTTGTTCTTGGGTCTTTCCTCCGTGATAAATGACTGCTTTCCACTAGAAAATTAAAAAGGAAACAAGAATTTCTTACTCCCCATTTATCAAGTGTATTTGCAATATACTCAACAGCTTTCTTTTCATTCAGGAAAATGATAATAGGAGGCTCAGCAGTTTCAAGGATTTGCTTCAGCCTATTCTTCTTGGAGCCTTCATCCAACAACTCCACTCTCTGCTCAATTTCTTTCTTTCCTGCACCAGGATCTCCGATTGAGATGTAAGCATTTCCTCTCAGATATTTCTTGGCGATCTTTTCCACTTCAGGAGGCATCGTGGCAGAGAACATGTGAGTAACTCTGTAGACTGCCTGGCCTGCCTTTGATTTTTTCTCTTGAAGTTCAACAAGATTTTCATCATTAGATTTCAAATTTGTCTTAGGAATACTGTCCAAGATAAAGCTCAAGATTTCTTCGAATCCCATTTCAACCATTTTATCAGCCTCATCAATGACAACATAACTGCACTGATTAAGGACCATATAACGACTTTCGATAGCGTCTTTGAGTCTTCCTGGTGTAGCAACGATAACCTCAACACCTTTTCTGATTGAGAAGGCTTGGTCCTCAACTGACTTTCCTCCGACAACTACTGATCCTCTAAGGCGGGTTCCAATAGCGAACTTTTCAAAGTCTTGGAAGACCTGAGTTGCTAATTCTCTAGTTGGACAGAGAATGAGACCATATGGACCATCTTCAAGATTCTCAGCTGAAATAGGAGGAAGTGAATTTAAGTAAACAATTAAAGGAATCAGATAAGCAGCAGTCTTACCCGAACCAGTGGGAGCTATACCCATGAGATCCTTTCTCTCCAGGCCGATAGGAATAGCCTGCATTTGGATAGGGGTGGGCTTCTTGAAACGATGAGTTCTAATGGGCTCCATAATGAAATCAGGTAAATTGGCCTCTTCCCAGTTTCTGATAGGAGGAGGAACTCGGCCTCCTTTTATGATAATTTGGTGATCCTCACGGAATATTCTCCAATCTCTGTCTGTCATTTGGGAAAGTGATTTCTCGGTCCAAGGAATATTATCTCCAAGGTCAGTATATTTGTTTCCATCTGCTTTTTCTTCTTCCATAGCCTCACTAAAAGGATTAGCCTTTGTCAAACGAAAGTTTATACCCCTTCTTCTGTTCTCTAACATCTATTCCTCCTAATTTACCTTTGCCAAATAGAAGAGCTGGTTCATATCTATGGCTATACCTTAAAAACTTTAGACCAAATCAACTATTCTCTTACAAAGGATTCGCATCAGCTGAAGTGTCTTCAGAATTATCCCACTCGAAGTTAAGTGTGTTTCTCTGCCTTTCTGGCTTTTGTTTCTTATCTTTATTTAGTCCAAGGTATTGTTTCTAGGAAAGTAAGCATTTGTAAAGAATGAAAAGTTACTTTTATGTCTTCGAGCTCAGCATCCTCTGCATCAACATAGCCATTTTTCTTGTTCCTGTTATTACTTGTTATATATCTCTCATTTTCTTTACTTCTACTTCTGCTACGAGATCTTCTAGGGCTACGACTGCGATCTCTGCGTGATCTAAAAGGTTACTTTGGAATCTATATCTCTTTTACTTTTTCGTGTCGTCTTTTTCTTCCTTTTCTTTGTGTGAAGCTTCCATGAATTCTCTTCTATGTTTATTGATTTCCATTTTCTTCAACTGTTCTAGTTGTTGGGCTTCTTCTTCTTCTTTCTTTTTAAGTTCTTCACGTTCTTTCTTGGTGAGAAATTTAGGCTGAAAGTTAGGGATTCTTGTACTCGTATTTACTCTGTTGTCAGGCTTGGGAATATTCATTGTCTTTGTAAATAAGAATTTAAAAGATTATTTGCTACAATTTTTCTGATCTTAAGAAAAAATCATTTCCCGATCTGATAATCAGCTAATATATGAGAACAAGGACTAATAAATATAAACAAATAGACGAGATATGATCTTAATTATCCAGTATTCGTTTTGCAGCAACTCTAATTTAAAAATTAGGACACATCAGGCAATATATTTATATTGAAGAAATCTTTCTGATATAATTGAAAATACCGATAATGATTAGTCCCTTTAACGAAGCTAAGAAATACAAGAGGATCAAGGTCCTCGGTTGGGGCAGCTTTGGAGAAGCTCACTTAGCTCAGTGTATCAGCGATGGTTCACTTTGTGTCATCAAAGAAGTAGATTTAAGCTGTATGACCGAAGAAGAAAAGGAAGCAACAAAGAAAGAGGCCAAACTCTTGGAGCAATTTAACCACCCAAATATTGTCCGCTTTAGGGAATCGTATACAAATGAACTTGGGAAGCTCTGCATAGTAATGGACTATGCGGACGGAGGTGATTTAGGCAAAAAGATCAAAGAACAGAAAGGCAGGTACTTTAGTGAGGATGTAATACTGGACTGGTTCACTCAACTATGTCTTGCCTTGGATCATGTTCACAAAAATCACGTACTACACAGAGACATTAAATCTCAAAACGTATTCTTGACTTCGAAGAATATGGTAAAGCTGGGTGATTTTGGACTTGCAAAGATACTCGCAGGAACTAAGGACTATGCTAGGACAATGGCAGGAACTCCATATTATTTGTCTCCTGAAATCGTCAATGGCAATCCTTATGGCTTCAAAGCTGATATCTGGTCTCTTGGAGTTCTTCTCTACGAACTCTGTGCACTTAAGCCACCCTTTGATGCTGATAATCTTGGTGCCATATGCATGAAGATTATTAAGGGTGTCTATGATCCGCTGCCAAATTTCTACTCCAAAGAACTAAGAGATCTGGTTTCTAATCTTTTGGAAATGGATCCTGAGAAAAGAATGAGTACTAGCGCGATTCTCTCACTTCCTGTAATTCAGAAAAGGGCATTGAAGTATGCTTCAAATCATATAATTAGAATTATTGACACCAGAGGGAACAAAACAAGAGCTCAATCTAATGAAGACAGATATAGAGGTAGATCTCCTAATGAAAATAGAAATGAGTATAGAGAGAGATCTCCTTGTCCAGTAAATATTCCTATCAACCAAAAGTTTCCACTTCAATTGCAGATGGACGACAAGTATAACATTGGAACTCCTCTAAACTTAGACCTTAAGAAAAACAAATATGTAACAGATGAACCTTACAAGAACCCATTTTTGTATGATCCCAAGCAACAGGATAAGACTCCTGTTAACAGAAATCAGCCCATGAGAATGGCTCCAGAAGCAAATTATAAGAAACCTCAAAAGAAGTTTATCGATTTAGACGGACTTTTCAACAGAAATAATGTTCATACCCCTCAGCTGGTTGATGATAAACATCCACATAATATAATCTGGGGTCCTAAGCAAGAACAGCCGCACCCTGCTCTCATTGTGGACTCACAAAATAAGGATCAGTGTACGATCTTTTAACAATTAATTGTAAAATAACTTCTTTCTTAAAGTGTATATGCTTTGAGGGCGTAAGTCCTCAGTATATGTTTCAAATTTTTTTTTACTTGGGAAAAATGAGTTCTTACATTCAAAATAAATCATAGCTGGACAGATATTTATTAAAAACTAGCCATCTAGCTAGCAACTAGTATAGAACAACGAGAAAGACTTTACCAATAGTGAAAGACAATACCTTATTTGCAGAACAGAGAAGTACCTATTTTTCCACAAAAAGCTCCATTGTCGCTTCTTACTTCAACACTAAAAATATTAATCACAATGATAATTCCTTACGGAGGGTGTTGCTCATCTTCAATCTTTTGCCATCTTCTGTATATGGATCTATTCTTAAAGTTTGGGTCATCTTGACTTGCAAAAGAGACTTTTAAGTGATCCTATAGCATAAAAATACTTCATCTATAAGTTGTACTCTCATGTCTTGGTGTAAGTTGTAGAAAGGGTTATCTCCGACAAAGCTCTTTCTGGCACTCTCTAAGGCTTTTGAATTAGGGTCTTCAGTATTCGAGGTTAAATTATTCAATATGATCATCTGAGGTTTAACTCCTTTATTCTCTTCCTCGAAGTAAAATCGTCTTGGCTTGGGCTTGAAAGCTTCTTTCAGACTCTCAAGAGGATTTTCATGAGGGGTAACTTTTAGATCCAGGATTAAAGACGTTTCATTAAGATTCTCATCTTCCCCAGTTTTCACTTGCAAGTTGATATTTTTAGAGTGTTGATGTGAGTGGTCAAATAAATTTGAAGTATCCCCTATGGATTCATTATTCTGTTCAATAATAGCTGGTGGGTTTTGGATATATTTTAGTGAAAGCTGTTTCATAGACTTGGTGCTTGGGGAATTTTTCAGACTTTTGGCATTGAAACTTAACCCAGTAGTATCATTGACCTTGACTTCCTCTCTAATCCTTAGGGTATCTTTAGACTCAGATCCGATTGAATCTCTTGCAGACTACTGAATTACATTGGTTTTAAGATCATATACCCTTATTTTTTGGGATTCGTCTATGAAGGAGCCTCCTGACATTCGGCTCCTACCTTCTAGTTGAATAATACTCGATTTCAGCTGAGAGATCACTTCTAAATGTAGCTTGACTTGTTTTTGAAACTAAAGATTTAGTGTAGAATAAAGAGTATTACATCTGGAAACTTTTGTTCTATACTCTTTAGTGTGTCTATCTTTATTTTGCATTCAACTACACTCGTAATCCATTCTAAGATGGCACAAATTCCTTTATTTTCTTTTTCCATGATTGGCTGGAGATTTTTATAGCTCTTCCATATGGGCATGGCTTTCTCTAACTGCTCCTGAGTCATGTTTTCAGGTTTGAAATTCCCCATCTGGGAATATAGTATCCCAAAATTCTTAAGGACTTCCTGCAATTTAAATTTTTGACATGAAACCGAACCTTAAACGACTTCCAGTTTTTATATTTTAATGACAGGATTTTAGCAAACACCTCCACTATGTTTGTCATCTCTGACGAAGGCTTCTTTATTTTCATGATGAGGTCACAATCTGCTTTGCTAAAGTCTGTGAAGACTTTGTTGAGTTTTTCTAAGGCGGCTTTCTTTTCAAATTGATAAAGGTCTAGAATATTACATGAGAGAGTCGAACTGGTCGAACCTATTTGTTGTTGCATAAGATGAGCTTCTGATGATAAACTTTCAAGTTTTTCACTTTCTTCTTTGAGAGATTGGTGATATTGGGCCAACTTTTCTTTCGTAGATGGAGACATGGGACCTCTTGTGGTACGCTTTTGGTTTATGATGGCTGATGTAGAGCTGTTCATTAGTGAGTTTGGCTCATACTTGCCTGAAATAATTTTAAATAATCAACTTAGATCAGTCCCAGGTCCCTCAGTTATAGAATTCTAGACAGGTAAAAAGTGAATGTGGATGATAAATACACCCAGAAATGACTGATTCATGCTCTCCTGTACTTAAAGGCATTTTTGAATTAATTGGAAGGATAAAAGTAGGAAATAGTGAAGCTCTTGTCTCTAACTTTAATGGGTCAGGTCAAGTCGAATTGAGCCTACTTGCTCAACGCGAGCTTATCTGACTGCTATCGGTATTTCTCAGAATGGATTATGTAGCAATAAGCATAATTCCATCGCATCCAGTCTTAAACTATTTTATACCCTTCTTATTACTATTTTTGTAATTATTTGATAAATGAAGCCTGAATTTCAAATCATGCCGACTTTCGCCCTAAGATACCGACTATGAACTTCGTATAAACCAGACTAGCCACAAATATAGAAGGATTTGAACACAGAAAGTATGATACTCTTCAAGTTAGAGCAATTGATTTAATCATGAATAATAGTCCCTTCCTTGCTACTAGACTAAAGAATTCACTTAGGAACAGCTAATTTCTCCTTAATTTGATATAACTGGATGTTATGAAAAACTTTGCATACTAAAATGGAAAGATAACTACAAGAAAAATCTTTGAGTGAATCAATGAAACAAGTTATGAAAGATTGAGTTAACTATCTGAGAGAAACTACATTTATATCTCTGGATATTGACCTAAGAATGGTCGGCATATTCCCGTTCGATCCTGCCTCAATGAATTTATAATCACCATATGATCTTATCTTTTCAACCATCTGGTGGAACAAAACTGGATTGTCTAATTGCTCAACTAGGCCTTCAATGATGTCCTGTTTCTCACAATATTCTTCTGTATCACAATTTCTGATGATTCTATATTTTGGATTAAAGATGTTCATGTCCTCAAGCATATCTTTGAGCTTTCCTCGCATTTGCGTAAGTAGATGGCTATGAAAGGCAGCTCTCGCATTTACTCTGAAGGTCTTTATCCCTCTGAGCTGAAGTTCTTCCTGTAATGGTAACAATACTTCTAACTCCCCAGTAAGAATAAATTGGTTTGGGGAGTTGAAAGCTGCAATATCACACATCTTATCAGGGAATTGTAGCTCAATAGCTTTCATCTCCAGCTCTAGCTGATCATAATCACCGAGCACTACAATCATTCCGACATTTTTTCCCTTACAGCAATCCTGTACTAACTTAGCTCTTTCATGCAAAAATTTTATAGCATCTAAAGGTACAAACGATTCTGAGACTGTAAGAGCCAAGTATTCTCCCAAGGAATGACCTATTACAAACTCGATCTCTTCCTCTTTTAGAGTCCCCTGTATTAGGGCCTTTTGAAAGAGCAGATAGGAATTGATGAAAATTGCTGGCTGTGCAATTTCGGTCTTATTAAGTTCATCTTCAGGACCTTCTGTCATATACTTTGTTATTGGTAAGCCCAGCCGCTCATCACATTGCTTTAAAAATTCTTTGCTCCAATCATATTTCAAAAATTGTTTCCCCATCCCAACCATGTGTGTCCCATGCCCTCCAAATACGACTACTTTATCGCGAACAGCTCCAGTACTAAAGAATGCTTTGCCTACATGAGTGCCCTTTAAAGATATGCGACTTATCATCTTTTCCAAAATTGAAATTTGTTAAATTTATTGCAGGAAAAAGCTTAAGAAAAGGATAAAATTGTAAATTAACTTTCAGTTTTAAGATTTCTTTAGACTAGTACTGAATAAACCTCCTAGAAAGTCAGGATTTTCAAGTTTTTAACTTTTGAAATCTTTAGGATATCCATAAACCAACTTACTATATATTTATGATGTTTAGATATATTATGATATTTGGATTAATCAGTGTGTATTTAAATACACTTTAAGTTGCCTACTGAGGAGCAAAGTTGCTACCACTTCGTTGTTTAACCTTGTTAATTTCCACATCAGGATTAAGCCCGGACAGCTTAAGAACATGTAGAAATACCTGATTGATTTCATTATCAGGAACCAAATTTCCATCAGCACCCCAGGTCAACACCTGTGGATTGAAATTATGAATGACAAACCTGTAATAATCTTCCATCTTAATGATATTTTCTAGCTTCTCGCCACAAAGCTCAATCAAGAAATAGAGTTTTTTAGTCTCTTCATTTGAAGGGTCTAAGATGAAGCCTTTCTCCTGGGACTTGAAGACAAGCTTGCTCTTATCAAAGTTCTTAAGTTTTTCTCTTGTAGCTTGATCAGCTGTGCCCTTTAGTTTTTCTCTTAGCTTCTTCACTTGTTCCTCGGCATTGTAGCCCAACTTCTGTAACAAATCGAGATACTCCTTGTTCTCAGCAGAAGTGGAGTCAAAAGTTCCAATCTCAGTCCATTTTAGTTTCTTTGTGTCAAACTTTTGCAGCTTCATTATATTTTGGATATCTTCAGGCTTGAGGATCTGATTTAGAGTATAGCCTCCCGCTTCTACTAACTTAACGAATTCTTTATTACTTTCCTTTGTCATATCTAGCTTTCTATCAGCTCCAAAAACTAAAGTCATTTTATCAAACTTAGCTATCTTATCTCTAGCCATAGGATCAAGGGGTTTCTTAGGAGGAGGCCTAATCTTTTTGATTTGTTCTTCGACATTGACTCCTGCCTTTTTCGAGATCTCTATGTATTCTTTGTTGATTTCTTTGTCTTCGGTCAAAATGCTCTGATCTGTCCAGACAAGTTTGCTTGTGTCAAATTTTCTTAACTTCCATCTATAGAAATCTTCAGCTTTTACATGATCGCTGATCTTTTCATTGCAGGCTTGAACTAGTTTGATAAATTCTCTGGTGTGATAGTGGTTGTAATCCAACTTGTTATCTTCAGTAAAAGAAAGTAGAGTCTTATCAAAGTTCTTGAGAGCGAGCAGCTTATTTTTCTGCTCAGCCTCGATCTTTCCCAAAGTGAACTTGTCAATATAGTCTTCAATATTGTATCCTGCTGCCTTTATTAACTTAAAATACTCTTCATTTCCAGGATTAAAGCGATCCAGCTTCCCATTTGGAAGCCATTGAAGTTTTGACAGGTCATAGTTTCTACAACAGAACTTGTAGAAATCCTCCTTAAACAAATAATCAGACTCCTTCTCTTTAGCCATAGACACTAATTGCTGAAATTCAGCATTGGCAATTATGTGAGGATCAAGACTGCCGTCAGGTTGGAACTTCAACTGAGACTTGTCAAATTTGAGAAGGGCTTCCCTGATTTTTCTCTGTTCCTTCAGGTCGAGTTCAGCTTTAATATTCTTGATTTCATCTTCTATATTCATTGCAGCTTTTCTTAGCAGCCCAACAAATTCTTGATTAATCTCTTTTGTCTTATCTAATTGCCCGTTAGGAGTATAGACTAACTTGCTCTTATCATAACTTCTAACCTTATATCTATAATAGTCTACATCAGAAAGATAGTCTTCTAGCTCTTCTCCACAGCTTTCGGCAAGCCTTACAAACTCTCGATTGGCGGAATACTTCATATCTAGTCTTTTCTCTCGTGTAAAGACTAATTTAGACTTATCGAATTGAAGAAGCTGCTCTTTATAGGCCTTTCCTTTTATTCTAAGGACTTTAGTCCTCGTATCCTTGATATATTCATCTACATCATAGCCTGCTTTCCTTATTAAGTGAATGAACTCTTTTGTGTAAGCTGACTTCTTTTCAAGCTCGCCATTGGATCTCCACATAAGTTGAGTTATATCGAACTTTTCAAGCTCTTCTTCATAGTCAATTTCAGGCTCTTTATTTTCTTTGTTTTCTTGCTGAATACTTTGTAATTGAATAGATAGGCTGTGCGTTAATGAGAGCTTTTCAGACGTTTTGGAGGTAGGTCTCTTTGGTCTAAGAGGGGATCCTCCTCCACTGTCTTTGCGATGGGATAGTCTGGCTGATCTGCTTGTTCCTGAGAGACTGTCCTTTCTTTCGAATTCACTCCCTTGATTTCCTTCTCTATCAAGTTCCACATGTAGGTTGGGATGTAGAGGTTTATCCTCGCAAATAGTCAAAAGATAGGTTTTTGTATGCTCAAAAATGACACAAGCAATATTGATATGGAGATTTGTGGGAGAGTTTAAAAATTTGTTGAATGAGCAGTGTGTTCTGACAATAGTGTTCCTTTTGAGTTCAGATCCAACCTCGGATAGGAAATCAGACAGTTTAGTATTTGTGAGAGCAAAGTCCTTCAAATTAGACTCATTAACAATAATAGAATTCAAGAAGGTGATATCAACAGTATTGAAATTTAAGAGCTTATTAGCATACTGATTATAATAAATAATGTTTTTCAAGTCAGTGGTGATGATAACGAGACCTTCGTCAAGACTTTGAGTTGAGGCCTCAAGTGCTTGAGACATAGAAATCTTCCTTTGATATTGACGCCTTTCCTTAGATATACTTAAGACTCGAGCCAAAATAACACTAGTTGCACCTAATATCAACCAGGGAATGATTTCCTTTTGAGCTTGGGTTGTTGCAAGAGCAAAATTAATGGCACTAATGACTATGAAGTATTGGCTTTTCAATCCATTTGTCAAGAAAATATTGGCAAATAACATGCATGCTAAGCCAATATAGGTATGGATATTAGTGAGAAGCCCTGATGTCTCGTTGAGGTACTTGATTATGGTCCAATTAATTGTGATCATTGAGGCAATCTTATAGGTCAAAGCTGATAGCAAATTCTTAGAAAAGAAAGAGGAACCAATTCCAAGGAGGATAGAGAGCCCTCCTAGGATGAGCAAGTTTAGAGAGTTCTGATGTGTAGAGTTATAAATTATTGTAACAATGAGATAGAGGAACGTAATTAACTTAGAATCCTTTAATAGTTAGATAAGAAGAGAAGATGTGTACAGTTCTTGGGCCTTTAGTTTTGAGTTTGTTATGATATTCCTGATATTCTGTTGTAAGTTTAGGGTATAAAATGGGTTTGAGTATCTCCATTTATAAATAAATAAATTTAGTTTTGTTTCTCAGGATTGCTCGGTATAGAACAAAAACCCAATATATAAATTGGAATTGCTGATTGGAGTATCCATGACAACATTTAGAAGTGTGCCTATGTCTTTATTTATTATTTAACAATATCTTCTCTATAAGAGTGATCTAAAGCTCAAGACGAAGAAACTTTCATATCTCAAGTCATTTGGAGAGAATTTTTAGAGTGAGAATTCATCTTAAGGATTGCAGGCTCTAGGAGTTGTTTCAAGGAATTTAAAAGAAATTTATTAAAGTTAGAAATATAACTTATGGCACACACTGCAGAAATAGCTGAAGAAATTAAGGATCTGCAGAGCAATGTTGCTTTATCCTTGCTCAATGAATTAAAATCTAAAGATATTATCAGCTCAGAGACGTAACCATTTTAAAAGATTTCTTATTTCTCTAGTGCTGAAATATTTCGCTCTAAATTCGTCAGACTCCATGATCTTATTGTCCAATCTTTCCAAAACCATAAGCATCTTTATCAGAGAACAAAGAAGCTTAAAGCCGTATAATGACTAAATATTAGAGCTCAAGTAACTAGGACATATTTGCAGAAAAAACTAAATATGACAATGCATATACAGCACAAGCCAACAATCAGGAAATAATAGAAGAACTAAACCA
>Ga0065720_1005171_pt1 | contig 17018 bp, 19 predicted proteins | sample Thericmetagenome_FD_59107 | JGI IMG/M metagenome (GOLD analysis project Ga0065720, IMG submission 59107) | Thermophilic microbial communities from the Joint Bioenergy Institute, California, USA of rice/straw/compost enrichment - eDNA_2 v2... | ecosystem: Engineered > Solid waste > Grass >... | reverse complement strand
AGGCCGAAAGCCGCTGCCCCGAAACCGCGTCGAAGAGGTGCACCCGGTCGGCGTCGATGCGCAACCGGATCACCTCGCCCGCATTGGCCTGCACCCGCTCGCGGAAGACGCAGTTCACTTCCTCGCCGCCCAGCTTGACCATCATGTGCGTCTCGTAGCCGGTCGGCTCGATCACGATCACCTCGGCGGGCAACCCTTCCGGATCGAGGCTGATGAACTCCGGCCTGACGCCGTAGACCAGATTGCGGCCCACCGCCTCCGGGCCGGGATCGGCCACCGGAAGCTTCGTGCCGTCCTCCGTGACGAAGGTGGTGCGCTTTTCCGGATCGATCTGGCCGCGGATCATGTTCATGGCCGGCGAGCCGATGAAGCCCGCCACGAACAGATTAGCCGGCCTGTCGTAGAGGTCGAGCGGCGCACCGATCTGCTCGACCACGCCGTCATGCAGCACGACGATCTTGTCGGCCATGGTCATGGCCTCGATCTGGTCGTGCGTCACATAGACGGTGGTGGTCTGCAGCCGCTGGTGCAGTTCCTTGATCTCCGCGCGCATGGCCACGCGCAGCTTGGCATCAAGGTTCGAGAGCGGTTCATCGAAAAGGAAGACCTGCGGGTCGCGGACGATGGCGCGGCCCATGGCCACGCGCTGGCGCTGGCCGCCCGAAAGCTGGCGCGGGTAGCGATCGAGGAGCTGGTTCAGGCCGAGAATATCGGCGGCTGCCTTCACGCGCCTGTCGCGCTCTTCCTTGGGCGTTCCCTTGAGCTTCAGCGAGAAGGCCATGTTGTCGGCCACCGTCATGTGCGGATAGAGCGCGTAGTTCTGGAACACCATGGCGATGTCCCGGTCCTTCGGCGGCACGGTGTTCACCACCCGGTCCCCGATGCGGATCGCGCCTTCGGTGATGTTTTCAAGCCCCGCCAGCATGCGCAGAAGGGTCGATTTTCCGCAGCCGGACGGCCCCACGAGGATGACGAACTCGCCGTCGTCTATGCCGATGTTGACGCCCTTGATGACGTTCACCGCCCCGAAGGACTTCTTCACATCGATGAACTGAACACCTGCCATTATCGAAACCTTCTCTCTACCCTCGGCCGACCAGCGGCATCTTCGTGGCCATAACTGTCATATTGAGCACATTTGCCTCCAGCGGCAACCCGGCCATGTACACGACGGCCTCGGCAATGTGGGCCACCGAGATGGTCGGCTCGGGCGCAATCTCGCCATTCGCCTGCAGCACGCCCGTGCTCATCCGCTGGGTCATGTCGGTCGCCGCATTGCCAATATCGATCTGGCCGCAGGCGATGTCGAAGGGCCGCCCATCGAGCGCAGTGGATTTCGTAAGTCCGGTGATGGCGTGCTTCGTGGCGGTATAGGGCGCGGAATGCGGCCGCGGCGTGATGGCCGAGATGGACCCGTTGTTGATGATGCGCCCGCCGCGCGGGCGCTGCGCCTTCATAAGCCGCATGGCCGCCTGCGTGCACAGAAAAGCGCCAGTGAGGTTCGTTGCCACGACTGCGCTCCACTGCTCGAAAGTGATGTCCTCTACGGGAACGGCCGGCGCGTTGACGCCGGCATTGTTGACCAGGAGGTCGAGGCGACCGTGAGCCTTTTCGATCTCTGCAAACAAGGCCGAGACGGAATCGGGATCGCTTACATCGGCCACCACGGCATTCACCTGGCCGCCCGTTTTCCTGGAAATCTCTTCGGCGGCACGTTCCAGTACCTCGTGCCTGCGGCCCGAGATGAAGACGACATAGCCTTCCGCAGCCAGCGCCTCGGCGATGCCATATCCGATGCCGGTGCCGCCTCCGGTCACCAGCGCGATCTTTCCTTCGCCGGATCTTCCCTTACCCGCCATGGGCGATCGTCCCGCCGAGTTCATCCTNGATGTGGATGCGGATGATGTCATCGAAGCTCTTTTCGGCCGAGAAGCCAAGCTTTTCGGCGCGNCGCGCATCAAAATCGGTGGGCCAGCCCAAGACNATCCGGCGGATCGTCGCATCCGGCTCGCGCCGGATGAGNCGCACCGCTTTCTCGCCCGCAACACGCCTCAGCGCCTCGATCTGCTCGCCCACGGTGGCCGACAGGCCGGGCATTGTGAGATTGCGCCGCGGGCCCACCTGCTCAAGGTCGAGCCGTGCCGCGTGAATGAAAAAGCCGACNGCCGCGCGGGGGCTCGCGAACCAGTGCCGCACATCCTCTTCGACCGGCAGNACAGCTTCCTCACCCACCAGCGGCTCGCGCAGAATNTTGGAGAAGAAGCCGGACGCCGCCTTGTTGGGCTTGCCGGGACGGATGCAGATGGTGGGGAGCCTGAGGCCGATCCCATCAAAGAAGCCGCGACGGGAATAATCGGCGAGCAGAAGTTCCGATATGGCCTTTTGCGTGCCGTAACTCGTCAGCGGAGTAGAGAAGAACTCGTCGCCTATTTTTTCTGGAAAGGGCGCGCCAAAAACGGCGATGGAGGAAGCAAAGACCACCCGCGGACGATAAGGCTCTTTCCGCCCCTCAAGACGGATTGCCTCGAAAAGCGCGCGCGTGCCGTCAAGATTGACGCGATAGCCCTTCTCGAAATCGGCCTCTGCCTCGCCCGACACGATTGCCGCCAGATGAAAGATGATATCCGGGCGCGCCGACGCGAGCTTTTCCGCGCTGCCCGGTTGAGAAAGGTCCAGCGCCTCGCTGGAGGCCACTGCCGCAAGGGCGGACGGCATCGGAGGCTCGACGATGTCAACGAGCGTAAGCCGGTCCAGCCCGCCGCCCAGCGCGCCCTCCTCGGCGGCGATCCTCTCGACCAGCTTGCGGCCGATCATCCCGGCCGCGCCGATCACCAGCACATGCATCCGTTGCTATCCTCCTCCAATTCCGCCGCCCCGCGCGCTGCGCCTGCCGCTTTCATCGCACGTCGCCTGCTGCGCTCGACCACCCGGCATGCCCACGCTCGTTCGCCCGCGCACAGACAGCAGCCCGTTATCCGCAATAGCGCATTGAGCATGGTGCAAGTCAACCAGCTTCGCCCGAAAAGTGCCGATGGCGGCAGAGCACCTTTTCCTCGAAGCCTGAGGGAGCCGCGGATGCCCGTATAATTCGGAAGATGGTGCTGCCGGAGAGGATTGAACTCTCGACCTCTCCCTTACCAAGGGAGTGCTCTACCACTGAGCTACGGCAGCGGGATTGGGCGGCCTTCTGCCATATCGGTTGCCCGAGCGCAAGCGTCCGCTCCATATATGTGAGAGTGCGCTGCACGGGCCGCGCACGCATGCGATATGGGAAATGAGAATGGCTGGCAAGGAGAAATCCGAAACGAAGGAAGAGCGCCGCAAGAGGCTGGCGGCAGAGCTCAGGGCCAATCTGGCGCGCCGCAAGGCGCAGGCCCGCGCCCGCCGCGCCGGCGAGGCCGATGCGCGGGAGGACGGCATCCCGGCGGCGAAAGGCGAAAAGAGCGGCGGTTAAATGGCAGCTGATGCGCGGCAAAGCCGGGAATCACAAAGCCGGTTCCGGCTGAGGCCGCGTCATCCACCCACATTCATCATCATTATTCACTACTCGCTATTCGCTATCCTCCCTTCACTCCCCTCTTACGCTCCGCCCACCGCATCAACCGTCCATTTCCTTGAACCTGCCGCAACCTTGCTCTAGGACAGGCTGACGCGCGAACAGAAGGCCGGGATTCGCTCCCCCCGGAAGAATGACCTCGATGGACCGCATACGCATTCGCGGAGGACGCCAGCTCCATGGCACGATCCCGGTCTCCGGGGCGAAAAACGCCGCCCTCCCGCTAATGATCGCCTCACTGCTCACCGATGACACGCTGACGCTAGAGAACGTGCCGCATCTGGCTGACGTGGAGCAGCTCATCCGCATTCTCGGCAATCACGGGGTGGACTATTCCGTCAACGGCCGGCGCGAGAATCAGAGTAAGGGCTATTCTCGCACGATCCATTTCACGGCGCGCAGCATCGTCGACACCACCGCGCCCTACGAACTCGTTTCCAAGATGCGGGCAAGCTTCTGGGTCATCGGCCCTCTGCTCGCACGCATGGGCGAGGCGCGGGTGTCGCTGCCGGGCGGCTGCGCCATCGGCACGCGGCCGGTGGACCTCTTCATCGAAGGGCTGCACGCGCTGGGGGCCGAGATCGACATCGAGAACGGCTATGTCGTGGCGAAGGCCAAGAATGGGCTTAATGGTACGCGCTACCGCTTTCCCAAGGTTTCGGTCGGCGCCACGCATGTCCTGATGATGGCCGCCACCCTCGCCAAGGGCGAGACGGTGCTGGAAAACGCCGCGCGCGAGCCGGAGATAGTCAATCTGGCCGACTGCCTGAACGCCATGGGCGCGAAGATTTCGGGCGCGGGCACATCCACCATCACCATTCAGGGCGTGACCAGCCTTTCGGGCGCCAGGCAGCGGATCATCCCGGACCGCATCGAGACGGGCACCTACGCGCTGGCCGTCGCCATGACAGGCGGTGACGTGCTTCTGGAAGGCGCACGCGCCGACCTGCTGGAAACCGCGCTGGACGTCATCGAGCAGACGGGGGCGGAGATCACGCGCGCCAACACCGGAATCCGCGTCAGGCGCAACGGGGTGGGCATTCATCCGGTGGACGTGGAAACCGCCCCCTTCCCCGGCTTTCCGACCGACCTTCAGGCGCAGTTCATGGCGCTGATGACGAAGGCCAAGGGGCAATCGCGCATCACGGAAACGATCTTCGAGAACCGTTTCATGCATGTGCAGGAGCTCGCCCGGCTCGGCGCGCGCATATCCCTTTCCGGCCAGACGGCGATCGTGGATGGCGTGGACAGGCTGAAGGGAGCGCCCGTCATGGCGACCGATCTCAGAGCTTCGGTTTCGCTTGTCATCGCCGGGCTCGCGGCAGAGGGCGAGACTATCGTCAATCGGGTCTATCACCTCGATCGCGGTTTCGAGCGGCTCGAGGAGAAGCTTTCCGGCTGCGGCGCCGACATCGAACGCATCTCGGGTTGACGCGCCGGGCGGAGAACGGTTCTGAATGTGTTCAGGTTGGATCAAATCGTCGCCGTCAGTCCGGCCGCAGGGAGCGGGCGGCGGATCCGTTCGTGACATCGCCGTTGCGGAGCGGATGCGGATAGCCGTCGCCCGCGGCCTGCTGGGCCGGCGCGCAAGCGTTGTGAGCGAACAATGGACCTTCTGAAGCTGGCCGCCCTCGACGAAGAGGATTTGAGTGTGATTTCCGCCCATGTGCAGGACGCGGTCGCAAAGGTCGGCGAAATGACCTTCTCCAAGCGGGAAAAGCGCTTTGCGATGGTCATGCGGCGCTTCGCCTGGGAAAAGGAGAAGGGGGGCCTGTTCCGGCGCACCAGCCACGAGCGGCGGCTCGCCGCGCTCAATTTCGACCGGGTGCTGGCGGTGCGTTCCACCAGCATCGACAAGAACAGGCCGGAGACTGTCCTGGCGCTTCTGGCAGTGCGTTTCATGCCCAGCGACGCGCCGTCCGGCACGATCGAACTTGCCTTTTCCGGCGGCGCCACCATCCATCTCGACGTGGAATGCATCGAAACCAGGCTGAGCGATCTCGGAGCCGCCTGGGAAACACCAGTCAAACCGCGGCACAGCGCTTAAGGGGCAATCTTCATGACCCTACGGCTCTCCACCGCCGACGCTGATTTCGAGGATCGCTTCACCGCCTTCCTGGCCACCAAACGCGAGGCCTCGCAGGAGGTAGATGCGGCCGTGCGTGAGATCATCGCCCGCGTCAGGGCCGAGGGCGACCGGGCGCTGAAGGAGTACACGAAGCGATTCGACCGTTTCGATGTGGAAAAAGCTGGCATGCGCGTGGAGCGCAGCGAGATCGAGGCCGCCTATGAGGCTACCGACGCGGAAACGCGCGCCGCGCTCGAACTCGCGAAGGAAAGGATCGAGGCGCACCACCGCCGTCAGATGCCCACCGACACGCGCTACAAGGACGCGCTGGGCGTGGAACTCGGCTGGCGCTGGACGCCTATCAGTGCGGTCGGGCTCTACGTGCCGGGCGGACTTGCCAGCTATCCAAGCTCCGTGCTGATGAACGCAGTGCCGGCGCGCGTGGCCGGTGTGGAGCGCATCACCATCACCACACCTACACCTGACGGCCGGCTCAACCCGCTCGTCCTGGTGGCGGCGGACATTGCCGGCGTGACGGAAATCCTCCGCATCGGCGGCGCGCAGGCGATCGCTGCCCTCGCCCATGGCACCGAGACAATCGCCCCTGTCGACAAGATCGTGGGGCCGGGCAACGCCTGGGTGTCGGCCGCCAAGCGCCAGGTCTTCGGCCAAGTGGGCATCGACATGATTGCCGGCCCGTCGGAGGTGCTGGTTGTGGCCGATGGTGAAAACGACCCTACATGGATTGCCGCCGACCTCCTGGCGCAGGCCGAGCACGACACGGCCGCGCAATCGATCCTGATGACGGATGATCCCGCCTTTGCCGAGGCGGTGGCCGCAGAGGTCGAACGGCAGCTCAAGCAGCTTTCCCGCGCCGAGATTGCCGGCGCGAGCTGGCGCGACTTTGGCGCCATCATCCTGCTGCGCAGTCTGGAAGAGGCGCCGACGCTGATCGACCGCCTCGCGCCGGAGCATCTTGAGCTTGCGACCGCGCAGGCCGAAAGCCTGTTGCAGCGCATCCGCAATGCCGGCGCCGTGTTCCTCGGCCGCCATACGCCGGAGGTGATCGGGGATTATGTCGGCGGCTCGAACCACGTGCTTCCCACGGCGCGTTCGGCGAGGTTCTCTTCGGGGCTGTCGGTGATGGACTTCCTGAAGCGCATGTCGATCCTGCGGCTCGACAGCGGCCAGCTTCGCGCGCTTGGCCCCGCGGCCGTCACACTTGCCCGGGCGGAGGGGCTGGAGGCACATGGCCGCGCCGTCTCCATAAGGCTCAACATCTAGAGAAACCGATGGGCGAGCGGGGTTGCGGAAGGTCCTGCCTCACCGATGTCGAACTCGACGAGACCATTGGCCGCGCTCCCCCGGATATCGAACATGAGCGTGCCGTCGCCATTTTCGATCTGATCGAGGAAAACAGCTTCCAGCCAGTCGGAGACACCGTGGGTGGGCCCTACCGGCTGAAGATCTCGCTCGCCAATTCGCGCCTCGTGCTCGCGGTGAAGCGGGAGAACGGTGAAACCGTGGTCACCCACATGCTCTCCCTCACGCCCTTCCGGCGCATCGTGAAGGATTATTTTCTCATCTGCGAGAGCTATTATGAGGCCATCCGCTCGGCCAGCCCGAGGCAGATCGAGGCGATCGACATGGGCCGGCGCAGCCTGCACAACGAAGGTTCCCAAACTCTGATGGCCAGGCTGGCCGGGAAAATAGAGGTGGATTTCGATACGGCGCGGCGCCTGTTCACGCTCCTTTGCGTGCTCCATTGGCGGAGATGACGCACGGTGCGATCAACAACAAGCGTCGGCCGCTCGCACCGAGCGGCCGACTCGACAGGGCATCCGGCCTATCCAGACAGCACAGATTTACGTTAGCTGTCCCTTCAACCGGCCGGGAGTAGACACGACAATCACATGCCCATTATCTTTCTTGAACTTCAGCCAGGCCACATCTTTTCCAAAGCAACTCCTGAAATCTTTATGTCCGAAATAGATCGTTTTCGTGCTGAAATCGAATCTGGCGTTCTTGGCTGCCGAAACTATGGAATCCGATATCCACGCCAGGAATTTCATAGCATCCTCTTTCGCCATTGTTAAATTCGCCTTACCATTATTCTTGGACATATCTATAATTACAGAAACNGCTGCATTTATCTCCTGCTGGATTTGCTTCAAATGGTTATCGAACCCTGCCTCTGCCTGTTGCGGGGTCAGACGGTAGGAGCCATCCGGCTTTAAACCGTTACCGAAAAGGTCGGCAACGCGCTTTGTCGTTAGTCCTCTCGCCCAGCTTGCGAAATTGTCATCGGTCGTGGGACGCGGCAGCTTATGGCGATCGGCAGCCTTGGCCGCATGCTTCTGCTGCCTGACTTCAAACGGCTTGGGAACGCAACCGCCGACACCTCTTTTGCATATGCGTTTCACATGCCTGCCGAAGTCTTTAGTCTTGGGGATGTGCAACTCCTTCATGGTTTGGCGGACGGCTCTGTGCATGTCGTCCATATCGAGCACGTCAATCACATTGGTAATTCGGCTCAGCGTCTTGCTTGCTACCGCAAACGTCACACTAAAGATAATTTCCCTGGCAGTTTCGTCGGCAGCGGCCATAAGCGCCCCAGTTGTATCGCCGTCCATTAGCTTCCTGATGGGGTCATAGTACGGAACAAGAATGGATCGCACCCCGTGAACAAAACGTTCGAAGCGCGTTTCCTGATAGCCGGATTTTTCCAATCGCTCCCGGTCGAGTATGAGGGCCGTGGCTGTCTCAGCCGCCCGCTGGAGGGAAAGGCCAGAAGAAGCAGGTTCGACCGAAAAGCCCTCCCCGAAGCGTTCCCTGTCGCGCAAATCATCGGAGAAGAAATCGCTCACATGACGATCCACCCATTCACTCGGCGCGCGTTTTGATGCCAGTTCCTGGAAGACCGGTTTGGGCACACTTTCCATGTGCAGTTCGCCATCCGATTCCCAGACAGCCACGGTCCGGCCTTTTTGCGGAAAGTGGAGAAAACAGCCGGTGTTGGCCAGGATCAGAAATCTCGATGTCCTCTCCCCGAAATACACCATGTCATAGAGATCGCCGGCTATCCGGGCCAAGGCCTCCAACATGTTATCGGGGAGCATCGGACCCGACTTCAGCTCGTAAACCAATGCCGTGTCCTTTTCAGGATTCACCCCAAAGGACGATGAAAGCTGATCAACTATTATGCGGGCCGTTTTCCGCCGGATCTCGGGCAACTGCGTAGCAGCAAAATCGTCCCATGCTTTCCTGTATTCCGGATCGAGCGCGGGTAGATGGGTAAGGCCGTGACTCGCGCTGCCTGCAACTCCCAGGAGCGTGAGTTGTGACCGATAGTACTGGTCGAGCAGCGTGTCATTCGTATACGACGAAAACACCACGGACGAGTGGCCCGGTGCGTTTACGGTTAGAGTTTTGCGATATTCATCGGGATTGAGCCCGTTGCTTATAATGATTTGCCTAGCAAGGTCCCGTCTGGTGGGCCATTTGGCAATAGTCGCGGCAACGTGTTGCGGCGAAGTCACGACATGATGCCCCCTGTTTCTGCGGGCCGACCGCCCGTAACGTGAGGAACCGCCCTCCGCCGAATGAATATCTGTATTTGTATCTTCTGCCTTCTTGCTTAGGGTTTTCTCTAAAGATGCAGAGCGTTTCAGAAGGCGCAAATCTTCTTTGAAGCCGAGAGCCAAAGCATCCGGGCGCAATTCTGTGGAAGGCATCGCTTCCGACTCTGTGTCCTTTCCTGTCCCTTCATTTTCTTCAATTGACTGCGCAATGACCGGCGAAAGCAACTGCAATGCAAGGAGGGTAAGAAGCATCTTTCCTCCTGGTCGGGGCACATGTGGAAGGTGCTGCCCGTTGTTGCCGAGGCTGCCTGTATAGTGAGGATACGAAAAAAGCTCAGCCCAAGGGCTCAAACCACCTAATTTCTGCCGTTCGCCTGCGGGCTTCGCGGCCAAGCTCTTTTGCTTCCGCGCGTAATGCTCGCCAATAGACTGGTTTCTGGACTGCGACGTCGGATCAAACGTTCTGTATAGTCGTGTAGTAGAGTGAGTTTTCATCGGTATTTATAAAATTCTTAATTAAAAACACTGTACATACTATGGATGAAAAATTATCGGCATATTTCTGTAGCCAGCTTTCGAATATACGGAATTATTTTTATCTGATTACATATTCGGATCAGGCCGGCTGCTTTAGCCCGCCTTCCACAAGCGAGCGGCGTAGATATAAGGGCCGCAGCGGAAAGGAAACGCCTGTCCGCCGAGAATTACACGCACATCGAGACTGGAACTGGNCGATGAGAAGCGGCATAAGAAGAGTTTACGATCACGCAACAACGGCCGCNTCCATGCTCCTGCTCGCGCCTTACCTTCGAATGACGGCATGCCGGTCCGGCAGCGTGTCCNCTGGCCGCCTCANCGTCACGCCTGCATTGCCNTGGCAGCGAAAGTCGATCGGCANAGTTGGCGCCGCCGTTTTCGCCGCCTCGATGGGGGCGGAATGAATGTCCGCCGGTTTCTGAGCCTTGCAGACGCAGAGGGAAAATGGGAGACGTGACGCGGAAACTGCGGCACCATCGGGAATCCATTTAGATCAGCCGGAGACCCGCCCAGAAGCGTCGGAATGCCGGCCACCGCGCTCGGTGCTCTTTCTGTGCGGACGCAATTCCATCCGCTCGCCGATGGCCGAGGCGCTTGCCCGGCATATGCTGCCGCACTCCGTTCTGGTCAGCTCTGCCGGCGTACGCGAGGGCGAGCGCAACCCCTTCGTCGACGCAGTGCTGGCGGAAAAGGCCCTGTCTCTCGGCGACTGGCAGCCGCGCCAGCTCGATGAGCTGGAAGAGATCAACTTCGACCTCATAGTCACCTTATCGCCGGAAGCGCATCACCGGGCGCTGGAGCTCACCCGCTCTGAAACGTTTGACGTCGAATACTGGCCAACTTTCGACCCTTCCGTGATCGAGGGCACGCGCGAACAGGTCCTGTCTGCCTATCGCGAGGTGCGCGACAGCCTTGTCCGGCGCATCGCGGATCGCTTCGGATTGCAGGAGCAGGAAAAGGGCGGGTGAACAAGCTTGTTCACAAATGGCGATGAATGGGATAGGTTCCGCCCGGTTTTCGGCTCGGCCCCCTGCTCCGCGCCCCTTGTGGCGTTGACGGAAGGTCAGGCCGTAGGTCCGTCAAGAGAAGGTATCGGATGCCGAAGGAAGAAGTCCTGGAATTTCCCGGTGTAGTCACCGAGTTGCTCCCCAATGCGATGTTCCGCGTGAAGCTGGAGAACGATCACGAGATCATCGCCCATACCGCCGGACGCATGCGCAAGAACCGTATCCGCGTGCTGACCGGTGACAAGGTGCTGGTGGAGATGACCCCCTACGACCTGACAAAAGGTCGTATCACCTACCGCTTCAAATAGAACCTCGTGGAACCGGGTCAGCGGCCGGGCCGAAGGTGTGATGAGCGCGCTCAAGAAACTCGTCCTTGCCTCCGCTTCGCCCCGGCGTGTCGAACTCCTTCAGCAGGCGGGCATTGAGCCCGACCGTCTCATTCCGGCTGACATCGACGAAACGCCTCTCAAGGCCGAGCACCCCCGCTCCCTCGCCAAGAGGCTGGCGCACGCCAAGGCTGAAAAGGCGCTGCGGCGGCTTCGGGAAGATGGCGAGGCGGGTAATGCCTTCGTGCTTGCGGCCGACACGGTGGTGGCGGTGGGCAGGCGCATCCTGCCCAAGACCGAATATGCCGACGAGGCCTCCAACTGCCTGAGGCTGCTTTCAGGCCGTTCGCATCGGGTCTATACCGGCATCTGCCTCTTCACGCCCGCAGGCAAGCTGCGCCAGCGGCTGGTGGAGACGCGTGTGCGCTTCAAGAGGCTTTCCCGCGAGGAGCTGGAAAGCTATCTGGCAACGGGCGAATGGCGTGGCAAGGCCGGCGGCTACGCGATACAAGGCTTGGCCGGCACCTTCGTGGTCAAGCTGGTCGGTTCCTATTCCAACGTTGTCGGCCTGCCGCTCTATGAGACCGTGAGCCTATTGGCTGGTGACGGTTACGACGTCCGCGCCAACTGGAACCAGGGAGCCGAAGGCTGAGAAATGCCGGCAAACGCGGACAAGCCTGAAAAGATCGCGCCGCTGCGGCCGCGCCGCCCCTGCCCCGAATGCGGCAACCCCTCCGAGCGGGCCTATTTTCCGTTCTGCTCGGAACGGTGCAAGAATATTGATCTCAACCGGTGGCTTTCCGGCAGCTATGTCCTTCCGGGCCGGCCGGTCGATGAGGACGACGAGTCGCCCTCGAGCTGAGCGCCTTCGCTGCCGGTATCCCGCAGCTTCTCATGTCACAAAGGTCCATTAAGGCAGGATTCGCTTGGGGCCTTCACCCGGCTCCCGGAGATCATTCCATTTTATCATGAGGTTTTTGCTATGCGTTCAATACTGGTCACCATCGTTCTCATTCTTGCGCTGCTGATCCTTGCCCTCTGCACTGCAGTTGAAGAAGACACTTCCGAAGCCGGAAACCAGGTTCATGAGGACGCTGCCAACACTGCTGAGCTCATCAGCAACTGAAGCGTCCGCGCACTGCAATGATACGGGCCGGCTTGTGACTCCGGCGTCCACTTTCGATATAAAACAAAAAAGGCCCGGCTCGGGAGGAGCCGGGCAATGTGCAGGCTGCCGGGGGGAACCGGCATGATGGGAGTGTTGCCTGCATGGGAGAAGGTGCCTTCAGGGCAGGCGCCGGACTGTCATGGTGAGCCTGTCTCTGGCGCGCCGCCTCTGCTCGAGCTGCTGCGTAGGGTCTTCGGGAAACTGGGCGCGCCGGGCAATGGTTATGTCCTCGCGCGTCAATCCGATGTCGAAAAGCTCCCAGTCCGACAGCTCCTCCAGCCGCCGCAGCGACCGTCGGCTGTTCCACAGGCGCAATGCCTCGGCCGCCAGGCGCACAAGGCGCAGCACGCTCGCAGCGGCAGGGATCGGCAGTGCGGTCTGTCCTGTACGCATGGGTCCATCCTCCTTAGTGTCCGGTGCCTTCGCTCCTCCGCCGGAGCGGAGAAGCCATGCGGGCGGGCGCGCGTGGCAAAGCCTGCACGCGGCTGATGACGCCCCATCCGCTTTTCGGAGACGCCTGCTTTCTCTCATAATCGTATTGATTAGTCGAACGAATGTTTTTAATCTTAAGCATCAATGTACGTGATGGAAGGCCGCGATGCCTGCACCGCTTGACCTTGACCAGCTCGCAACCTTCGTCGCCATTGCCGACACGGGCAGCTTCACGCGCGCGGCGGACGAGGTGCATCGCACTCAGTCGGCCGTCTCCATGCAAATGCGCCGGCTAGAGGAACGCATAGGCAAGCCGCTCTTCGAGAAGGACGGCCGTAGCAACCGGCTGACGGAGGACGGCGAGCGGCTTCTTCTTTATGCGCGGCGCCTTTTGAGGCTCAACCGCGAGACGCTCGCCGCCTTCGATGACAAGAGCCTCGAAGGCAGCGTGCGGATTGGCATGCCGGACGACTATGCGGAGCGCTTCCTGCCGGAGATCATGGCCCGGTTTTCGCGCTCGAATCCGCGTGTGGAGCTTTCGGTTCTATGCGAGCCGACTAGCAACCTGATCCATCACATCCGGCAAGGCAATCTCGACCTTGCCTTGGTCACCGACCAGGAGCAGTCGGAGGTCGTGCGGCGCGAGCCGCTGTTGTGGGTGAGCTCAGCCAATCATTCGACGCACGAGCGCGAGATCCTGCCCATGGCGTTCGGCCGGCCCACCTGCAACTGGCGACGGATCGCCTGTGAAGCGCTCAACGAAATGAATCGCGAGTACCGCATTCTTTTCACGAGCTTCTCGGCGACGGTGATCTGCGCAGCCGTGCTTTCGGGCGTAGCGATCTCAGTTCTTCCCGAATGCGCGCTTCGGCCCGGCATGCGGGTTCTGGGTGAACGCGACGGCTTCCCTCCCCTGCCCGATTGCCGGATTGGCCTGATGCGCGGACGCACCAGCCAGACGGAGGTGGTCGAGGCGCTGGCCCGCCACGTGGCCGAAAGCCTCGACAACATATCGGTGCCTTTAGCCGGCGGAGAGGCCGAAAGTTTCGATTTTGCCGCCGTGACACCGCATCGGCTGCGCCGCGGCAAGAGGCTGAGGCCAAGCCAGGTGCTGCCCGGCTGGTAGGAAGCAGCGTCTGCGATACACACGAAGAGGCCGCGGATGCCGCCGTCCGCGGCAAGCGGGTTGACCACCGCGTGCCCGGAAGGCTCAATCGCCCAATGGATAATATCGGCAACGACGATTCGCTAAGCAATGTCGCCGAATATTCGGTGAGCGAGATTTCGCTTGCGCTGAAGCGCACGGTGGAGGATGCCTTCGGCCATGTGCGGGTGCGGGGCGAGATTTCGGGCTATCGCGGCCCGCATGCCTCCGGCCATTGCTACTTCGCGCTGAAGGACGAACGGGCGCGCATTGAGGCGGTGATCTGGCGAAGCGCGTTCTCCCGGCTGAAATTTCCGCCGCAGGAGGGGCTGGAGGTGGTCGCCACGGGGCGCCTGACCACCTATCCGGGCTCCTCGAAGTACCAGATCGTGATCGAAAGCCTCGAGCCGGCGGGCGCCGGGGCGCTGATGGCCCTCTTGGAGGAACGCAAGAGGAAGCTTGCCGCCGAAGGCCTGTTCGTGGAGGAGCGCAAGAAGCCGCTGCCCTTCATGCCGCGCGTCATTGGCGTCGTGACCTCGCCCACGGGCGCCGTCATCCGGGACATTATCCACCGCATTACGGACCGCTTTCCGGTTCATGTGCTCGTCTGGCCCGTACGCGTTCAGGGCGAGACGACCGGCGAGGAGGTGGCCGCCGCCGTTTCCGGCTTCAACGCCCTTCCGGCCGATGGCCCGATCGCGCGGCCGGATGTGCTGATCGTCGCGCGCGGCGGCGGCAGCTTGGAGGATCTGTGGGGCTTCAACGATGAGGCGGTGGTGCGCGCTGTTGCGGCCTCCACCATTCCCGTCATCTCCGCCGTGGGCCATGAGACGGACTGGACGCTGATCGACCTTGCGGCCGACCGACGCGCCCCCACACCCACAGGGGCGGCCGAAATGGCGGTTCCAGTCAAGGCGGATCTGGAAGCGGGCCTTGCGCGACTTTCTGCACGGCTCAAGGCGGCGATCTCCAGAGATCTCGAACGGCGGCGGCAGCATGCGCGCACGCTCTCCCGTGCAATTCCCTCGGCCGATCAGCTTCTTGCGCTTCCCCGCCGGCGTTTTGACGAGGCGGCAGCGCGGCTGTCGCGAGCGCTGCAGATGGCAACCCACGCCAAGCGGTTGCGACTGGACGGGCTCAGAATTTCCATCACCACTCTCGACCGGCGCCTTGCCGAAGCGCGACGGCAGCTCATTCAGTGCGGTGAACGGTTGCCGCTAGTTTATCGCGGTCTTCTCCGCAACCGCCGCGCCCGGTTGGACCGTGACGCCGCGCGCGTAAGCCCGCGCGCGGCGCAGGAGCGCATCCGTCTTCACCGCCGCCGGCTCGAGGAAGCGCGCATCCGCGCGGACCGGGCGGTCAGGCAGCGGCTCGAGGCCGCCCGCGCCGCGAGCGAACAGACCATGCGGTTCGTCAAATTACTTTCCTATGAGGGCGTTCTCGAGCGCGGCTTCGCGCTCGTAAGGGACACGGAGGGAACACCGCTCAAGCGGGCCCGTGAAGTGCGGCCGGGACAGGCGCTGCGTCTGCAATTCGCCGACGGCAGCGCGAACGCAATCGCATCGGGGAAGCCAGCCGGAACGGCCAGCGAGCGCAAACCCTCCAAAGCCCCGCAGGAGCCGGGAAAACAGGGCTCGTTGTTTTAAAATTATTGATTTTGCGCAATCCCAAACGGAAGCGCAGCATCCACTTTTCTTTGAAATTGCGTCTAGGACTCGGCTGCGCTGTGACGGCCTCGGCACGGGCATGGCTTCCACATTCAAGCCACATTATCCCGGGAATAGGGGCATATCATTGTTTACCTGGTTTATGAACGAACTTTGGGGCGCTTATGACTAACCCCCAGTCCGCGCGCACATTTGGCCGCCGCTTTCAAGGGTGCGACCTTCAAGCCAGTTATAGTCGTCCTGCCGCTTCATCCACTTTTCGACCAGCTTCTTTTCCTCCCGCGTATTCGCACGCGCCTTGATGGCTTCGTTGAACAGGCCGAGGTTCTTCAGCGGATTCGACGAACTCGGACGCTCTGACTGCGCCATGTTCAGATCGTTGAACATGCCCATGCTGTCGAACTCGCCCAGCATCTGGGAGAGCTCTTGCAGGTAACCATCAAACTGCGAGGCCAGCTTCTTTTCCCTGGGCGTGTCGGCATTCTTCCATGTTTGGTTGCCGATACGCCGAAGATCCTGCGTTATATCGCTGGGAGTGGGAACAGCGCTCGCCGCCCCGGCTCCAGTACCTACAGTCAAGGATGACATCGCCATCTTCCCGATTGTGCTTCAAACAGATCGATCACTGAAACTGCAAGTTGCCGGCCAGCTTCTGTGCAGTGCCGCAGCAGCCGCAAGAACAACCAGAGGAAGCATTAGCACCGTTTCTGCAACCTCCCGAACTGCTACCGCAGCCGCCACCGCCGCACGCGCCAGCGCCCGGCTTCCCGCCAATGCCCTGCGCAGCAAGCAGGCCGAGCAGGTCCGACAGGTCGCCCCTGCCGCCGCTCGTAAGCTGCTCGATGAGCTGTGACAGAAATTCCTTGTCCTGCCTGCCGTCAGTGTTGCTCATCAGCCCCTGTAGGCCGCGGGTGGTGAGACTGTTGGTAATGTTGCCGATAAGATCAGTAGCCATAATTTTCATCTCCAATAATCGATATACAATAAGGGAAATCATAAGATATCCCTTACAAAATGGTATGTAGTTTTCGCTTACCTGATACCGTCTTATTTTTTTCTGATGCAATTTATTCAGCCTGCATTGGAAGTAGGCAGATGCTACTCCCTGTAAGCTTAGCTGAACCTCAGCTGGTTGCAGCAGCGGCGAACGCCGCAATTCTGGCTGCCACCGCACTGAGAAGAACCGCCATTAAATTTGTTGAAGAGGAGTGAGAGGAGACGCTCCAGCAACTGATCCTTGAAGGAATTGAAATCCTGGCAGCTATTGCGGCACCGACCTTCGTTCCAGAGATTCTCGATGAGATTTCCACCATTGCAGCGGCTCGTACCACCACAGCTGTTGCCCTTGGGAGCACAACCATGGTTGCTGGGAGTGCGGCAATCGCTGGCCGTCGGGATGCGGTTGCTCGGTTTGGGGGTGATCCACCCCCATTGAACGGGTCCACCTTGAAGTATGGTTTTGACCATGAAGGAGGACCACAATGGCAAACAAGCGACACAAGCCCGACGAGATCGTCACGAAGCTTCGGCAG
>Ga0065720_1003410_pt1 | contig 17020 bp, 15 predicted proteins | sample Thericmetagenome_FD_59107 | JGI IMG/M metagenome (GOLD analysis project Ga0065720, IMG submission 59107) | Thermophilic microbial communities from the Joint Bioenergy Institute, California, USA of rice/straw/compost enrichment - eDNA_2 v2... | ecosystem: Engineered > Solid waste > Grass >... | reverse complement strand
CGTGCACCGCGCGGATCGCGCTCACCAGGTCGCCGGGCGGCACGTCCTTGAGCAGGAAGCCCGACGCGCCCGCCTTGAGCGCGGCGAACGCGTACTCGTCGAGGTCGAAGGTGGTGAGGATGAGCACCCGGGGGCCGGAGGCGTCGCCGTCGCGCGGCGCCGCGCAGATCCGCCGGGTGGCCTCGACGCCGTCCATGCCCGGCATGCGCACGTCCATCAGCACCACGTCCGCGGCGACCGTGCCGAGCATGGCGAGGGCGGCGGCGCCGTCGCCGGCCTCGCCGACCACCTCGATGTCCGGCTGGGCCGACAGCACCATGCGGAAGCCGGTCCGCACCAGCTCCTGGTCGTCCACGAGCAGCACCCGGATCGTCATGCCGCCCCGCCCACCGGCAGCCGTGCCGTCACCTGGAAACCTCCTCCCGGGCGGGGCCCGGCCTCGACGGCCCCGCCGTACATGGCGACCCGTTCGCGCATGCCGACCAGGCCGTGCCCGCCGGCGCCGAGCGGCGCGGCGGCGCCCCGGCCGTCGTCGACGACGCGCAGCACGACCTCGCCGGGGCGGTGCTCCAGCTCGACCCGAGCGGTCGTCGCCGGGCCGCCGTGCTTGAGCGCGTTGGTGAGCGCCTCCTGCACGATCCGGTAGATCACCAGTTCCTCGCCCTCGGACAGGCCGCAGGGCGTGCCGGTGACCGACAGCTCCACCGCCAGCCCGGACGACCGCGCCTGCCGGACCAGGTCCTCCAGCTGCGCCAGGCCCGGCTGCGGGGCGTACTCCTCGCCCGCGGCGCCGTCCTCGCGCAGCACGCCGACGAGGCGGCGCATCTCGGCGAGCGCGCGCCGGCCGGTCTCCGAGATCGTCCGCATCGCGACGCGTGCCTGCTCTGGGTCGCTGTCGAGGGCGAATCCGGCGCCGTCGGCCTGCACCACCATCACGCTGACATTGTGCGCGACGACGTCGTGGAGCTCGCGCGCGATGCGGGCGCGCTCGGCCGCCGCGGCGATCGCGGCCCGCTGGTCGCGCTCGCGTTCCGCGCGCTCGGCCCGTTCCTCCAGGCTCTCCAGGTAGCGGCGGCGGGTGTTCACGTAGCTGCCCGCGATGGCGATCGCGATGACGAACCCGGAGCCGGAGGCGAAGGCCTGCGCGAGCGTGGCGAAGGACGGCCAGGTCACGGACCGGACGAGGGAGAGCCAAAGGCCCAGCTCGGTGACGAGCCAGGCCGCGGCCGTCCATGGGAGGGCGCAGNTGACGGCGACGGTGTACAGGGCGACGAGGACGGAGCAGTTCGCCNNGATCGGGTCGAGCCCGGCGAGCCACTGCAGGAAGCTGATCGCGGCCACCGCGGCGAACACCTCGCGCGGCCGGTCGCGCCGCCACCACAGCGGCGCCAGCAGGGCGGCCGAGAGCAGCAGGTACCCGATCGGTCCCGAGTACGCCTCCGGCCGGGACGAGCCGCCGGGCCAGTCGTAGAAGACCGCCCCCAGCAGGCAGTACAGGGCCAGCGGCGTGAGCCACAGCGCGTCCGTGATCCTGCGGTGCCGCCGCACCCACCCACGCAGTCGGCCGAACATGGCTCAACCATATGTACGCGGCCTACCAGGGGCATTACGCCGCGAGGCGGATTCGCGGGTACGACCCAGGTCGCACCCGCCCGGGCCGGATCATCCCCGAGATCAGGCGCGGCGTCCCCGGGAGCGGGCGCGGCCGGAGGGCCTGACGTCGCCCTTACGCGACTCTTACACGCCGCGAAGCACCATTGCTGCCGGGNATATCGCCCGGCTGGGCGATCAAAGGGATGTTGTGATGGTGGCCACAGCGGTGGCAGGGTCGCGCGGCGACCGGGACGCGTCGCGCGACCCGGTGCCAGTGGGGCCGGTGGGACTCGAACCCACACTGACAGCCACCTAAAGACTGTGCCTCTGCCGTTGGGCTACGGCCCCCTGCTCGTTGCTGTCCCGCCCCGGTCTTCCCGCCTCCGGGCCGGCCGCGCGGCCGCGCCACGTGATGCTCTCGCGCGTGGTCCCGAGCGAGGAAGGCCGACGGCCCGGCACGACGCCTCGATCTTACAGTCCGCATGGCGATCGGGCATCCCGGAAATGCGGGCGGGGCGGCGCCGGGGCGCGGCCGGCCGGGTGGCTCAGGAGATGCCCAGCTCCTTCTTCAGGCGGGCGACGTGGCCGGTCGCCCGCACGTTGTAGAGGGCCTTCTCCAGCCTTCCGTCCGCGTCGACCACGAAGGTGGAGCGCAGCACGCCGACCGTGGTCCTGCCGTACATCGTCTTGGCGCCGTAGGCGCCGTAGGCCTTGTGCACGACCAGGTCCGGGTCGGAGAGCAGCGGGAAGGTGAGGCCGTCGCGCTCGGCGAACCGCTTGAGCTTCGCCGGGGCGTCCTTCGACACNCCGAGCACGACGAACCCGGCGTCGGTGAGCTCGGCGAGGCTGTCCCGGAAGTCGCAGGCCTGCTTGGTGCAGCCCGGGGTCATCGCGGCGGGGTAGAAGTAGAGGATGACCCGCTTGCCGCGGAACGACCGCAGCGTCACTTCGTTGCCGTCGGCGTCGGGAAGGGTGAAGTCCGGTGCCGCGTCGCCGGGCGCCAGCCTGATGTCGGTCACGGAGTGCCTCCTGGTTCTGCCGGCCGAGACCGGGTCCTGACCAAATTTAGCGGCATGGTCGATGTGTCATGCGCAGCGCGGACCTGGAAGACTGATCAGCATCGATCTGCCGGGGTTCGACCACCACGGCCGGGTCGGCGGCGCGCCGGGACCGCGTGCCGCCGGGCGAGGGGACCCGGTGACGACCCGGTGGCATGGCAGGCGCACAGGAACGTGCACAGGCACTAGAGAAGGGGATCGTCATGGCGGACTCCGATCCCGCGGCGCTGGAGCGGGACATCGAGCGCACGAGGGCCGAACTCGCCCGCACGATCGACGCGATCGCGGACCGGGTGAGCCCGAAGCGGGTCGCGGAGCGGAGCGTCGCCAGGTTCAAGGCCAACGCCGAGCACCTGGTCGCCTCGGTGGGCGACCTGGTCACCGGCAACGCGTACCGGCCGGTGGACGGCGCGGTCCGCGACGGGGAGGACGACGGGCGGCGGCAGCCGCCGCCGGACCTCGCCCCGATCCTGATCGGCGTCGGCGCGGTGCTCGTGGTCGGCGCCGCGATCGTCCTGCTGCGCCGTCGCCGCCGCCGCGGCTGACCGGCCCGCGCCCCGGCCGCCCCCCGTCACAGGAAGGCGTGCCCCTCGCCCCGGTAGCTGCGGGCCTCGCCCGTCACGCGGTCGCCCTCGACCAGGTGCAGCACGTCGAACCGCTCGCACAGCTCGCCCGCCTTGGCGTGGCGGAACCACACCCGGTCGCCCACCCGCAGCTCGCGGGCGGCCCGCCCGAGCAGCGGCGTCTGCACCTCGCCCGCGCCCTCGCGGGGGTGGTAGCGCAGCCCGGCCGGCAGGTACGGCTGGGGCAGCCGGTCGGCCCCGGGCGGCCCGGAGGCGAGGTAGCCGCCGCCCAGCACGGTCACCACATCCGGCCCCGGCCGCCGCACCACCGGCAGGGCGAACAGCGCGGCCGGCCGCCCGCGGAACGAGCGGTAGTGGTCGAACAGGCGCGGGTGGAACAGCCCGGACCCGGCCGCGATCTCGGTGACGGCCGGATCCCGCGCGGTCTTCTCCACGCTGCCCGTGCCGCCGCCGTTGACGAACTCCAGCTCGGCGTGCTCCCGCACGGCCCGCACCACCGCGGCGCGGCGCACCGCGAGCTCGCGCTGCGAGGCGCGCTGCACCCGGCGCAGCACCACCCCGTACGGCCCGGCGACCCGGTCGCCGACGCCCGCGATCTGCGCCTCGTACGCCATGAGCCCCACCAGCCGCATGCCCGGCCGGTCGGCGATCGCCCGGGCGAGCCCGGCCGCCTGCCCGGGCTCGCGGACCGGGGAGCGCAGCGCCCCGGCGCGCAGCAGGCCGCCGAACACGAGGTAGCCGGCGTCGATGTCGAGGCAGAGCCGCAGCTCGTGGCGGGGCCGCACGTCCCGCACCGCGTCCTCGACGAGGTCGAGGTGCGCGGCCGAGTCGACCATGATCGTGATCTCCCGGGCGGCGACCGGGTCGGCCGCGAGCGCGGCGAGGGCGCGCCGGTCGGCGGTCGGATAGGCCACGACGATGTCGGTGTAGCCGCAGGAGGCGAGCCAGAGCGCCTCCGGCAGGGTGAACGCGAGGATCCCGGAGAAGCCGTCCATCGCGAGCACGCGGTCGAGGATCGCCCGGCAGCGCACCGACTTGCTCGCCACCCGGATCGGCTTGCCGGCGGCTCGCCGTACCAGGTCGGCGGCGTTCGCGTCGAGCGCCTCCAGGTCGAGGATCGCGAACGGGGGCTCCAGGTCGCGGGTAGCCTGGTCGTAGCGCCGGCGCTCGTCCATGCGCGCAGCTTAACCACGGCGAACCCGGAAATACACCGGCAAGATTCGCGTTCAGCGGGTGCGGGGCAGGGAGCTCCGCAAAGTCTCCGCCGCGCCCCCGCCCGGAATCGGCAAGGGCTGCGGCAAGACGCTGCGGCGCCGGGCCGGGAACGTGTACCTGTGGCTGTCGTGACGAGTCCGAGCAGCACGAGGCGGCGGGCGGGGGCGGCCATGCGGCGGGAGTCCTCGGGCGAGTGGGACCTGGAGCGGCTGTGGCGCCCGCGGTCCGGCCGCGGCACCCTCGACACCACCCCGCACGCCACCCGGCACGCCGCCCCACCGGAGCCCGACGCCCGCGTGTCGCGCCGCGCGCTGCGGCCGGGCCGTACCCCCGCCGGCATCATCGTCGCGCTGCTGATCTCGGCCGCCGGCTGGGCCGCGACGGCCGAGCTGATCTGGCTCATGCTCGGCGGCAGGTCGCGGTGGGGGCCGCTCGACCGGCTCGGCGAGGACAGCACGCACACCTGGGGCGACCCGCTCGTCGGCGTGATCGCCTGCCTGCTGATCTTCTGCGGCGTGGCGCTCGTCGCGCACGCGGTCCTGCCCGGCCGCCCGCGGCTCGTCCCGCTCACCACCCGGGACCCGCTGCTCGCGCTCGGCCTCACCCGGTCCGGCCTGCGCCGTGCGCTCGCCGCGGCGGCGCGGTCGGTGGACGGCGTCACCGGGGCGCGCGTCGTGGTGCGCGCCGACCGCGTCGAGGTGCTGGTGCGCGCCGGGGCCCGCCGTTCCGGGGAGCTGCTGCCCCTGGTGGCCGCCGCCGTGGGCGACACGCTGGTACGGCTCGGCGCCGAGCACGGCCGCCAGGTCGTGCTGCGGCTGCGCGGGGGGAGAGGCTGACCGTGCGCTCACATCTGGGCAACCGCGCCGGGCTCGCCGCGACCGGGCTGGCGCTGCTCGCGGTCGGGGGCGGCGCGCTGTGGCTGCGTGAGCGGCACCCCGAGGTCCCGATCCTCGACCCGCGGGTGCCGATGTTCCTCTACGCCCACCCGTGGCTCGTCCCGGTCGCGGCGGTGGTGTGCTTCCTGCTCGCGCTGGTGGCGACGCGCTGGCTCGTGCTGGCGGCCGGCTGGGGCCGGCGCGGCGCGCGCAACGGCCCGGGCACCGCGACGCTCGGCGTCGCCCTGCAGGGCGTGGCCGGGATCGGCGCGCTGCGGGTGCGGCTGGTGGGGGACCGGCGGCTGCGCGTCGGCGTCACCTGCGACCCGCGGACCGACCTCGGCGAGCTGCTCGCCCGGTTCGACCACCAGACCGTGTCACGGCTGCGCGCGGCGGTCGGCGTGCACGACGCCGAGGTCCTCGTGCGGGTGCACGTGCGCCGCCGGGCCCGCGCCACCCTGGGGGACGCCGCCCGCCCATAGCCGCGCCGCGGCGAGCCCCGCGGCGAGGCACGCCAGCGGTACGGCGGGCAGCACGTACCGGTGGTCGAAGGCGGCGATCATCGGCGGCGCGAGCAGCAGCGCGAGCGCGACGCCCCACGGCAGCAGCACGGTGCGCCGGTCCAGGCCCCGCCGCCCGCCGCCCGCCGCCCTCCGCCGCGCCGGGAGGACGACCCCGGCCGCCCCGAGGAGCAGGATCGCGGCGAGCAGCGGCCCGCGCAGGAAGCCCTGCGTCTGGTAGGCGCGCAGCAGGCCCGCCCACGGCTCGGCCATCCGGGTCTCGCCGCTCTCGCCCTGGTAGCGGGCCGTGAGCTCGGCCGCGGTGCGGTCCCGGGAGGCGGGCCTGTCCGGGAACGGCCGCGCCGACCTGGGGAAGACGTAGGCGCTCTGCTCGCCCGGCGAGGGGTAGACGCGCCGTTCCCAGGTGAAGATGTGCGCGAAGTCGGCCAGGCCGGTGACGAGGAAGTCGACCGGCTGCGCCCGGATCGCCTGGCTCGCGAACCGCCCGGCGAGCTCGTTGCGCTCGCGGGCGTCGAGCCCGTTGCGGTTGAGCGGCGAGTCGCCGCTCCAGATGTACTCGGGCGGCGGCCGGCGGGCGTCGAGCGGCTCCTTCGGGCAGAGCCGCCGGGTGCGCTCGTCGAGGTCGATCCGCGAGCAGTCGGCGAACGTCATCGTGCGCGCCCACAGAAACGCGTTGCTCCTGGTGAGCGCGTACTCGCCGTGCTCGGCGTGGAACCAGGCCACGTACCCGCCGAGCACGAGCGCCGCGGCCGCCCCGCCGGCCACCAGGTGGGTCCACCGCGTGCGGGAGATCAGCAGGCAGCCGAACACGAGGACGGTCACGGCCAGCCCGATCGTCCGGGTGACCGTCGCCGCCGCCAGCAGCAGCCCCGCGGCGGCCACGAGCCACCCCCGTGGCCGCTCCCGCCACAGCAGCATCGCGACCGCCGCCGTGACGAGGAACGTGAAGAGCAGGTCCGCCATGATCAGGTGCTCCAGCTGCACCTGGTGGGCGTCGAGCAGCACCGGCAGCGCGGCGAGCGTGGCCGCCCACCCCGGCAGCCGGGTCCGCCGCCGCAGCACCGCGTAGACGCAGACCGCGAGGCCGAGCCCGAGCAGATGCTGCGTGATCACGACCGCCTCGATGCTCGACATCGGCCGCAGCAGCCACAGGAACAGCGAGTACCCCGAGGGCCGGCTCTCCAGCGGGCGCGGGCTCAGCGCGGCGTTGAGGTAGGCGAAGGAGTCGGCCCAGAACCACAGCGCCGGCCGATACCCCAGCACGGCCAGCGCCCTGAGCGCGGTCCCCGCGGCGAGCGCGGCGAGGAAGACCCCGTGCGCACGCGCCCACCGGGCGGCTCGCCGTACCGGTCGCGTGCCCGTCGTCACCAGATGACCTCCCGAAGCCCTGACCAGGTGCATCAGGATAGACCTTCGACCTGTGCGAAAGACGCGATCAGGGATGATGATCGCAATTGGCCGCGGAAATCGCGTGGCCGATTCTTTCGGAGATGAATAAAGGTGTACGTGCGAGGTGCGCGAGCGGGGTGCGCCGCCCTCGCCGCGACGGGCCGGGCATGGATGGGCAGGCCACGGCGGTCGCCGGCCCAGCTGAGCGGGCCCATGCGGGTCTGCGGCGCGCGGCTCGGAGGCGCCGATCACCCTCCGTCGAGGGTGGATTCCGCCCCGCCACGGGTCGAGAATGGGATGCGGCGTTGATCAACGACCCGAGCACGGGGGAGCTATTGTGCAGCTGCTGCGGCGGGCCCTCCACGACCTCAAGAACCGGCGCAATATCGAGTCGTACGTAATCACCATCGTCATCTTCCTTTTCGCCTTTCTCAGCCTTTTCTCGGACCTGCTGAGCGAGGAGCTCAGGTGGGCCGTGCTGCTGAGCGGCGTGGGCGTGCTGCTGTACCGGCTCACCATCCCCGAGCCTCCCGCCGAACCGGCGACCGAGCTGCTGCACGACCGGTCGGCCTTCGAGACCCGCCCGCTGTCGGAGGTGTTCGCCAACGCGCGGGACGTCCGGATCTTCGCGCCGTCCGCGGTCAACCTGCTCTCCGCCCAGACCTGCGACGTGCTGCGCCGTACCGTGCTGTCCCGGAAGGGCGGGTCGGTGCGCGTCGTCGTCCTCGACCCCGAGGAGAAGGACGCGGTGCGCCTGGCGGCCCGCCAGCTCGACGAGTCCCTGGAGTTCCCGGTCCAGCGCCTCCCCGCCGCCCTGCAGAGCACGCTGGAGCGCCTGGAGCTGATGAGCGGGTGGCAGACGACCGGCACCTTCGCCTACCGCCTGCTCGCCTACAACCCCGGCTTCAGCCTGGTCCTGATCGACCCGGAGAGCTCACACGGCCGCGTCATCGTCGAGTTCCACGCCTTCTACAACCCCTCCACCCCGTCCCGCATGCACCTGGAACTCACCCGCGACACCGGCGAACGCTGGTACACCTACTGGGTCGACCAGTTCACCCGCATCTGGGACGCCGCCCGTTCCCCGGTCAAAGAGCGTGACTGAGGACCACGCGGCCTGCGGCGACGTCGGGCTCGGCCTAGCGGGCCGGCCCGGCAGGGGCCAAGCGCACCCAGTGGAATCCGGCGCGTGGAAGGCGATGACGACGCCGTTTGGCGGCTTGTCAGATGGGGGCGGGTCGAAATCACAGTCCGCTCCGCCGGTCACGCCGATCCGGGCGTCTTGCCGCCGACTCGGGGCCGTGGCGCTCTCATAGCGGCCGGCGAGCCTCTCCGGTAGTTCGGCCGCGGCCGCATCCACGCACGCGGCCCGCGGGACGAGAATGAGGTTGCACGCGCAGAGCGCGTCCCAACCGTGGTAACGACCTGCCTTCCGCGTAGGCCTCCTGCGGTGATCGTGTCTGCACTCCTAGGTGTTGTTCCACTCAACGCGGGCGGTGGATCTAGGTATTGTGCACTGGTGAGCACAATTCCTGCTGAATGTCAAGAGCAGGGTAATTCCGGTGCCAAGGTGTCCATACGGGCGAAGTAATCCTCTTATCGGGTCGGCTCGGGAGTCTCCCACGGTCTCCTGTGCATGCCGAAGATGTATCCCTAACAGGCTGATCGGCAGCGCTTGATCAATGGGCGCCCTGGTGTCGATTGCCGTGCTTGACTCTTTTGCGCTCTAGTGTGAAGTGTGGTGATAGATTGAAGTCGCAGGATTAATCGCTCGTGATGATGTATACTCCGCCAAGTTCTTGCCTGTGTGCTTCCGGGCCTCTTTGTTGCGTTCATATGCCGGCATTCGTTGGAGGGTGACCTGTGCCGCGTCGCAAGCTGGTGACCCTGGTATCGATAATAGCGATCTTCCTCCTGCCCATCGCCACGAATGTCGCGGCAAATAGTCTGCCGACGGCTTGGCAGTCGCACCTTTGGCTTGCCTGGCCTATTTGCCTGGTGCTCGCTATTCCCGTGCTCGTCTGGGAGGTCCAGTCGCGTCGCACAATGGTGGAGGGGGCGCCTCACCCTCCTAGCGTCTCGGGTGGAAATGCAACCGAGGGGATCTGGAACATACCCGCGCCCACCCGCTACTTCAGGGACAGAAAGGAAGAGTTTGAGCAGATCGGATCCCTCCTGATGCGCGGATCGGGAAGGAATCTGTTGCTGATCTACGGGATGGGAGGCACGGGGAAGACGCAGGTGGCACTTGAATATGCCAGGAGGAACCGGGCGAACCTGTCAACGGGCTGGCTGATAAATGCCGATAGCAGAGCTCGCGTGATAATGTCCCTCGCAAGTCTGGGTGCTCGCTTGGGAATGCAGGCTCCTGAGCGGGAGTCCGTGGCCTATCGCGTTGTCGAACATCTGAATCATAATAAAGGGTGGCTGCTCATCTACGACGACGCGGGAAATGTCGAAGATCTCACAGGTCTGATTCCCGTCGGCGATAACGGTACGGTCATAATCACGTCCAGGAATCCGCAATTCGAAGAACTGGCCGAGGCGCTTCTTCTGCAGCCCTTCCCGACGAAAGAGGCGGCCGAATTCCTGCGAGTGCGTAGCGGGGACANCGGTGGGGCGGCGGCAGAGGAGCTGGCCAANNACCTCGAAGGCTTGCCTCTGGCCTTGGAACAGGCCGGAGCATATTGCAGGGATGCGGGTATCGGGCTCGCNCAGTACCTGGAACGATATCGGGCAGGCAGGGGAAAAATCCTCCACTCGGGCACTTCGGCCAGGAGAGTTGGACTTGAGACGACGTTTCGGTTGTCATTTGATCGGGCAAGGAGAACCAACCTGGCCGCACCGCAATGGCTGAAGCTGTGTTCCTTTATGGCGGTGGCGGACATACCTCGTGACCTTCTGTACAGGGCATCAGACATATTGCCGCGTCCTCTGGCGCATTTCGCCAAGGACAGCGTGGCTTTCGATCAGGTCGTCTCCGTTCTTCGGCAGACCTCGCTGATCACCTCTGCCGCACCCACCCATCTCCGTATCCACCAGCTTGTCTCTGATCTCATGCGAGACTACGTGGTCAGCAGGCAGGGCAGGCTGGCGACCAGGATGTTCAGTCCGGCGTTGGGGATGTTGCCGTGGTTGCGAATCGACCCTACCGAGGGGTGGAGCGCGACCCGATGGATCAAACTGGGATTGCGGGTGCTGGCGCGTAACCTTCCGATCGAAGACCCGCACGCGCCGGAGCGGTGGGAAATCGCGGTCGCCTTGTTCCCACATGTTCAGGAACTGTCGAAGAGGCTCGATGAGCTCAACATTNCACTGCGCAGNGATGAGGCCAAGCTCTTCACCGGGCTAGAGGCTGAATTGGGTATCCGTCTATATCGCGGTGGNGAGTACTTGCTCGCAGANAACCTTTGCCGTCATGCGCATGAGGTTGCCCGACAGCATCTTCGAGAAAGTGATCCGCATGTCCGAAGGCTCACGCTCTACCTTGCGCAAACGTGGACCGGNCTGGGGCGAGTTGACGACGCACGCATCGCTTACGAACGGCTGCTCTCCATCGTGCGANATCGTTTGGGTGATGAGCACTTGGAGACGCTCGTNGTAATGAATGATCTCGCCGGGATNCTGATGGAGATGGAGGACCGCCTGGCGGATGCGGAGACGCTCTCTAGGCACGTGCTTGCCGTTCGCGAACGGGTACTGGGCGAACGCGACTTCTGGACCCTTTCTGCTGCGAACAATCTGGGTAAGATCCTCCGTAGGAGAGGAAAGATCGATGAGGCTTATGCCATGGCTGCGCGGGCGGTGCGGCTAGCGGTAGAAACTCTCGGACCTGATCATCCGAACTCCCTGATTTACTCCAACAATCTAGGTGAGGTCTGCCGGGTCAAAGGGCGACTGGATGCGGCGCGACAGATCCACGCGGATACCCTGGAACGGAGGACGCGGGTGCTCGGCGAGACTCATCCGCTGACTTTGGTATCAATGAATAATCTCGCTCGTATCCTGCGGCTGCAGGGGCAGCTGGGTGCTGCCCGCGAACTGTATGCCCGGGCCCTGGACGTCGCGGAACGTACTCTCGGTCGCGACCACCCATATGCGGTCGCCGCGCAGAACGGACTACGCGAAGTGAAATCATCTGAGCGACCGGGTGAGGAGGGGGGTGGAAGCGAGAACAAGGCAGGTGACGGATAATGCGTGATCACGCTTGTATTCGTCGTCAGACAGCGTGATGAGGGGGCAGGTCTCGGCATTCGAGAGCGTCGACGGCGACGCCTCCGTGGCTGTTCTCCTCATATTTGCCGAGCATGTTGGCGCATCAGCATTCGATGACGTTCACGGCGAGGCCGCCGCGGGAGGTTTCCTTGTATTTGTCGAGCATGTCGCGTCCGGTGGCGCGCATGGTGGCGATGGCCTTGTCGAGGGAGACGAAGTGGCGGCCGTCGCCGCGGAGGGCGATGCGGGAGGCGGCGATCGCCTTGACGGAGGCGACGGCGTTGCGTTCGATGCAGGGGATCTGGACGAGGCCCCCGATGGGGTCGCAGGTGAGGCCGAGGTTGTGCTCTATGCCGATCTCCGCGGCGTTCTCGACCTGCTCGGGGGTGCCGCCGAGGGCCTCGGTGAGGCCGGCGGCGGCCATCGAGCAGGCGGAGCCGACCTCGCCCTGGCAGCCGACCTCGGCGCCGGAGATCGAGGCGTTCTCCTTGAACAGCACGCCGATGGCGCCGGCGGTGAGGAGGAAGCGGACGACGCCGTCGTCGTCGGAGCCGGGGATGAAGCGGTCGTAGTAGCTCAGCACGGCGGGGATGATGCCGGCGGCGCCGTTGGTGGGCGCGGTGACGACGCGGCCGCCCGCGGCGTTCTCCTCGTTCACGGCGAGGGCGAACAGGCTCACCCAGTCCATGGTCTGCAGCGGGTCCTTCTCGGGCGCCTCGCTCTGCAGCCGCCGGTAGAGCTGGTGGGCGCGGCGGCGGACCTTGAGGCCGCCGGGGAGCACGCCCTCGCGGGTGCAGCCGCGGCGGATGCACTCGCTCATCACCCGCCACAGGTCGAGCAGGCCGGCGCGGATCTCGGCGGCGGACCGGCCGAAGGCGCGCTCGTTCTCCAGCATCACGCCGGAGATGGACAGGCCGGTGTCGGCGCAGTGCGCGAGCAGCTCGGCGGCGGTGGTGAACGGGTACGGCAGGGCCGTGTCGTCCGGCTTGATGCGGTCGGCGCCGGTGGCCGTCTCGTCGACCACGAAGCCGCCGCCGACCGAGTAGTAGACCTTCTCCAGCAGCGTGCCGCCCGAGTCGTCGAAGGCGGTGAAGCGCATGCCGTTGGAGTGGTGGGGGAGCCGCTCGCGGCGCTCGAAGATCAGGTCCTCGCCGACGACGAACGGGATCTCGTGCGTGCCCCACACCGGGACGGTGCCGGAGGCGCGCATCGCCGCGAGGCGCTCGTCGACGGTGTCCACGTCGACGAGCTCGGGCTTCTCGCCGCACAGGCCGAGCAGGACCGCCTTGTCGCTGCCGTGCCCCTTGCCGGTGAGGCCGAGCGAGCCGTACAGGATCACCTGGACGCGGCGGGTCTTCTCGAGCAGGCCCTCCCGATGCAGCGAGCGGGCGAACCGGTGCGCGGCGACCAGTGGGGCCGCCGGTGTCGTGAGCTGGACGGGCCGAGTGCCGACTTTGAAGAGGTCGAAGACGCTGATGGCCATGGGTCATGCCTTTCCGGCCGGTGCCGCGCGGTGCCGGCCGTCCCGGTGGGGGCGGCGGCCTCTCCCGCCCGGCGGGGCGGCCCGGGCGCCGGTTCGCGGGCCTCGGTGCGCCCCAGGGTGACGTCCTGTACGTCCGGTTATACAAGGCCCGGCCGGTGGCGTACCAGGGCCGGATCGGCGTCGTGGCCCGCGGCGCCGCGGGCCACGCGTCACATCAGGAGTCGCCGGAGGTGAGCGCGGCGTACTCCTCGGCGCTGAGCAGGTCCTCGGCCTCGCCGGTGGTGCGGACCTTGAACAGCCAGCCCTCGCCGTACGGGTCGGAGTTGATCAGCGAGGGGTCGTCCACGACCGCCTGGTTGACCTCCACCACCTCGCCGCTGACGGGGGAGTAGATGTCGCTCACCGACTTGGTGGACTCGACCTCCCCGACCGCGTCACCCGCCTCGACCGTGGAGCCCTCCTCGGGGACCGAGACGTAGACGACGTCGCCGAGCTGCTCGGCCGCGTAGGCGGTGATGCCGACGGTCACCACCCGGCCGTCGTCGAGCCCTGCCACCCACTCGTGTTCCTTGCTGTAGCCGAGCTCCTCGGGAATGCTGCTCACGTGTTCCTCCTGTAGAAGGGCAGATCGACCACGTCGACAGGCTCGTGCCTGCCGCGGATGTCCACCGCCAGGCCATCGGCCGGCCCGCCGGTCACGTCACCGGCGAGGTAGGCCATGGCGATCGGCCTGCCGAGCGTCGGCGACGGGGCGCCGCTCGTCACCTCGCCGACCACGGTCCCGTCGGCGGCGTTCACCACCGGGTAGCCGTGCCGGGGGACGCGGCGTCCCCGGGACACCAGGCCGACCAGGCGGCGTCGCGGGGCGTCCGCGGCGTCCCGGGCGGCCTCCAGTGCCGCCCGCCCGACGAAGTCCCTGGCCTCATCATCGTCGCCGAAATCCACCACCCGGCCCAGACCCGCGTCGAACGGGGTGAGCTCGGCCGTCAGCTCGTTGCCGTAGAGCGGCATGCCCGCCTCCAGCCGCAGCGTGTCCCGGGCGGCGAGCCCGGCCGGGCGCAGCCCGTACGGCTCGCCCGCCGCGGTGAGCGCCCGCCACAGCCCGGCGGCGTCGTCGGCGGCGATGAAGAGCTCGAACCCGTCCTCGCCGGTGTACCCGGTGCGGGCGACGAGCGCCCCGATCCCGGCCACCTTCGCGGGCTGCACGCCGTAGTACCGCAGGCCGCCCAGATCGGCGTCGCCGACCCCGGCCGCGGCGAGGATCTCGGCCGACCTCGGCCCCTGTACGGCGAGCAGCGCGTACGCCGCCGACCGGTCGGCGACGGCCGCGTCGAACCCCTCGGCCCGCGCGGCGAGCTCGGCGGCGACCCGATCGGCGTTCGCGGCGTTGGCGACGACGAGGAACTCCTCCTCGGCGAGCCGGTAGACGATGAGGTCGTCGAGCACGCCCCCGTCGGGCGCGCACAGCATGGTGTAGCGGGCGCGGCGGACCTTGAGCGCCGACAGGCGGCTCACCAGCGCGTGATCGAGGGCGGCGGCGGCCTCCCGCCCGGTTACGAAGATCTCCCCCATGTGGGACAGATCGAACAGCCCGGCCGCGGCGCGGACGGCCCGGTGCTCGGCGGACTCGCTGCCGTACCGGAGCGGCATCAGCCACCCGGCGAAGTCGACCATGGTCGCGCCGAGGCTCTCGTGCACGCCGTGCAGCGGTGTGGTCTGGGACATGCGTTCGGCACCTCAGCAGGGTCGGATGCGGTGAGTATCGTCGGGCATCCTCCCCCTCTGTCATCTATGCCTGAGAGCTTCGCCCGGCTTTTGCCCGGACTTTCACCTTCGGCGAGGCCGTTGCCGACCTGCTTTCCAGAGGGCACCTTTCCGCACGGTCCATTGGCCTGAGAGGTTCGCGGGGAGGTGGTTGCTCCTTCGGCGGCCCTGACCGGCTGCCAGGGCGCTCTCCCGCGCGGAATCGACGGTGTCGCTGCCAGATTAGCAGGGCGAGGCGAACTCGACAGGGGGTCGCGCGGCCTCGACCAGCGCGGCGAACAGCCGGTTGTCCTCGCCGACCTCGGGATGCCACTGTACGGCGAGGCAGAACGGATGCCCGTCGAGCTCCACGGCCTCGATCACCCCGTCCTCGGCGCGGGCGGTGACCGCGAGGCCCTCGCCGAGGACGTCGATCGCCTGGTGGTGGTAGTGGGCGGATTCGGGCAGGGTCTCCCCGCCGCAGGCGCCGTCGTAGATCTTCGCCAGGCGGCTGCCGGGGGTGAGCCGCACCGGCAGCCGGCCGTAGCGGCCGGGCGCGGGGGCGTGGCCGGTGTGGCCGGCCGTGTCCGGGAGGTGCTGGCAGAGGGTGCCGCCGAGGGCGACGTTGAGCACCTGCATGCCCCGGCAGATGCCGAGCAGCGGCAGGCCGCGGTCGAGCGCCGCGGCCACCAGGGCGAACTCGGCATCGTCCCGGAAATCCCGGATGTAGCCGGTGGCCGGGTGGGGCGGCTCGCCGTACCGGGCCGGGTCGATGTCGCCGCCCCCGGCGAGGATCAGCCCGTCGAGCCGGTCGACCGTCGCCGCCGGGTCCCCGATCGGCGGCAGGATCACCGGCTGGCCGCCGGCCCGCGCCACCTGCTCGACGTAGTCGTACGGCAGCAGCGCGGCCGGCGTCTCCCACACGGTGTACCTCGCCGGCTCGACATAACAGGTGATCCCGATCACGGGCAGGTCAGGCATGAACTCTCCTCGGACCTCTCCTCGTGTCTCCACGCGGACCTCTCGTCCGGCCTCTCGCCGGGCGCCCCGCCCCACATGGCACTCCGGCCCCACGGCTACCCCCGCGACGCCGCCTCAGCCGTGCCGGGGCGCGAAACCACCCCGGACCGGACCGGGGGCGTGCCACGGCGCGGCGCCAGGACGCGTCGGCGGCCGGTCACGCCGGCCGGCGCGTCACAGGGGCGTCACGTACGCGCCCGAGATGCCCCCGTCGACGAGGAACTGCGACGCGGTGATGAACGAGGCGTCGTCGCTCGCGAGGAACGCCACCGCGGCGGCGATCTCCTCGGGCTCGCCGAACCGTCCCATCGGCACGTGCACCAGCCGCCGCTGCGCCCGCTCCGGATCCTTGGCGAACAGCTCGCGCAGCAGCGGCGTGTTGATCGGCCCCGGGCAGAGCGCGTTCACCCGGATGCCCTCGCGGGCGAACTGTACCCCGAGCTCCCGGGAGAGGGCGAGCACGCCGCCCTTCGAGGCGGTGTAGGAGATCTGCGAGGTCGCCGAGCCCATCACGGCCACGAACGACGCGGTGTTGATGATCGACCCCTTGCCCTGCTCGCGCATGTACGGGATCACGTGCTTGCAGCACAGGTAGACGCTGGTGAGGTTCACCTCCTGCACGCGCCGCCAGGCGTCGAGGTCGGTGGTGAGGATCGAGTCGTCCTCCGGCGGCGAGATCCCCGCGTTGTTGAACGCGATGTCGATCCTGCCGTAGGTCTCGTGCGCGGTCCGGAACATGCGGATCACGTCGTCCTCGACGGCGACGTCGGCCCGGATGAACAGGCCGTCCACCTCGGCCGCGGCCTTGGCCCCGGTCGCCTCGTCCAGGTCGACGCACACCACCTTCGCCCCCTCGCGGGCGAACCGCCGCGCCGTGGCGAGGCCGATCCCGCTGCCGGCTCCGGTGATCACAGCCACCCGGTCGAGCAATCGCTGCATGTCGTTCCGTTCTCCGTTCTGTCTCCGGCCCGCGTGTTCGTGAGTCGGTCGCGGTGTCAGTCGGTCGCGATGAAGACGTTCTTGATCTCGGTGAACGCGGCGAGCGCGTCCGGTCCCAGCTCCCGGCCGAGGCCGGACTGCTTGAACCCGCCGAACGGCGTCCAGTAGCGCACGCTGGAGTGCGAGTTCACCGACAGGTTGCCCGATTCCACGGCCCGGGCCACCCGCATCGCCCGCCCGACGTCGCGGGTCCAGATCGAGCCGCTCAGGCCGTACTCGGTGGCGTTGGCGATCTCGATCGCGTGCGCCTCGTCGTCGAACGGCGCCACCGACACCACCGGGCCGAAGATCTCCTCGGTGAACGCCGGGTCGTCCAGGTCCGGGG
>Ga0065720_1020096_pt1 | contig 17024 bp, 14 predicted proteins | sample Thericmetagenome_FD_59107 | JGI IMG/M metagenome (GOLD analysis project Ga0065720, IMG submission 59107) | Thermophilic microbial communities from the Joint Bioenergy Institute, California, USA of rice/straw/compost enrichment - eDNA_2 v2... | ecosystem: Engineered > Solid waste > Grass >... | reverse complement strand
CTTTTCCTCTTTTAATGACATAATTGATGTTAACATTTGCGAGGATCTTAAGATTTTCTAGTTTCTGAAGCCATTCAATGCTCTTGAATAGCATTAATAACTTCAAGGGATCCTCGCAATCAATTAAATAAGAAAGAATATTAAGAACTCTTCCAGACAATGTCCTTTTTAAAAGTTCTTGGTATGTGCTGGTTGAATTTTCGTCAATAAGAGGGGACATTAGTTGAAGAGGGCTGATCTTTAGCACTCTTTTCAGAGTTGTAAAGAATGCCTTGAAATGCGTGTACTTAATAAAGTTACATTTCTCCCATTCAATTTCGAGAGCTTTATTCGTCAGCAGATACTTCAATTCAGTTGGAATATCTTCATTTTCAAATATTTTTTGCAATACACTAAAGTATTGAATTAATGCGTGATGTTTCAGTTCAGGAGGGTACAGGAGTAGTATATTCACATAAAAATTGAAATGAGAAGATTCTGTAATTGGTCCACGCTCTCTTTCTGCAAATATATCGAAGCAGCAGTAAAGTATGTCAACAGCATCTTTTCTCAAACAATTTTTACCGTCGGAAAATATCACGTTGTTCAAGACCTCATTCCTAATTTCAGGAGAGGAAGGATCCTCAATGTAGTGATCATATTCTGAGAAATTGTTGCTTTTATTATTTTTTATTAAGGGATTATTGTTGCTCAATTCGAATCTTCCAGTATAAACGTCAGGAAGAGACTCTTTATCGACATTTAAAACAACACCCTTGTTAGGAGAAAAAACGAATACTTCACTGTGCCGCATTTTGTTGTCTAGTCCATTGCAGTTCATGATCTAGCTAAAAATTAATGAATGTGTTAATGATAAATGAATCAAACTAAATAGATAAATAACATACATTGGATTAAAAATCTTCCATAACTACTACTCTTTTGACCATATGATATCGTAAACGATTTCTTTGAAAGGATTTCGGCCCTTGCTCTATATCGAAAAATAAATATACCTACATAATATCATACAAACATTGTTTTTGGAAGTGATTAATCTTTGCTGAGTCTCTTTACTATATCAAAAATGCTCTAAATCATATAAAATTTCAAAGATTTCATAATTACTTTAAATTGTATCTTGAGGTTCTCAACAAATTGAACGTAATATTCTTTCTGCAGTCAGTATCGTATTTTCATTGTGCCCGATAAGAGATTACTTGCATTAAATTACATAATTACAAATTATATTAAGAAGACATAGGATCTTAGGCATGAAACAACATGAAGCAGATCCGCCGATAAAAGAATCAAACCCAGAAAAGATTAGCACTAATGATCTCAAATTAAAATTAAGGATAGATTTGGCTTCATCTTTGAACCAAAAGCAATTCGATTCAGTCGACTTTTCCAAAAATCTTGAATTAACAAGTCAGTCAAGAAGTAATAAAGCAGTTGATTCAAATGCATCCATTCCTATAGATCTCAATACAGTAATTCAACAGAACTTGGGACTTAGTGTATCTATTGAAAATGATGCTGAATCAAAAAATTCTGGAAGAGGAGGAGAAAAAAAAGAATCCACACCAAAGGAGGATACCCAAAATCCTCCCAAAGATAAATTACCTGTCATTGCATTATATCAGATCTGGCCGGGGAATAATAGGTTTTATTTCAATGGGAAATTAATAGCGGGTCCAAAGTGTGACAGAATAGCAAATGCTCTAGCATGGATTCTAATTCTTGGAATTGGGATAACATTTTTCGCCATTGCTTTTCCATATCTATGGAAGAATGTGACTAAGATATTGCCAATAATTTCAATATATCTCTACATCTCAACAATAGTCTGTCTTATCTTGACCTCCTATACAGAACCAGGAATCATTCCTAGAAAAGAAATATTCGAAATAAACGGAGAGGTCCCGGATCCTTATAATGGAAAATCAGTTCAGAACGTTCCTCAGGAAAGAGATGAAATTTTGATAGATGATGACTTTGAGAAAAAAGAAGACAAAAATCAACTCAAGTTTTGTAAGACATGCCAAATCTATAGACCTCCTCGATCCTCACATTGCAAGTATAAAATTAAACAAGCTTGAACTAATATTTTAGCGATTGTGGGAATTGTGTGGAAGTCTTTGATCATCACTGTCCTTATGTGAATAATTGCATCGGAAAGAGGAATTACCGGTAAAGTTAAGGTTATATTCTCTTAATGAAATAGATATTTTCTAGGATTTTTGATCTCTTTGGTATTGATGGGTATTTGTGTATTAGCAGGATTCTTGATTATGCTGGTAGAAACTGTAGGAAAGGAAGAGAATCCTGAAGGAGGTAATATCTTTATATTTAATCTCTGATCTTTAGCTATTCAAAATTCTACTGTTGTGGTTATTGTCATTGTCCTCGTTGGTATACCAACAAGCATCCTCTTTTTAGGAATCACTGCGCTCTGTTGTTTCCATTTCGGACTAGTCTCGAGGTATGTATACTGAAGTTCTTTAAGTGATCCTTAGTGGAAAAACAACGAAAGAAAAATTGAAGAAAATAGAAACAATGAATAGCAAAACAAATACTGTTAACTGGTGTCGAACTGATCCAAGTCTATTTGATAAAAGACAGTTACTTAGTCAAGAACAACTGTTGAATTATTGGAAGAATATTTCAAAACATAAAGCACTCTGATTCCATGGTAAACCTCATAAGGCAACATCTATTTTATTTTATATCTACTTCGGGTTATTTTTATTAGTTTTTACTAATATTATGAATACTTGTTGAGTTATTTTGTTTTGTGTATGTTTGTATTTATATATAAAAAATACTCTCTCTTTCAATCAGAATCAATAAAATTAAATTGGATTCAATGCAAGACACATCAATCGTTTGCGCTCTATCTTGGATTTCAAGAGGTAACAATACTTGCTGTCAAATACTTATGATAGGCTTCGCTAAGAAGATTCCCCAGCAATACCAAGTGGGTGAAGAGGAACTCGAGGAAATGAAAAAGGATCCTGAAGTGCAAAAAAAGTATGAATAATTTTCAGCAAACCTAGAAAATAATAGGAGAAAGGAAATGGATCTTGAAGATTTTGATATTGAGAAATACGATGAAGAAGACAGTGGAGAGCTTTGTTATCTTTATTCATGCTCTTAGATTTACCAATCTTTGCAGGCGAAACTCATGAGGATATTGATAAACATGGAAATCAATATCCTGAGTACTTTGAGGATGAAAGTGATGAAGAAAAAGAAGACTATACTATCAAGGACACTGATGCTTTGATCATATCAGGAAAGATTGTAACTATTAATGATCAATATATCATTCTGCTAGGAAAAAAATGAATTCTCTACTCTTGAAATCTATGTTTATGAAGAGCCAACTTGCAACTTATTCGTTCATCATGATATTACTCTTTCTGCATTCCCTCTAGCAATTGAGTGGTTGTCGATTGACCCATCTTCAATTGAAGCTCAAAACTATAAGAAAGGTAATACTCATTATTCTTTTGTAAATTACTAGGAAACTTTGCTATTGTTGGTACCTTTGCACCTGATATTGAGATTTGGGACCTTGACGTTCTTGATGTGATTGAGCCAACTCTCGTTTTAGGTATAAATAGTGATTTAGGATCTTAATAGCTAGGTGGAATTCAGGAAGTTACCACCAAAAAGAAGAAGGGGCCAAAGTCATTCCAATCTACTCCTCAATTAAAGCCTGGAAGCCATGAGAGCTCTGTTCTCACTTTGAATCTTCATAAAAGCAGAAGGTTTGTAGGAATATCAATCACTAAATGTCTCTAGAGAAATTCTAGCTTCAGGATCTGCTGATACACAAGTCAAGATTTGGGATATTTCTAAGGGATCATGCGCTATGACATATAACCATCATTCAGACAAAGTAAGTAAATGACCTAAATGAGAATTGAATATCAGGTTCAATGTGTGAGATGGCATCCCGAACAAGAAACTTATCTATTAACAGCGGGCTTCGATAAAAAGATATATATCTTCGATGCCATGAAGAGCAAGGACAAGGTAATAAGTCCAATAATTCATTTAATCTCTAGTTAACTATTACAACTCCATCTGATATTGAAATGGGAACTTGGGATCCTTTAGCTCCAAATAACTTCTATTTTACCACAGAAGATGGTCTTCTTATTGGTTATGATGCAAGAAAAACAGATCATGCCTTATTCTCCATCAAAGCCCATGGAAAGGTTGCTACTACAGTATCAGCAAGCTATGGTGTTCAGGGACTCTTGGCCACTGCTTCTCATGATGGAACAGTCAAAATCTGGGATACTATGACCATCAATCATGGTGAACCTCTATTATTGATTGAAAAGAATATGAAAGCTGTAAAATTAATTATTGCTTATCTAATTTATAGGGAAAATTGATTTGTGGCTCATTCTATCAAGACAATCCATGGCTGTTAGGTCTTGGAAATAACAATGGAGAGTTAGTTATTTGGGATGTTTCAGAAAATCAAAATATTGAGAATTATTTTTCTTCAAGATTGCAAAATAATCAAAATCAAATGTAATATTCATAATTTACGTTGTATAGTGATATTCATATGTATCAATACACAATAAGCTTTATAAATAATAATCCATCCTCAAAGAATCAAATAATAATTTTTTATCTTCCTAAAGTATTTTCAATGACTCTGTTTATTTTGGCAGCATTTGAGCTAAGGAGCAATTTCAGCCTGGTCATCTAAAACAATTAGAATACACAATTTCAAAAAAAAAAATTACATTTCTTGTCAGCCTTAAGATCATTTGTTCCTTTACTTCTGATTCTGATTCTTCTTCTTTAACAGCAAGAGCCCTATATTTTTCAATAAGCAATGAATGTCCTGTACCTGTTGGTGGGCAACCAGCTAAGATCGAAATTCTGTATCTTGTTGGCAATATAAGTCTCATTACCGTTATATTCGGTGCGCTCTTTGAAATCGAGGTATGCCTTATAAAAGATATAATTCCACATGTAATGATCACGCTATGATATTAATACTCTTTCTGCTTGTTTACTTTTATATGTGCATAAAAACCTTGCTTCCCTTCAGAACTCTTATCCAGCCTTTCTCTATCAATACCACATATGTAGCAATATTGTGTCATGTCATTTTGCTTGACATGGAGAGCTTCCTTCAGAGCGCCAAATGTATCAATAATAATACCTATTTTCTTAGAAAGATTTCTATTGCCTTACCAGCAGCCATGTTGATCATAATGATGGCCAAAACAATATTAAATATATTATCAAAGATGACTCTTTGCCAATTCATAACTCCTTGTTTTATGATAGGTTCATTATCAGAATCATAACCAATTATTCGCTCTGGATCTACCAGATATGCTCCAACTGCTCCTGTTTCCTACAAGATAACTGATTTATCAGTAAATGATTACCTTAAATGTATGATCGAATGTTTGTAGGAAACAATCCCAAAGACTTTGACAGGCAGCTCCTCCATCATAATGCAACCCGAAAACAGAGAATCCAATTATTGCAAAATAGTATTCCAAAAGAATGAATACCAAAAGAGTAAGTCCCAGCGAAATTCTCGGATTCCATACTGCTTTGACTACATTTTTCAATAGTTCATTTCTCAAGAAATCGGTTAATTGGAAGAAAAAGAAAGCAGGATGAACCAATAATCCCATTAAAGCGAAAAACATTACCAAGCAATAATAAAGAATATCGAAATCCTTGAGTCCTCTCAGCAATGAGTGGATCAGTTTGAAAACAAACCTCAAAGGTGTCTTAATGATGTTGAATTTTCTAGAGAAGAATCCCTTCCATATGTCCCCTAGAAGCAATGGTGCTCGTTTCAAGAAGAAGTTAGCAACTACAAGAGAAGAAAAGACTAGATTTAGTATACCCAATGTTGTTATAATGCTCATAGTATCCTTGCTAGGGTCCAAAAATAGATGAGGAGTTGATCCATAATCCTCGGAGTAAGAACTGATAATGATAATATTCAAGGCAATTCCAATATAGAAAGATGCATACTCCCACAAAGTCACATGATTGGCTAGCAATCCAAAGATTTTGTACTTATTGAAGATTCGGGATAGTTTCTCATCATGTTTCATATTTTTGATTAAATAATCGGCTTGTTCCATCAAGTATGCTAATTTTGTCTTCGTTGAAGTTCTAACAACAGCTTCATGAAATTCTACTTTCAGGGTTTTGGATAAAAATTTGCAAAATGGTAATATTGGGAAATAGATCTTTTGAATTTTTCCCTCTCTAATAATTTCTAAGTGTCCCATGTTAGCCCTAAAAAAGGCCACTGCTTCTTTTACAAGTTGGTTTTTCCCAACTTCTTTGTTTTGAATAGCTTCCATCTCTTTTTCATCTCCAGACCCTCCACCCAATGCCATAATGCCCTCATCAATAACCGCTCTTTTAACGCACTTCATGAATCCTATTGAGTTACCGAGAATGGACTTTCCTAATTTGGTAAGCTCTCCGAGAGGATTGTTCTTTAGCAATTTTGAAGCATTATCTTCAGGGAACTGTCTTATAAATTCATTAAGTTCATCATCTTCAGTGTTATCTTGTCTTTTATTGTCTAGGAATAGATTTATAAGGATATAGATGTTGAATCCGTTCTCTATAATGAATTCAAAATATTCCTTTCTGGAAGGATCGTATTCCTTATTCATATGATTAAAGGCGTCATCGTCATATTCTCCATTAGGATAAAGCTTTTTGTATAATTTATAGACCTGAACTAGATTGTTAGTGAGAACTGAAAGTGGGATAGCCCTCATAATACGATTTGCAATACCAGTTGACTTATCGTTGCATTCTAATAAACTCACCAGGGTAATCAAGCACTAAAAATTAGCAAGATTATAGTAATTCTACTTTAAATTTGACTAGAGATAATTGATGAGGTTCAATTTTTCTGTTTCTCTGAGCGATATTTGATGAAGCGACAGATTTATCATCGGTTGTGAAATTCAAGGATCTTCTGAAAGAAGGGCGAACTGATTGCTTGAGTGAGTTTCTCAATTTGATATTTGAAGAATCTCTCGTTGTATTAAGATTGTTCCTGGCAGATTGAGAGTACTCTATCACTTTATCTTCCTGCTATTTTAGTAATGGTCTCAATCTACTTACATTTAAGAGAGAAACTGCGAAATCTAGAAATTTGCTATTTACTATGCATAATTGATTCGCGATGCAAGGTCCCTAGTTGTTTATGATTTTAAATGACAAGCCTTACTTGGATGAATTCAGTCAAGGTATCAAAGCATTGCATGACACTTTCAAAGTTCTCATTGTTGATTTTATACGATGAGAGGAGCTTTGTTGTAAGAGTAACCAAATCATAATTATTCTTGGAATTAGTTTGCTGTCTTAGATAGTTTTGTAAGTCAAGATTGTGTCCCTCACAAAATAGCTGCAGGAGCCTCATAAGTTTCATTCCAAACTTTAAATTCTTTTTGCTCACATTACTGTTCCTTGAAGAAATATTAACATTAGCTATTTCTCTGAGAATGAGGTCATTCATTTTTCTAAAGAATTTCTCAGAGGAAGAGTTCGTGATAAAGAAGTCATAAATCGTTTTTTGAACAGTTGCATTTCCTCCTAACAAAAGCCAATTCATAAACTTGAATAATGAGTAGAGATATTGAGTATCTCCATTTCTTTCTTCCCAGATCAAGACAATAAATATCCTGGTAGCATTTAATCTATCAAACATTTCTTGTCTCTCCACCAGTTCTATCTGATCTTCCGAGACGTTTTTTATAATGCGACTACACATTTTTAATTCGTAAGTTTCACTTACCACAAGGTTTTTATTAAGAATATGACTAACTCTTTGCTGGTTTTCTTCTGAATCCAAAATTCCAGAAAATTAAAGAATTTTATAAGCAGATCTTCTGTTGTGATGAAAAAATCTTTAGTTTCTTTAACATCATTATCCACAAAGGCTGATCTAAAGTTCATTATCGAATTTGAGAGGACGTTGACATCATTTTTAATAGTCTACAAATTAATGCAAGAAATCCAAGCTTACATCTTTGAGGTATTGATTTTTGATTATCTTATCTTTAAATATTATCCATAAGTCTTTATATTTTCTCGAATCCTCATCTTCCAATTTAATCGTGCCATCATCTTCTGTTCTTCTTTTGAAAAAACCCAGCTGTGATCTGTCTTTATTGGGAGAAGGGGAAGGAGTCATTATATTTGACAGTGAGGTTAAACTCTGTTTTTCTTGGTTGATGATTTTTTTCTGTCGCCTTATAAGCCATCTTAATATACTTTGTTTCTTGGAAGTCCTATCCTTGCTGTGTTTACCTTCTGTTTCGAGTTCTTCTTCCTGATTCTTTTGAGCTTTTTCTTCTTCATATTGCTTTGACAGTATGTCAAGGATTTCTGGTATCGGAATTTTGAACTGTCCAGCTAGTTTCTCCAAGTTACGAAGATGGATCTCATTCAAATCCTATGAGCCTTAGAAAAAAGTCTTTGTAAAATACCAATATGTTAATCAAGGCATCAATACTATTGAATAATGCTTGAGCAAATCTGTGACCTTTCTGTTTGGCCCTCACTTCAGAGTGATGATGCTGATGAGTATCTACTAATTCTAAATTGGTAAATCTATGCCTTAATATAACGGAGTAACGATTTACCCTGTGTCCTTAAAGTAGTTTTCTGCATAAGTGTTGAGCAAAGGGATAAGCTTTTCTACTAAAAAGGCAGCATATGATTCAGAAATATTCTCTGATTCAATTCGCTTTGTCTCATAAACAATGTATTCAAAAAGAGTCTAGGAATCTAAGAGTTTCGCATTATACTCTACCTTAGAGCAGTCAGATAATTTATCTAAAAGATGAGGGGCACTGGCCACAAATATGAGGATGATCTCTATAGTGGCTGAATTTGCAAATTCATAATATCGAAGCAATTGTGACCCCTCAGGAGTCTCTCCAAGGCTTAAAATCCGTTGCACCTCGGATCCATTTTTGTGTAATAAATTAACAAGGTTTGTTATGCCGATAGCCCTCAAAGCTTTCGAGACTAGCCCCAACCCAACATCTCCTTTAAGAGTTTTACCAAGGATCTATAATTATTTAAAATGTTGTTTTTTTTGATAGTGTACCTCAAGGAATTTGCTTGTGTATAACAAAGGGTGATCATCTTTCTTGAATCCATTTCTTACCAGTCTCTCGTTTTCGGCTTTTTTGGCTTTCGAGAGGAAAGGCTAACATTTAGGAGAAAAAATATATTTGGTTTACATTTATGTGATTAATGAATTGCTCGTCAAGAAGAACTAATAATATTTTCTTTTGAATTTCTAAAGTCTCCTGGGAAGGTTTATTTATCAGAGTATCAAAGAACTTTAGAAAAACTTCTCTCTGGCCAAAGTGAACGATCAAATTGCAAAAATATTTCAAATGGGTTTCTGAAACTAGTGTCGCGAGCTCAAGATTATCTTTGACAATCTCCGAGATGAGCTCCACTTGTCCAAGATCCAGTTTATTAACAAGCATTAGCAAATTCATAAAATTTTCAAATAAATATTGTTGGTATCTCGGGTTTTGGTGACAGAAGAGTCCGAGAACGGAATGGAATTTTCTAAAGAGAGCCACAATCTTATCAGCAATATCCACTCTGTACTTTATGTTCAATTCAGATACATCCTGATTTCTGAAAACATCAATGTAGGAATCAAAAATAAAGATTCCCTTTTTTAGCATTTCAAAAATAATAGTATTTCCACCTAAATACCTATACATTCTTTGTTTGATCTTCAATTCATCAATATTTTGTAAGTCTGACTTGAAAAGCTCTTCTAATTCACAAATTTTCTTATAGCATCTCTCCATGGTCTCGGAATGGTCACGTTGATACAAATGTTTTTCAATGATTTGTAGCCAGATCTAATAGGATTAATTTTAAGATTTTTACATTTACCTGGGCATTTGAAGTTAGATTTTTCAATTTGTTAAGCTTGCTCTGCATTTTGGTGTAAAGTTTTTTGTGTTTGTCGCTAAAGAGAAGTTCGAGTCTCTTTATAGACTTCTTTATTCTCTTCTTCTCCGTGCAACATCTTTCTAAAATTCCTAATAAGGCATTTTGAAGTGGAGCAGATTGAGTGAAAAAGAAACTCAGTAAAACTGACTCGAGGAATGGTCTCTCCAAAATAATATCAAATGATCTTATCTCTTCATATTTAGTATAATTCTTGAACTTAGAAGCTGCTGGATCAACAGTTGTAGAAACTTCTGCATAGGAATCTGGAAGTAAATTTTTTATGTGTTCAGTCAAATCCATTTTTTCTAGCTCTTCTCTTTTACTGTTGTAAGCTTTCTCAAGAAAGACACTTTTGAAACATTCTACTACATTCTCAATGAAGAAGTCCTCTCTCATAGCAAAAATATAGTCAAAAACGTTGCAGATTGAGATTTTTATATCTACTTCAAAATTTTCTTCTGAGTCCTCTTCCTTGATTGTAAATGTTTTGCTTGAAAATTTATTCAGGATTTTCTTTAAAGACTCTGGTTTCTTAAAAATTTGATCTTTTATTATTTCAGCTTCGCTTTCTATACTGACTCCAATCTTTCTTGATTTTTTCTTATCAGCCTCATCTTCACTGAAAATATCTTTAAAAAAGAGCAGTGACTTTCCAAGGCCTGTGAATCCCATAAACACATTGTTTATTAATTGTGGTTTCTTTTCATTAACTTTTTCAAAACATTCTAAGATAGCTATTCAAAAATAAAATAAATAATTTTACTTCTCTTGACGCCTAGTGTTCTCATACACTTGAAATATCCCTCATCGTATTCTAGCAAAGGCGTTAAATGTTTAATTAGTTTCTCCACTTCAGATGTAAATCTTGTGATATTTGATTGAGAACTTGAAGTTTCTTTAGTAAAGCATCCTCTAGTGAGGAAACGCCTTGGCTCTTGAACCGGTTTAATAGCAAGCTTATTCTTAAAAAGTCCAAATTTAAGCATTTGTGCTGTAAGTTTAATTACTTCAAAAGTTAGACGTGTGTAAATCTTTTCTGCAGGTGCATTTTGTTTGCATTGCGTACTTTTCTCTTCTAGATAATCTAACAAAAAGCCTTTCAAACGATCTAACAGCTCATCAGTCAAACTTTCATCCTCAATATTTAATAGAGATTCATCATCCCTATCCTTCTCATCTAGGAGACGTTTTTCGCTTAAGAGATCCTGCCCTTCAGTTGTAGCAACCAGCTCAGTATTAAGTTTTGCTTGACTTTTATCAACCTTTTTCCCTTTTAATGTCAATTTATTCTTCAGAGAATATCTTTGCTCCATTTGAGACAAATCAATATCAGCCACCTTGACAAGATTAGGTCTCTCTTGAACGGTCCTTGGTTCCCTGTCTATGTGAATATTCGCAACTAGCTTCACCAATATGGCTCTAATATCATCTGGAATATCATGGTTTTCGATATATTTAATCAGTGTGTTCATAGTGAAAATCTTTCCAATTGCTTTTGCTGAAGTATAATTTCGATTTAAACAAAGAGTAGCATATAAATCAAGCTGACTTTTCAGAAATCTAATGTCTTTGCGCGATTTTGTGGACTCCTCATTTTGGAAGAACTGATCAAATGGGTAGCTCATCCCTCTGTGATTGATAAATACTTGATCATTATCATTGCTTAGCTCGATTAAATGCATAGTCCGGAAGTGAACATCCTCATACATCATTCTGAAAATAGTATCTTGATTAATATAAATAGCTTGGTTGTTGTACAGGCAGATATCTTTTAGCAAGTCAAAAATCTCGTCTTTTTCATAAGGGCGGAATTCTTTTATTCGATTCACAATTTCTGATATTAGTGTCCTCTTTTCAGCATCGATTGGGAGATTCGCATAGCTCACACTAACTACAGAAGTTGTAAATGTAACTTTATGTAGACTATAGAGGAGTTTCTCGTTGCCTTTAAGAATTTCAGCCAAGCACTTACTCACAAATCTCCCATATCCTAAGTGAGAAACCAGGCTGAAAATGAATTTAAATGCATATTCTTGATTTTTATATGACTGCTTGCACATGAGCTGTAAGAGGTTGTATATCTTCATGCACACTTTATATTTCTTCATGACATAATCTGATTTCATTCTTTCATATCTTTTCTGTGTAGCTATTTGGATCAAAAAAGCAAATTAATAATGATTACATAAATTATGTCTAGAAACAAGCAAAACTTTATTCGGGTTACTATGGACACTAACAGACTTCTGCTGTCCCTTTCTTCTCATCGAATATTCAATCATAGTATAATCAATTAGCTTAAGCTCCTCATTTGTCGGAAATCCAATACTTAAGAGCCAACATATAAGCCCTAGGATGTTCTGTTCACGCAAAATCTAAGATTTATCATAGCTAATTTAAGATGAAGTACCTTCTGTCTCATTGGGCTAATGTGTGAAAACTCTTGATTGATTGCTATATTTCCAGGAAGCTTATTCATAACAAACTCATCAAGAGTGTCAAGTGACTGTAAAGCTCTTTCCATGACTTCATCAAAGGCTTTCAGTTTATTGATTTCTTCTTGACTTAATTTATCCTTCTATTTTGATCACATTCAATATTAAATGAAAATACCACAGGAGTTAAATGATCAGCAAGTTCAAGCAGTATTGGAGTGGCGCTCATCAGAAAACTCGTTTCCCAGATTTCTTCAAAATCTGCTTTTCTAGCTTTGAATATATCCATCTCACGAGCTGTAGAAGAAAGAGTAGTCCTTCGAGAACCTCCTAGTTTCATATCTTTATCAACTTCTAGAGGTTTCTCCAAAGAATCTTCTTGGAAGCTTATCCATGTTTTTGTATTCACGTGTAACAGTCTGAAATAAGCATCTTTGGCAATGTATCTCTTGTTTTCATCATCTCTCAATAAATTTTCAATAGGAACAAAATTAAAAAGTAAATCATCATCAAGATCATTGGAGAGCTCAACCACATATTTCTATTTATGTCAATACTGTTGAAATTAATATATACGTGAGCAGATTTCTTCGAGACTTTGAGATACAATCCAGATGAAAGATGTTTTATTCTGTATGATTGCTCCCATAAAAGTTTGCCACCTTCATAGAGATTTGAAGATTCTATGACCCACAGACCATTTGTGGTCATTTCACCAGCAGCATTAGAGCCTGTCTTGTTCTTTGAAACTTCTTTAAATTCTAACTCTAATCTGCTCAGGACTTCATCCCTCAAAAAGTCATTTGCAACTCTATTAGCATCATCTTCAACACTTGATAATACAGAAGACTCTTCAAATGAATCTGCTTCTTGACCTAAACTCTGAGATGCTTGTCCAAATAATTTATATACCTGGGAATTTCTTTGCCGTGCTTGTTTTTGCAAAAGAATTAAAGTACTTTTGTGTGTTTTGCTGATGTGTAAAAGGATCAGTTCTCAGCCCTGTATTTAAAAAATACTATTTGGTTAACATTTTTCTTTGAAAAGGCTACATCAGCCTCGGAAAGGTGAAGCCAAACAACATCTCCAATCTTTAGAAAATTACTCTCCTGTTCCCCATCAGTCTCAAATTGATAAAGACGAATTCTATGATTTTCATTTTTTATGCATTATTCCTCACCTCCATTTCTTGGAGTCTTCGATATTGGCTATGACTTTACCTGTTTGATTATTAGGTCTTTCTGATGTGTTATCAAGAAGGACTATTGTTAAATTATCATTGCTATTTTTTACTATTCTCAGCTGCTGGATCATAATTTGCATATAGTGATGGATTTCTGTTGGCCCAAGTTATAGTTGATGACGATATTATAACAAGGTCTTGATTATAGACAAAATTATTCCTTTGTTTTTGAAGCTTTAAACAAGGCATAAATTTAAAAAAGGATCCCTCATCTGGATAATCAAGAAGCTCAAAGCTATCAAATTTAGAGATATTATCCACTCTTTACTCTCTATGCTCAGGATTTAGTGTAAGATATTTCATGGTGGCTAGGTGTACTAATTGAAAAGAAGTTCCAAAGAGCACCGGCGTACCCTTAAGCTTGTTATAAATTGTCATATTAGAATTGATTTCAACATCAAGATTTGTTCTCAATTCCTGAATAAAATGCTTTCTCTCTTCCAGAGCTAAAAGAAATTACTTTAATTCTGATGAAACTGATACACTTGTTGGCTTGTATTTTGGCCTGTTCATTAAAGTCTTGCAACATAGTATAAAGTTGTTCCTGATTCTTGAAGTTTGCAACGCTGGAAAATGGTAAAATACGAAAAACTGAAAATAAAAAGTTGTTTGAACAATTTTTCGGATCGAATTTCTTGACATATAATTGAGAGTTTATGAATCCTTGGCTGGAAAGGAAACAGTTCTCATTCCCTTCGAGACTAATACTTATGCACGATCCGAAAGTTATTGGATCAGCCTTCTTGCTAAAATTTTGATGCTCTTCTTCTTCCATTAATACAACAGGTATTCAATTAATTTTTATTTTTCAAAAATTTTTCAATGTGCAGGACAGTTGGAGAAGTGCATATGTCAAGTAAGCCATTTTTTATGATTTCAGGAACAAAATAATGAATCTAAACTGGAAAAATAAATATGCATCTCTGTTATTCTTAATAATATTTATTACTTACTCAAAAACTTTCCATCCTTCAGGATAACTAAATCTTAAAAGTCTTCTACGATCCAAATAGACTGCACTTGTATTACTTTCATTTTGTACATTCTGCAAACAGTAGATGTTGCCCTCATGTATTATTGGCTGGTTATTCCAGAATGCTTCTGCAATTGGCAGTGGATATAAATCAAATCCAACTATCCTATGGGAGGGCTTTATTTCTTCATTATACTTCTTATCTTTTTCTTCCTTTTCTATATGAACTAAGAAACTTGAAGCTGTCTTTTGAGAGTAATTAATGTGGGTACCACCAAATACAAATATAGAACTGTCACTTATCTGACAGCATGCTGCAGATGAGTAAAGACAGAATTTTTCACCATCATGGCCTATCTTTTTGGGATGTTCAAAGTTGATGACGATCCATCTATCTAACAGTGGATTATATCTTTCAATTGTATTAGAGAGTTGATCGTCATTTATTTTGCCTCCAAATTTATAAATATATCTGTCATTAAAGACACAAACGCAAGGATTGTTTGCGGGCAAATTCATACTAGCTATCTCTTGCCAAGTGTCCTTTCTAATGTTATATCTCTCACAACGACTAGTAAATTCATGATCTTCAGAAAATCCTCCAATAACATAGAGATATCCATCTAGATATGTCAATGCGTGGCCACTTCTTCCTAACTTCATTGCTTTTATTGGGATCAATGTTCTCTTATTAAAATCATAAACGTATGCTGAGTTAAGTTTCTTTTCTGTATTTTCAGTGTCAACACCACCAGTCAAATAGATTTCTCCATATGGGGTTGCAACAGACCGATGCCATCGTGGAATCTTGAAATCAATATTGAGTTCTATTTTCTGGAAATCGAATTCTTGCCTCTTATCACTCTCTTCGAGGTCTAGAAGATGCAAAAACTTTGATTTATGTTGGAAGAAATGAAGATATTGTTTGTAGACATTATTATCATAGTAGTTTCCTTTGGTAATTTTAAAGTATTTCCCTTCTTCATCCTTTAACTTAGTACTTATTGATATTTTCTTCTGTGGTTTAAGTTTAAAATTGGCATCAAGAAACGATGAGAACTCTTTTTGAAATTTTGGATTTATTTCGATATTATTTTTGCTTAGCTTCCTTTCTTCTTCCTGATTATGATCCAAGATTTGCCTGAGCTGTCCTTCAAAATCAGTGAAAAAGAAATCTTTTAGGTTCTTAACAAACTCGTTTCTCTCAATACTTGCATAATAACTATAAAGTGTTGTTGTCATACTCTCTAAACTGGTTGAAAATTCATGGGCAATTGCATCCTCATTTGGCTTATCTCTTTTCTTAATCTCCAGAATTCTCTCTTCCACTTCGTTGAAATAATTCTCAATTTGGTCAATGAGCTGTTTTTTCGCTCTTTTAATTTTTGTAATTTCATCTTCTTCTTCTCGTTGAGCTTTTTTCAAAAGTTGATAGTTATCAAGCTCAATTGTGAAGTTATTAATAGCTGATTTCAATTTAACTTCGCACATCTTTTTGACATCTTCAAGTAATTCTATCTCAGGATATGTATTTAACGATTTGTGATAATCGTTATGTTGCTTAATACACTTAGAACATAGAGGAGTTAGACAAGTGTTTGCTAAGCAGACATGTGTTATAAGTTCTCCTTGATGGATATCACACAGAACTATCTCTGATTGTGAATACTGATTGTTCATCACTGTTATTTGGGAATTTGAAATAATTTTTAAATAAAGAGAAATGTTCAGAATACATAGAAATATGAATTTTTTAGAACCTGAGTAATAATGTTTCCTGTTTTATATATTCTCTTTTCAATTAAGGAGAATTTCAAATTGGACTACTTAATGCAAAATTTTCATGTTTTAATAATTATTTAACTTTCAATCAAATTTGAGGAAGCAAATACACCTCAAAAGATACAATCCATAAAGGTAATCATTAACTTCTTTTGAAATGGATTCGAATGAGAGTTGGATGGAGTCTTTAATGTCTCCTTCCTTAGTTAAGTTCGAAAAAGCAACTCAACGCTGCTAGAGATAAATCTTCTTCGATAAGATTTATTTTAGATAGTGTTGTACACATTTCATTTCATTCCAGAAAGCATGATTAACTTGAATAGGTTGCGCACATCAAATTCAATAACAACCCTATCGATGCTCCTTTCACGAAGAAATCCATTCTGATTCGCTATTGAATCAAGCCTTCTATATGTCACTCTTCACTATTCTTCTTGACTTTTTATTGTTGTTTCTCTACATATCTCTTTAAGTACTGAATAATAAGCAAACATTAACAAGGATAAAAAAAATGAATACAGAACATATAACTTTTTGATATTGTTAGCACTCTCATCCTCATCGGGACAAACGAGATATATAATTAGTA
>Ga0065720_1004581_pt1 | contig 17069 bp, 16 predicted proteins | sample Thericmetagenome_FD_59107 | JGI IMG/M metagenome (GOLD analysis project Ga0065720, IMG submission 59107) | Thermophilic microbial communities from the Joint Bioenergy Institute, California, USA of rice/straw/compost enrichment - eDNA_2 v2... | ecosystem: Engineered > Solid waste > Grass >... | reverse complement strand
ACAGAGGGATGATCCTATATGAACATAATTCCGACCAAGATGGATGGCGTCGTGCTGATCGAGCCCAAGGTCTTCGAGGACAATCGGGGCTTCTTCATGGAAAGTTACAACGAGCGCCTGTTCGCAGAGCACGGGATCACGGTTCGCTTCGTGCAGGACAATCATTCGATGTCCGCGGAAGCGGGAACCTTGCGCGGGCTTCATTATCAACTGAATCCGATGGCTCAGACGAAGCTGGTCCGGGTGCTGCAGGGGGCGATCTATGATGTCGTGCTCGATCTTCGCAGGGATTCGCCGACCTTCGGGCGATGGGAGGGCTTCATCCTCAGCGCGGAGAACAGGAGGCAGCTGCTCGTGCCGAAGGGGTTCGCCCATGGCTTCTGCACGCTGACGCCCCATACCCATGTCCTCTACAAGGTGGACGAATACTATTCGCCGGAGCATGATCGGGGTATCCTGTGGAACGATCCCGAGCTCGCCATCAACTGGCCGTGCTCCGCACCGATCCTGTCCGCCAAGGACCAGAGGCATCCGTTATTCAGAGATGCGGAATACAATTTCTGACGAAAGAGTGGATCGATGATGAAGATACTGGTGACCGGCGGAGCCGGGTTTATCGGAAGCAATTTTATCCATTACATGCTGGAGCAGCATCCGGATTATGTCATCATCAACCTGGATAAGCTCACCTATGCGGGCAATCTCGAGAATCTGCAGGGCATCGAGAACCGGGCGAATTACCGCTTCATCCGGGGCGATATCCTGGATCGGGAGCTGCTCACCCCGCTGTTCCAGGAAGGCATCGATGCGGTGATCAATTTCGCGGCGGAGTCGCATGTCGATCGCAGCATCATGGAACCGGACATTTTCGTGAAGACCAATGTGCTCGGCACCCAGGTGCTGCTCGATCTGGCGAGGACCCACGGCGTGCGGAAATATGTACAGATCTCGACGGATGAGGTGTATGGCACGCTCGGTCCGGAAGGACTCTTCACCGAGGAGACGCCGCTAGCTCCGAACAGCCCGTACAGCTCCAGCAAGGCGGGCGCGGATCTGCTGGTTCGAGCCTATCACGAGACGTTCGGGCTTCCCGTCAACATCACGCGATGCTCGAACAACTATGGTCCATACCAGTTTCCCGAGAAGCTGATCCCGCTCATGATCAAGAACGCGCTGGCGGACCAGCCACTGCCGGTCTATGGCGATGGCTCCAATGTGCGCGATTGGCTGCATGTGGAGGATCATTGCCGGGCGATCGATCTGGTCCTGCATCATGGGCGGGACGGCGAGGTGTACAATGTCGGCGGCAATAACGAGCGCACGAATCTGGAGATCGTGAGGACGATCCTGCAGCATCTGGGCAAGCCGGAATCGTTGATCCAGTTCGTGCAGGATCGTCCGGGACATGACAAGCGCTACGCGATCGATGCGACGAAGATCCGCCGGGAGCTGGGCTGGACACCGAAGTATACCTTCGATGTCGGGATCAGGCACACCATAGACTGGTATCTGGAGCACCGGGACTGGTGGCAGCGGATCGTCAGCGGCCAGTACCAGGAATATTACCGGAAGCAATACGCCGACCGATTAGAGGTGTAGGCGCATGAGGATCATCGTGACCGGAGCGGGCGGCCAGCTCGGATGCGATCTGGTGCGGCTCGCGGCGCAACGGGGCTGGGACGTGTATGGCTACAGCCGGGAGGAGCTGGATATCACGGATCTGGAGGCGGTGCGGGAGAGGGTCGCCGCCATCAGGCCGGATGCCATCCTTCACTCCGCCGCCTATACGAAGGTGGATCTGGCGGAGCAAGAGATCGACCTGGCTTATCGGGTGAATGCCCTGGGCACCCGCAATGTCGCCGTCGCAGCGGAGCAGGCGGGAGCCAGGCTGTGCTACATCAGCACGGACTATGTGTTCGACGGGACCTCGAAGGTCCCCTATCGGGAGTATGACCGGACGAATCCGCTGAGCGTATACGGCAAGACGAAGCTGGCCGGCGAGAGGCTGGCGGCGTCCCTGTCGTCCCGCTATTTCATCGTGCGCACCGCATGGGTGTACGGCAAGCACGGGTCGAACTTCGTCAAGACGATGCTGCGTCTGGCCTCCGAACAGCGCGAGCTGCGCGTGGTGCATGATCAGATCGGCTCGCCCACCTATACCGTCGATCTGGCGGAGTTTCTCCTGGAACTGGTGCAGACAGAGAAATATGGCCTCTATCATGCGACCAATTCGGGATCCTGCTCGTGGTACGAATTCGCCAGGGCGATCTTCGAGGAAGCCGGCGTGGAGGTGCAGGTGCATCCGGTCAGCACCGCGGAGTTCCCGCGGCCAGCTCNGCGTCCGTCCTATTCCGTCCTGGATCATATGGCGATTCGCNCGAATGGNCTGCGTGATCTGCGCCATTGGCGCGAGGGGCTGCGGGCATACTTCGCTGACAGCTCCGATTGACAGAGACAAACAGGCTGCTTCCATCCTGATACAGGGTGGAGCAGCCTGTTTGCATTTTGTGCGGGAAGGATTTGATAACCGGACAGGATTCATAGATAATAGACCATAAGGCATTCCAGGACATTGCAAGATTCGCCAGAAAGTGAGGTATGACGGATGACCAATCCAACCCGAAATATCGTATGGCAGGAGACGAAGGTGTCGCGGGAGGATCGCTACAGGCTGAACAATCATCGAAGCTGCCTGTTATGGTTCACGGGGTTGTCCGGAGCGGGCAAGTCCAGTCTCGCAGCGGCTGTGGAGAAGGAGCTCTATTCCTATGGCATACGGTCCTATGTATTGGATGGGGACAATATTCGGCATGGCCTGAACAGCAATCTGGGGTTTACGCCCGAGGATCGCAAGGAGAACATTCGCCGCATCGGTGAAGTGTCCCGTCTGTTCGTGGACGCCGGGTTATTCGCATTGACGGCGATCATCTCGCCCTATCGGGAAGACCGCCAGATGGTCCGGGAACGGTTCGCGAAGGGTGAGTTTATCGAGATCTATGTGAAGTGTCCGCTGGAAGTTTGTGAGATGAGGGATCCCAAGGGATTGTACAAGAAAGCAAGAAGAGGCGAGATTCAGAACTTCACCGGCATATCCGCGCCTTACGAGGAGCCGTTGCAGCCCGAGATCGTCGTCGAAACGGACAAACAGACCCTCGAACAGTCCGTTGCGCAAGTGATCCAATACCTGAAGGAGCGCCATTATCTGGATTATATACAGGGAGAAGGATGACGGGGGAGCGGGCGGAGGTCCTGTCATCGTTTTTTTTCGCGTCCGATCAGAAGGTGACCTTTCCCGACAATTATTGTAATATATTTGTTAGTTGAAGCATGGCGGAGTCTATGGTCAAGCGGTCATGCTCTGCCTTCCTTTGTCTCTTTTGTGATGTCAATAGTAAAATCCCCTGTGGATGTCGAACCATGCTATAATAGAATCTATCATGAATGAAAATGGTGAATAGGGGAATGGACCTGAGCATCCTGATCGTCAATTACAATACGCGCGAGCTGACACTCGACGCGATTCGATCCGTCTATGCATCGGTGACGAAGTACGCGTATGAAGTGATCCTCATCGACAATCATTCGAGTGATGGTTCGGTTGAGGCGATCAGTAAGGCATACCCGCAGGTGAAGCTGATCGAGAATACCGAGAACGTCGGTTTCGCCCGGGCGAACAATCAGGGCATCAGACAAGCCTCCGGACGTTATGTATTATTGCTGAATTCGGACACGATCATACAGCCGGATACGCTGGAGATCATGCTGGACTTCATGGATCGGCATCCGACGGTGGGAGCGAGCGGCTGCAAGGTGGTGCTGCCGGACGGCTCCCTGGACAAGGCCTGCCGTCGGGGCTTTCCGACACCAGGCGCCTCCTTCTGCTATCTCTTCGGGTTGTCGAAGCTGTTCCCGAAGGTTCCGAGGTTCAATCAATATCAGCTTGGCCATCTCGACCCCGATGAAGAGTATCCCGTGGATTGCCTGGTTGGCGCATTTATGCTGGTCCGGCGGGAAGCCATCGAGCAGGCGGGACTTCTCGACGAGACCTTCTTCATGTACGGGGAAGATATCGACTGGTGCTACCGGATCAAGCAAGCCGGCTGGCAAATCTACTACTTTCCGAAAACCTCCATCGTCCACTACAAGGGAGCGGGGAAGAAACACAAGCCTCCGAAGATCGTTTACGAATTCCATCGGGCGATGATCCTGTTCCATCGCAAGCATTATCACAGGCACTATTCCTGGCTGGTCAATTCCATGGTCTATACGGGCGTCTGGCTGAAATTGATGCTGGCTTTATCCATCAACGCGTGGCGCGGCATTCGCAAGTGAGGTGACAAACGTTGCTCAGACAGAGCCAGTCTTTTTTGTTCCAATTATATGCGTTTGCGGATTTCGTCTGTATCCAGCTCTCTTTCCTGCTCGCTTACTGGCTGAAGTTTGCCAGCGGCTGGCTGCCTGCGGATCCTTCCTTGCCCTTCCGCACCTACTGGATCTATAGCCTGATCTATGGGGTGATCGCACTCCTCGCAGGCTTCTATATGGGGTTATATACATCGAAGCGGAAGAAAAAGTTTTCTTACGAATTGCTCAAGGTCATCCAGACACACCTGATGAGTATACTGCTCCTGCTGAGTGTCCTGTTTCTGATGAAGGAAATTCATATCTCCAGACAGTTCCTGCTGACCTTCCTGCTGGTGACGATCCTGGGAATCACGGCCTACCGCTTCGTGCTCAAAAAATCACTCCGCTACATCAGGCAGAGAGGATTCAACAAGCAGTTCGTGCTGATCCTGGGTGCCGGCTCGGTAGGACGCCGATTCTATGAGAATCTGGAGCAATACCCGGATCTCGGCTTCGAGGTGGTTGGCTTCCTCGATGACAACCTGGTCGAGCATGATGAGCCCTATCGGCACATGAGTCCGATCCTGGGCAAGGTCAGCGAGCTGGAGCAGGTCCTGGAAGAGGTGCTCATCGACGAGGTGATCATCGCTCTGCCGCTCAACGCCCATGACAAATTCGGCGAGATCATCGAGATCTGCGACAAGGCGGGCGTCAAGGCGCTGATCATTCCGGATTACTTCGATGTGCTCCCGGCGCGGCCTTATTTTGACCACTTCGCTGGCATACCGCTGATCAATGTCCGGGACGTGCCGCTCGACGAGATGCGTAACCGGATGCTGAAACGGCTGTTTGACATCGTGTTCTCGCTGCTCGTGCTGATCCTGACGGCACCGCTCATGCTCCTGATCGCCATCGGGGTGAAGCTGTCCTCGCCAGGGCCGGTCATCTTCAAGCAGGAGCGTCTGGGCCGGCATCGCAGGCCGTTCATGATGTACAAATTCCGCACGATGCGCGTGATGAAGCCGGAGGAATCCGATACCGGCTGGACGGTGGCCGGTGACCCGCGCACGACCCGATTCGGCTCGCTGCTTCGCAAGACGAGCCTGGACGAGCTGCCCCAGTTCTGGAATGTGCTCAAGGGCGATATGAGCGTCGTTGGTCCGCGTCCGGAGCGTCCGTACTATACGGAGATCTTCAAGGATGAGATTCCCCGTTACATGGTCAAGCACCATATCCGTCCCGGCATCACCGGTTGGGCGCAGAGCAACGGGTTGCGCGGCGACACTTCGATCGAGCAGCGCATCCAGCATGACCTGTTCTATATCGAGAACTGGACGTTCCTGCTGGATCTGAAGATCATCGTCAAGACGATCTTCAACGGGTTCATCAACAAGAATGCATACTGACGGGCTTGCCGTCGGACAGGCTGTCAACCGAACGCGCAATCCCGTCCATCATCTTCCGCAACGAATGGGAGGATAGCTGAGTATAACTTGTAGAGCAGATAGTCAAGTCTATGGTGGAGGAGATCATAAGTTGAACTGGATGAAGAAGACGGTGCTGCTGGTTGCGGTTTTCGCCCTGGGTGTAGTATCGGGATCGATGATCTGGACTTCCAGCGCGAACAATTCCGGCCTGGTGGATCCGAACCAGCCTGGCTCAGCGAATGACCCGCTTGTCACGAAGAGCTACGTGGATGAAGCTGTGGCCAGCAAGGTGCAGGCAGAGATCGCGAAGCAGATCGACAGCCAGCTGGCTGCGAAGCAGAAGGAACTGGATGCACAGATCGAGCAGTTCAAGAAGCAGCTGGATGCGCTGTTGGGACAGGCAGGCGGCATGGTGGTCGTGGAGCTGCAGCCGAATCAGACCTTGTTCGCCGATCCGGGCACATCGCTCATCGTGCGCAACGGCAAGACGGTGGCGGTCAGCACCGATGCGAACGGCATACCGGATGTGACGGGCGGCAAGGACCTGATGAACGGAACACCGGTGGAGTTGAACCATATGCTGCTCTTCCCGCGTGAAGGCCGCGGCATCAAGAGCACGCATAATACGACGGTGTTCGTCATGGTGACAGGCGGATACAAGATCCTGAACGCCGATGGCACGGTGGCAAGCACATCTGGCGGTTGATCATGGACGATGCATGGAGGCGCAGTTTCCGTCCAATAAATCTTCCCCGAATTGACAACATCTTATACGTCTAACCCGATCTTCGGCGGTCAAACTAATCCTGCGGCAGGTGATCGGCCCTGACCGGGGCGGATGCCATCGACGGCTGTGACGAGCGGTGTCGAAGGCGGAGCCCTCGGCATCCGGTCATATGCGGCAGAACCGTTGAATCAGGGGGTGACGGAGGATGGCGAGAGGTCAATCGGGCAAGAACCGCAAGGTCGTACCGGGCTGTGAGAAGGTGATCGACCAGTGGAAATACGAGATCGCGGCAGAGCTCGGATTGCCTGTAGGCCAGAGAGTCGCAGAAGCGAACGAGGAGTTCGCGACTGAGCTGGGCAGCATCCCGGCGACCGCGATTCGCGAGGATTACTGGGGCCATATCGCTTCCAGGGAAGCGGGAGCGGTAGGCGGGCAGATCACGCGCAGGCTCGTGCAGGCAGCGGAACAGGCGTTGCAGGGTTACGCACTGGAATCATAATGCATAGGATAGGATGAGACAGGCTGGGGTGTCCCGAACATGACCGGGATGTCCCAGCCTTTGTGATATGTGACAGGACGGGTAAGTGCACCTGGTCAGGTCATCGGGCGGGAGTGGTTGGCTTGTTGATGGGTCGATGAGGGATGAGTCCAGGGTGCATTCATGCGACCAGGGCAATTCTTACAAAGCCCATGGGGAAAATCATGTATGTTGACACGCCTGGGTATATCCAGTATGATATGGAATTGAAGGTTTTCGACAAATGGCCTTTCCGAGCGGAAAGGTTATTTTTTTGACGAAAGTGCAATCTTTCCTGGCGATAAGCCGCAAATTTTCCATACAGGAGTTGATTAACTTTGGCAGAACGGCGGTTATTTACTTCCGAATCCGTAACGGAAGGTCATCCGGATAAAATCTGCGATCAGATCTCGGATGCGGTGCTTGACGCATTTCTGGAGGTGGATCCTTACGCGCGCGTGGCGTGTGAGGTATCCGTGGCAACAGGCCTGGTGCTCGTCATCGGCGAGATCAGCACCAAGGCTGACTACGTGGACATCCCGGCTATCGTGCGCAATACGATCCGTGAGATCGGCTATGTAAGAGCGAAATATGGCTTTGATGCCACGACATGTGCGGTGTTGACGTCGCTCAACGAGCAATCTCCAGATATCGCCCAGGGAGTAAATGTCGCTTTGGAAGCGCGTGAAGGTGGTCAGATAGATCCGGAAGAGGCGATCGGTGCAGGTGACCAGGGCCTGATGTTCGGGTTCGCGACCAATGAGACCGAAGAGCTCATGCCGATGCCGATCGCGCTGGCGCATCGCCTGGCACGCCGTCTTGCCGAAGTTCGCAAGAATGGAACCTTGCCATACTTACGCCCGGATGGCAAGACTCAGGTGACGGTGGAATACGAGGGCGACAAGCCGGTTCGCATCGATACGATCGTCATCTCAACCCAGCATCATGAAGACGTGACGCAGGAGCAGATCCATGCCGATATCAAGGAGCATGTCATCCGTCCGGTAGTGCCGGCCGAGTTCCTCGATGAGGCGACCCGTTATTTCATCAATCCGACCGGCCGCTTCGTCATCGGCGGTCCGCAAGGGGATGCTGGCCTGACCGGGCGCAAGATCATCGTGGATACGTACGGGGGCTACGCTCGCCACGGCGGCGGCGCGTTCTCGGGCAAGGACCCGACGAAGGTGGACCGCTCGGCAGCCTACGCCGCGCGCTACGTGGCGAAGAACATCGTGGCGGCAGGTCTCGCTGACAAGGTGGAGATCCAGCTGGCGTATGCGATCGGCGTCGCGCAGCCGGTATCCATCAATGTGGATACATTCGGAACAGGCAAGGTCAGCGAATCGAAGCTGGTGGAGATCATCCGCAGCCACTTCGATCTGCGTCCGGCCGGTATCATCAAGATGCTGGATCTGCGCCGTCCGATCTACAAGCAGACCGCGGCTTACGGCCATTTTGGCCGCACCGATCTGGACCTGCCCTGGGAGCGCACGGACAAGGCGGAAGCCCTGCGCCGCGCCGCGTTGGGCTGAGGCGGTTGGCGGACGAGCCGCGCCGTGCTGACGTGACTCATCCACAGTTCGAATCATGGGGACGGAAGGCCCGTCCTTGGTAGCGGAAGCGAAGATGCTTCCGCTATTTTCTTGTCGGCGATTACAGGGGGCTGGCGCAGCTTCTGCTTCGGCAGAACCGACTCGGCGGCCGACGGTGAGTTGGGATAGCGGAAGGATGACTTCCGTTATTGGATGACCATGCGGGGTCAGGACAGGCGCAGGCAACCGAATATGGCGAATAGCGGAATTTCGACTTCCGCTATATGTGCGCACCAAGATTGGCGACTGAGATAGCGGAAGTCGAATGGTCTCTATTTCACGAAAAAGCCCTCTTGGCCGAAATTAGCGGAAGCCCGATTTCCCTTAACCTGATGAATAGCGGTAGTTTTGGACGAAAAATCGTACAATCTGCCAAAATAAGGACAATAGGACTTCCGCTATTTTTCGCAAATCGGGCTTTTTCCCAAATTAACGACATTTGGACTTCCGCTATTTTGGCAGGAGTTCGATCTATTATGGAAGACATTTACAACCTCTCCTGATCTATGCTATTCTGGGGGCAGCACCATCATCTATCAGGACGTGAAGAACACGCCGGTTAGCCTGTTTCCAGGCTGCCCGGCGTTTTTGTCTGTTCAAGGGAGGTATGGGGATGAATTTCGATCAGGCATTCGAGCGATTTATGGAGAAGCATCTGAATGAGGCGCAGGGACTTCGCAGAGAGCGGCTTAAGAAGGGGCTCGGATACGGGGAGATGCTGTTTCTCAGAAATGGCTGGTGGGAAGCGTTCGGCAATCTGGATCACCTGTATCCGGAATTTATGGTGTCCGATTGGCAGGAAGGGGTTCGGTTTCTCGACTTCGCTTATATAAGGCCGCCTTATTACATGGATTTTGAAATTGACGGATACACCCCGCATCACACCAAACTTGACAGACGCGGGTTCGAGGATGAAAGGGATCGCCAGAACTATCTGGTCATGGATCATTGGAGGGTGTTCCGTTTCAGCGTGGACAAGCTGCGGGATCGGCCTCGCGACTGTCAGAGACAGCTGCGGCTTATCATGGGCATATTCTACGGCGATGGGGAGACAGCGGTCCCGACTCTGACCCGGCAAGAGTTGATGATCCTGCATCATGCGGGCATTCATGGCGACAGCTTCACACCGGGAGAGGTGTCTGCCTGGCTCGGGATCTCGGGCAGACAGGCGAGAACCTATCTTCACAGGCTGGCAGATCTCGGGTACATCGAGCCAGCCAGAGGGTCTGAGCGCATTCGCGCCTATCGATTGGCGTCCAGGTGGAAGCATCCAGCCGGAGAGGGTGAAGCAGGCGACTGAAAGCATCCAGGTTATCAGAAGCCATCCAACAAAAAAATAATTTCCATCGCCCAATCTCGTAACTTTTTACCAGATAAACAGTCTATTAATTCAGAGCGGAGCACAGGAAGCATCTGCATGGGATGAGTTGGCCGCATGTTTCATGTCATGTATGGATCGGACGGAATAGCCACAACAGGGAGAAAAGGGCGCTGATCGAGTGGTGAATGATGGGAAGGATCGGACAGGATCCGGTCTTTGCAAGCAACGCATGGACAGGAGAAACCAGAAGGGATCGGAAGATAGAAAAATAGAACAGCATCAAGGAGAGGAGTTATATCAACAGGATGAACAGAACAACGAGACGTACCGGGTGGAGGAAACATACGAAACGTGTCGCGGTACTGGTGTTATCGACTTCTATGGCGCTGACGACCATGATCGGTTCATGGCCCATCCAGCCTGCTGTGTATGCTGCGGTATCCGCTCAGACCGGGCAAGCACAAGCTGAAGCCACATTGCAATTTATAAAGGAGGACATCGTGACGTCTGGCGCGATCCTGCGCACGTACAAGTGGTATCCTGCTTCGGACAACAACCAGAAATCCACCGATCTGCGGGTCATCGTGGTCGACCTTGCCAACCCTTATGTGGAACTCAATGTGATGAATGGCAAGGGCGGTGAGTTGAACAGCAAGCAATCGGTGCTCGCCATGGCCAAGGAGACCTCGGCCGTAGCTGGCATCAACGCTTCCTTCTTCCACATGTATGATTATACCCCGCCCAATCCGCTGGGCACCCAGATCACGAATGGACAGCTGACCGTATCGCCTCTGTTCCTCAAGGGCTGGTACGCATTCGGCATCACCGCGGACCGCAAGCCCGTGATCGCCGAGTATGACTTCGATGGGGTGGTATCCGCCGGCGAAGGTACATATCGGCTGAACGGGATCAACAAACCGATCATGTCCGACGAATCCAATAACAAGAGCCATGTGGACAGCATCTTCATGTACACGTCCACCTGGGGAGCGAATCCGCGTCCGGCGCTTACGAGGCCGGTTGAAGTGCTGGTCGTAGGAGGCATCGCGATCGACATGTCGACGGACGGGCCGCTCAGCCTCCTGGAGATCCCCAAGGATGGATACATTCTGCGCGGCGAGGGCAAAGGTGCAGAATTCCTGAAGAATCATGTGCAGATTGGTGAGCCGGTCTATACCTCGTATCAGATGAGGGACCGCAACACCGGCGCCAGCGTGGATCCGACGCAATTCCAGATGCTGATCGGCGGCCATACCCTCATGGTCGACAACGGACAGAAGGCATCGTTTACCGTGGACATCAACAATGTCTCCGGTGCGGCGCTGGCAGCACGCACGGCCATCGGTTATTCGGCCGATGGCCGCTATGTGTACCTGATCACCGCTGACAAGACCTCAACCAGTCGCGGCATGACGCTCAAGGAGTTGCAAGAGGCGATGATCCAGCTTGGCGTCTGGCGGGGGATCAATCTGGACGGCGGCGGTTCGACCACGATGGTCGCGCGCGAGCTCGGCGAAACGACGCCCATCCTGGTCAACCAGCCTGCTCAAGGCTCGATGCGGCAAGTGGTCAACGGCATCGGCGTATACACGAACGCGCCAGCCGGAGAAGTGACGGGCCTGATCCTGGGGTCCATACCTTTCCTGTTTGTCGGAGAGCAGGTGAAACTTCCGGTGAAGGGTTATGACCAGTACTATAACCCGGTCACCAACATCGACCTGTCCCGGCCGGAGTTTGCGTTATCGGTGACCGATGGCTACGGCCGGTTCGAGAACGGATATTTCATCCCGACCAGGACTGGCAAGGCGACGATCACGATCGCCAAAGGCTCCTTCCAGGTATCGACTGACGTGGAGATCGTCGATCGCAAGGAACTGGCGAGCCTGAGTCTGGACGTCAGCGATCAGGTGCTCCGCAGAGGCTCGAGCGTGAAGCTGAAGGTGAAGGCGGCGCTGAAGGACGGTCGATCGCGCGAGGTTCCGTCGAACGCCGTCGAGTGGCGCATCGAAGGTTTCACTGGCTCGATCCGGGATGGCGTATTGACCGTCGAGGAAGTGGATGAGCGATCCATGCCGCGGATCATCGCGTCGTATGATGGCTACAGCACTTCTGTCGTGCTGCCGACCCTGACCGACAGCCTGTGGGCTGACTTCGACACGATGATGCCTCCGCTTTCACTCCAACTGATCTCCGAGAAAGCGATCGTCGACTATCGGGTCACGAATCGCCTGCAGGGTCAGGCGACGGCTTCGAATGTACTGAACTGGCGCTATGATTACAGCCAGATCGGACAGATCAGCGGCAAACCGTTGCCGAGGATCGCCTTCGAATTCAACGAGGGACAGGGCATGGAGGTGGCCGGCAAGCCGCATCTGCTGAAGTTGGATGTCTTCGGCGATGGCAAATCGAGCACCTTGTGGCTGGAGGCGACGGACGCAAAAGGCAAGCAACATACGATTCATATAGGGAAGATAGACTGGACTGGCTGGCGAACGCTGGAGATCGATCTTGAAGCCATGGACATCAAGGCCCCGATGACAGTCAACCGACTCGTACAGGAATCCCCGTCCAATCCATTGCCAGCCATTGATCTCAGCTTCATCACGTTTGAGGAGCTGATGGCGATGGTGGATCCGACCGTGACTCAGGGCGAGCTGGCCATCGACAATATCGTCTTCCAGACGGAGACCTGGGCAGCGGATCCGGAGAACAAGACGATCGAGATGCAGATTAACAACCATGCGGTAACGGTCAACGGGCAGACGCTGGAGATCGATCAGCCGCCGGTGATCATCGGTCAATCGACGATGGTGCCCATCCGGTTCATCGTGGAGGCGATGGATGGCGAGGTGGAATGGGATGCAGCCCGGAACAAGGTGACGCTGATCCGCGGCAAGCAGTTCATCGAGCTGTGGTTGGACGAACGGGACATCAACTACAACGGGAAGAAGGTCACGGCTCCGCAAGCTCCGACGGCGAAGAACTGGCGTACGCTCGTGCCGCTGCGCGTCCTCTCCGAGCTGCTCGGATGGGAAGTATATTGGGATAATGACACGCAATCGGTAAAAATGGTGGGAAAAAACCAGTAATCAAACCGCGGCACGACTGGCGCAAAAGGCCCAGATGCGATAAAGTTAATGTTAGCAAGCCCATGTGGAGAAGCGCCGCGATGTCCAGGCGCTTCTCCCGCGAGCGCCAAGGGGGATAGCATGTGAGCTTCAATATCCAGGATATCGATAAAATTATCAAGAACGCCACCCGTGTCATGGAGAAGAGCAGGTATCAGATCTTCGAGATCTATCAGGGTGCCAAGGCTGAATTGGAGCTCATGCGCAAGGAACTTGATCATGTCATGCAGGAGATCGCGGCCACCATCAGTCTGGTCGATCGGATGGAGATCGAATTCAAGCGTTCCCGCAACCGGCTCTCCGAGGTCAGCCGAGATTTCAAGCGCTATCGCGAGGAAGACATTCGCAAGGCCTTCGAGATGGCGACGAAGACGCAGCTGGAGCTGACGATCCAGAGGGAGAAGGAGACGACCCTCCGGCAGCGGAGGGACGAGTTGCAGATCCGCATCCGCAACATCGAGCAGACGATCGAACGCGCGGAGTTGGTCGCCTCGCAGATGAATGTGGTGGCGCAATATCTGTCCGGGGACCTGTCCGCAGTGACCCAGATGCTGGAGACGGCGAAGAATCGCCAGCTGCTGGGACTGAGGATCATCATGGCCCAGGAGGAAGAGCGGAAGCGGATTTCCCGGGAAATTCACGACGGCGTTGCGCAGTCCATGGCTAACCTGGTGATGCGGACGGAGTTTGCAGAGCGCATGCTGGCCAAGCGGGAATATGCGTATGTGCAGGATGAAGTTCGCAATATCAAGAATATGGTGCGAAGCGGGCTTGAAGAAGTGCGACGTATCATCTTTAATCTGCGGCCCATGGCGCTTGATGACCTCGGACTGGTGCCCACCTTGCGCAAGTTTGTCCAGGATTTCGAGGACAGAACGAAGATCAGCACACGGTTCGAAGCCATCGGCAAGGAGCAGAGGATGCAGCCAGCGCTGGAGATCGCGGTGTACCGTTTCGTGCAGGAAGCATTTACGAACGTGCTCAAGCATGCCCAGGCCACTCGCATCGACATGAACCTGGTTGTACATAACGGGATGATGAAGATTCGCATCAGCGACAATGGAATTGGTTTCGATACATCGAAGATTCAGGAGAAGATGGCGACAGAGGGACATTTTGGCATCATCGGGATGCGGGAACGGGTGGAAATGCTTGACGGAGAGTTTCAGATAGACAGCATCCCCGGTGAAGGAACCAGAATCACACTCAACATACCAATCGTGGAAAGAAAGGAGAATCTGGATGAAAGCGGAAACGAGTCTGCACACGGCATTGAAGGAAAAGACTAAGAAGGTGCGCGTCATATTGGCGGATGACCATCAGCTGTTTCGTGAAGGTCTGAAGCGAATATTGAACATGGAGGATGACATCGAGGTCGTCGCAGAAGCGGCGGATGGCGTGCAAATCATCGAACTCTGCAACGAGTATCGGCCGGACATTGTCCTGATGGATATTAACATGCCCGTGCAGAATGGCGTGATCGCCACCGAGAAGCTGACGCAGTATATGCCGGAGATCAAGGTTGTGATCCTGTCGATCCATGATGATGAATCGTATGTATTTGAGACATTGCGCAAGGGCGCTTCCGGATACCTGCTGAAGGACATGGAGGCGGACACTTTGCTGCATGCGATCCGTGCGGTCTATGAAGGGCATGCGTATATTCATCCGCGCGTGACCGGCAAATTGATCAATCAACTTCGCCGCATGACGTATCTGGACGAGGTGGGCGTTGTCAAGGATCATCCGGAGAACAAGGGAGCGCAGTTCGTGCCGTCCGAGGACAATCCTCTCACTCGCCGCGAGGCCGAGGTTCTGCGACTCCTGGCGGAGGGCTTGAACAACCGGGCGATCGGCGAACAGCTGATCATCAGCGAGAAGACGGTGAAGAACCATGTCAGCAGCATCCTGAAGAAAATGAAGGTCAATGACCGCACGCATGCGGTTGTCAATTCGATCAAGAACGGCTGGATCTCCCTGTAAAGGGCGCACCCAGGCTGAAGACAGCACCGTCACAGGTGCAACTGCTGTATACAGGACGGATCAAGAGGCATATTGACGCTGTGGTCGTGAAGCACACGCCGCTGGTTTAACGGGATGTTCCCGTGAGCTGGCGGCTTTTTTTGTTGGCTGGTGTGCGGGAACTGCAGACAGAGCTGCGGCATATAATGGTGCTATATTCCGAGGGAGGTAGACGCGATGGTTGAATTTACACTCCTGGTGATCGGCAGCTACCTGATCAGTGCGGTTCTGGTACACGCGGTCTATCATTGGTTCCCGCGCTTGCGCGAGCCGTCCCGCCATTATGTGCTCGTGACGAGAAACAACGAACAACAGGCGGAATATGCGCTAAGAGCGATCACATGGCTGTCGAAGCTGCGCGGCATCTATACGAGGATCACGGTGGTCGATGAAAGCTCGGAGGATCAGACGATCCCGATCATCGAGCGCCTCGATCGCGACGGCAGCATGGGCGTGGTCCGGTCACGCAACTGGCTGGAAACGGAAGTCTGGCTGAACCATATGAAGCAACAGGTGAGAACGGCTTGTGATCGCGATGATCGGAACGACAGGTCGGCGGAGGACAGGCACAGAAGCAACGGCGACAGACGGGAGAAGATCACCGTCATCTATATGAACCGGCTGGATGATCGGCTTACGACGCTGTTGCTGGATCTGTGAGGTGTGAGGCGGAGTTGGCGGCTTCCGGATTCAGGTAGGCGGAAGTTCTGATGCTCAATCGCGCTTATGGACTTCCGCTGCCTGGAGCACCAGGCGCCTTGGCGAATCCTGGTTGTAGATTGGCGGACCTGGTGATAGCGGGAGGCATGATGGGGAGATCCCGAATCATGATCTGGGGGTGGTGCAAATGCTCGTGACCTTATACGAGGTGATGCGAATCGGCGGGGTTGAGCGAAGGTTCAGCCTGGACATGACGGTTGATTGTACATATTGGTTCGCTGTTCATGGATCGTCCGAGGTGAGCCTGCGGGTGCATGCGAAGCCCGCGCGTGTCCGGGAAGCGCTGGCCTGGCGCGAGGGACGTTATCAACCGGAAGGGGAGGCGGATGGAGAGTCAGGCAACGGTCCAGCGTGGCGGACGATCACCAGACGGGAGTGGCAGACAGCTGGGCTGGCTGGGCAACTCCTGGAAGCCTTGGGTTCGTCCGTGCAGGTGGGGAAGAGGAGCCGATCGTGGCTGGCTTGCGAGCTTGGTGATGGGATGACGCGAGGCCCGATCGGGAGCCGGGAATCGGACAAGCCCTTCCCATCGCTGGAAGCCGCGCTCGGGTGTGACTCGGCGCTCCTGCGGGAACTGATGCGCAGACTGGACGGACGGAGGCTGCTGTATACGGAATATCGCAGGCTGTGTCTGGATATCGGGCTGATCGGAGATGAAACGGATGACACCGACCGATCGCTCCTGCAGATGCTCATCCTGCAGGAGCGGATCGACCTGGCCAGCGGCATGGTGACCCGGCAGCGGCGGGATCGGTTCAGTTGGCGCCAGCCGCCGGCTCGATCGGACACGCTGGCGCGGATGAGGATGAGCAGCGGCGGTACCCGGGCGGAATCCAGGCACCAGGAGTTGTCCGGGAACGGACGCCGCGCGGACCGCAAGCTGCTGAGGTGCGGCAGATGCAACAGCAGCTGGGAGCAGCATCATGAGACCATGTGCGCGGTGTGCGGGCAGCTGTGCGTTTACTGTGAGGCATGCTTGCAGATGGGGCGGGTGAGGGAATGTTCCTGGTTCGTCGTGGTGCGGTCCGAGAACGATGTCCGAACAGGCTCCGGCGCGCGGCAGGCCAGCAAGGTCAGGGATATGCTGCCGGACTGCCTGGATACGCGATCCCTGCTTGCCAAGTGGGGGTTAAGTCCTGCGCAGGAGAGCGCATCGCGGGAAGCGCTGGCCTATATCCGGCAGCCAGCGCAGCGTGAGGGAGAGCAGTTCCTGATCTGGGCGGTGACCGGCGCGGGCAAGACGGAGATGGTGTATCCGCTGGTGGAGTATG
>Ga0065720_1020092_pt1 | contig 17074 bp, 14 predicted proteins | sample Thericmetagenome_FD_59107 | JGI IMG/M metagenome (GOLD analysis project Ga0065720, IMG submission 59107) | Thermophilic microbial communities from the Joint Bioenergy Institute, California, USA of rice/straw/compost enrichment - eDNA_2 v2... | ecosystem: Engineered > Solid waste > Grass >... | reverse complement strand
TTTTTTTTTTTTTTTTTTTTTTTTATTTCTTAAATTTCGAAATTTTTTTTCCCTCCTAGACAATATGAAAAAAAAAGCATGATTCTTTTACGATCAAAGAAAATATTTTTTTTCTTTTCTAAACAAGAAGACTAGGCTCTGAAGACTGTCATCCTCTACCAAGCTTCCAAATAGATAGGGCTCAGTAATATCATCACATATCTTGTTCTAAGGATAACCTAATTTTTAAAGACTTCTCAATCACTAGAATCACAGAAACCTAATCTCGTAAGCCGTTTATTTCCTATTGCTGTTGAGTTGGCATCAAATCCAATACTTTGAGTTTTGATTTCATTGAATAAGCAAAAAAGGAAGCTATGATATTATCAAAGATAGATTTTCTAAAGCGGGTACTAAGGCAAACAATATATAGAAGAAAAATTCTTGCATAACTCTAGGCAATTATTGCTATCTCTTGATGCTAGGAAGAGTCTATAAGGCTATTTAACTAAAACTTTTGTTGTATAAAGTTTAGAAATGAAGGATTGAAATACCAGGAGAATCTATGCAAACATTAATTTCAGTTGACTATTCTTCTTTAAGACATAGTATTTCCATTGTTTGTGAGTGATATCTATTTTTCTGGGTCTCGACTCTAATTTAATTGAGGTGAGCTTCGAGGAGAATTTTATAAATAAAATATATTGTATCTTTCATGTTGAAATTTGCCAAAGGTTTCCAAAGGCTGACCCAAAGCACCATCTATTTTCAGTTTAGATTTTTCAGCGAAACTACTACACAATTACAGCAAGCAGAAGAAATTTCTTCTGAGATGACACCTAAAAAAATCGTTGCATATCTAGATAAATACATCATTGGTCAAAACGATGCCAAAAAAGCCATGGCCATAGCGCTCAGTATTGTCTAGAAGTCATGTCTGAACCTATAGGAAATAGATGGAGAAGAAAGAAGCTTCCAGATGACTTGAGAGAGGAAGTGCATCCTAAAAATATTTTGATGATTGGTCCTACTGGCTGTGGAAAGACAGAAGTATCGAATTTGAGAATATATCTTACTTCTCAAGATTGCTAGAAGGCTGGCCAAGATGAATGATGCTCCATTTGTCAAAGTTGAGGTTAGAGGAGTTGTTTTCGTGTTTCTTATCAGCTAGGCCACTAAATTTACAGAGGTTGGATATCATGGAAGAGATGTTGATGATATAATTAAAGACTTGGTCGCAACAACAATCAAGCAATATAAGAATAATTTAAATAAAGAACTTGAGAAGAAAAAGGATGAAGTAAGAATTGTGACCTCTTTTGTAATTTGTTCAGATTGATGAGATAGTTAACTTGCACATTTTGAATTGTTTGTTGGGACCCAATATTACTAATCCTGCTCTAAGGGAGGACAAATTACAAAAGGTTAAGGAAGGATTATTTGATGAAAGATACGTCACAATGGAAATTCCTAATGATTTGGTCGATCAAAAGAAATATAACTCGATAGATGATCTCCTAAAGTACCTAAGAGAATATAGTTTCTATTTTGAGGGCAAAGTTTAATTGTTTTAGGACCAGGATACTCAACCATAACAGAAAAACATACTATGAAGATTAAGCAAATAAGAGATACATATACTCAATTTATCCATGAAAAGATCCAGAATGATGTAAAAGTCATAAATCATCTTGTTTATAAGCCTAGATTGATACTGAAAAAATGGCCATACACAAAGTTGAACAAGATGGAATCGTGTTCATTGATGAAATTGATAAAATTGCTACTCCAGAAGAAGCTATTGTGAGAGATAGAAGTCCAAGTGCTGAAGGAGTCCAAAGAGATCTCTTGCCTCTGATCGAAGGAACTATTGTCCATACTAAATATGGTATAGAGATTTAAGAATATTCTCATAATAAGGCGACGTCAGAACTGATCATATTCTTTTTGTTGCAAGTGGAGCCTTCAGCAGTGCTAAGCCAACCGATCTAATTCCAGAAGTATAAAGTTCGAGATTATGATAAATATTCTAGTTATTGGGTCGTCTTCCTATTCGTGTTGAGTTGAAAGCTTTGACCAAGGATGTAAGATATCTGGGTTTGTATACTGATAAACTAGGACTTCAAGAGAATCCTTAGAGAGCCCAAATATAACTTGATATATCAAAATCAACAACTTTTAAAGCAGGAAAATATCGAAGTTACTTTTACTGAAGAAGCCCTTGATGAGATAGCTGCCAGTAAATTGTTTTATCATGTTATTTTAAAGCATAGTTGCTGAGGATCTAAATCTCTCTATGGAAAATGTAGGAGCTAGAAGACTACATTCCCTAATTGAAAAAATTTTGGAAGACATTTCTTTTGAGGCATCTGACTCTCCAAATAAAGAGTAAATTACTTTTGTACATATTTACCAATATATAGATACATAATTGAACCAGCCTTTATTAGAGAAAGGGTCAAGAATATTAAAGACAAAACTGATCTTTCACGCTACTTAATTTAGGTTGTATCTTTTGTTGTAAAACTTTTGTAAAAAATATTGAAGTGTTGTATCCCTAGAATCGTTTAAATCATTCCAAAGAGAGAAAGTCTGTAATAATAATCCTCATTAACTCTGAGTTGTTGCTTTAGAGTTCTATAAGATTTGGTTTTCTGGTATTCTATATACATTTGCTCCAACATTTCATAAGCATAGTGGTTAGTCCCTGCAAAAAAGACTGCAGGATCATCTGCATTAAGCCTTTCCGATTGGTTGACTTTCTCAACAAGTGATTCTCTCAAACTCTCAGGGAAAATCTCTAATTGTGTAACATAGCGTTCGACTATCTCAGTAGTTTTTTTGGCTTTGTTGGCCTTAGGGTCTCTTTCCAAAATCAAGACTTCACTTAAGTATAAATATAGATCTCTGTATTGCTGAGCTGTTAGTCTGTTTGGGTCTTTGACAACTGGAGCTTCTTCAGGCTTCTCTGCCCTTTCTTCTAAAAAGGCCATGAAAATTTGATAGCATAGATCATCTTCAATAAATTTATGCAAATTTTCAGTCAATCTCATTGATGTAGAATGAATAAGATTATAAGGCTGTGCATTTCGAAGAGGCTTGATGATGACCACATAGAATAAAGGCAAGTCTCGAATAGAGAGGATGAACACACCCCATGGGAGATTAGTGGGCAAACAGTTGTTGATTGCTGAAAATATGTCTTCAAAGAAGTCAGAAACATATGTAATTATAGCTAATTTGCATAGTTCTGAACTGAATTTATACTCTTTGTTCAAGTCACTAAGCAATTAGTATTCAAAAGAGATCATCTACCTAAATGAGTAGGCCAAAATAACGACAATTAGGAAGAATATGACTTGAATTCCAAACCAGAAGTATGTATAAATAGGGTCTTGAGAGCTGCATCGGTCTCCATCATCATTGTAATCATCAATGAAACTAGGTAGGCAGGTTCCCAGTGGAGTGAAAACTAATCCTGCTACTATACCTCCTGCTATCAAAAGAAATAGCTAGAAATTAATAATTTCGAATACAACTTATACGAAAACGAGCTTTATCTCGCTTTTAAAAAGCCAGACAATAAACCTGTTTTTGGTCCTTGATTTAAATATGAACCATATCCTCATCCTTCTACGAATCAATAAACGGAAAGAATATCTACCGGATAAGATAAGGAAGCATGACACACATCCTGATTGCTGAAACTGCCAAGGTTAGGTTCGTTTTGATATCATTAGTAGTTTGGCCAATTAGATAACAATACATATAGGCTAGCGGATATCCAAGAAGATGGAGCATGATGGAAATCCCGGTGAACAACAAGAGTTTTGGAGATCGCTCTTTAAGGGGAAAGTGATTCCTTTTTTTGATCCATTGGACAAGGAAAAATAGCGAAAAAGCAACAAAAACAGCAGAATAAATCCCTACAGCAATAACTAAGATGTTAGAAATTCGTTAATAAAAGTACCCTCAGCATCTGGTTTGTCAGGATTCAATAGGTTGGGTGGCTTGAGGGAAAAGATCATCATATATGCAGTCCATTTTAGAAAGGTGAAGTACAATAAATTTTATTTGTCAGATTTGAAATAAAATAAAAATAAGGATAGATTGAATTTAATCTTATAGTTTTTAGATAGCTCGATCTATAAATGGTCTTACAGTGAAGATATTTATCTTCAGATGATTGTATGGATTCAGACAATTCTGATCCAAATTTTAAATACAGATATTATTCGCAGGAAAAATTTTACTTAATTCACATAGTCTTCACGTAGAACAATTTGGTCATCCTTGTATTCTTCTTCAAGAAAATCATTTCCACTTTGTAGTTTGATATATTTGAAGAGAAAAGGGAAAATGAGGGCAGCATTAATTCCTATAATGAAGTAATATGGAAGATCAATCACAAAGACTTCAATCCAAATATTGTCAGTAAACTCTGAGGGGAATAGCCTTGAAATACCAAAAACACTGGCCCAGTAGATGATAAATCGTAATATACCCTTACTTATTGAGTCTATGCGATCGAAAGGTTCTCTATGTGGGAGCAGAGTCAATCCTATATAGAATGCAATCAAAGAGACTATTTTGAACGATGAAATGTAGTGATTTTCCATGAACACCCATTCATGAGGATCACATATTTCTGCCATTATCTCATAATATTCCACGTATATGGGATCTGTCCTTTTGATAAGATATATTCCTGTTGTGAGTAATAATGAGATGATTAGAGAATATATGAGTATGTAGAGAATAAACCTTCTATTTGTGTGTCTCTTCACAATCAGGTATTTCACTACATAGTCCAGATAACGATCCACAACTTGGATATAAAAGACTTGGAAGAAAATTCCATAAAGCAGACCTAGTATAATCTGGTCATATGAATGAAGTCCCATAGCTACTCTGCTTAGGCATCCCCCAAAGATAATAAAGCAGGCCAGGAATATATAGGCTTTTTTCAAAAGTCTTACTGCATTTTCTGAAAGTAAATCTGTTTGGAAATCACGAATGTATAGCCAGTATCCTGTGACATAAATCACAACGCCACTCATACCATAATCAGAGGGTGCACCAAGACTGTATGAACATTTAGCATACTCCAACTCGTCTGGATACTCCATGAACGGTCTCGGCAAAGAATAAATAGATTTCAAAATAGAATTAAGATACCCAGTTACCACCACGTAGGACAAAATTTTGGTCAAATTGGCTTTGGAACCTATCTTCAGGTACAGACCAAATAGGGCGGGATCCACAAATTTATGCTCAAGGAGATAAGGAAGTAAGTCTAGAATAGTTCCTAAAAAGCTATCTACTAAACCCTCTAGGCTCTCGACAAGATCCAAATTGGAATCTTTGCAGAATTCATGAATGTCATCAGCGTAGAAGACTGTGGATAGCAGGAAGATGCCTGCAAGAGTAAGAAGGATATTTTTCACTTTCATTTTTTCTAATAAATTTATTTTCTTGCAATTACCTTAACAAATCAGTCCTAAAAAGTCCTAATTGAGACAATTTTTATAAAACCAACAAGGGGTCAATTATCATAAAAATAGAATGCAGAAACGAGTAGTTATGGTAATACATGTATTCGCTACAAAGCAAAGATTAAGAATTTTAGTCGACTTCATCAACCTTAGGTCCAGCTCCTCCAGTGGTTCCAGCTCCTGCTCCAGCACCAGGGAATCCACCTGGCATTCCTCCAGGCATACCGGCACCTCCAGTTTCTTGGTAAACCTTGGTAATAATTGGGTTGAAGACATTTTCTAATTCCTTTTGCTTCTTTTCAAATTCTTCGGCATGGGCCTCTTGGTTAGACTCAATCCATTTCAAGGTTTCTTCAACCATTTTCTCGAGTTTCTCCTTGTCAGAGCCGAACTTGTCCTTAAGTTTCTCATCCTTAATGGTGCTTCTAATTGAGTAGCAATAGTTTTCAAGGGCATTCTTGGCCTCGACTCTCTTTTTGATAAGCTCATCTTCATTCTTGAATTTTTCGGCTTCTTTCACCATTCTCTCAATTTCATCCTTAGAGAGTCTTCCCTTGTCGTTTGTGATGGTGATCTTGTTTGATTTACCAGTAGATTTATCAACAGCATGGACATTGAGAATACCATTGGCATCGATATCGAAGGTAACTTCAATTTGTGGGACACCTCTAGGAGCAGGTGGGATACCATCAAGATTGAATTTACCCAATAAGTGGTTGTCCTTGGTCATTGGTCTCTCTCCTTCGTAGACTTGGATCAAGACACCAGGTTGATTATCAGCATAGGTGGTGAAGATTTGTTGCTTTTTGGTGGGAATTGTGGTGTTTCTTGGGATAAGGACAGTCATGACACCTCCAGCAGTTTCAATACCCAATGACAAGGGAGTGACATCCAAAAGCAAGAGGTCTTGAACATTTTCATTTCCAGAACCAGTCAAAATAGCAGCTTGAACTGCAGCACCATAAGCAACAGCCTCATCAGGGTTAATGGATCTGTTGGGTTCTTTGCCGTTGAAGAATTCAGTAATCAATTGAATAACCTTGGGAATTCTGGTAGAACCACCAACCAAGACGACATCATGGACTTGGCTCTTGGAGATACCAGAATCGGTCAAGACCTTCTCAACTGGAGGAATGGTTTCCTTGAAAAGTGGAAGGCAGAGCTCTTCGAACTTGGCTCTGGTGATAACACAGTTGTAATCTTCGGATTCGTAGAGTGAGTCAACTTCGATGTTAGTTTGAGTTGAAGAAGAAAGAATTCTCTTAGCTCTTTCACATTGAGTTCTAAGTCTTCTCATGGCTCTTGGGTTGTTTCTAATATCATATCCAGTCTTCTTTTGGAAGTCAGCAGCGCAGTACTCGACAAGCTTGTTATCAAAATCTTCACCTCCCAAGTGAGTATCACCAGCGGTAGCCTTGACTTCAAAGATACCATCTTCGATAGTCAAAAGGGAGACATCGAAAGTACCACCGCCAAGATCGAAAATCAAAACGTTTCTTTCTCCAGTTCCTTTCTTATCGAGACCATAGGCAATAGCAGCAGCGGTGGGTTCATTGATAATACGAAGGACGTTGAGACCAGCAATAATACCGGCATCCTTAGTAGCTTGTCTTTGAGAGTCATTGAAATAAGCAGGAACAGTAATAACTGCATCTTTGACTGTTTTGTTAAGGAAAGCCTCAGCAGTTTCTTTCATCTTAGTTAAAACCATGGATGAGATTTGCTCAGCATGGAATTTCTTAGTTTCGCCCTTGAACTTAACAACAATAAGTGGCTTTCCATCTGGGCCTGCTTCGACTTTGAATGGCCAAAGCTTCATATCCTTTTGAACAACAGGGTCATCGAACTTTCTACCAATGAGTCTCTTAGCATCAAAAATGGTGTTAGTTGGATTTCTTGCAACTTGGTTCTTAGCTGCATCTCCAATCAATCTTTCAGTGTCTGTGAAGGCAACATATGAAGGAGTAGTTCTGTTTCCTTGATCATTAGCAATGATTTCAACTCTGTCATTAACCCAGACTCCGACACAGGAGTAAGTGGTACCAAGATCGATACCAACGGCTGTTCCAGTTGCTTTTTTCTCAGACATTTGCTTATAAAAACTGTTGTTGTTTGCTTGGATAATTTTGAATTACATATCCAAATGGTGGGTATTTATAGGATCATATAGATTATTCTAGAAATTAATCTAAATTATCCTACGACCCAATGAACATTCTAGAACCCGGAAATTTCCTCTGAACTTAAAATTAAAAATGGCTTCATGGAGGCCATAAGCATAGTCAAAGAGCTCCTTTATGATGGCAGGTCTCATCTGTGGTGGTCATTTCTAAGACAAAAACCAATAAAAGAGTATTTCTAACCTCAAATATATACAATTATATTAATAGTAAAGATCTTTCCAGAAACGGGTTGAACTGATATCTTTACGATAGATTATCAAATTTCTCACTAGGATCAATTGGGGGACTATTTCTTCAATGTGAGATGACCAACAACAAAAAAAAAATCTGTTAGTAATTTCTTCAGGTATGGAAAAATCTAGTAGAAACAAAGAATATTTAAAATGGAAAAAAGAATAGAAAAGACTCAAATAATTGGTGGTTTCATGTGCTTATCACCTCAAGATATTTCAGATTTTGTAAAAAAAGCGATCGAAAGATCATTTAGAGATAGTAAACAGGAAGAGCATATTATTTCTTGCGGGTTTTTAAATGGTTTCAATATTACGATTTAATTAGGTACTCAATATCCATCACTAAGGCTACTCAAATATGAAGTATTAACGCATTATGGGATTACTTAGAACCAGTGGCTCCATATTCAACAGGATTATCTTCGTACTTTGACCATTCAGTCCAAGAACCATCATAAAGAGCAAGATCTTTAGTTCCAACAATTTTAGAAGCAACATACAAAACAGAAGCAGCCATTCCAGTTCTGCAGGTTGTTCTGACTTTCTTGCTCAAGTCAACCCCATGCTTCTTTAAAGTCTCAAGAATCTCATCCTTTGATTTAAAGGCTTCAAATTCTTGTAGGACGTCACTACTGGGAATATTTTTGGCACCAGGCATATGTCCAGATTTGGTACCTTGTTCGCCTTCAAAGTCCTTAGCAGGTCTAGCATCAATTAGTTCATATCCTTCGCACTTGTCTCCAACAATTCTCTTGACATCTCTCATGTAAGCAATGTTACAACTATTAAGTTGGAATTTAAAGTCTTCCTCTGTTCTTTTTCTCCTGTTTTGTTTCCAGCTCTCCTCACCTGTTTCAACAGGATGACCTTCTTTTTTCCATTTTTGGAATGTGCCATTTAAGACATGGACATTTGGAAATCCATAAGTCTTGAACATCCAGTATGCTCTAGTAGCTCCAACAATCATATCATCTCCATAACAAACAACATGGTCATTGACTCCGATATCCAAATCTTGGAGCAGAGCGTGGAACTTCTCAGGAGTAGGCAACATGTTAGGCAATTCATTACTCTTGTCTCCGATATCTCTAATATGAATATATCTTGCTCCAGGGATTCTTTCTTTCTTGAAGGTGTTATCGAATTCTTCTCCCTTGAAATTAGCATCCACAATGGTAAGGTCGGGGGTGCCCTTCTTAATAAGCTCTGCAAGCTCGTTGGTTTCGATAAGAGGGAAATCACTCGAGATTTGCTCCATAAATAAAAAATCAAAATTTTTATATCCCTAATGCAATGTAATTAACTTTTAAATGTCTTTGCTATGTATGAAATGCAATACTGGAACATTACTATCTTTATATCAGAAGGATCTTAATTTAACAACAGAATGAACTTGAACTCTTCTACTCATTAATATAAATCAAAGTTCCAGTCTCTTCTTTTATAAAATAGAACATAAGCAGCGGGGGTACAGACTCCGTTAGGACTTTCTCTTGAAACACTACTATCATCAAATTGATGCCATTCACCAGTCTTATGATTCATGGCGTAGGCAGTATAATGGCCGAAGCCAAGGTTACCATAATGGTTGACAACCCCGAACAGATCATAATAAAGAGGACCTTTATTGTTATCTCCAGCTATTTTGTTAACAAAATAGTGATTAAAATTACCATTTTCCTTTGCTTTAGGTTTAAATACTTGTGGTTCCTTGGATTCTTCAGAACTGCTCGTGGCTCCATCAGTTGTTTGTGTGGAAGGAGTCTCAAAGTTGGGGACAATTCTTTCAACGGGATAGTCAGTAGGGAGTTCATGGTTAAGGACATATGGTCCAACATTCAAGCCAGTTGTAGGGAAGTCAATTTTCTCGGTGATCTTACCCTTGCTCAAGAAGGAGCCACCACCCTTGAATCTCTTTAAATGGACCATCATAATGGGAGGAGCCTTGTAGATCTCCATCTTTTTGGTGGCTCTTTGATGGGCTTTACATTTGTTACAGTACCAGGCATTCTCTTCTCCCAATTGTTCAGGAACAGAGAAGAGCTCGAAGCAGTCATAGATAGTAATGTTTGTGGACTTAGCAGCTTCCTCAGGCTTTTCGTTTTCTTTTTGGAAGTCAACATAGGCGTTCAATTTAGAAAGGTCAATATGTTCAGGGACGTTTTTGAAGAAGATTTCAAGCTCGAAAGAATGGTCGGGGTCTCTGATCTTAGCAAGAATATCTCTCAATTGGATCTTTTCATGACAAGCAAGTGGACAATTTTCACATTTTCTGTCTCCACAGAACCAACATTCTTGGAATCCTCTGGTGTTTGTCACCAAGTGGATGGTGAAGGGCTTTTCGTCGATGTCTTCAACATTGTCATAAATCTTCTTGAAGGCTTCTTCGTCACTGAGCTTCAACCATTCTTCCCTTTCATTCTCTGGCCAGCATTCATCATAAATGAATCTATAATATTTCCAAACCTTGAGGTAGACCTCTCTTGCGTTGTAGCTTTTTCTTAAATAGACAGTTCTAATGAAAGTGTGTGACTTGTGAACAACATTTCCAAAGTAGTTTGTGGCTTTCTTAGTGGTGAAGATATCAGTAGGAAGAACATCTTCAGGATCAGCGTTGAGGTCTTCCTCTGGGATTTCAAATGCGAACAGGTTCTTCAACTTCTTCTTCTTTCTGAGAATATTGGTGGGAGTCTTGTCTTCATCCTTAACTACTTCCTTAGAGGTATGACTTGAGAAGACAAAGTGGAAGTTATTGGGGTTCTTATTCAACAATCGGCCAGTTTCTTCCTTCAATTGGGAGACCATATGTGTGGCACTAGGGAATTTTATATTCATCTTAACGGGTTTGGATTTATTATTAGCAAATAAGAAGAAGAAATCGATTTCTTTTTCCTTTTTGGAAGGAATGGGAAGAGAAACACAGTTGAATGGATCAAAAGTAATGGAAATTCTGTTACATTGAGGACAGATGATGGTAGATTTATATTGTCCGTGAAGGAGATCAACGATTACGGATTGGTTTCTCTTCAAGTGATTTTCCCAACTCTTCATAGCGACTTCATAATCAGGTTGGTTATCTGATTCTATGCTCTCAGTGAATGGCTTGTTCTTGACTCTGTTAAGATCTTCATGAATACCATCGACCAAATAGGCCAAGAATTCTTGAGAATCGTGTTGCTGGTAGCCAGAGAACTAATAAATTAGATCAAATTCGTCAAGAATGTACCATAGGAGCAAATTGAGAAAGGGCATGCTTAAGGGCCCAAGGTGAGTACACAGGGCTGGTTCCGTACCAAACGTTTCTAACCAGTCCGGCATATTTCTTGACGAGTTTTCCCTTAGTTCCCAAGGGATTAACTTCGTTGATTTCCTTTTCGTATTTATTGGCTAGAAAATATTCAGTCAACTCCTTCATGTTTAACATGCACTGAAGACCTCCATTCATGAAACAGGTGTTACCAAGATTTTGAAGACCACAGACACCAAGACGAGAATTGCTGGACTCGACAAGTTGGGCCTCTTCCTTTTCCTCCTCCTCACTGGCTTTATCACATCTCATTTGATGGAACTTCTTGTCTCTGAACTTACATTCCTCGCTACAATAGGCAACCTAAAATAATCAACAAATCTCAAGTCATAGTACCTTCTTGCATGCACACTGAACAGGAAGAACATCATATTTATTACAAAATTCGCATTTGTCAACAGCGGGAGCACCATCTCCAGTCAAGTTCCATCCTTTTCCTTCATCTCTGGCTTCAAGACAAACGATGTCGTTGTCAGCGATTTCAGCTTCTTCAATCTTCTTGTCTTCGTCTCCACTTAGGTAGGTTCCTTTGAAAGGAATACGATATTCATAGGATCGTGATTTATTAGTTTCTTCCTTGAAGTAAGAGAACAAATTCTTGAGTTCAAGTTGTGTTTCAAGTTTCCAGAATCTGATGGAGTCAGCGTTATAATGTGTGCTACTAGTGTTGAAATTGCTGGTGGCGTCGAAGAGTTGTTTTCCGACAGAAGTGGCGGTAATAGCAGAAACGTCTTCTTTGAACTGCTTAAGGGTGGTTTGGGAGAAAACTTGTATGGTGAAAGTTTTAAGTTCTGAGACCTTATTGTGGTCAATAGATCTGAGAAGGACATTATTGACAGGAGTGAACTGAATCTTAGAAGTTTAGAAGAGTTAACAGGGAAAATACCTTTTTAAGCATAACTTCAACTCTTCTTTTTCCATCTGGAAGAGTATAGCACGGTCTTTTGACTTCAATTGCTGGATATTTTGAGGATAGATAATTCCAGGTGTTTTCAGTCACAATGATATAGTCTCTTTCTTGCTGGATGGGCTTCAATTCCACATTACAATAGTGGTCATCTTGAGGGTATTTAATAAGTCTAGAATCTTCGACAACGATGTCATTGTTAATTTTTGGGAGAGTGAGTTGCCCGAAATATTTGCCATCAGGTTCTTGATTCTTAGTCACATATTCATATGATACATGCGCTTTCCAGAGGTTGAACCAACGGAGTGAAAGAATGTAGAAAAACTCTTTTCTTTCATCTAAATATTCATCTTCAAATTGGTTCAACAAGTCTCTGACTCTCAAAGCTTCCTCCTTGAGATCTTGCATTTTATTAGGAGTTATCTCCACCCTCTCTTGGATAAGTGATTCTATCTCTTCTTGTGGGCTACGAAATATTCTACATGCATTAGAAAACAAGGTAGAAACAATACGTATCATCGTTAATGTTGTCTGCTTGATTCATCTTGACGAACTTTTAATATATTTTTTTAGAGCTTATCAGAATCAATTTGTTTGATATTGATATTAATCCAGTCTCTTCGGACTCGATACCTAAATAAATTTTCGAAAAGTAGGAGCTGTTTTGAGGCCTTATTAGCCCAATCAGACAATACTATAGAAGAACTTTTCCGGAGATCAATTGTTCAATTTCCAATTCATGTCTTCGAAACAAACCAAACAAACAGTTCTATTTCAGTTATAAATCATTGAGATAGATTAGATTTTAGTTGAAGGCCTTAGGTTCACCAGAATACAGGTTAGATATGAGGAGAATCTTATGGAGAGGGATTCTTATTAAGAAGGAGAACCTGAAAAGTACTCTTTGAGTCTGCTCCGATTTGAAGAAAGTAAGAACAGTATGAAAATGACAACTCAAAATCTAATTCGCTAATTTTGAATAAGATTGAGAAAATTCACATTGAGGGATTTATATTTATTGGATAAATTACAAAAAGATGTCTAGTGAAGTTCCAGATATTGAGGACATTTTCTTAGGAGACGTTTCTGAACAACCAAGAAAAGGCTTTAAGGATATCAATGTAAAAAAGGCACTCAAGAAAAAGAAGGCAGAAGCTAAAGCTAAGGAGGAAAAAGAATATGAGCCAAGTAGATTATTTAAAAATGTTTCATAATTACCTCAGATCTCATTCAACACGTTCCAGGGACACAGAAGATCTATGTTAAGACTTTTGGATGCTCCCACAACGTCAGTGACTCAGAATTTATGATGGGACAATTGGCTGATTACGGGTATGAACTAGTCGATAAGCCAGAGGAGGCTGATCTCGTTCTAGTTAACAGTTGCACAGTTAAGAATCCTTCCCAAGATGCTTTCTTAGGGTAAACTCCTATAAATAAGCATAAAAACTGAATAGCATTGTTGATAAATCCAAGGAACAAAGAAAACCAATCGTTGTGGCTGGTTGCGTTCCTCAGGGAGATAAGAATATTCCTGAAATAGAGGATGTCAGTGTCGTTGGAGTTACTCAGATTGACAGAATTGTTGAAGTTGTTGAGGAAACCCTCAAAGGAAATAAAGTCAAATTGCTTGGTAAGAAGGAACTTCCTACCTTGGATCTTCCTAAGATCAGAAGAAATAAATTCATTGAAATGTAAGAGAATATTTCTAGTTTCTAATATCAAGTGTTCCCATCAATACTGGATGTCTCGGATCCTGCACATATTGTAAGACAAGACATGCTAGAGGAAAATTAGGAAGCTATACCCCTGAAGCAATTATCAATAGAGTAAAGCAGGTCTTATCCGAAGGAGTCAAGGAAATTTGGATCACCAGTGAAGACACAGGCGCGTATGGAAGAGATATAGGAACTGATATTGCCCAATTGCTCAAGGCCATCTGCAATATTTTGCCTGAAGATGTCATGCTTAGAGTTGGAATGACCAACCCACCATATATGTATGAGCACTTGGAAGATATTGCTAAGGTCTTGAACCATCCTCGAGTCTATTCTTTCATTCATATTCCAGTCCAAGTAATAATGATAAATATTTTTTGACAAAATTAGTCTGGTAATAATACCGTCCTTGACAAGATGAACAGAGAATACCATGTTGAAGAGTTCGAGCACGTCTGTGATTACTTGCTTGCTAAATGCCCAGGACTCACCATTGCTACAGATATTATCTGTGGTTTCCCTGAAGGTTTGCTCTTGTGTTAGAGTATATTAATCTCTCTAGAAACTGCAGAAGAGTTTGAAGACACCTTAAAACTTGTCAACAAATACAAATTCCCGATTATTAATATTTCTCAATTCTATCCTAGACCAGGAACAGTTGCCATGAAAATGAAGAAAGTACCCAGTAAGGATGTCAAGGCTCGTAGTACAGCTATCACCCAACTATTTGAATCTTACAAATGCTATGACCATCTTGTTGGCACTGAACAAATGGTCTGGATCAGAGATAAGGAATTCAACAAGAAAGCAGGAACTATGCTTGTCGGCCATACAAAGGGATATGTTAAGGTTCTTCTGCCTTATGATGAGGAACTCTTAGGGTAAGAAAAATAAAAAATTTGTCTCATATATTAGACGAGCTGTCAAAGTCAGAGTCACTGAAGCCCACAAATGGCATATTTTAGGAGATATCATTGAGAGAAACCCTCAATTTGAGAAAGTTAGTGAGAACTACTTCGACAAAGAGAAACCAAAGGTAAACCCAGCCATGGAAGAAAGCAAGTCAAATGAAGAAAATGTTGAGAGCCAAGAAATTGACATAGCTCAAGCTGCTGAGTCAAATGTCTCTGAAAAGAGAGATCAATTGCCTAATATTTTATTAATAGTTGCATTGCTGTTTATTATTGCTGGTCTGGCCATGATTAAGTTCTAATTTCATAATTTTTGTGTAGTATTAATGTGAAGTATATGTAGTAGTTGTAAGTTCTTTGATTTCATTAAAAAAAGGCTTGGAAATTTAGAGCTCCGCAAATTATATCTACATACAACATCAGATGAGATGAACAATCCTAAAAGATAATTTGAATATATTTAGAATTCTTTCAATCGGGCTCAAAAAAAAAAAGATTTTTATGAAAAAAGATATATCTAAATATAAATTAGGTTTTTCTAGGATTTTTAAAAAAATATTCTAATTACTGCTCAAAGTGGCTCATTGGTGCTGAAATAATTACAGGAAACTCATCCGTGGTGTTTGATACATTAATAATCACTAATACTGTTCTAGTTGTATTCATCCTCAAGGTAGAATGTAAAGCTTAATATATTAGGAAGGTACCCTCACTTGTTCTATTCAGAGCAAAAGAGGGGCTATGTTTTTTGTTAATTTAAGTAATAGAGAATTTGTTCAAGATGCCTGAGCTATCAATATTCTAGCTAATTCCTGTTTAGGCATATCAAGTTAATGAACATAATTATTTTGTTTTAGTATTTTAAATGAATGAACTCTCGGCTTGGCTGTTCCAAAAATCTTGCTGTAAATTACTCTTCATCTAGTTAATTTTGATAGTTTCACAAAAATTTACTATTTCCTTCTTCATTATTAAGAGGAGGGAAATCATTGTCGTTGATTGGGACATTAACATTTGAGTTATCTCTTCTGTTTCCGAAATTCTTATTTCTGTGTTTATTGAAACCACCTCTTTTGCTATTGAAAGGCTTCTTTTCTAAAATGGTAAAAAATATTATAGTTGTTCTTACGGTAGCCATTATTATGATACTTTCCTTCTGGAGAAGTTCCCATATTGCTATTAGGTTGCATATTCATGGGACCTCCCATATTCTGTGGTCTGTAATAGTTTTGATTTCCATACATATCTAATCGTTATATCATAAATATGAACGTTTTACTCATATAGCTCATCTGCATTTGATAGAATGCTTGCATTTGGTAAGGATTCATGTAAAAATTATTGTTAGGGCGGCTCTGTTGATAATTCTTTGCCTTTTTGCGCTTTTTAATATTCTCCAAGGCAGATATATAAAGATTTAGAAAATCTAAAGAACATTGAAGAGAAGAGCCCTAGGCAATAATAATGCATATTTCTGCCTGAATTTACTTTGAAAGAATTTGTAGTGAGATGCTTGTAAAGGTCTGAAGCGATATCTTCATCCTTACAGTTGAGAATAGTAAGAGTCAATTGATTGTTAAAAGACCAACTGAGGATCTATACATTTAGATAAAGGTTAGCTATATTACATCATCAGGATTAGTTAGGAATTGATTGACAAATTTCTGGAGTTCCTCCCTTTGTCCTTCTTCTATACCATAGACGGTGATCCTAGATCGAGTCTGCTCGACTTTCGGCTTGACAGAGTCAATTCTTTCACCTCTGATCACAACAGAAACGTTAGGGGCGTTTTGGAGTGCCTGATATCATTATGGTAAAAATGAATGAGTTCGGTACTTGATCAATGATCTCTTTATTTTGTGTTTTTTCTCTAATGCTGTACTCATTATAAATGAACTCGACTGGAATTTCGAAATTGGTTCCTTTAGAGTACTTGACTAGATATGCATTGTTGATCAGGTTTTTAGGGTCAAAAAGCCTATTCACCTATATCGAGATTAGGGAAAGTGCGGTTTTTTGTATTTACAATCTGAGTGACTTCTGCCAACAACTCTTCGGGATTTAATTGAGTAGGTGTTTGTTCTGACTATAGAAGGTATTAAGGTTGGAATTATGCAAAGTTTACTTCTTGGGGGTGTCCGTCTTCTAAAAGTCTTAAATAAAAGGTTAGAAGAATATTTTACGCTTAGTTTCCTCAGGAGTTTGATTTATATTATTCATGATGGCAGAACTAATATATAGTCAAACGAAATGTTTTCCTTCTTAAATAAATATATGTGTTTTAATTAGATCTGAGTCTTACAAAAATTTATTGGCAAAAATTATGAAAAAAATTAACTAC
>Ga0065720_1003565_pt1 | contig 17081 bp, 15 predicted proteins | sample Thericmetagenome_FD_59107 | JGI IMG/M metagenome (GOLD analysis project Ga0065720, IMG submission 59107) | Thermophilic microbial communities from the Joint Bioenergy Institute, California, USA of rice/straw/compost enrichment - eDNA_2 v2... | ecosystem: Engineered > Solid waste > Grass >... | reverse complement strand
CGCATGCCGCCGCTCAGCTCGTGCGGGAACCGGGCGGCGACCTCGGCGGGCCGCTCCAGGCCCGCCTGCTCCAGGAAGCGGTGCACCGCGCGGGTGCGGGCCGCCTCGTCGCCCTCCCGGCCGGGCGGGATCGACTCGGCGACCTGCTTGCCGATGCGCATCACCGGGTTGAGGTAGGTGAGCGGGTCCTGGAAGATCATGCCGACGCGCTTGCGGCGGATCTCGTCCCACGCCTCGGCCGGGGCGCCGACCATCTCCCGGCCCGCGATGCGGATCGATCCGGTCACCCGCACCCGCGGCGAGGTGGGCAGCAGCCCGGCGATCGCGCGGCCGGTGACCGACTTGCCGGAGCCGGACTCGCCGACGACGCCGACCCGCTCCCCGTCGCGGATCACCAGGTCGACGCGCCGGACCGCCTCGACCTCGCTGCGCTCCCCCGTCGGCAGCACCACGTTGAGTCCCGCCACCGAGACGAGCGGCGGGGCATCCGGCGTAGCACTCACTTCACCCTCCCGATCGTCGGGTTGAACGCGTCGTTGAGCGCGTCGCCGAGCATGTTCACGGCGAGCACGACGAGGAAGATGCAGGCGCCGGGGAGGAGGGCGAGCCACCAGCTCTCCCGCATGTGCGACTGCGCGTCGTTGAGCAGCGAGCCCCAGCTCGGGTTGCTCGGGTCGCCGACGCCGATGTACGCCAGGCCGGACTCGATGAGGATGGCGCGGCCCACGGTCATCGTCGTGGCGACGAGCACCGGCGGCATGGCGTTCGGGATCACGTCGGACCACAGGATGCGCAGGCCGTGGAACCCGGCCGCCTTCTGCGACTCCACGTAGCCGAGCTTGGAGATGCGCATCGCCTCCGCCCGGACGATGCGGCCCACCCCCGGCCACATCGTGATCGCCAGGATGAGGCCGAGGATCGCCACGTTCGAGCCGAGCAGCGCCGCCGCGACGAGCGCGAGCACGAGGCCGGGGAGCACCTGGAAGAACTCGGCGAGCTTCACCATCGCGGTGTCGATCCAGCCGCCGTAGTAGCCGGCGAGGCCGCCGACGATGAGGCCGAACGTCATGCACAGCACCGCGACGCTGAACCCGACGAGCAGCGAGATCTGCCCGCCGTACACGACGCGCGCCAGGTAGTCGCGGCCGAGCATGTCGGTGCCGAACGGGTGCTCCGCGCTCGGCGGCAGCAGCTTCGGGAAGCTGGTGGCGAGCGGGTCGCCGACGAAGAACGGGCCGATCACCACGACGAGCACGAACGCGCCGAGCAGCGGGAGGAACACCCGGGTGCCGGGCCTGCGCAGGAAGGCGCGCCAGGCCGCGCCCTGCCCGCCGCCGCGGCCGCGCCCATCGGCGAGCGGGGCGGCGGCGGGCACCTCCGCCGCCTGCGGCGAGGCCGCGGCCGCGGCCGGTGTCGCCTGCGGGGTCCGCTGGGAGGTCACGCCGTCACCTCCTCCTTCTTCTTCGGCGCGAACCGGGCGCGCAGCCGGGGGTCGACGATCCCGTAGATCACGTCGGTGAGGATGTTGACGACGATGATCGAGACGGTGAGCACGATCGTTATGCCGAGCACGAGCATGTTGTTCTTCCGTTCGATGGCGTCGACGAAGAGCAGCCCCATCCCGGGCCAGCCGAACACCCGCTCGACGAGCACGGAGCCGGCGAGGATGTAGCCGAGGCTGTAGCCCGAGACCGTCACCATCGGAAGGAGGCCGTTCGGCAGCGCGTGCCGCCACAGCACCCGCCGCGACGACAACCCCTTCGACCGCGCCGTGTCGATGTAGTCCTGGCCCAGGGACTCGATCACCGCCGAGCGGGTGATCCGCGTCTTGTACGCCAGCTCGGTGGTGGCCATCGTGAGGACCGGCAGCACCATGTACTCGAGGTAGACGCCCGGCATGCCGTACGGGCTCTTGCCGTGGGTCGGGAACCAGCCGAGGTTGATCGCGAAGACGATGATCAGCAGCATCCCGAACCAGAAGTTCGGGATGGAGAAGAGGCCGACGGCGAAGCCGGAGATGCCGCCGTCGAGCCAGCGGCGCCGGGTGCGGGCCGCGATCGACCCCAGCACGAGCCCGCCCACGGTGGAGATCACGAAGGACGGCAGCGCGATGGCGAGCGTGTTGCCCGCCCGGTCGAGGATGATGTCGAGGACCGGCTCGGCGTTCGTGGCGAACGAGTAGCCCAGGTCGCCCTGGAGCACGTTGCCGACGTAGATGAGGTAGCGCTCCCAGACGGGCTTGTCGAGGCCGTAGGCGGCCATGATCCGCTCGCGGAACTCGTCGGTGAGGGGGACGTCGCCGACAAGGGCCTGAACCGGGTCGCCCGGTGCGAGTTCCAGCAGGAAGAACAGCACCGTGATGACGACGAGAAAAAGGATGAACGACGACAGCAGCAGCCTGCCGTAGTGGATGAGTCTTGCCTTCATCGGTGACTCCTTGCGCTCTCGTGCGACGACGCGCCGAGGCCATCACCTCGGCGGACGGTCAACCGCGCGCGGCGCTTCAGCTCGAGGTGCCTGGGCATCTCGTCCGGTGCGGGGCCACGGCCCGGGCCGTCGTCCGGACGGTGAATTGCGGTCACCTGTTCTCGCCTTATCGGCCTGCGGGTACGGCGGGCCGCGGCAGGTCGGCGGGTGCGCGGCCGTCGCCGCCGGCCGCGTCGGGGTGGGGGTCGATCCGCATCGCGTCTCCAGGGGGTTCCGGCTTTTGTTCGCTTAGTGATCCGGATGTGCGGAATACGAACGTTAAGTTACTGTGTCCGCCACGTCAAGAGCAGGTGTCACCGGAACGTCACACTGTGATACCCACGAAATAGCCTTTGACCAGGGATGTAACGCTCAGCGGGTGGTTCAACGAAAGGATGGATAGGGGTAACCGTCTTCCGCAGAGTGAGAAGCACCTTGCATATTCCGAACAGTTGAGGTTGCGGAAGCGCCCTCCGCCCGGCCGGCGGCCCGGCCGCGGGCGGGTCGCGGCTTGCCCTTGACGTGCGCGTCAGGGGTTAGCGTTCCGGCGCCGCGCGGGGCGTGCCCGCGCGGCGGTCAACCGCGGCTCCAGGAGGTGCTTGTCATGTCCGAAACCCCGGCCGGCGTCGCCCGGGAGGTCCGGCTCGTCGCGACGCCCGAGGGGCTTCCCGAGGCCGGGCATCTCGCCGTCGTCGAGGCGCCGATCCCGGTGCCGAAGCCCGGCGAGGTCCTCGTCCGCAACCGCTGGTTCCAGGTCTTCCCGTCGCTGCGCACGGTGATCGCCGGAGGGGTGCCCGGGGCGCCCTTCCCGCCGCTGCACCCGGGGGATACGCTCTTCGGCCCCGCCGTCGGCGAGGTGGTCGCGGCGGCGGAGGGCGAGGACGGCGGGCCGCGGCCGGGCGACCTGGTCTTCCACTATCAGGGGTGGCGCGAGTACGCCGTGGTGCCCGTGTCCGCGCCGCCGGCGAACGCGTTGCCGGATCCGGCGGCGTACCTGGCACCGGGCGCCACCGCGTACGCGGCCCTCACCGCGGTCGCGGGGCTGCGCCCGGGGGAGACGGTGTTCGTCACCGGCGGCTCGGGGGCGGTCGGGTCGCTCGCCGGCCAGATCGCCCGGCGGCTCGGGGCCGGGCGCGTGGTGGGCAGCACCGGGTCGGCGGCGAAGGCCGGGCGCATGGTCGCCGAGTTCGGATACGACGCGACCGTGCCGCGCGACGCGACCCTCCGCGAGCGGCTCGCCGAGGCGGCGCCGGACGGGGTCGACGTGGTGGTGGACAACGTCGGCGGCGAGCAGCTTCAGGCCGCGGTCGCCGCGGCCCGTCCCGGGGCGCGGATCGTGCTGATCGGCACGCTCGCCGCGCAGCTCTCGGCCGCCTCCAGCGGCACGACCGCCCCCGTCGAGCTCGACACCTTCCAGCTCATCGTCAAGGACATCACCGTGCGCGGCCTGCTCAGCGTCGACGAGCGCACCGGCGCGGAGTGGGTCGAGCGCTTCGGCGGCTGGCTGCGCTCCGGGGAGATCACCTTCCCGCACACCCGGATCGCGGGCATCGATCGGGCGCCCGAGGCGTTGCAGGGGTTGCTGAGCGGGCGGTATGTGGGCACGGTAGTCGTGGAGCTCTAGCGGAGGTGACATGCGGATCGGAGACGCCGCGGCGGCGGCCGGGACGACGCCACGTGCCCTGCGGTTCTACGAGCAGCGCGGGCTGCTTCCCCCGCCCCGGCGCACCGCCTCCGGCCAGCGCGAGTACGGCCCCCGCGACATCGCGCGCATCCGCCTCATCCGTCAGCTGCTCGCCCTCGGCCTCACCGTCGAGGACGTCGCCGCGTGCGCGGACCGCCTCGACGCGCTCGACGGTGACACGCTGCCGCCGTACGGCGCGCCCGGCTGCCGCGACGGCTCGGGCGTCGTGCAGCGCCGCATCGCCGCGCTCGACGCCGAGATCCGCCGCCTCACCCGGATCCGTGACCGCCTCGCCGCCAGCATCGCCGAGCCCGGCACCGGCGAAACCGCCGCCGAGCCCGCCGTCGAACCCGCCGCCGGATCCGCCGGGGTGCGCGGCGGCGCCGAGCCGCCGCCCGCCCGGCCCCGCCGCGCGCCCCGCGCGGAGGCCGCGATGCTCAGCCGGGCTTCGGCGGCGGCAGCGGGGCGACCTCCCTGTCGAAGTACCCGATGAGGTCCTCGCCCTGCTCGTACAGCGAGGCGAGCACGGGCAGGCAGGGTCCGATCACCTCCGGGTCGGTGATGCGCCGCCCGCCGATGTGCGCCCCCGCCTCGTCGTAGAGCACCTCGTACATGAGCGTGGGGCGGAACACCACGAGCTCCGGCACGGGCTGCTCGGCCTCGAACTCGGCCACGGCGGACGCCGGGACGACCCTGCTGTGCTCGCCCTCCTGCGCGCGCACCTTGAGCACGGCGAGCTCCCAGTGCAGGTACGGCGTGAGCGGCTCCTCGATCACCCGGATCCGGCGGAAGTCGATCCGCTCCGGATGCTCGGCGGCGAACTCGGCGCGCAGCTCCTCGACCATGGCGAGGGAACGCTCCCACTCGCCGCGGACGAACGCCTGCCAGATGGGCAGGTCGCCCTCGTCGAAGTGCTGCGCGCGCTCCAGCTTCCAGATGACGCCGCTGGCCGCCTCGAACTCGGCGACGAAATCCCTGCGGTAGTCCTTCGCGGACATCGTCACGCCCGGGGCGCTCCTGATCCGGGCGAACAAATCCTTGGGCGACGACGACACCGTTCGATGATCAGCTCGTCAAGATCGGCCGTCAAGGGCTGTGCGCCGCGGACCGGTGTCCGCCTCCGGACGGCTCAGCCCATGGACTTCAGCCCATGGACTTCGCGCCGTCGAGCGACTCGCGGATGATGTCGGCGTGGCCGGCGTGCTGTGCGGTCTCCGCGATGATGTGGATGAGCACCCGGCGGGCCGACCACCGCTCGCCCGGCGGGAACCACGGCGCCTCGGGCAGCGGGTGCGCGACGTTCAGGTCGGGCAGGGCGGCGACCACCTCGTCCGTGCGGCGCGCCGTGGCGGCGTAGTCCTCCAGCACGCCCGCGAGGGTCTCCCCCGGCAGCAGCCGGAACTCGTCGGCGCGCGCCGCGAAGTCCTCCTGGGTCATGTCGGAGAAGTTCTTCATCGCCGACGGCCCGTGCAGGATGAAGTCGACCCACTGGCGCTCCGTCGCCGCGACGTGCTTGATCAGGCCGCCCAGGCACAGCTCGCTGACCGTCGTCCGCCGCCGGGCCTGCTCGTCGGTGAGCCCGCGCGTGGTGTGCCGCAGGAAGTGCCGGTGCTTGGCGAGCAGCGCCAGCAGATCGGCCCGTTCCGGGTCGGTGACGGCGACGGGCGGGGTGTCCGTGCTGTGCCGCGCGTCCACGGTCATGCTCTCTGCCTCCTTGCTCGGGTACCGCCACGCTAACGATCGCGACCGACAATTCCGCGGCCGGCGGCGGCCGCCGGGCGGGTACTCGAACGCGACGGCCGCGGCGTTCCCGCCTGCGGGAACGCCGAGCGGCCGCGCGCGCGGGGCGGCGGGCACGGAAGGCATGGAACGGGCATGGCGCGGGCTATCCGCGGCCGGTACGGCCCGGCCGGTCGGCGTACCTGATCCCGCCGAGGACGGCGGGGTCGTCCGGCACCAGGGAGCGCTCGTCCGGCTCGGCGCCGAAGTACCGGGCGTGCGGGTCGGTGACGACCTCACGGGGGTCGTGCCGGGCGCGCAGCGCGTCCCGGAAGAACTCGTCCATACGGAACCGCTCAGGACCGGCGATCTCGATCCTGCCGTTCACCGGGGTTCCCATGGCGGCCCGCGCGACCGCCCGGGCGACGTCGTCGCTCGCGATCGGCTGGAAGGCCACGGGCGGCATGCGGACGACACCGCCCTCGGTGGCGGCCTCGGCCATGGTGGGCACGAACTCGAAGAACTGGGTCGACTGCACGATCGTGTACGGAATCGACCCCTTCTCGATCAGCTGTTCCTGGACGGCCTTCGCCCGCAGGTAGCCGCTCTCCGGCAGCCGGTAGGTGCCGACCACCGACAGCGCCACGTGGTGGCCCACGCCGGCCTCCGCCTCGGCGGCGAGCAGGTTGCCCGTGGAGGTCTCGAAGAACTCCAGGACCGCGGCGTCCTCGAAGGTCGGCGGGTTCGTCACGTCGACCACCACCGACGCCCCGGCGAGCGCGCCGGCCAGCCCTTCCCCGGTGAAGCTGTTCACGCCGGTCCTCGGCGACGCCGTCACCGCCTCGTGGCCCTGCTCGCCGAGCAGCCGCACGACCTTCGATCCGACCAGCCCCGTGCCGCCGATCACCACGATCTTCATGGCCGACCCCCTTGCCCGCCGTTTTCCGCCCTCCTCACCAGCTAAGTCCGGATGGCCTCTTGTTTTGTGTCCGCTGGGGCGAAATGTCGGCCAAGTCTGCGGCGGGGCGGCGGCGCCGGGCGGCCGGGTCAGAGCAGGCCGGCGACGAGTTCGGCGAACTCCTCCGGGGAGGCGACGCGGACGCCGAGGGACTCGGCCTTCGCGCGCTTGGAGCCGGCCCTCTCGCCCGCCACCACGAGGGAGGTCCTGGCGGAGACGGCGGAGGAGGCCCTGCCGCCCGCGCGTTCGATGAGGTCGTTCATCTCGGTGCGGGACAGGGACGCGAGCGGTCCGGTCATCGCGCCGGTGACGACGACGGTCATCCCGGCGAGCGGGAGGCCGGGCCCGGGGGCCGAGGACGGCGCGGAGGAGGACGCGGAGGACGGCGCGGAGGAGGACGCCGTGGCGGACGCGGCCGGCCGGAAGCCGGGCTCGGTCATGTTGACGCCGGCCGCGACGAGCTTGTCGATCACGTGGGCGAGCTCGGCGAGCTCGGCGACGATCACCAGGGCCTTCTCCGGGCCGATGCCCTCGACCTGCTGGAACGCGGCCGCGTCGGCGGCGCGGATCGCCGCCGTCGTGCCGAAGTGCCGGGCGATGCGGCGGCTCATCGAGCGGCCGGTGCCGCGTACCCCGAGGGTGCAGAAGACCTTGCTGAGCGGCCGGGACTTCGCCTTCTCGATCGCGGCGAGCAGGTTGCCGGTGCTCGTCTCGCCCATCCGGTCGAGGGAGGGGAGCTGGTCGCGGGTGAGGTGGAACAGGTCGGCGAAGTCGGCGATGAGACCGGCGTCGAGGAGCCGGGCGATGCGGTTCTCGCCGAGGGTCTCGATGCCGAGCTGGTCGCGCCCGGCCGCGTGGCTGATCGAGGCGATGGCGCGGCAGGCCCGGCCGCGCACGCAGCGCCAGCGCTCCTGGCTCGTGTCGATGGGGCCGCCGCGGGCGGGGCAGGCGGTCGGCACGGGGATCGGCCGCTCCGCGCCGGTGCGCAGGTGCACGACCGGGGCCTCCACGCGCGGGATGACGTCGCCCGCCTTGTAGACGGTGACCATATCGCCGAGCATGAGGCCGCGGCGGGCGATGTCGGCGGCGTTGTGCAGGGTGGCGTAGCCGCCCACGCTGCCGTCGAGCTCGACCGAGGCGTTTCGCCCATGCCCGGATCCTGCCAGGCGGCACCGACGATCCCGGCCCGGGATCAGCGCCCTGACCTGCGCGATCTCCTCGGCCGGACCGTTCATCGCACGGCCCGTCACGGACGTCCGGAACCCGGGCGATCACGGCGATTTGTCCCTGTTGACTCCGGTATTTACCCTAACGTTCTTGATTCTGTGGTGGTGAGACGGTGTGATCATGCCGTGTCCCACCTACGATCATTGCTCGCCGCCGCGCTCGCCGTCTCCGTCGCGAGCGCCGGTGTGATCGCCGGCGCCGCGCCCGCGGCGGCCGGCCCCGGCTACTCCCCCGTCCACGACCCCGTCCGCTACGTCGACCCCCTCATCGGTACGGCGGGCGGCGGCAACACCTACCCCGGCGCGGTCGTGCCGTTCGGCATGATCTCCTGGAGCCCGACCAACACCGCCGGGGACCAGACGAACGCGCCCGCGGCGAACGGCTACTCCTACAACACCACCCGGCTGCGCGGCTTCGCGCTCACCCACGTCAACGGCGCGGGCTGCGCGCCCGGCGCCGCCGGGGACGTCCCGATCATGCCGCACGTGGGCGAGGTGGACTCGTCGCCCACGGCGGACACCAAGGACGAGATCTACGCCAGCGACTTCAAGCACGAGAACGAGACCGCGGTGCCCGGCCGCTACACCGTCACCCTCGACTCCGGCGCGAAGGCCGACCTGTCGGTGACCACCCGGGCGGGCGTCGGCGAGTTCACCTTCCCCAAGGGCNGGCCCGCCGCCCTGCTGTTCCGCGTGTCCAACTCGCTCAACGGCAGCGAGGACGCGGAGATCACGATCGACCCGGCCCGCCGTACCGTGACCGGGTCGGTGCTCACCGGCGCGTTCTGCGGCCGCCGNGCGAACGGCGGCGAGAACAACCGCCGCAGCTACTACCGGCTGCACTTCGTCGCCACGTTCGACCGGGACTTCTCCGGCCACGGCACCTGGGTCGACGACGAGCTGCGCCGGGGCGCGACCACGGCGCGCGGCGGCGAGGGTTACGCCACCGGCGCCGACCGGGCCGGCCGCGGCTCCGGCGGCTACGTCACGTTCGACACCTCCCGCGACACCGACGTGCTGGTGAAGATCGGCATCTCGTACACCAGCCTGGAGGCGGCGCGGCGGAACCTGGAACACGAGGTGAAGCGGAACGACGACGTGGACAAGGTGGCCGCCGCCGCCCGCCGCGCGTGGCAGGACCGGCTCTCCTCGATCCGGGTGTCCGGCGGCTCACAGGCCGAGCTCACCAAGTTCTACACCGCGCTCTACCACGCCTACCTGCAGCCGAACGTGGCGAGCGACGTCACCGGCACCTACCTCGGCAGCGACATGAAGGTGCACCGGCTGGAGCACGGCCAGCGCGTGCAGTACGGCAACTTCTCCGGCTGGGACCAGTACCGCGCCCACACCCAGCTGCTCGCGCTGCTCGAACCGCAGGTCGCGGGCGACTACGCGCAATCGCTGTACAACTACGCCCGGCAGAACGGCGGCGTGTGGGACCGCTGGATCCACATCAACGGCCCCACCCACGTGATGACCGGCGACCCGTCCGCGCCCACCCTCGCCGGGTTCTACGCGCTCGGCGTGCGCAACTTCGACGTGCGCGGCGCGTTCGAGTCCCTCGTGCGGCAGGCGACCGTGCCGCACCCGTCCGGCCTGTCCGACAAGGGGTGCCCCGGCCAGTGCGAGGGCCAGCGCCCGAACCTCGCCGAGTACCTGCGGCTGCACTACGCGCCGCACGACATCTGCCACTGCTGGGGCGGCGCCGCCGAGACGCTGGAGGCGTCGACCGCGGACTTCGCGCTCGCCGATTGGGCGAAGCGGCTCGGCCGCGACCGCGAGTACCGGGACCTCATCCCGCGCGCCTCCTGGTGGCGCAACACCTTCAACCCGTCGGCCGGGCCCGGCGGCGGCTGGCAGCAGGCGCGCAACTCCGACGGCGGCTGGCGCTGGCCGTTCTCGCCGACCTCGGAGACCGGCTTCGCGCAGGGCACGAGCGCGACCTACACCTGGATGGTGCAGCACGACGTGTCCGGCCTCGCCGCGGCGATGGGCGGCAGGGACCGGGCGGCCGAGCGGCTCGACGCGTTCTTCCACCGCCCGGACGGCTCCTGGGCGACCGGCGGCGACGGCTTCCGGTACGACCCGACGAACGAGCCGGGCATCCACGTACCGTGGCTGTACAACGCGCTCGGCAAGCCGTGGAAGACGCAGGAGACCGTGCGCGCGATGGCGTCGCTGGTGTACAAGACCGGCCCGAGCGGCCTGCCCGGCAACGACGACCTCGGCACGATGTCCGCCTGGTACGTCTTCGCCGCGCTCGGCATGTACCCGCAGACCCCGGCCCGGGCCGAGATGCTGCTGTCCAGCCCGATCTTCCGCAAGGCTTGGATCAAGCGCGCCGGCGGCCCGACGATCACGGTGACCGCGCCGCAGGCCTCCGACGAGAACATCTACGTGCAGAGCGTGCGGGTGAACGGCCGGCCGTACAGCCGGTCCTGGCTGCCGGAGTCCCTGGTGAACCAGGGCGGCGAGGTGGTCGTCAACGTCGGCCCGCGGCCGAACACCTCGTGGGCGACGAAGCCCGGCGACCTGCCGGTCGACCACGTGCCGAAGGCCGCCGAGCCGATCCCGAACCTGCCCGAGGCCTGCCAGCCCTCCGGGGAGTTCTGCGCCCAGCGTCTCCAGTACGACGTGGACGGCGTGGCCACCGCGGAGGCCAAGCACCAGGGCAACCTCGACGGGAAGAACTGGAGCTTCCCGGCCGAGCAGCTGCCCGAGCCCGGTCTGCGCACCATCGCGGGCGTCGACTACCTCATCCCGGACACCAGGGGTACGGCGGGCAACTTCCACAGCCTGCGCGGCCAGTACACCTACCTCACCCCCGGCCGGTACTCGTCGCTGGAGCTCCTCGTCACCGCGGTGAACGGCGACTACGAGACCGAGGTGACGATCGGCTACACCGACGGCTCCACCTCGACCGCGCCGCTGCGGGTGACCGACTGGGCGCGGCCGGCCCGGTTCGGCGAGGAGACCGCGATCGAGGCGAGCACCCGCTACAACACCAACGGCACCGAGGACGGCCGCAAGGTGAGCATCTGGCACGTGAGCCTGCCGGTCGACCCGGCGCGCGAGGCGGCCTGGTTCACCACGCCCGAGATGCCGAACATCAAGGTCTTCGCGGTCAGCTCCCGCGCCGCGAGCTGACCGGGGGCCGGCGAGCGGCCGGGTGGCCCGGGCCCGCCGCGGGCCCGGGCTACACGGCCGCGGCGACCGCGGCGCCGACGAACACCACCTGCATCACGGTGCGGAGCGGCAGCGGGGTCGCCGGACGGCCGCGGAGCGGGACGCCGCGACGCGCCGCCGACACGTTCGCCGGGAACATGGCGATCATGAGCAGCGCCAGCCCGGCCGCGGCGAACGGCGCGACCGGCGGGATGAGCAGGCCGGCGGCGCCGCCGAGCTCCAGCACGCCGGTGACGGCGACGAGGAAACCCGGGCTCGGCAGGCCCGGGCGCGACAGCGCCGGGGGGATCATCGCGGCGAGGTCCTCGCGCCAGCCGGGCAGGAAGTGCACCACGCCGGTGACCACGAACATCAGGGCGAGCCCGGCGCGGAGCGCGGGCTGCCAGCCGTCGAGCGGGTCGAGCCCGGCGAGGCCGAGCAGCCGCGCGACCACGGTCCCCACGATGAGGGCGATCAAGGGTGCCATCACATCCTCCTAATCTTGTCATTGCCAAGATGCGGGATGCGCAGGCATCTTGTCAATGTCAAGATAGGATCGTGCCGTGGAACCCACAGCGATGAGGTGAGGCAGAGATCAACGCGGACACCTACCATCACGGCAACCTGCGCCGCGTCATCATCGACGCCGCCCTGGAGGCGATCGGCGAGTCCGGCCCAAGCGGCTGGAGCCTGCGCGAGCTCGCCCGCCGCGCGGGCGTCTCGCACGCCGCCCCCATCCACCACTTCCGGGACAAGGCCGGGCTGCTCACGGCGATCGCCGCCGAGGGGTACGAGCTCTTCGCCGGCGAGCTGGAGCGGGCCGGCGACGACTTCCTCGAGGCCGGGGTGGCCTACGTGCGCTTCGCCACCACGCACCGGCCGTACGTGCTGGTGATGTTCCGGCCCGAGCTCTACCGCGGCGACGACCCGAGGGTGGCCGCGGCGCGCGCCCGCGCGTTCGCGGTCCTCCGCGACGGCGCCCGCTCCCTGGCGCCCGACCCCGCGCAGGAGCGGGCGTTCACCATCGGCGCCTGGGCGGCCGTGCACGGCCTCGCCGACCTGTGGCTGAGCGGCGCCGTACCGGAGAGCGCGGACGGTGACGCCGAGCCCTTCGCCCGGTCGATGCTCTTGGCGGTGTTCGGTCACCTTCCCCGGCCCGGCGCGCGCTGACCACGGCCGCCCCCGCGGCGGGCCGCCGCCGCGGAAGGGGCGCCACCGGCCCCGCGTCGGCGGCGCCCCCTCCCGTCACCACCAGCGCGTGGAGTTGCGGCTGTTGCAGACCTGCTGTCTGCTCTTGACGAAGCAGGCCCGGAAGGCGCGGGACGGGCTGCTGCTCGTCGGGTACGCGGCCGTGTAGTTGCGCTGCCTGGCGAGGCGCCAGGAGTGGCCGTCCGGCCGCCGGTCGCCGTTGACGTCCACCTCGAAGCGGATGTAGTCGGGCTCGCTCGAGTCGTAGCCGCGGATCCGGCCCCAGCCGTACTGCCTGCCGTTGCAGTTGCCGACGCGGACCTCGACCCTGCGGCCCTCGACGTCGGCCCCCACCACCGTGTGCTGGCCGGTGCACGAGTTGGGGTCGTTCAGCCAGGGCGACGCGGCCTGCGCGGACCCGGTGGTCGGCACCACGGTCAGCGCCGCGATCGCGGCGGCCCCCGCCAGGCGGGCCAGCGGATGAATCCTTGCCAACATAACCTCTTCGCCCCTTTCGCGAATTACGCATTCCGACGAAATCCCACAGGGAGATGCGCACGCCGATCGCCGGCGGTTCCGGCGGCGGGGGTCCCGCCGGACGCGCATTTCTCCCGCGGAATTCCGGCGATACACAGCCTGCCGCCGGCGGCCGCGGAAGAACAGCTGGAGGCTTACAGGCAAGGGCGGGTTGACCTGCGAGGATGGTTGTGCTACCAACGGTGGGCGGACGCCGGGCCAACCCTCCGGAAGAGGTCACGACATTAATGGCGATCTATACGATAAGGGTGATTCCCGACATCCTCCAGCAAAGCCATAAATGTCGGAATAATCATTTATTATCCGCGCCGGAGAACGGGCCTTCCCGGCGATATGCCGCCGCGGCCCGACCGGTCCGCCCCGGCCGGCACCGCGCATGAGGAGCATCGACACGGCGGGGTGGGCGAGCCGGGTACCGATCCCCTACCGGGTGGGCGGCTGGGAGGTGATCCGCCCGATCGCCACGGGGAGCTGGGCGAGCGTCTACGAGGGCCGGAGGATCGGCGAGGGGCCGGACGGCGGCGGACGGGGCGGCGACCTCCCCGACCGGGTGGCGCTGAAGTTCCTGCCCACCGGCACGCTCACCACGAGGCAGCTCAAGCACCTCGCCGAGATGGCCGCCCGTGAGCTCAGGCTGTACGGCGCGCTCAGCCACCACCGGCTCATCGGCTTCCACGAGACGCTCGTGGTGGACGACCCGGAGCGCCCGGAGCTCGACGGCGCCGCCGTCATCGTCATGGAGCTGGCCGCCGCGTCCCTGGCGGACGCGCTCGCCCGGGCCGACGGCGGTCCGGTGCCGGACGCGGCCCGGCACATCGTCGAGACCTGCGAGGGCCTCGCCTACCTGCACGCGCAGGGCTGGATCCACGGCGACCTGAAGCCGAGCAACGTCCTGCTCGCGGCCGACGGCTCGGTACGGCTCGCCGACTTCGGCCTCGCCGCCGAGCTCGACGGCACGCACGCGTACCTGCCGCCGGGCGGATCGTTCGACTACATGGCCCCCGAGCGCTGGGACGAGCCGCTCACCGAGCGGGGCTCCCGCATCCGCACCGCGTCCGACGTCTGGGCCCTCGGCGTCACCGCGTACCAGCTGCTCACCGGCGGCATGCCGTTCCCCGGCGCCTCGCCACGGGCGCGTATGGCGCACGCGGCGCAGTACGCGGCGGGCCGGGCGGAGCTGCTGTTCCCCGAGTCCGTGCCGCCCGGCTGGCGGGAGTGGCTCACCGCCTGCCTCGCCGCCGACCCCGCCCGCCGTCCCGGCGCCGCCGAGCTGCTGGAGTGGTCCCGGCGGCTGGCGTCCGAGCCCGCCCCGTCGCCGCCGCGGCGGCGCGCGGCCCGCCCGCGCCGGATGCTCGGCGCGAGCCTCGCCGTGGCCCTCGGCGTCGCCCTGATGTGGCCGATCGTGCCCGGCGACGGACGGCCGGCCGGTTACGACCGGCGGCTTCGCACGGACTCCGACGTCCCCGCCCGGTACCGTGCGGCGATCGTGGCGGCGGCGCGCTGCGGCGACCGGGTACCGGAGGTGACACCGGCGCTGCTCGCGGCGAGCCTCAAGGCGCTGAGCGACTTCGACCCCCTGCTCTCCGACCCGGCGAAGGACGAGTACGGCATCGCCCGGTGGACCCCGCGCGTCCTCGAGTTCTACCTGCCGCTCGAGCAGAAGGGACGGGCCCGGCAGCTGGCGTTCGACCCGTACGTGTCGATCCACCACATGGGCACGTACATCTGCAAGCTCGCCCCGCGGGTCGTTGATTTCGCCCGGGATCCGGTCGAGCGCCAGGTGCTCGCCGCCACGATATTCCAGTCGAACACGCGCGACATGCTCGCCGCCGGGGGCGTCCCGCCGTACGCGCAATGGTACGCACAGAAAATCAGGGAATATCTCCCGAAATACACTCCATGACGCACCTGCTCAGCATTCCGGGGCAGGCGTCCTCCCGGACCGGCGCGGCGGGGCGGGCAGCAGGCCGAGATGCTCGGCCCGCACCAGGTCGAACCGGAGCGCGACCGAGACGAGCGCGGCGCGCTGCCAGTCGGCCTTCTCGCCCTCGCGGGGCCCCTTCACCCGGAGCTTCTTGCTCGCCAGGTAGTCGATGTGGAAGTTCACCGCCGACCGGGTGAGACCGGCGCACGCCGGATGCCCGGCGAGCCGGTCGATGATCTGCGGCACCGTGGGGATCACCGGGGACGACGGGTCGCGCAGCCGCGGCTCGCACAGCGCCACGAGCGTCAGGAAGTACTTCGCGGTCTCGTTGAGGGAGAACGCCGCGATCGTCTCCTGCCCGCCCGGGACCGCCGGGGCCGGAGCGGCGTAGACGTGCTGCGGCGCGAAGACGAGGAACGAGACGGGCGGATGCGCGGCGGGCAGGATCACGCGGGAGAACTCGAACGGCACGGGCGCGGTGAGCCGCCCGGGCGGGATCTTGAGGAACTCGCCTCCGCCCTCCGGGTTCTCCACGTTGTAGGTCTTGTCCCGGCTCAGGTTGCTGATCGTCCAGAAGTCGTCGACGGCGCGGATCCGCCCGGCGAGCCGCGGCACCGCGGGATCGTCGATGACGAGACGCACCGGGACGCCGTCCCCGCCCCGGCCGAACGCGATCTCCTCGCCGGGAGCCAGTTCGATCACGTCGAAATCGAGCCGCTCGCCCGCACAGGGCTGAATCACCACCGTCCGCACGCGGTCTCGTCCTCCGGGAATTCGCCGACGACCTCCGCTGGCGGAGAATAGCAAGCCGGAATCGAGCATCGGCACGAACGGCCGGGCCCCGGAAAACACCCGCGGCAATTATTCGGGACATGTATCCATAAATCAGCGCGCCGCCGGGCCGCCTCCGATATGCCCGGAGCCCGCCGGGGAACGACGACCGGCGATTGACGACGGGCCGGATCGCGGCGGCGCGTTCGCCGCCGCCCGCGCCGAGACGTACCGCCCGGCCGGAGGGGCGAGCCGCCGGTCCTCGCGGCGCGGGCAGGGCAGGGCGGCACGGACTCGGCCGCCCCGAAAAGGCCATCCGATGATCATTCGGAAACGGGGCGACGGAGGAGGGCGGTCTGCCGCGAAGGCATCATGTGATCATTATGAAAAAGGTCGAGGGGTGCGGTTTTCCCTTCCCTGACGCANAGCTCCCGGCGTATTTACGCTGGCCTCGGGGCTGCGGCAAAGGGGGNCAAGATGCATAACCCTGACGATTTGGTCCGCATCAGCGTCTCCCGCATNGCGGGGCAACGGCTTGCCCACGAGTTCAATCAAGGGGTCGAACCGGGCGCCGTCGATGTCCCCATCGTATTGCATCCCGGCGAATTCTGCGTCGGGCACGCGCCCGTCACGGTGCTGTGCTTCATGGAAGCCGAAGCCGAATACGTCAAAACGGGAGGAGGATATGAGCTGGGGCGCAACCCGTTCATCCTCCCGTTCCAGCTGCTCTTCAACCTCATTCAATTCCTGATCCATGTCATAGGCAACCGGATCCGGCGGTCAAGGGCGGAACGCGAGGCGGCACCGCAGTGGCGTCCCATCGATGTGGGAACCCTGTTCCTGACGAATCGGCGATTCGCCGTGCACGGGCAGATGCGATGGCATGACCTCTGGTTCGAGGACATCCGCATGTCCGACTGCAACGGCATCTTCATCCGGCTCGACATGAGCGGGTCGCCGCCTTTGGCGCCGGAGCTCACGACGCCTGACTGGTGGTACGTGATGTTCAACAAGGTGGCATACGACAGGGTCGTCATGCCGCCGCCACCGCCGCCTCCGCAGGCCATCCGATGACCCGCATCGCGGATATGTGACGTGCCGCGCCGGCCGGCAGGTCCGTCATCGGCGTGACCCGGCGAGGCGCCGGACCGCGGCCCCCGAGTCGTATCGCGAGATCCGCGGGAACGCCCGGCGCGATCATGCTGATGCGCCGCCCGGGCGCCGGGCCGGGGTGACCGCCGATGTCCGCACGAGTGGCGGAAACGCCCTCGATCGGCCGGGCCGTCAAGGAATCCCTCAGGGAACATCGTCTTTCGCGCCCGTACCGCCACGCCGAGACAGACGGTCGGCCCCGCGGGTGCGGGCCCGCCGTCGAACCAGCGTCCGGATCCACGCACGCGCGGTGGCGCGAGGGGACACACCCCGGGCGCCCGAAGCGCGGCG
>Ga0065720_1020090_pt1 | contig 17084 bp, 13 predicted proteins | sample Thericmetagenome_FD_59107 | JGI IMG/M metagenome (GOLD analysis project Ga0065720, IMG submission 59107) | Thermophilic microbial communities from the Joint Bioenergy Institute, California, USA of rice/straw/compost enrichment - eDNA_2 v2... | ecosystem: Engineered > Solid waste > Grass >... | reverse complement strand
TATGTTGAACACATCGATGGCGATGTGAGCAACAACAGTCTCGATAATCTCAGGTGGACTGACGGTAGTGTTCTTCGAGAAACGAATACGTCAGGCAAGTATCGAGGTGTAAGACGTATCGAGAAAACAGGGAAGTATGTAGCCGTTCATAAAAGGATCCATCTCGGAACTTTCGATACAGCAGAAGAGGCTAGCGATGAGTATGAGAAGGCTAGGAAGGCACATATGTTGCTCCGCGGTAAGGTAGAGTAAGAAGTATATCCTAAGATATGCTCGTTCGGAAACGTTTCTGAGCCGTCCAGGTCCGTAGTTTTCATCGTCGGAAAGTTAGAGCGTGAAGATGGAAGGACACAGTAGCGGAGAAGGGTGATTGGTGTGAGCCTCCGAATGTTTCCTGCGTTTCCGACGAGTTAGAGCGTGAAGATGGAAGGACACAATAGCGGAGAAGGGTGATTGGTGTGAGGCGTCCTTCCGGTCCATGCGTCCGGGTGTCTTGGAGGTTGAGGATATGTACTCCTCCTCCTCCTCCTCCTCCTCCTCCTCCTCCTCCTTCTCCTTCTCCTCCTCTTCGTCAAAATACCCGGTGCTCATCCTCGATCGTTGGCTTGCCCTCTGCGTAACCCACGACCGACCCGACGCTGTCCGCGACAAATTCGTCACTGTAGTGCGTCCGCCGACTGTGCTTACGGAGCGCTGGCTCTCTCGTCTCCCAAGCTCGCCGGCATAACAATACCCCGAGCCGCGGATGCCGGTGCTCAAGACGCTAACGCGCTTGCCTTTAGAAGACCAGATCACCTCCCCTGGTGCCGTTCCATCCTCACGTGAGGGCAGACGAATCTCGCGAGCACAAAGAGTTTCACCAATGTCACGGATAAGAACCTCCATCGGACATATATACGCCACCCTCTTCCTCGCAGAAAACGCTAAGATATGTCCCGCTAGCGCATGCCCTTCCTTTTTATTATCCTCGTCGGGGTATGGCAAGCGGGAAATAACCCACGCCCCACTATCTCCCGGTACACCCATCGGTAGGGGTGACCTTTTGATCGAGTGCCCGGGTCCGGAGCGGAATTTGCCGACTGAAGGGGGAGAGAACGGCACGCCAGCGATTTGGTACGTATGACTGGGCGTTACCCGGCCAAAGATCTTGAGGGAGGTGAGAGTTGGTAAGATGACACCCGTTTGAAGACCGGAGGTGCGGGCCATGCATTGGACTTGTAACCCCGGCAACAATAAAGTCGGGACGATAGACGTAGGGGAAATCCATCCCCCCTCACCCTCAGCACCCTCTTCGTCTTCATCGGGAAAGTTGGCTGAGGGGATGGTATTCCCGCTCATCATCCTTCGCTCGTCGAACTTGAATAAGGCCCAGTCAATTTCATGTACAAAGCCGAGTTCGTCTGTCCGCCGCCGGATACCACTACTCGCGTACATCGTCCCCAGCATGCACGTATCCAAATGATCCTCATCCTGCGTCTCTGCGCAGGGGTAAAACCCCTCCGGCATGTCATCTAACGCAGGCTGCGTGATGATATACCCGTCACCACAGCCGGGCTCAATACCTGGTATATCTCCCGGCTCACTGAACTGCGATTCTTCGTCGTCTTCGTCTTCGTCGTCAGGTACGTCTTCAGAAGACCCGTCTGACGGGTCGGAGTACGAGCTAGTGATGGCCGATTCGGAGATATCGTCGGATTCCGAGTCAGAGAACTCGCATGCGTAGTAGGCGTCTTCGACGCTGCTGTTATCGCCTTCTGATTCAGTCTGGTAGCGGCAGTGCGTTTCGTACCATGCCGCCAGGTCCTGGACTTCTTCGTGCGCCATGCTGCGAGGTGTATTCTCAGTAGCAGCAGCAGCAGCGGCAGCGGCAGCGCTCCGGACGACTTGTTCGGGATCATCGAGCATATGGTGTACCGTCATGCCATATTGCTTTCCATCGACGACAATCAACCCGCCTAAACTCACAGGCGGCAGGTGTCGATCCCCTATCCAGGCTCCAATACTCGCCCCATTGGTAGGATGCTCCTGATAATCCGGATTTGCCGCCCCAATCTCTTCCGGATTATCCCTCTCATCCTCCTCACCGTCGCCAGAGCCAGACATACTCCTCGTTGGTACAACGTCCTTCCTCGACCTAACAACCTGCCCACGACAAACCTTCAATCCGATCCCCGACTCCCCGTCAAACACCCCGCCCAACTTCTTCCGCAGTATCGCCTTGACCTTGCTCACGGAGGTACACACCACCAGCACGGTAGGGCGCGTCTTCTGCGGGGACTCGCCGATGGACTCGAGGGAGATTTCGACTGACTCGGGGTGCTTGCGGTAGAAGGTGCGGAGGGCGGAGTTGATTTGGGGCATGAGGACTTTGTTCCAGTGGTCGACGACGTCAGGGGGGAGGGTGACGTGCGGGTAGAGGCGGAGTTTGGGTTTGGGCGTGACTGGAGTTGGGTCGGAGACTGAAGGGTTAGCGTCAAGTTGGTTGTAACGGATCGTTGAGGGGAGCTTACTTTTCTGAACCTGGGCCTCGCCCCCCCTCGCAGCCCTCTCCCACATCGCCTCCCTTTCCTTCTCCTTCGCCGCCTTCGACGAGCTCACATCGGCAGCCGGCACACTCTCACTCTCTACTGGCATCCTCTCCTCCCCAAGCTCAGCACCCAACCTCTCCTCCAACGCATTGACTCCATCCAAAATACAGCACGCCTCCAAATACCTGCTCGCCCGCGCCTGCGCCTTCCGCACAATCTCCTCCGTACTTCCCGCAGCCCCCATCAACTCCTGATCCACTGCCCTCCAACACGTCTGCACAGCCTTCATATACAGTGTGCCACACCGGATAGCCAGCTGATCTAACAATGCCTCAGACACAGGCGACTGCGGGTGCGTCACCAGATTCTCCAGCTTCGTCCACAGCCCAACAGAAAGCAACACCATAGCCAGCGAATACAAATCGAAAATCTTGGACCCCGCCTTCTCGGCCAGCGGTGACGCGGCACTATTCCTCGGATCGAGTGGATGCCTATACAGCGAGTATTCCTCCCCGGCCTCCTCCCCGGGGGCATGCGGATCCCAGAATAGATCAAACCCCGACAGCAGCGGGCGCCGGATGTCCACCTCCCCCTGGGTAATTCCACTCACTTCGGGGTCCGTCCCGACCGCATTGCAGAATGAGATATTCTCTGTCACCAGAGCGCAGTGCGTCACGCCCCGATCGTGAAGATCAAAGAGTGTATTGGCCAAGTTAGCAGCAAGTCGGAACTTCGCCTCCAGCCGGGGCTCAAAATCCGGTCGGGCAAGGAGATCGGCTAGAGTGCACATGTTATTGAGTGGGTGCTGAGTCAGGTGCTCGAAGGTGACGGCGTGAAAGGTCCTAGGGAACTGGTACACCAGGCCGAAGCGGGAGCTGTCCAGGTCTTCGAAGTACCCGAGCATTCGGGGTAGGCCGGTCCAGGAGCCGGGGGCACGCTGTGGCTCGGCTTGGAGGGCAGCAGAGATCTTTTCGAAGCGATTCATTGGCGGGGGAATGCCGGTTTTGGTGTAGATATCGTCGAAGTAGGCGTACTCGAGCAGCAGCGGGGCATGGGCCTGGGCGCTGGTGCTGCCGATCTTGCGCATCAACTCTGCAAAGGCGTCGCGTTTCATGATGACGATTTCGCGTACACGTTCGCCGTGCTCGACGGGTTCGGTCATGGGCTCCACCTGGATCAAGCGCAGGGGCGTGAGCGTCTTAGGATCAATAACCTGAGGCGTTTTGATCCTAGTCGACTCGAACGGACGCATTTCTTCCAGCGAAGGCAGCGGTTTTTCGAGCCTAGCCCTCGCTGCCGCCGACGACACCGCAAACGACGACCTCGTCCTCGACAAATCATACAGCGTATCAATGCTCGTTGTCAAATCTCGTATCAAATCCTCAAACTTATTCCTATCCCACACCACCATTCGAATCTTCTCTCCCTTTCTCTGCGTTCCTCCAGAAACCTGCTCATGCCGCTTATTCCACAACTGTTCCGCTTCGGCCAGGATATCCCTTATGGTGGTCATGATACTGCCCACGACCTCGCTCAGCCCAGCCTTGGACAAAGACGAGTCGATGAGCACCTCGGCCGAGGCCGAGGCCGCCTGGTTCGGGTCAGACCATTCCAGACCCCAGGTAACAAGGCGGTCCTTTTGGATGCGCAGCTTGCGGTGCAAGGCCTGAATTTCGGGGTCGGAATCGGCATGGGGGGCGGGTTCTTGGGTGAGGAAGTCGGATTTGCGTTTGGTGTCGTTGTAGAGCCGGCTTAGACGGCGCTGGAAGGGGACCCCGCGGGTGTAGGACTCCATGGTGCTCGGTTGACTTGGGGATAAATGTTTAGAGGGCGTAGCGCATGCTGAAGGAGATGCTAAGAAGGGAGAAGAGAGTTTGCACTACTTCCACCGATCGCTCGGCCACAGTGGCAGCCACGTAATGCACGGTAGGGGCTCAATAACGTCTCTAGCTCGATAAAACCAAGCCGTACTGAGTAATGCAGATTATCCGACGTCATCAACCGGACCAGAGCAACTTAGGTATAGATGCAGCTAGTGTCCAGACACTAAACACCTCCCCTCCAAAACGCCGAATAAAGAGGGAGGTGGAGTGGATAAGCGTTAATGAACAAGAGACCCAACAGCTAACCAGCGCACTCAACACCCCAACAGGCGACTCCAGTGTTGTCAGTCAGCAGTTGGAGTCCAGGATTGCGCAGCCTCATCCACCTGGCACCTGCTGATCCCTCCAGCATCACTGTGCCCGAAACCGAAGAATCTTGCGACACGTCCAATTGGAATCCTCGCCACTACCAGGATGGTCGGAGACAAAAAAATAAGGATGTCGAGGTGGCCCAACAGACGTATGGTCCGCCGCTGCGTCGTTATTTCGGTGCCTGCTGCGAGTCTGAGTAGAGTGCTCACCAACTTTGGGGCTAGGAGGTTCCCGAGCAGCACAACAGAAGTGACAGCAATAAGTTCCAGTTTCGGCTCACTCTCTTCCAGGGTACCCTGACAGTCGTACGAAGTCCCTGTGAAACCACGCTCTCACAAAATCTTGACTTCACTCCCTGCTTCCCCCCTCTCTCTATCTCTCGTTCTCTTTCTCTCTGTATCTGCGCGCTGCGCTGCGTCGCAGCGCAGCCATCGGATGGAGTTGAGGGGCAGTGGGACCGCGGCAGGCGGCAGGGAGGTGGGGTGTGCCAGTGGAGACGTGCTGTGGGCGGCCAATCGGGCTGTCGAGAAACCTGCTGCCTGGTGGCCCTGCAGCCAATCGTCGGGCGGCTGCTTGCTCCTTTTGGTGGGTGCCTTCTGTGAGTGACACATCACGTGATGAACAAAGCCTGATAGGCTGCTTGCATCGGAGTGGGTGGGTATAATATTCGGGGCGATCGGGTCCGGACACCCATGGGCGGAGCCGGCCCGTGGTGGCGAGGTTGAGCTGGGACAAGAGTTGGGGACGAAAAGAAAAAAAAAAAAAGAGAGATAGAGAAAGGAACAAGAGAATATGATTCTGGCTTCCATCTACAACACATAAGATAGGTCAAATTACCTAGCGTATTATAATTAATCAATCATCAACCTCAATATAGGTGTCCATGGACCGTTGTCAACTCAGTAACAGTCAGCGACCAAGATTCAAGAGAAATATTACCCATTCAAGAACCATGCAGATCGCTGCATCCTGCGGGTGCCTGACACACCATGCGTGAGGCTCTTCCAGAATCTCGTAAACGACAGATATGGAAATTCAATATGCAGAACAAGCAATATAACATATCCAAACATCAAGGACGATGGACAGTGGACACTGGACAACTCACAATCGCTCCAGAAGGGATGGGCACTAATTTCCCTCAGCTATGCAGTCAAGACGACGCACTGGATGCGCTGCGGTGGTCGCGTCGCGCCTTTTTGACGGCTTCGCCCGCCAGCCTCGCAAGTTCGGCCACGAAGTCATCAATCATGCCCATGTGTACCATCTCGTCACGCGCCAGCCGGCGCTTGCGCATGTCCTGGATCAGCTGCGGGACCCAGTTGAGCAGCTCCAGGTCGCCGTCGACGTGGGCGTGCATCGGATTATAGATGATGTTGCAAAAGATAGTCCAGACCGCCGAGATGGGGTAGATGACGGCCATCCTGAAAAGGTAAAACTTAGCTGGCTACAGAATGCAGACAGAGTGACAGACTATCGTGGAAGACTCACCAGAACACCTCGCCCATCAAATTCTGGACGATGGCCTTGATGAAAAACAACGTCGACCGACTAGCCTCAACTGCCAACGCCATGCTCGAGCCAACGCCCTCCGGCATCTCAAACGGCTTGTCAGTCGACCACGAGCTACACCGCCCAGTGGCCGCGTGGATGGCTGCTATTAGACGATGATACTCCACATACACCATGACCCTCTCCATGTGTCGCAGCTCGCTCATAGACGTAGGCTGGTCGTGCCGCAGCGAGAGCCACGGCCGGAAGGTCGGTGGTACCGCCAAACGCCAGGCCTCAAGCTCGTCGTCCAGCTCGCGGATGTCGCGGATCAGTTCCGCGTCCGATTTGCGGAGCGCGCGGGCCGAGTACAGCAGCTGGTAGGTCTTGGACTTGAGCATGTCCAAGCGCAGGTCGCCAGGGAAGAGGGGCACGGCTGTGTCGTTAAGGAGTGCAGCATCTGCCTCCTGCATGTCTTCCTCGAGGTATTTGGCTTCCACGTAGCCGTGGGGCAGTGTTAAATCGCAGTCGTCGTCGTTGATGGACGGCGGCTGGCCAGTGCGCAGCGAGATCTCCTTGTCGCAGGAGTAGAGCATCCAGAACATCTTGCGCAGCTGATTGTCGTAGCGCCAGTCGAGGCTGGGCGGGCTCTTTGGTAGGGGGACCACGATGGTGTGGCCGCCGAGAGTGAACAGCATGCGGCAGGCAAGTGAATTATAGACGGCTGCCTTTTGCAGCTGCCCAAGCATCAGATGGTACAGGGCCTGGGTTATGAGCTTTCTTGGGTATCCACTGGAGGAGTTCGGTTGCTTTAACTTACTAGAAGGAAGCACGTCTGCAATCCGACCAGCGTCGTCTCTTGCAGCACCTGTGCCAGCAGGCACTGTGCCTTCACAGCGCATTCCTCGCCATCAAGGATTGGCAGAGACGGCGGGTACTTGTGATGGATGGCCAGAAGGGCCAGAAAGGCAAAAATGCATGCCTTGGCAGTGGCCCACTCCTGTAAACAGGCCGTCTGGGGATCATAGGCCACCTCAATGGTCTGCTGGAAGAGGACAGCGTCGATGACTGGCCAAATGCGCTTGAAGGGCGTGGCAGAATACATGCAAAGAGCCTCTTCGATTGCCTTTCTGTCTGGCAGGTCTAGGTTCGGCTGGGCTGCCGTTCCACACAACATGGATGGATGGAGATGATGCCGCTGGAGAATCGACTCTGCGGCCTCACAAACAGCCTTGAAAGGCGCCGGATCGCCGGTCCTTGAGGCAATCCACATCCGTCCCTCCCACGACAGGAACGGCATGCCGTTATGCAGGCTGATCTCGCCAAGATGGCGCCCGGCAAAGTGAAGCCTCCCTAAGAGAGGCGCCGGCCTGCCACGGGGAGGGGGAGGAGCAACGACAGCGTTTCTTTTCCTCCGCTTCGTGGAGATGGGCCGGTTCCAAGTGCACTCCATGTTATGGTGATAGCACCAGTCGCAGGCCGGCCCAGGCCTCTCGCGGTCGCATTGTATCTGTCAGCAGATGTCAGCGGAGTCGGGTTTGGAAGAGTCAAGAGAGCGAGGATCCAAGCTCTCGGGAATCCGAGCATCGTCGACTCCGAGTAGAATCAGGTCTCGCTCTACTGTACCTTTCGGCGAGCGCAGGCATCACATGCCCGCTTCTTCATCGGGCGCTCCATGTTACCGATACAGGCACTTGATACACCAATAGAATGCCTCGTTTCATGTGTCGTTGGGCGGCATCATCGCGACAGATCGGGACCAGGTCACCTGTCACCGATGGCCTGCCGCGCCGGTCCGACGTCGTGCCGCACGCTGTCGGTCGAGATATCGTACTCGTAAGGATACGGTACAAGCAGCGCAAGATTTCTGGCAATTAAATTCTAAATAGAGAGATCACAATCTCCTCATAGAGAAGGAATGCACGCTGACTGGTCTTTCCTAGAGTTGTTGCCCGTCGCCTTCGGTATATGCGCTTAGTCAGCGGGGCGTCGTCAATTGCGGGCCAATCAGACTATTCCGCTTATGTAAGCGGAAGGATTCGGTGCAGACGGTCTGCTCCGCCTCCACTACATGAGGTCGTGTTCCCGTTTGACAGCTTCTCTCTGCCTTTCCGCATCCTTCAGGACAAGGAATCACAGGCGCTGGCCGCAACACACGAAAACTACAAGGCCATTGGTATGCTTTCTCAGAGAATTCTCTGCTCTTGGCCAGAATGGCCGAGGTCTATTTATTGCCCGTCCGTCGGGCAGAGTTGACGGCGAGGTGGTCACGGCTGCGCTTGAAGCTGGTTGACTCTTGAGCTCCCTCAACATCAGCCATGTCCTCTCCGGCCTCATCCTTCCACCTCGACACCAGCGAGCTCAAGGCCGATCTGAACATCGCCAGTCTCGGCCTCGAACCCCGCCGATTGGGTGTTAGCTGGAAGGACCTGACCGTGACCGCCGACGCCACCAACGCCACTATTCATAACAACTTCTTCTCACAGTACAACATCTTCCAAAAGCTGCGCGACTCCCGCCGCAAGCCGCCCGTCAAAACCATACTCGACAACTCCCATGGCTGTGTCAAGCCAGGTGAGATGCTCTTGGTGTTAGGCCGCCCCGGCTCAGGCTGCACGACGCTTCTCAGCGTGCTGGCCAACCGCCGCCGGGGCTGCGCCAGCGTCACGGGCGACGTCTGGTACGGGTCTATGTCGGCTGCTGAGGCTGAGCAATACCGCGGGCAGATTGTTATGAACACGGAAGAGGAGCTGTTTTTCCCGTCTCTAACAGTTACCCAAACAATTGACTTTGCCACGAGGCTGAAGGTGCCAGCCAACGAAGGGGTCTCGCAGGAGGAGCTGCGTCAGAAGATGCAGGACTTTCTGCTAAAGTCCATGGGAATGAGCCACACGCGTAATACAAAGCTCGGGAACGAGTTTATTCGGGGTGTGTCTGGCGGCGAGAGGAAGCGCGTATCTATCATCGAGTGCCTGTCCACGCGTGGGGCAGTCTTCTGTTGGGATAACAGCACTCGCGGGTTGGATGCGAGCACGTATGTCTAACACCAAGTAGTCTCCTGAGTTTGTTCCCCTGCTAACCCCAACAGAGCCCTCGAATGGGCCAAAGCTATCCGCACCTTAACCGACACGCTCGGCCTGGCCACGATCGCAACGCTCTACCAGGCCGGCAACGCCATTTACCACCTCTTTGACAAAGTCCTTCTCCTCGATGGCGGCAAGCAGATCTTCTACGGCCCCATCAAGGATGCCCGCCCGTTCATGGAAAGCCTAGGCTTCGCCTGCCAGGAGGACGCCAACGTGGCCGACTTTTTGACGGGCGTGACTGTCCCGACTGAGCGCCGGATCCGGCCAGGTTACGAGCTCACCTTTCCGAGGACTGCTGAAGAGGTCAAGGAGGCGTACGAGAAGTCGTCCATCTATGGGCGCATGCGCAGAGAGTGCGATTATCCTTTTACCGAAGAGGCCAGAGAGAACACAGCGCGCTTCAAGCAGGCTGTAGCCGCCGAGAAGCACACCCAGCTCCCTCGCGACAGCCCCCTGACCGTCAGCTTCACCGAACAAGTCAAGGCCTGCGTCATGCGCCAATACCAAATCGTTTGGGGCGACAAGACAAGCTTTCTTGTCAAGCAGCTCTTCACCATCATGCAAGCGCTAGTCATGGGCTCGCTGTTTTACAACGCGCCAGACAACTCAAGCGGACTGTTTGGCAAGAGCGGTGCGCTGTTCTTCTCCTTGCTGTACAACGCCTTGCTGTCCATGACTGAGGTGTCGAATTCGTTCAGTGGCCGATCGATCCTAATCAAGCATCGGTACTTTGCGCTGCACCATCCGGCTGCGTTTTGTGTCGCCCAAATTGCGGCCGATATTCCGCTGGTATTCTTCCAGATCTCGGTCTTTTCCGTGATTATGTACTTCCTGGTTGGTCTTGAGGCCAGCGCGGGCGTCTTCTTTACGTATTGGCTCATCCTGGCCGTAACGACGGTGTGCATGACGGCGCTATTTCGGGCCATTGGCGCGTCCTTTTCGGCATTCGATGGTGCTGCGAAGATGGCTGGTTTGACAATTACTTCGGCCATGATGTACACGGGATATATGGTCCAGAAGCCGCAGATGCATCCGTGGTTTGTGTGGATTTACTGGATTAATCCGCTGGCGTATGCGTTTGACGCGTTGCTGTCGAATGAGTTCCATGGGAAGATAATTCCGTGTGTTGGGAACAACTTGGTCCCCAACGGGCCCGGCTATTCGGACGCAGCGCGTCAGTCGTGCGCTGGCGTCCCAGGAGCAGTTCAGGGGCAGACTTTTCTCACCGGCGACCAGTATCTGGCTGCTTTGACCTACAGCCACACCCACATCTGGCGCAATGTTGGCATCATCGTCGCCTTCTGGGCTCTCTTCGTCATCTGGACTGTCATTTCGACCAGCAGATGGCGCGCCCCGACCGAAGGAGGCTCGACTCTCCTTATCCCCCGGGAATGCTCCAAACCCCTCAAACAGGACGAAGAAGCCCCAGCTGAGAAGAGCCCAATTACCCACTCACGTGCTCAACTCACCAGTCACAACCAACTCCTTCGCACAACCTCCCTCCTCACCTTCCAATCCCTCTCTTACATCCTTAAATCCCCTCACGGTGATGGCGACCTCACTCTCCTGTCCAACATCCAAGGCTGGGTCAAGCCGGGCATGCTCGGCGCCCTAATGGGCGCGTCCGGTGCCGGCAAAACCACGCTTCTTGACGTCCTCGCGCAGCGCAAAACCGACGGCGTCGTCACCGGCTCTATTCTGGTTGATGGTCGGCCATTGCCACTGGCGTTTGCGCGTTCAGCAGGGTACTGCGAACAGTTGGACGTGCATGAGCCGTGGGTAACGGTTAGGGAGGCGCTGGAGTTCTCTGCGCTGACGAGGCAGGGTAGGAATGTGTCGCGGAAGGAGAAGTTAGAGTATGTGGAGAGAGTGATTGAGCTTCTTGAACTTCAGGATCTGGCAGACACTCTGATCGGGACGCCAGGAAACGGGTTGAGTGTCGAGCAGAGGAAGAGAGTCACAATCGGGGTCGAGCTGGTCGCAAAGCCAAGTATCGTGCTGTTTTTGGACGAGCCAACATCCGGCTTGGACGGGCAGGCAGCGTATAACACGGTGCGGTTTCTTCGGAAACTGGCGGATGCGGGACAGGCGGTGCTGGTGACGATTCATCAGCCTTCAGCGCAAGTTTTTGGGCTGTTTGATGCGCTTTTGTTGTTGGCGCCAGGGGGGAGGACAGCGTTCTTTGGGGAGATGGGACCGAATGGGTCCCGGGTGAGGGACTACTTCGCCCGATACGGCGCCCCGTGTCCTGAGGATGCTAATCTGGCAGAGCATATCATTGACGTTGTGTCTGGCCGCCCGCCTTCCCAAGGCAAGGACTGGGCTGAGACCTGGCTCTCCTCCCCCGAGCACGCAGCCGTCACACGCGAACTTGACACTCTCATCGCCACCGCAGCCGCCAAGCCACCCCAACCCCTCCCCGACGATTCCCATGAGTATGCCCTCCCCCTCTGGGAGCAAATCAAGCTCGTCACGTCCCGTACTTCACTTTCGTTGTACCGTAACACCCCCCACCTGAACAACAAACTCATGATGCACCTCGTTTGCGCGCTCTTCAATGGGTTCACTTTCTTCCAGATCGGCGACTCCCTTTCTGACCTCCAGCTCCGCGTCTTTTCGGTGTTTAATTTCGTATTTGTGGCTCCCGGTGTGATCAACCAGATGCAGCCTCTTTTCTTGCAACGCCGTGCGCTATTCGAGGGGAGGGAGCATAAGTCAAGGATGTACTCTACGACAGCGTTTGTGACAGCCGTGATAGTGGCTGAAATCCCGTACCTCATTCTCTGTGGCGTGGTGTACTTCACGGCATGGTACTTTACCGCTGGCTTCCCCATCTCCCCTTCTCGATCTCTCGCGACCCTGCTCACAATGCTTCTGTTTGAACTAGTTTACACTGGGATAGGACAGTTTGAGGCAGCTGCTGCGCCGAACGAACTCTTTGCTGCTCTAACAAACCCTGTCGTATTGGGTTTACTCATTTCATTTTGTGGAGTGCTAGTTCCCTATGCGCAGATGGCTTCTTTTTGGAAACATTGGATGTACTGGATTAACCCGTTTACGTATCTCGTTGGTGCGATGATGGTGTTTGGGCTGTGGAAGCAGGAGGTTATGTGTAAACCCGAAGAGCTGGCGGTTTTGAAGGCACCTGGGAATTTGACGTGTGGGGAGTATTTGGCAGGCTATCTCAAGGGCATGGGAACTGGCGCCAGACTGTTGGATCCAGACGCTGTTGGGGAGTGTCGGGTGTGTGCGGTTAAGAGTGGGAGTGTTTACCTTAAGGGGTTGAATTTGAGGGGTTTGGGGGATGGGTGGAGGAATGTGGGTGTGGCGGGGGTGTTTGTGGTTAGTTCGTGGGTTTTGGTGTATGTGTTTATGTGGTTGAGGGTAAGGAGGAGGGGATGAGCTGTCATTTTTTTTCTTTGGGGCTATGTTGCTTGCTTTTGATTGGAATTCTGTAAAGCTGATGCAATGGACTTACTCTACTCCTTAACATACTCTCAGTTTGCCACGCTGCATTCCAGAACGTCACGACTGCTCAGTCCAATGTGTCCTGAGCAGCATCCCGTGTGCAGCTCGAGTTTGTAATTGGTCTCACTCGCGCCCTTGAAGCCATCGTCCAACCTCTTAATGGCCAGCTTACCCTCCCTATTCAAGCTTCAGGATCTGATATTCACCTTGGACTCCTTTTGATGTACTGTAGGTAACCTTTGATAGAGCGGATGCTGTATCCGTCGCCAAGAACACAAGAGGTCAAGACAAGCTCGCCAAGGCCCAACGGCGTCAGGCCAAGCCGACGAACGCTGGCGGTCTTACGCTAGCTCGATCTTCAGACGTGGGGGGCCCCCTGTTCATAGTCTCAGTTCTGCCATTTGAGGCTCAATGATTAATCCCATCCGCAAGTCAGAAGCCACAATCTGAGTCTGATTCAAGAAAATGAAGTCAATTCGAACAAGCAGCCAACAGAAACAATAATGACAACAAGAACTCAGATCAACGCCTTGCTATCACAATTCTACTCCTTTACCGTCGGGGTCAAAACCAATCTCTTCCCCTTAACCTCCTCAGAGTCCCAAACCGCCGGCAACTCTTCCAACCCCACAGTAACCACCTCCTCTGGCCTTTCCATCCGGCTCACACACTCCAATAACCCTCCAATCTCCCTCTTCACTTCGCCCTTCCCCCACGCTCCCATCCCCGACCCCGTGATCCTGATCGGTCTGGCGTTCAACAACTTGCTAGGCAGCATAATCTCTTCCTCACCAGCTAGATCCCCGACGTGAATGTATTGTAGTTCCTTTCCGGCTTCGATTTGCGCGGTGGAGAGGGCACCGATGGCAGCGCGGCCGCCGACAAAGTCGAGGATTATGTCTATTGGGCCGACTTCCTTGGGCAAGACAAATGGATCAGTTAACAAAACACGTCCATCTAGTCCCGTGACTTGATCCAGAGTCTCTTGCTTGCGCGAAGCTCCGATTATACTTGAAGCGCCGAGATCTTTTGCCACGTGCACAGCAGCCCTCCCGCTAAGGCTGGTGACCCCCATGACCAGGACCCTCGCCCCCTGCACAGAATTGGGCAGAGCCCTGCACTTCAATGCCATCCACGAACTCCCCACCGGATTCGTCCATGCTGCGACTGCTACTGGATCTACCCCCCTCGGCAGCTTCACCGCCGCTTGCTTTTCAACGTTAACCTCCTCAGCCCAGAGTTTGGCTGCAAGAGGGGTAACGTAGTAAGTGTCGCCCGTGTTTTGATCCAAAACGACCCCGTCTAGGGAGGGGTCGTAAGGCAGGGTGGCACCCTTGGAGGAGGGGTGCAGACCTAAAGCGCGGCCGCGGACGACAGGGGGGATGGAGGTGGCGAGGACGTGGGCGCGGATTTGGGATTCGGTCGGGGCAGGCAGGCCGGGAGAAGTAGCATTGAAAACCGGGGGCTGGCCCCAGGCGGTGATGGAGGCGGTCTTCATCTTATGTTGGGATGATTTGTGGAAGTATTTTGAGGTTAGGGTTCGGAAAGACTGGTTGAGTGACAATGGTGTTGTTCGCGTTGGACGAGTTGAGAGAGAGTTGACTCTGATTGTTCTGAGGGACCAATTGACAGGTGAAGGGTGCATGTCGGCAGCTTATATCCTCGCTCTCGCCTTGCCAACACACGACAACTTCCCATAAACTGTTTATTTAGCATTCGAGACTGATGTTGAGAGCTTGCGCGTCATCTCGGCCTCACTTTTCAACATCTAACGCCGCTTATATGCACGTATCAAAGGATCATGGCCGGGAGCAGCAGCAGTGTGGCACGGCCCCTGAGCGGCAGCTCTCCCAATCACTCCCCTCGGTAATCACACCTTGGAGGAGAAGAAATCCGCTGAGTCAGCAGATTAAAGAGCATCCTTCGTAGTTAGATCCATGGTCCGCTTACTGAGCGGATCTTAATGTTAACCAGCAGCAGCAAAAGCAAGCCGCAACATCAGAGACGACATCAAATGCTAGGAATCAAATTTAACAAAGTATCCAACACTGAACAAACTCCTCTGGCTTAATTGACAAATAATCAATTAGACTGTTCAAACATTTGTTATGCGTGCTCCAACTTCTTCCTGGTCCCTTCGTTACCGTTGGGTGAAGGTCACAGGCTCAAAGACTTGATCTGGACCTTCACACGCTTAGTCAGCGGACCTATTCCCGCTCTGACAGGTTCGGGGGAGGGCAGCGTCACCCAGGATGTGGGGAACTTGTGCTCACAAACCGAGACGTCAACCTCTCGGTCCACACAAATCTCGACGAAGGAAGATGCAGTATGCTTATTCTTATGCACTCGGTACTTGGCAAAGTCCGAGTCCTATTGCGAGGCCGAGCCCCATGGAATCGGGAGAGAGAGAATACCGGAAAATCCAACCTCAACAAGCAGGGTACTTGTACCTGGCTGTAATGACTGGACGTCTTGATGGTCAATTGGCACTTCGACAAGTGTGTGTCAGGTCAATCAACCACACCAAGCACCAAAGGCTCAAACTGCCCATGAGTGACGCCCCAACTTCATCTCACCATCATTATCGCTACCAAGTCGTTCAACTTCGATCCCATAGCCACTAAGCAAGGTCGAGACCGAAGCCAGCAGTTTAGTTTGTTAGGTAAATGTAGTTATTTTTGTAGGCACGCGTCCAAGTCCATACGTAAAGCAAGTCCGTAAGTCATGTCGTGTAGAGCAAGCAACAAAAGATTCCGTTAATAATCCATTCATCACTTTTCCATACCATTTCATTACCCCCTTTCCTTAGGTTCCTTTTGTCGAGTCCCAGTGAAAACAAGAAGAGATTAAACATATTCCTCAGTGAGATCAGCAGTCGAAGCAGGACAACAAGCCATTGTGAGGGTAGTACTCGGCGGCAAAGCAAAGTGTCGTGTCGTAGCTCGTAACTCCTTAAAATCGGCTCAATGTTCTCGATACCACACGACGGTTAAGGTGGGTCGTCAGCCTTGTATAAGTTGTTCGTGGATCGCTGTCACTGGTCGACACAGACCACAGCAGGTTAAATGTCATTGTACGCCAGAATACTCGGGCTCTCATCCCCAGCAACCAGCCACGTCCACACCGCTGACGGCGTGTAGCTCGTAGTCAGGGAGTACGACCGACCATAGTCGGCACGCTCAAATACAGTCGGGTCCTGGGCCTTCAGGCGCGCCACATTCTCTGGGACGGCGACGGCCAGGAAGTGGTCGCGCTTTTCGCCGCGAGCGAGGGTTCTGTCACACACTTGTTAGCCTCACTCACTCTGTGAAAAAAGAGAGAGAAAAGAGGACGCACAATGCATTCCCAAAAATCCCATGGCACAAACACGGCTCCTTCTTAAGCAGCCCCTGCTGCCAAATGCATTCCCTGCCCCTCTCCACTGCCGCATCAATTTTATCGTGCAGGTTCGGGAAAAACTCTCTCAGGCTCAAAAGCGACGTCACAAACCCCGGCGCTCCATGGCAGAACTGCACCAGCCCCTTCCCGCCCCCCAGACTCGCCGCCTCCTCGGAACTAGGCCAATTCCCATCCTCCCTTTGCATCTCCAGCAACCGGGACAAGGTATCCTCAAGTCTGGGCGCCAGCTCAGGAGACGTTAGAACCAACTGCGTCACAATCCCGATATCTCCGTGTGCTGCCCCCAAATACCTCTTTCCCCGCCACTTCCAGTTGGGTGCATTCCCCAGCATGGCATTTTCAACCTCCGCAATCGCAGGCCCAATCAGATCATCACAGCCGGACACCCACGTACGCACCATACGTAGCAGGTAGAGCGTACCGGCGCGGCCGTAAAGCAGTTCATCAGGATATTCGGAGACCGCATCCATGATTTGCATGACGCTCCTCACGAACGTCTTTACATTTTGTCGATCGGTGTCGGAATCCTCCCCAGCGAACACAGAGCACCTCACAGCCTCATAAGCCAACCTTTCATCCCCAATCCCACACCCATGCGACCCCAGACGGAGGTTATGCCCCCGCGAGGCGGGTGTGGAACCGATGTATGCGCGGGCCCAGTCCTTCACGGTACGTCCGGCGATGGTGAGCTCGGGTTTGCGTGAGGAGACTTGCAGCAGGAGGTAGGCGATGCCGGTTGGGCCGCTCCACAGGCCGTGGAGGAGTTCTGAGGGGTAGCGGTTGCGCGGGGGAAAGTTGGAGATTATGTCTTCGAGGGCGTTGGTTAGGTAGGTGAGGGTTGATGTGGGGGAGAGTGTCAGGAGGGGGGAGGTTTGGGGGAGGTAGCGGTGGGGCATGGTGACAGTCTACTGTGGCTT